>ENA-UOWE01000151-UOWE01000151.1-activated-sludge-metagenome-genome-assembly--contig:-NODE-151-length-101650-cov-92.161770_pt1 | contig 101650 bp, 92 predicted proteins | sample MGYA00249841_ERZ761562 | MGnify/ENA primary metagenome ERZ761562 (study PRJEB28883, sample SAMN05720200) | activated sludge metagenome | isolation source: Anaerobic digester | place: Japan... | reverse complement strand
ATCATTGTATTCCTCCTAAAAGACTAACCACGAATCTTCACTGATCTTCACGAATGGATAGAGCTCTTGCTCCCTACTTCATACTCCATACTTCATACTCCATACTTCTTACCCCCGCATCTCCAAAAAATTCTTCAAAATGACCTTCCCGTGTTCTGTCAAAATGCTCTCCGGGTGAAATTGCACACCGATGAGGGGCGCGGTTTTGTGGCGGAGCGCCATCACTTCGCCCTCGGTGGTGAAGGCCGTGGCTTTGAGACACTCCGGCAGCGGCTCATGGACGAGCAGGCTGTGGTAACGCATCGCATTGAACGGGCTGGGCACCCCCACAAACACATCCGTCCCGTAGTGGTAGACACGGCTGGTTTTACCGTGCATCAGCCGCGCCGCGCGGGTCACCGTCCCACCGAAGGCCGCACCGATGCACTGGTGTCCCAGGCACACACCGAGGATGGGCGTCGTGGCATAGAATGTGCGGATAATGTCCAGCGACACGCCGCCGTCCGCCGGCGTTCCCGGCCCCGGCGAGATGACGATGTGCGAGGGCCGCAGCGCGCGGATTTCGTTCAGTGTCACCGCATCGTTGCGCCGCACCGTCAACTCGGTCCCCAGCTCCCCCAAATACTGCACCAGATTGTACGTAAACGAATCGTAGTTATCTATGACCAGAATCATCGCGTTCCTCCTGTTCCTTTCAAGCTAAAATCCAAAATCTAAAATCCTAAATCCCTTCCTCCGCCATCACGATCGCCTTGCTCAGCGCGCTGGCCTTATGCAGGGTCTCGTGGTACTCGGTTGTGGGATCACTGTCGGCGACGATCCCCGCGCCGGCCTGCAAGTAAGCCACACCATCCTTGAGCACGATGGTGCGGATGGTGATACAGGTATCCATAGCACCGTTGAAGCCAAAGTAACCGACCGCGCCGCCGTATGGACCACGCTTGAGACATTCAAGCTCATCAATGATCTCCATCGCGCGGATTTTGGGCGCGCCGCTGAGCGTCCCGGCCGGAAAGGTAGCGCGCAGCAAGTCATAGGCATCCAATCCATCGCGCAGGCGGCCTTCGACGTGGCTGACCAGATGAATGACGTGCGAGTAATACTCGGTGACGAGCAATTCGGGGACATGAACGGTATTGAAGTCGCAGACCCGGCCCAGGTCGTTGCGGCCCAAGTCAACCAGCATCACATGTTCGGCGCGTTCTTTGGGATCGGCGCGCAGTTCCGCTTCAAGGGCCTTGTCCTCGGCGGGCGTCGCGCCACGCGGGCGCGTCCCGGCGATAGGACGCACGGCGGCGGTACGGTCTTGCAAGCGCACCAGCACTTCCGGTGACGATCCCACCAGATAGACGCCGTCCAGTTCAAGGAAAAACATGTACGGCGAAGGATTAATACGCCGCAGCGCACGGTAGATATTGAACGGATCGGCCTTCGTGGGTCGCGCCAGACGTTGTGAAAGGACGACCTGAAAAATGTCGCCTGCCGCGATGTAATCTTTGGCGCGCCGCACGGCTTCTTCGTATTGGGCTTGCGTCATTGTGGAGGTGAGAGGAATGTCGGCATGGCCGGGGGCAGCAGGAACGTAAGCCGGCGGCATCTGCATCTGTGCCGCGAGCGCGTCCAGCCGGGCGACGGCATCATCGTAAGCGGCATCCAGGTCACAACCGGGCGGGGTAGGCGTATTGGCGAAGAGCAACAGGCGATGTTGGACATGATCGAAGACAACAAGGGTATCGGTGATGAGCATGTACATATCGGGCAGGTTGCGATCATCCGGCAGGTCGGCCCACGGACGATTGGCCGGCCGGGTCTCGAAATAGCGCACCATATCGTAGCCCAGGTAGCCCACAGCGCCACCGAAGAAGCGTGGCAGCCCTTTCACCAACTCGTGGACGGGGGCGATGGGCTGGTAAGGGGCAAGTTCTGCCTTGACGACGTGCAGCGGGTCTTCGCCGGGGGCCAGCGTGCGTGTCTGGCTATGGCCGTTGTCGCGCACCGTCACCTCGCGCCCGCGGGCAATAATCTGGCGGCGCGGGTTGAAGCCGAGGAACGAGTAACGTCCCAACTGCTCGGCACGCTCGACGCTTTCTAGCAAGAATCCCGGCCCCGTCCCGCGCAGCTTCAGGTAGACCGACACCGGCGTCTCCAAATCTGCGGGCAGTTCCCGATACACCGGCACCAACGCCCCCTGTTGCGCCGCAGTATAAAATTGCTCGCGTGATAATGTGTTCATAATTCCCCCTCCTCGCCTGTTGTTGTAATGAGAAAAGAGTAATGAGTGTGCGGACGCTCCCCCATACTCCATACTCCTTACTCCCTCCCCAAACAAAAAACGCCCCTCATCCCCTAAGCAGGGACGAGAGGCGTTTTGCTTCCCGTGGTGCCACCCTGGTTGAGCCGGTTTCCATGTCCTGGAAACAAAAAATCGCGTCAGGTGACGCGATTGTAATGTAAGCCAGCTCCACTCCTTATGGGTACGGTTCCTCAACTGCGCTCAGAACGATACCCTCTGCCCTGATAACGGTGGCGACTCCGGCTGACTCTACTCGAACGGGAGATATATCAATCCCCTTTGCGCTTTCGAGTCAGCAGCTCCCCGGTCCATTCACGTTGGCCGTGTGCGAGTGGACTCTCACCGTTTGTCCACATCTCTGGCGCGCGTACCCACGCTACTCTTCCGGTTCGACGCTATTGGCGTACTCAATTACATACAACTATACGCAAAGTGCGAAAAATGTCAAGTGCAGACAAAACCGGAACGTATTTCAGGACGGGGGCGGTTTTCAAACCGGCGACCGGGGCGGTGCTCAGGCCAGTCTCCAGACCGTGCCTGCGCATCACTCGATCAGGGAGGGGCACGGTCAGAGATTGGTCACAGCAAGAGCTGCCCCTAAACTGAAATACTCCCTTGCCGTGATGGTTGCTTGGTCAAAAAGCTGTGTTAAACTAACAGTATGGATGTGTTTGAACTGATAGAGCGAGCCGCCGGACAATGAATCTGGTATACTGAGCTGTAAGGGAGGCCAATGATGACGACGACGCATATTACAGAGCGTGACATTTTTGAAAAACTACGTTTACTGGATAGCAGTAAATGGGAAGAAGTGTTGGATTTTATCAATTATTTAGCACAAAAACCTTCCCAGGATAAAGCTCCTGCTGCAACGCGACGACCGTTGACTGCACAAGATTTGCTACAATCGGATTTAGTCGGGATGTGGGCAGACCGGCAAGACATAGGAGATTCATTGGAGTACGCCCGGCACTTGCGTCATCTGGCAGAGCAGCGAGGGGATTATGCACATCATGATTGATACTGATGTACTGGTAGATGTGCTGCGCAATTATCCTCCGGCGCTAGCATGGCTTAGAACGATAAGGACAGAGCTGATTGATGTTTCCGGTTTGACTGCATTGGAATTATTGCAAGGATGCCGTAATCGTAATGAACAACGTCGCGTTGAATCTTTCCTCCAACTTTACTCGTTGCGGTGGCCCAGTAATTCGGATTGCGAACGAGCTCTTGCCGACTTTAGTCTTTATCACTTGAGCAATGGCCTTAGCATTTTAGACGCGCTCATTGCTGAAACTGCTGTTGGCCTTAATTTGGAATTGGCAACGTTTAATCAGAAACATTATGATGTCGTAAAAACGCTTCGTACTTTTCAGCCATACTCACGCTGATAGCTGATGAGGAGATTGAGGAAAAGAAAGTATGAATTGGAGTGCATTATTATCGGCTTTCGGTCTGGTATTCATCGCCGAACTGGGCGACAAAACGCAGTTGGCGGTGATGACGCAGACGTGCAAATTTCGCCGTCCGTGGCCGGTCTTCTTGGGCGGCAGTCTGGCATTGACGGCAGTGACGGCCCTGGGGGCGCTTGGCGGAAGTGTGTTGGGCGAGTTAATTCCGGCAGAGGTCATCCGTCTGGTTGCAGCGGCGGCGTTCGTGGTGATGGGAGTGTTGATCTGGCGTGAAGCAACGAAATCCCAGAACGCGGAATGTGTGACGGACGTCGAATGTGTGGAGGATGCAGGGCGCACCGCAAAATTGAACTGGCAGGCGTTCGGGACAACGTTCACCCTGCTCTTCTTTGCCGAATTGGGCGATAAGACACAATTGGCCGTTCTGGGACTCTCAAGCAAACAGGCGGCCTTGCCGGTGTTTGCCGGTGGGGCGCTGGCGTTGACCGTGGTGACAGCACTTGGGGTCATCGGTGGACAACAATTGAGTCGCTGGATTCCCGAAAAGCTGCTGCTGAAAATTTCTGCGGCGGCGTTTGTGGTGATGGGCGTTTTGATGGGGTTGGGAATCCTGTAGGTATCCCCTTGAAAATCCGATAGAATTCCACGCAGGGCCTTATCATTCTTGATCTTATCATCCTTGCTCCGAGGCGAACGCCAGTTCCCACCATCGCTCCGAGGCGAACGCCAATTCCCCCCATCGCTCCAAGGGGAACGCCAGTTCCCCGTTGCTGGCTAGATAAAGCCCTGATCCCGCGCGGAGACCCCTTGACAATATTGTAAATTATTGTATACTTTAATTACCCCCCCCAGGGGGGAGGGGATAAAAATCAAACCTGGTAGATTTCAATTAAAGCAAACCGAGGAAATAATGCACGACCATGATCATGCAACGGACATGCGCCACGGCACACACCACGAAGATGCCCTCAAACGGCTCAAAACCATCGAGGGACATCTGCGTGGCATCCAACGGATGCTAGAGGAAGATGCCTACTGCATTGACATCCTCCGGCAAATTCAGGCGGTGCAGGCAGCGTTGAACAAGGTGAGCGTTCAAATCCTGGAAGAGCATCTCAACGCGTGTGTCACCACCGCCGTGCGTGGCGACGACCCGCAAGAACGCGAGCGCGTGATTAAAGAAATTGCCGATATCTTCGAGGCGGCGACGAAAGTATAAAGAAGCAAGAAGTGACGAGAAATGGGTAAAGAGCAAATGAAGGAATGCAAGCTACAGAGCACCTCATTTCTCATCACTCATTTCTCATCACCCATCTCTCATTACTCATTTCTAATTTGGAGGCTAATATGCAAACTGTAACGTATACGATTCCCAACATCTCGTGTCAACATTGCGTGCGCACCATCAAGAGGGAAGTGGGCGACATGCGCGGCGTATGGAACGTCGAGGGTAATGTGCAGACTAAACAAGTCACCATCTCCTTTGAGGCGCCGGCTTCCGAGGAAGCAATTAAATCTTTGCTGGCCGAGATCAATTATCCGGCAGTCGAGTAGTCAAGTAGTCAGATAGTCAAGTAGTCAGATAGTCACATAGTCACGCAGTCAAGTAGTCAGATAGTCAAGTAGTCACGTAGTCAGATAGTCACATAGTCACACAGTCAAGTAGTCAGATAGTCAAGTAGTCACGTAGTCGGCAATATGACTACCCGACTACACGACTACATGACTACCCGACTACACGACGACCCGACTACACGACTACATGACTACCCGACTACCCGACTACCCGACTACACGACGACCCGACTACCCGACTACACGACGACCCGACTACACGACTACATGACTACCCGACTACACGACGACCCGACTACACGACTACCCGACTACCTGACTACACGACTACCCGACTACCTGACTATACGACTACCCGACTACCTGACTATATGACTACCTGACTAAAAAGGGCTTCCTATGACCAATACTCTGACTTTGCCCATCACCGGGATGACCTGCGCAAATTGCGTGGCAACGGTCGAACGCAACCTGAAGCGTCTCAACGGCGTGACCAACGCCGTCGTCAATCTCTCTTCAGAACGCGCAACAGTGGAGTTCGATCCCACGCTGGTCTTCCTGCCCGACATCATCGGACGGGTGGAGCGCGCCGGTTACGGCGTGGCGACAGGCGAAGCCGATCTCATCATCAAGCGGTTGGCCGACGATAACGACGCCCGGCGGCTCGAAAAGGCGTTATTGCGCCTCGAAGGCGTGCTCGAAGTCCAGGTTTCGCCGGCGACCGAAAAGGCCCACGTGTGTTATGTGCCCACGATCGTCAGCCAGGCCGAAATCCGCAAAGCGGTTTCGCAAGCCGGATTCGAGGCGCTGGAATTGGGCGGCGACGCCGACGACGCCGAAGCCCGAGCGCGTGCTGCCGAAATCGCCCACCAGAAACGCCTGCTGATCATCGGCCTACTCTTCACCGTGCCGTTGTTCGTGTTCTCAATGGCGCGCGACTTCGGATTGTTGGGCATGTGGGCGCACGCCGATTGGGTGCATTGGGTGATGCTGGCCTTCGCCACGCCGGTGCAGTTCTACGTCGGCGCACAGTATTACGTGGGCGCGTACAAAGCACTGCGCAATGGCGCGGCCAATATGGATGTGTTGATTGCACTCGGCTCGACGACGGCGTACCTTTATTCGCTGCCGATCGTTTTCGGCTGGCTCGATGGGCACGTCTACCTGGAAACCTCGGCGGTCATCATCACCCTGGTGCGCCTGGGGAAACTGCTGGAAGCGCGCGCGAAAGGCGGCGCTTCCGAGGCCATCAAGAAATTGATGGGTCTGCGGGCGAAGACGGCGCGCGTTGTGCGAGACGGCGTAGAGATGGAAGTCCCCGTAGATGATGTCCGTGTGGGCGACGTGGTGCTCGTGCGTCCCGGCGAGAAAATTCCGGTGGATGGGGTGGTGATCGAAGGCCGCTCGGCGGTGGATGAGGCGATGCTCACCGGTGAATCGCTGCCGGTGGCGAAAGGGCCGGGCGACCCCGTCATCGGCGCGACACTTAACAAGCAAGGGATGCTCAAATTTGAGGCCACGAAGGTAGGCAAAGAGACCGCGCTCGCACAGATCATCCGGCTCGTAGAAGAGGCGCAGGGCAGCAAAGCCCCCATTCAGCAATTGGCGGATCAGATTTCGGCGGTGTTTGTGCCCGTTGTCGTCGGGATTGCCGTACTCACGTTCCTGGGTTGGTATTTCCTCGGTCCGCCCTTGCCGGTCAACGCGGATACCACCGCCTTCACCCGCGCGCTGATCACCATGGTCGCCGTGCTGGTGATCGCCTGCCCGTGCGCGATGGGTTTGGCGACACCAACCGCCGTGATGGTGGGCACCGGCAAAGGCGCCGAGTTGGGTATCCTATTCAAGAACGGCGAAGCCCTGGAGCGCGCCGGTCGCATCACCACCGTTGTCCTGGACAAAACCGGCACGATGACGAAGGGACAACCGGCGGTGACGGACGTAGTAACGAATCCCGAATCAAAAATCATGAATCAAGAATCCTCAAATCAGCAGTCTTCCCCTACTCCCTACGCCGTACTCCTTACTCCTGATGAGCTATTGCGTCTTGCCGCTTCTGTCGAAAAAGGCAGCGAACATCCGCTCGGTGAGGCGATTTGGGCGGAGGCGACGATCCGTGGACTGCAATTATCCGAGCCGGCGGGTTTCCGGGCCGAGGCCGGGCTGGGCGTTTCTGCTGAGGTGGACGGACATCATGTAGCCGTCGGCAATCTGCGGATGATGGAAGCGCGTGGTTATCCGCTGAACAGCTTGCAGCCCGAAGTAGAACGCTTGCAGGCAGAAGCAAAGACGGCTATACTCGTCGCCGTAGATGGCACGGTGCGCGGCGTGATCGCTGTGGCCGACACCCTCAAAGACGGCTCGGTCGAGGCAATTGCGGACCTGCGCCGTATGGGGCTGCATGGAGTCATGATCACCGGCGACAATCGCAAAACGGCTGAAACCATCGCCAAACAGGTGGGCCTCGATGCCGTGCTGGCGGAAGTGCTGCCGGAGGGCAAAGCCGCTGAAGTCAAAAAGCTGCAAGCCACAAAGGTCAACGGGAAACCGGCGGTCGTCGCTATGGTCGGCGACGGCGTGAATGACGCGCCCGCCCTGGCGCAAGCCGACGTTGGCATCGCCATCGGCACAGGTACGGATGTCGCCATTGCCGCTGCGCCGGTCACAATCATGTCCGGCGACCTGCGCGGCGTCGTGCGGGCAGTCGCCCTCTCACGCAAGACATTGCGCACGATCAAACAAAACCTGTTCTGGGCGTTCTTCTACAACGTCATCCTTATCCCGGCGGCAGCCCTCGGCCTGCTCAACCCGATGCTGGCGGCCGGCGCGATGGCTTTCAGCAGCGTGTTCGTCGTCACCAATAGCCTGCGGCTTAAAAAGGCAAACATCTCGTAGCGCGAGTCGGTAACTCGCGCCACAAAACCGACCGTAGAAGGACTATTGCCTTCTGCGGTCCTGACAGGCATTGAATGAGCGACGCGGATCTGACGATCCGATTGAAGCCAGATGAAGTCACTGTAACGAGAATGATAAAGCCTTGACCCGAATATGATGATCTGTTGACAAATATGCCGGCTTCGGTATACTTGGAGACATCTGCTTCAAATCCAGGTAGCCAGAGGCTCTCGAAGTGAATCAACCGGCAACATCTCAAAGCATGCACCAGCACAAAACCCTCGCCGCAGCGCAAGGGGCGGTCCCCGTGGCGTTGGTCACGGTGAGCGATAGCCGCACCGAAGCCACCGACACCAACAAACATTACCTCGAAGCCGCATTGCAAGCGGCAGGGCACCGACTGGTCGCGTACCGGTTGATCAAGGATGAGCCGGATCAAGTTGTGGCGGTGCTGGACGAGCTGGCCGCCGGTGAAGCCCGCATCCTGCTCTTCAACGGTGGCACGGGCATTTCGCGACGCGATACGACCATTGACGTACTGACAACCAGGCTGGAGAAACACCTCGTCGGATTCGGTGAACTTTTCCGCATGCTGAGCTATGAACAAATCGGCTCGGCGGCGATGTTTTCACGGGCTACGGCGGGCGTCTATCGGGGGAAAGTGGTCATTTCCATACCCGGCTCTCCGGCAGCGGTGCAATTGGCCTGGGAAAAACTGATTGCGCCGGAATTGCAACATCTGGCGTGGGAAGTCACACGCTAAACCGGTTTTGCACCTTACATCCATAAACTCCGACCCATCCTGCCTAAAGAAAACGGCCGGTTTTCTATGGGGGCTGGGCGATAGGGTATCACGGGAAACGGTGATGCCTCCCGTTTTGGAAAGGAGATGGGCGCGAGTGACTCGCGCATGCAACAGGCGCCGATGTGCGGGCGAGAGCGGTGTGTGAGGCGGCATTTCCTTTACGGGAGATGCCGCTTTTTTGTGGGGATGTTAGTGACGCACTTCGACGCTTCAGGGAGCTGGACATGCTTAACGATACCTATCAGCGTTCAATTGATTACCTGCGCATCTCAATTACCGATCGCTGTAATCTACGCTGTGTTTACTGCATGCCGGAACAGGGTGTACAACCCTGGGCGCACGCCGATATTCTGCGCTATGAAGAAATCGAGCGGGTGGTGCGCGCAGCGGCGATGTTGGGACTCCGCAAGATACGCCTGACCGGCGGTGAGCCACTCGTGCGCCTGGGCGTTGTGGAGTTGGTCCGCACCCTGGCGCATATCCCCGGCATCGAGGCGGTGACCATGACGACCAACGGGATGCTGTTGAGCCGTTACGCCGCGCCGTTAGCTGAAGCCGGATTGCAGCGGGTCAACGTCAGCCTGGACACGCTGCGCCCCGACCGCTTTCACGCCATCACCCGCTGGGGCAATTTGGATACGGTCCTGGCGGGCATCGAGGCCGCGCTTGCTGCCGGCTTGACGCCGCTGAAGATCAACACTGTGGTAATGCGCGGACAGAACGATGATGAGGTAGTGGAACTCGCGCGCCGGGCCATAGCCTCGGGTTGGCATCTGCGCTTCATCGAGTGGATGCCGGTAGGCGAGGCAGCGCAGGATCAAAACTGGCGCGCGCGGCTTGTCACGGCGGCTGAAATTCGCGCCCGCATCGAGGCAGCGCTGGGGCCGCTGGAACCGGTCACGGTCGTAGGCGCGGGACCGGCGCGCACCTATTGCCTGCCGGGCACGACGGCCACACTCGGCTTCATCAGTGCGGTGAGCGAGCACTTCTGCGGAAGTTGTAATCGCCTGCGCCTGACGGCGGACGGCAAACTCCGTCCCTGCCTGCTGTCCCCGGAAGAGCTTGACCTGCGCACTCCCCTGCGACAAGGAGCAAGCGAGGCCGACATCCAGGCCCTGTTGCAGAAGGCCGTCCGTCTCAAACCCCAGGGTCATCAACTGGCAGACCATGCGCAAGTCGCCGGGCGGGCGATGGCCCAGATCGGAGGATAACATATATGGAGTTAAGTCATCTGGATGCCGAAGGTCACATCCGTATGGTGGACGTAGGCAATAAACCGGACACCGAGCGCGTTGCCGTGGCGCGTGGCGTGGTGCAGATGCGTCCGGAGACGCTGCGCCTCATCGTCGAGAAAGGGCTTCCCAAAGGCGATGTGCTCACGACGGCGCAGGTAGCGGGGGTGCTGGCCGCAAAACAAACCGCCACCTTGATTCCCTTGTGTCACCCCCTGCCACTGACCCAGGTTGACATCGGATTCGACGTGGACGAAAGCGCAGCGTGTATCCACATCACCGCGACGGTGCGCACGCATGGCAAAACCGGCGTGGAGATGGAGGCACTGACCGCCGTCAGCATCGCTGCATTGACCATTTACGACATGGCGAAAGCCGCCGAGAAGACCATGCGCATCACCGACATCCGCCTGATCAGCAAGCGTGGCGGCAAGAGTGGCGACATTATCCTGGAGGAATGATATGCAAGTGACAGTACGCTTTTTCGCGGTTTCGCGCGAGATGGCCGGTACAGAACGCCAAATATACACCCTGCCGGAAGGTGCAACGTTGCAGGAATTGCAAAACAGGCTCTTCGCAACTTACCCTGCCCTGGAAGCGCAGCGCGTGCGTTTCGCCGTCAATATGACCTATATTCCTCTGTCTGAAGTATTACACGAAGGGGACGAAGTCGCCTGTATCCCACCGGTGGGTGGTGGATGAGCAACTTAAGAGTTGTGGATCACATATCACGAATCAGGAGTCGGAGATGGCTGGATTGATAGAAATTACAGAACAGGCGATTTCTGCGGATGAAGTGATCGCACGGGTGGTCAAACCAACGGTGGGCGCGGTGACAACGTTCGTCGGTGTGGTACGGGGAATGACGGGCGAACGTGAAACGTTGTATCTAGAGTACGAAGCCTACCCGGAGATGGCGATCAAAACGTTGCAGCAGATTGCCGATGAGGTGCGCGCGCGTTGGCCGGACGTGAACGAGGTTGCCATCGTGCACCGGGTTGGACGGCTGGAAATCGGCGAGACGGCGTTGGTCATCGCGCTCGCGGCGGCGCACCGGGCGCAGACATTCGATGCGCTGCGCTATACGATTGATCGCATCAAGGAAATTACGCCGATTTGGAAGAAAGAATTTTGGGCCGACGGTGCCGCCTGGCGCAGCGAGCAATAAATGGAGTAGGAAGTATGGAGTATGGAGTAGGGGGGCTGATGCCCAATCCCCAGTTACCAATCCCCAATCCCAGGAGAAAAGATGAAGTATAGACACGAACTGTATCCAATGTTGAGCGTCGAAGAGGCGCTGGAGAAAGTGCTGACTATGTTCCACCCCCTTGAGGCGGAATGTGTGCCGGTGTTAGAAACGCTGGGGCGCGTGTTGGCCGAGGACATCATCGCCAAAGGAGACATCCCCCCCCACCCCAACACTGCAATGGACGGCTATGCGGTGCAAGCCGCCGACCTCGCCGGCGCGGGACCGACATCCCCCAAACGCCTGCGCGTCATCGAAAACCTGGCCGCCGGTTACCTTGCCACACAGCGGGTCACGCCGGGGACGGCCATCCGCATTATGACCGGCGCGCCCATGCCCGACGGCGCGGATGCAGTCATCCCCTTTGAGGAAACCCATCAGGACGGCGAATGGGTGGACTGCTTCGCCGCCATACGGGTCGGCGAGAATGTCCGCCCGGCAGGTGAAGATGTGCGGGCAGGCGAACGGACGTTGGCGCGCGGGACGCGCATCCGCCCACAGGAGATCGGGATGCTCGCGGCTCTGGGATATAGCAAGGTTGCCGTCATTCGACGGCCCCGTGTGGCAATCCTCGCTACCGGCGATGAATTGGTAGACATCGAAGCCCCTTTGCTGCCCGGCAAAATCCGCAATGCCAATAGCTATTCCAACGCAGCGCAAGTCCTGCAATACGGCGGCATCCCCCTGCTTTTGGGCATCGCGCGGGATACGGTGGACGATCTGACCGCCAGAATCCGCGCCGGCTTGACGCAAGGCGCGGACCTGCTCATCACCTCGGGCGGCGTCTCGGTGGGTGATTTCGACGTCGTGAAGACGGTGCTGGCAGCCGAGGGCGAAATTTCCTTCTGGCGCGTGCGGATGAAGCCGGGCAAGCCGTTGGCCTTTGGGTACATCACAGCGGATGTGAACGGCACGCCGCGCACCGTGCCACTGCTGGGGATGCCGGGTAATCCGGTTTCGGCGATGGTATCGTTCGAACTCTTTGCGCGTCCTGCAATTTTGACCATGCTCGGCGTGAAAGACTTGCACAAACCCACCTTCGAGGCCATCCTCGATCAGGCCATTCCGCGCAAGGATGGCCGGCGGCATTACGTGCGTGTGCGCCTCGAACGCCGCGCGGACGGTTTCCACGCCGTCCTGACCGGCGACCAGGGATCGGGGATTCTCAACTCAATGGTCCAATCCGACGGCCTGGCGATTATCCCGGAGGAGTGGAATCACGTTCCGGCAGGCACGCGCGTTCAGGCGATGCCGTTCGATGCGGGTGTGTTGCTGGAATAGCTTTCAGCCGTCAGCCAGAGTGTCTGTGAAAGTGTCTTGATTGCGTCTTAGCTGAAGGCTGAACGCTGATCGCTGACTGCTAAACTACTTGTCAAAATGCGGCTTGGTGCTACCATAGCCACGTAAGTTCAGTTTAACATTGCGTTTCCGAGTCCCGTGACCTGCAAGCTATAGTGCGGAAGTCCGCGAGCTATGGCCTGGGGACCGCCAGGGTGCAGTTGGAAACGGCTGCGCCTCCCGTATTTGGAAAGGAAATGCGCTGTCGCTCAATACCCCTGTTTGGGGGCATATTGATGATGCAACGGCGTCCTTTCTGGGGACGCCGTTTTTTTGTTTGCGATTTACCGCCAAGAACGCCAAGTTCTTGACTATTGGACTACAAGACTAACGACTATCAGACATTTTTGCAGAGTGGAGTCACGCTATGGGTATTGTATGGAAAGGACTGGTCGAAAGCCTCCGCCTGCTGCTCGCCGGGGACCCGTATCTTTGGGGAATCATTCTACTTTCGGCGCGGGTGAGTGGGGTGGCCCTGCTGATCAGCGCGATCGTCGGCATCCCCCTGGGAGCGCTCATCGGCCTGACGCATTTTCCGGGGCGGCGGGTGATGCAGGCGTTGGTCTACACCGGGATGGGATTCCCGCCGGTGGTGATCGGGCTGGCGGTCTATCTGCTGCTCTCGCGCAACGGCATCCTGGGGCCGCTGAACTGGTCGTGGGTGCCGCAGCTTTTTACCGTGCCGGCGATGATTCTGGCGCAAGTCATTATCGCCACGCCGTTGATCATCGGTTACACGATGGCCGCTGTCTCCGAAGTGGATGTGAACCTGCGGTTACAATTGCGCGCGCTCGGCGCGACGCCGCGCCAGATTACCTGGACGGTGCTGCAAGAGGCGCGGCAGGGCGTCATCGTGGCGCTGGTGGGGGGACTGGGCAGCATCATCTCGGAAATCGGCGCAGTGATGATGGTTGGCGGCAACATCGAAGGTTCAACGCGCGTGTTGACGACCGCCATCCTCCTGGAGACGCGCCGGGGTAACTTTGATTTTGCCATTGGCCTGGGCATGGTGCTGCTGGCGATCTCGTTTTCCGTCAATTTCATCGTCGCGCAATTCCAGAGGAAGGGCCAATGACCGCTACGCCGCTGTATACGCTTCGTCACGTGACCAAATCCTACGCCGGGCGCACGGTGCTCAACGTGGACGCCCTCGATATCCACCGTGGCGAAATTCTGGCGATTGTTGGGCCGAGCGGCGCGGGGAAATCCACGTTGTTGCGGCTGCTCAACTTTCTGGAATTCCCGGATAGCGGCACGCTGAGCTATCGCGGGCACACCGTTCAACCCAACAACGTACCGCTGTCCCTACGCCGTGAGGTGACGACGGTTTTCCAACGTCCGGCGCTGCTTTCTACCAACGTCTGGCGCAACGTGACCTACGGTCTGCGTCTGCGCGGCGAACGCGACGGCAAAGCCAATATGCAGGCTGTGATGGAGCGGCTGGGACTGACGGCGTTGGGGCGCGCGCCGGCGCGCACGCTTTCGGGTGGGGAGGCGCAGCGGGTGGCGTTGGCGCGCGCGATGGTGCTGGACCCTACCGTGCTGCTGCTCGATGAGCCGACGGCGAATCTCGACCCTTACAACGTCGGCCTGATCGAAACCGTCGTCGCCGAGCTGAACCACGAGCGGGGCTGCACGGTGGTGCTGGTGACGCACAACGTCTTCCAGGCACGTCGCCTGGCCGGGCGCGTCGCGCTGCTGCTCGGCGGCCACATCGTGGAAATCGCCGACACGCACACGTTTTTTGAATCGCCCCGTGACCCACGCACCGCCGCGTTCGTCAATGGGGAGATGGTGTATTGAAAGGTATAAGTGTTTGCGCACGCGGGACACCGTCCACGCAAACACTTCCTTAATCTTGCCGCTTTTGCGGTCTATATCACAGGAGGAGCTATGTCTACAAAATCGTTCGTATTGAAAGTTGTTTTGGTATTGGTCTTGCTGGCCATGGCGCTGGGGGGCTGTACGACGCCAACTGCGGCACCCACCGCAGCGCCAACCGCCGTGCCGCCGACCGCGACGTCAGTCCCTGAACCGCAGAAGTTGATTCTGGGGACCACGACCAGCACGTACGACTCCGGGTTGCTGGATTACATCCTGCCCGACTTCGAGAAGGCGTACCATGTCAAAGTCGAGGTCATCGCAGTAGGCACCGGACAGGCCCTGCAACTGGGCAAGGACGGCAATGCCGATGTGCTTCTGGTTCATGCCCGCGCGCAAGAAGACGCCTTCATGGACGAGGGCCACGGCACGCGCCGCGAAGACGTGATGTACAACGACTTTGTCATCGTCGGCCCATCCGATGATCCGGCCAACATCCGGGGGATGACAGAAGCGGCACAGGCCCTGAAGACCCTGGCGTTGGCCCAGGCACCATTCATCTCACGCGGCGACGATTCGGGTACCCACAGCAAGGAAAAAGCCCTCTGGAAAGCCGCCGGGATAGAGCCGTCCGGGGATTGGTATGTTTCGGCGGGGCAGGGCATGGGCGCAGTGCTGACGATGGCGGACGAGCAGCAGGCGTACACCCTCAGCGACCGGGCGACTTACCTGGCGATGAGGCTCGAAGGGCTGAAGTTGGAAATCCTGGTGGAAGGCGACCCGTTGTTGTTCAATCCCTACGGCGTCCTGGCCGTCAACCCGGCGAAAAACCCCCACATCCAGGGAGAGCTGGCAAATCAGTTCATTGACTGGCTGATTTCCGCTCCTGTTCAAGAAAAAATCGGGACTTTCGGCGTGGATGAATTCGGCGTCCCACTCTTCGTCCCCAACGCACGCCGTAAACCATGACCGGGTGCATTTCAACACAGCCCCTGCACCTCGGCCGTTAGTCTCTCGTAGAACGCTTCCATATAGTGATGGCGGTCACGGGCAATGGCGCGCCCCTCGCGGGTGTAGAGTCGCTCCTGAATCCGCGCCAGCTTGACGACAAATTCATGAACCGGCGTGTGCGCGGCGTCATCGCCGTTGGCTTCCCAACGCGCCAGGTCCACCTCGTCCGGCGGCGCCCACAGACGTTGCCGATGCGCGCCACCATAGGCGAAAGCGCGCGCGATGCCGATCGCACCGATGGCATCCAGTTTATCCGCGTCAAAAAGCACCTGCGCTTCAAGCGTCGCCGGATCCGGTGCAACCCGAAAACGGTGTGCCGCAATAGCATGCACAACGGCCTCGATCCAGACCGGTGGTTCGCCGCGCGCAGCCAAGAACTCACGGGCGCGCCGTGCCGCGAGGGCTGCGTGATCCTGCCCGGCGGCATCCGCCTCACTGCGGCCCCAATCGTGCAACAGCGTTGCCGTCCGCACGATCTCCAGGTCGGCCCCCTCGGCCCGCCCGATGCGCTCGGCCAATGCCAGCACGCGCAGGATGTGATCAAAGTCATGGACGCTATCCGCGCCCGTGTACAGGCATCGCGCTTCCTCTACGCTTAACGCCATACGCCACCTCCTCACTCCATCCTATAGCAGACAAACAAAAGCGAGCCTTGCGGCTCGCTCGTGAATTGCTTACCCGTGCCCCATCAGGGCAAATAGATCAGCGGATTGGTGGGATAGCCGTTATAACGGATTTCGTAATGCAGATGCGGACCGGTAGAATTCCCGGTACTGCCCATCGCGCCGATCACCGCGCCCGCGTAGACCGTTTCACCCTCGACAACATAGATCTGACTCAGGTGCGCGTAGTAGGTTTGGAAGCCGTTGGCATGATCCAGGACCACCAGATAGCCATAACCGATATCCGTCCACCCGGCGAAGCTCACGTAGCCGGCGTCCGAAGCAATGATGGCGGTCCCAATCGAATTTCCGATGTCAATGGCCCGGTGCCCATACCAGTAGCCCTGGGTGATGACGCCGGCCGCCGGCCAGTAGAATAGACCGCTACCGGTCACCTCGGTGGTAACCGGGCCTTGATAAGTCGTGACCTCACGCGCCTGATAGGGCTTCGTTCCTCCCGGCACGATCAGCTTGTCACCGACCGTGAGTTGACCGTTTTCGGGGATGGTGTTGAAGGGGCAGTTGATGATGTCTTCGACTTTGACTTTGTAGGTTTCGGCCAGCGATTCCAGGGTATCGCTGACGGCCACGGTGTGGTACACACCGTCAATCGGCAGGATCGTCAGGATTTGTCCGACCCTCAACAGGTCGGGCATTTTCTCCATTTCGGGATTCGACCACATCAACGTCGTCGGTTGCAGGCCGAATTTCTCGGCGATGATCTCCGCCGTATCGCCGGGTTGAACGGTGTACGTCACGATCTCCAGACGTGGGCGGTCCGGGATGGCCGTATGTGCCTCCGCCTGGCGCGCAATCCGCGCATAGGCCACACCGCGATAATAAGGCCGCGCAAACGAAGTGGTCAACGTGCGCACGCCGAGGCCACCGGGGCGTACAGCGAGGGCTTCAGCCGCCTGAGAAGCCGAAGCCACAGAATCCAGTTTCATGTTCCCCAGGACGACGAACAGAACCAGCGTCAACGCCAGAGCCACATGCGAGGCCAGACGCCCCAACAATGGCCGCTGCCCCTCATGATCTCCACGCCAGCGCCACACCAACACCGCGAAGCGAACGCCAAAACGGATCACAGGCGGGAGATGCCATGTGGGATTGTCGTAGCGGGGAAGTTCAGAAGATACGCTCATGGTTCGAAGAGTTGAGGGTTCTGAGGAACACCGTTAAGACGGATTTCATAGTGCAGATGGGGGCCGGTTGACCAACCGGTTGACCCACAGTAGCCGAGCACCTGACCCTGGTAGACCGGCTCACCGCACGTCACGGCAAAGGCGCTGAAGTGGGCATAATAGGTTTCGTAGCCGTTCCCGTGGCGCACGCGCACCAGGTTACCGTACCCGCCACCCCAGCCGGCAAAGACCACCACGCCGTTGTCGGCGGCATAGATGGGATCGCCCAGGCTACATCTATAGTCTAGACCGATATGTCCAGGATTGCGAGGGTCGCCAAAATACCAGCCGGAAACCGCATACGATCCGGTCGGCAAGATAAACCAGCCCAACGCCCCCGGCCCACTGACAGCCACATCGCCACATGCTCCCCAACTAACCGAGGCCGCACCCACGCCGGGCGCCACAGGGTCGGGTGGCGGTGCTTCCCACTCCACATCTTCGCCGGTCGCACCGGGGATCATCAGTTGCATACCTTCACGCAACGGCGCCCCTTCTTCCAGGTGGTTCCAGATGTTATAAAGCGCGGATGCCGTCACCTGATATTGTTCGGCGATACTTTCGACCGTCTCACCTTCCAGCACCGTATGGTAAGCGCCGTCAACCGGCGGGATAAAAAGCGTCAGACCGGGTTGGATCAACCACGGTGACCCTTGCAAAGTTTCCATGTTAGACCAGGCGATGGAATAGGGAGATAGGCCAAAACGTTCGGCAATCAAAAAGATATTGTCGCCGGATTGTACGGTATAGGTGATCACTTCCAAACGCACCCGTTCGGGAATGTCGGTGCGGGGTTGGGCTTTTCTGAAGACAACGCGCGCTGCTTGATTGACGACAGGCTGAGGTCCACCTGCAGAAATCCATGCCGTAGGCGTGCGAACCGGCTCGGCAGCGACCGGTTGGGAAATAGGATTGGTTTCGGGGGTAATAGCAATGCTGGGTGGCGCCATAGCAACCCGACTGGCCAGGCCGAGCAACAGCGCCAGCACCAGAATGGCCATATGGGCGCTATAACGTCCAACGAAAGCAGCGATAGCCTGTCGGTCACTTCCCCACCGCCAGACTATCGCCGTGATTTCACCGAGAATATGCCCAAAGAGGCTAGAGAACCTCACCTTTGAGCTTGAATCGTCTATCTCTTGTAAACTACTTCCTTGTGTATTATCTTCCATAGGCACAAGCCTTATGACGATTGCCGAACCGTCAACAAGTCCATTATAGCACAGAAAAAAATAATTGGCAACCCCCTGTATCTGACGATTTTCTTACGAGGGTGCGGGAACATATCTTGACAATGCCTTCGGCCATGCGATAATCCATCCCAGGAGGTAGGAATATGGGAAACATCGTACACGCAGATGAAAGCAATTTCGAGGCCGAAGTATTCACGGCAACCTTGCCGGTGCTGGTAGATTTTTGGGCAGCGTGGTGCCCTCCCTGTCGGAAGTTGGGGCCTACACTCGAGGAAGTCGCCGTCGAATTGGACGGACGCCTGAAAATCGTGAAGGTGAATGTCCAGGAGGCGGGCGAGGTGGCCACCCGCTACGGCGTCATAAACATCCCCACAATGATTATCTTCAAAGACGGGCAGGAAATCACGCGCCTGGTCGGCAACCGCCCGAAGGCCAAGCTCATCGAGGAACTGGAGCCTTATCTATCCTGAAATAGAACGGGCGGCTTCTTCCCAAAGGCGCGCTCTTTCTTCGGCGCTCAATGCCTCCAACGTCAGTCCACGGTGGCGTGCTAGAGTTTCGACGTCACGCACCCGCCGGGCAAAACGGGCATTGGCCTCGCGCAATATCCCCTCGGGATCCAGCGCCATGCGCCGCGCCCACGCGCTCAAGGCAAGTAAAAGCTCACCGAGGGCCTGCGCCTGAACTTCGGGCGAGGACGCGGCACACAGCGTCTCCACAAGCCGTTTGATCCGCGCCAGGATGTCGGCCGGGGAAGCCCAATCCAACCCCACGCGCGCCGCGCGGCCGCTGTAGGCGCAGGCTTGCGCCAGGGCCGGCAACGTCTTGGGGATGCCATCCAACAAGGAACGTTGCGCGGCGCCACTGTCGGCCCGCTCCTGACGCTTGATAAGCTCCCAATTGACGGTGACTTCTTGCGCGTCGGCGACCTGCACATTCCCCCAAACATGGGGATGCCGATGCTTGAGTTTGGCGTCAATGCCGGCGATCACGTCTGCCATGCGGAATTCGCCTTCCTCGCCGGCAATTTGCGCATGCATAACGACCTGAAGCAACAAATCGCCCAATTCCTCACGCAGCGCGTCTATATCCTCTGTGTCAATGGCTTCCAAAACCTCGTAGGTTTCTTCCAGCAACGTGGCCCGCAGGCTGGCATGCGTTTGCTCACGGTCCCAGGGACATCCATCGGGGCTGCGCAAATGCGCTACGGTTTCCTGAAGCTGCTCAAAACCGCTGATGGTTGGCAGCGGTGGCACATAGAGCGAGGTCAACGGCGTGGCGTCGCCGTGGTCAATCTCGTAAAGCGGCCCCCACAGCACCTGCTCGGCCGACGTGCCGGCCGCGTGGACGAGGGCTACGTGATGTTCGTCAGGATACGCCTCCATCAATGCCAGTTTGAGATCCGAAGCGACCGCGCGGCTGTAGACCTGCGCTATCAGCGCCGGCATATCGGGGTTGAGCGTGGGGTAATGCGCCCCTACCAGGTCGAGCGCGTCCACAATCTGCAAGCCGTCCAGAGGATCGAGAGCCAATGCCGTCAGGGTCGGCTCGATGAAGCTCAAGCCGGGAACAATGTGCACCGGGATAGCAGCGGCGCGCGCGGCTTGCAGGATGCGTGTCACCGTGGCCTCCCCCACCAGGGGATGCCCCGGCACGGCATAAACCACCCCTTCCTGACGCGCCCCCAGTTCAAGCACCCGTGCCACAATCGCCGCGTACACAGCCTCAAACGAATCGGCTTCCTCGTATAGCGCATCGAACGAGTGGATGACCGCCCCCTGGGGAAGGTAGGGGACCACAGGATGGCGCGCGGTGCGCAACCAAACAGCCTCGGCTTGAGAAAGGGTGTCCCAGGCCGCGCGGGTCAGAGACTCAGGCGCGCCGGGGCCTAAACCGACCACGGTAATATGGGCCATAGTGTCCTCAAAAATCCGTTCAGACAGTGGTTGAAATATACAACAAACAGGTAGGCAATCGCTTGCCTACCTGACTCAAACCGCCAACAGCAACCGTGAGGTTGACCTAACGCTTGGTATACTGCGGGGCCTTGCGCGCACGTTTGAGGCCGGGCTTTTTGCGCTCTTTCTCGCGCGCATCACGGCTCAGCAGGCCGGCCTGCCGCAACAAAGCGCGGAACTCCGGATCCACTTTGAGCAGGGCGCGGGCGATTCCCAGGCGCACCGCCTCGGCCTGGCCGGTGATACCGCCGCCCTCGACCAGAACGGTGATGTCGAATTGTGACTCTGTATGGGTGAGCTTCAAAGGCATGACCGCGTTCTGGATATCAATTTCACGGCAGAAGTACTCTTGATAAGGCCGTCCATTGACGACGAACTGCCCATTGCCCCCGGCATGGAGACGAACACGAGCAGAAGCAGTTTTTCTACGTCCTACCCCTTCATAGTACATGCGCTAGACTCCTTATAATTCCAACGGTTTAGGCGATTGCGCCTGGTGTGGATGCTCAGGGCCGGCATAGACCTTGAGCTTCTTGAACTGCCGTCGTCCCAACGGGCCACGCGGCAACATCCCCTTGACGGCGTGTTCGATGACCCGTTCAGGATGCTTTTGCAGTTGTTTGCGCAAGACAATGGATTTGATGCCGCCAGGATAGCCACTATGATGGAAGTATTCCTTCTGATCGAGCTTTCGCCCGGTGACCGCTACTTTTTCGGCGTTGATCACAATGACGAAATCGCCCACATCCTCATACGGCGTATACTGGGGCTTGTGCTTGCCCCGCAGGATACTCGCGATCTGCGTAGCCAGTCGCCCCAACGTTTGACCGGTCGCATCCACGACGTACCAGTCCCGTTGAATCTCGTCCGGCTTGGCTACATAAGTCTTATGTATTCTTGCTTGTTTCACCTTTTATCACCCCTACCTAAATCATCAATCCTTCTTGACATTCAAACCGGCGTTCCGGTCTCATCCGCATAAAAAACAGCCTTAAGACATAGTCCATGCGCAGCGACGGCCGGGCCGGCTCTGCGGCGCTCCCGTGTGCGCAGGATGTCGCCGAAATCGTCCGGCGACAAAATCCCTTCACCGACGCGCAACAGCGTTCCGACAATCATGCGCACCATCCGGTACAGGAAAGCATCGGCTTCGATATCGAAGTAGAGCCATTTCTCCTGTTCCGTCCAGGTGGCGCGGAAGACTTCGCGGACGGTGTTCTCACCGACCGTCGGCGAACCGAAGGCCGCAAAGTCCTGTCGGCCCACCAGCATCGAGGCCGCACAGCGCATCGCTTCCACATCCAACGGTCGCGCAACGTGCAGACTGAAGCGTGCGACCAACGGATTGCGCACCGCGTCCCGGTAAAGCGTGTAGCGATACCAGCGGCGTGACGCAGCATAGCGGGGATGAAACGTCGGCGCAACCTCCGCCAACTGCAACACGGCAATCTGTTGTGGAAGCAGAGCATTCAGGCCGCGGAGCAGGTCATTCAATGGGTGACGCCACGTAACGTCACACGCGATCACCTGTCCCTCGGCATGCACGCCGGCATCGGTGCGCCCGGCGGCCAGGACTCTGCCGGGTGCGCCCGTCAACTGCTCCAGGGCGCACTCCAGCTCTTCCTGAATGCTCGGAGCATTTTTTTGCCGCTGAAATCCCCCGTATCCTGTCCCGTCGTAAGCCACGACGGCCTTCACACGCACCGTCTATTCCCTCGCGGCGTCCCAGGTCGGCGCCGTTTTCCGCGTTAGTCTTCGACCAGTTTTAAAAGTACGATTGGGGCGGCATCGCCCTTGCGCATCCCGAGCTTCAACATCTGGGTATAGCCCCCCGGACGGTCCTGAAACTGGGGCGCAATTTCATTAAACAATTTCTGCACTACGGCAGGATCGTTGAGGCGCGCCGCAGCCAGACGCCGGGCATGCACCTCTTTGGCAGGGTCCGTTGCACCGGCAAGCAGACCGCGCTTTGCCAACGTGATCAACTTTTCAGCCTGCCCCTGGATTGCTTCGGCCTTCGCGCGCGTAGTGCGGATGTAGTTATGGCGGAACAATTCCGTCACCAGATTGCGACGCAAGGCCGTCCGCTGGCCCACCGGGCGACTCAATTTTTTACCCGCGACACGATGTCGCATACTTCAACCTCCTGACTGTAGCGTTTAGACGGACTAATTTCCTTCGATTTCGGGTTTAGCCGTCCAGAACCCCTTGATGGTTAATTGTTCGATCAGCTCATCCAGCGACTTTTCACCAAAGTTGCGGATGGACAACATGGCCTCGCGCCCCCGCGAGAGCATCTCCAACACTTCGCCGACATTAGAAATACCGGTACGCTTGAGCGCATTGTACACGCGCACGCCCAGGCCCAGGTCTTCGATAGGAACCGCGTAAGCCTGCGCCGGGATTGCCTCTTTCTGCATCTCCACGGCGGCCTGGACTTCCTCCTCCACCTCGGCGCCGGCAATCAGACGCAGATGTGTCACCAGAATACGTGCGGATTCCTTCAAAGCCTCGAGTGGGGCAATTCGTCCATCGGTCCAGATATCCACGACCAAACGGTCATAGTTGGTCAATTGCCCAACGCGCGCCTGCTCCACCCGGAAATTTACCCGGCGCACCGGACTAAAAATGGCATCCACCGGCAACATTCCAATGGGCATACGCCCACGCCCCTCTGCAGGAGCGTAGCCGCGCCCGCGCTCCACAGTGAATTCGAAATCCAGATGCGTGTCATCGCTATCCACCGTGAAGAGGTAAAGATCGGGATTCAGGATTTCGACTTCCGGCGGGGCGATGATATCGCCGGCCGTGACCACCCCCGGTCCCTCGATGCGGAGCGTCATATATTGCGGCCCTTCGCTTTCCATCGAAAGCCGGACCTGCTTCAGCCGCAACATCACCTGAATCACGTCTTCACGCACGCCAGGGATCGCCGAAAACTCGTGCGGAATGTCCGTGATGCGCATCGCGGTGATCGCCGCTCCTTCCAACGACGAGAGCAACACCCGTCGCAAGGAATTTCCCAACGTCACACCATAACCACTCTCCAGCGGGCTGATAATGTAACGCCCATACTGTTGAGCATTGACTTCCACTTCGACTTTCGGCAGAACTGGCGCTGTCAACACTTTGCCTCCTGTCTGCTGTTAACGTGAGTAGAATTCAACGATGAGTTGTTCTTGAACCGGGACATCAATCTCTTGACGTGTCGGCAGCGCCAACATCCGGCCATTCAAAGTTTCCGCATCCAGGTTTAGCCATGCGGGCACTTCGCGTTTGCCGAGCAGTTCTTTCCGTTCTTTGAAATACTTGGTATGCAGGCTTTCCGGCCGCACGCTAACCGTATCGGTAGGCCGCACCAGGAAGGCCGGGATATCCGTCACGCGGCCGTTAACCATAAAGTGCCCATGCTGCACCAACTGCCGCGCATGAGCGCGGGAGTCGGCCAGACCCAGCCGGTACACCACATTGTCCAGACGACTTTCCAAGAGCGCCATCAGGTTCTCACCCGTCATGCCGGGGCGGCGCTGCGCCTCCTGGTAATAGCGGCGGAACTGTCGTTCCAGCACGCCGTAAATCCGACGCGCCTTTTGTTTTTCACGCAACTGCATCGCATAGTCGGTCAACTTACGCCGTCGAAAAGCAGCTTCTTTGCCGTGTTGTCCTGGTGGATAAGCACGGTGTTCAAAGGGGCACTTCTGGGTATAGCACTTTTCCCCTTTGAGATAGAGTTTCATGCCTTCCCGCCGACAAAGTTTGCACGCAGGACCTATATATCTTGCCATAACTTCTCCTTATGCCTGACTCAGATCGCCTTTACACACGCCGCTTTTTGGGCGGACGACAGCCATTGTGAGGAATGGGTGTCGTATCCACAATCGAACGCACGCGCAATCCAACAGCCGCTAAAGCACGCAGCGAGGCTTCACGCCCCGGGCCGGCGCCTTTGACAAAGACATCCACTTCCTGCAGACCGTCGTTATCCATTGCGTCTTTTGCGACCTTCTCGGCGGCGACCCGCGCGGCGAAAGGTGTGCTTTTCCGCGTGCCTTTGAACCCCGAAGCGCCGGCGCTTCCCCAGCGCATCACGTTGCCCTGAGCATCCGTCACGGTGATGATCGTGTTGTTAAACGTCGTGTTGATATAAACGCACCCGCGAGGCACATTACGCTTAACACGTCGCGCTGTTTTGCGTGCGCTGCGAGCTGAACTTTTAGCCATAAAATCCTCCTAGATCTTCTTTAACATCCCTATATGGCAGTCTATCCGTAAGGATAGCGGTTACTTCTTCTTTGCACCACGGCGACGACCACGACCGGGAACGGTCTTCTTGGGGCCGCGCTTGGTGCGCGCGTTCGTCCGCGTGCGTTGTCCATGCACGGGCAGGTTATGGCGATGGCGCAACCCCCGGTAGGAACCGATTTCGATCAGGCGTTTGATGTTCATCTGCACTTCACGGCGCAGATCACCCTCGACGACATACTCGCGATCAATAATATCGCGGATGGCGGTAAGCTCGGCCTCTGTCAGTTCCGTATCGCGTTTGCGCGGATCAATCCCAGCCTTCGCCAGGATGTCGTTACTGGTTTTACGGCCAATGCCATAGATATACGTGAGACCAATCTCGATGGACTTATTTCGCGGCAGGTCAACCCCTGCTATACGTGCCATAGTTTCTTTCCAGCCTCCTCGAAGTCACCCACTGTCAACTAGCCTTGCCGTTGCTTGTGTTTAGGGTTATCGCAGATCACCCGCAAGACACCCCGCCGTCGAATGATTTTACACTTCGGACAGCGACGCTTAATAGATGGTGATACTTTCATAGTTTCTACTCCTTCTCCACAACCGGGGGGAGTCCGCTTGCAGTTTCCAGCAGCCGCGATGGATGCCGCAGCAGCCCTCCCGAACGATACACAGTCTTTTATTATACCATACTTTTAGCGTAAGAAGCCTTCGTAGTTGCGCATCTGCAGCTGGGCCTCCAACTGGCGCGCCGTATCCATCACGGTGCCGACCACGATGAGCAACCCAGAGCTTTGGATGAGCATTTGATTGGAATTCATAAACAGCCCGACAATGTAAGGCAACACGGCGACGATGCCCAGAAACAGAGCGCCGGCCAGGGTGATGCGCTTGTAGATCGTCAGGATGTATTCCTCGGTCTTCTTTCCCGGACGGATGCCGGGGATAAAGCCGCCCTGCTTTTGCAACATTTCCGGCAGGTTCTGCTGCTCAATCATCACGAAGGTATAGAAGTAGGTCAGCCCGAAAACCGCCAGGAAATACAGCGGGGCATACCAGGCATTGCTGCCGCTGAAAAACTGCACCACACTGTTCGCAAATTTGGCGACCGGAGTATTGGTGCTGTTCAGGAAGAACTGCGCCACCACCGCCGGAAACGCCAGGATGGACTGCGCGAAAATCAGCGGGATCATGCCGGCCGTATTGATCTTCAAGGGAATGTAGGTGCTGCCCCCCGCATACTGTTTCATCCCTCGCACGCGCTTGCCGTATTGTACTTTGATCCGCCGTTCGCCATCCTGAACGAAGACGATGAACAGGATCGTCCCCACCAGGATCACCAGGTAAACCAGCACGCCGATCAGCCCATCGCTTTCCCAGATATTGCGGAAGCTGGCCGGGACACGCGAGACAATGCCGCCGAAGATGATCAGCGACAGGCCATTCCCGATGCCCTGTTCAGAGATCAGCTCGCCCAGCCAGACGGCGAACATCGTCCCGGCAGTCATCGTGATCAACAGGGTGATCGTGGGAAGCGTCTTATCCCCTCCCCACCCGAAGTAGGGGAGGATTTGGCGTGTCCCGATCGTCGCCGAACGGAAGAGCTGTGCCTGCCCAAAGGCCGACAACGCCGCCAGGGGCACCGTCAGGTAGAAGGTCCACTGGTTCATCTTGCGCTGGCCTTCTTCCCCTTCCTCCTTGATCTGCTGTTCCCATTTAGGGAAGATGGGGAGCAAGAGCTGCAGGACGATCTGCGCCGTTACATAAGGATACACCCCGGCGGCCAGCACCGAAAAGTTCGACACAGCGCCACCCGACAGCAAGTCCAGGAGGTTGGCGAACTGTCCCAGGCCCGCCGTCTCGCTACCGGCCTTAGCCTGCTCGAAGAATTCCTTCAACGCCAGGCGGTCAACGCCGGGGACCGGGATATTCGACGCCATACGGAAGATCACGAGAATCAACAGCGTATAGAAAATCCGCCGGCGTAGATCGGGAAGTTTGAACGCATTACGCAGGGCCTCAATCATCACTTGCCTCCGTCAAAGTGCGCTTTCGATATGCCCAACTCAGCGCGTCCGATAACCGCCCCGGCTCCACGGCAACAGCTCTACCGTCCCACCGGCGGCCTCGATCTTGGCGCGCGCAGCAGCCGAGACGCGATGCGCATACACCTTCAAGGGTTGCGCAAGCTCACCTTCGGCCAACACGACTACCCAGTCATCCGCGTGCTTGATCAGCCCCACCGCGGAAAGGGTCTCCGGCGAAACGACGGCGCCGGCCTCAAAGCGTTCGGCAAGTTGCGCCAGATTGACCGGCACAAATTCCACCTTGTAGGGGTTGAAGAACTTGTAGCCCCGTACAAAGGGAATCTTGCGCACCAACGGAAGCTGTCCGCCTTCAAAGTAAGCCCCTTTTTGCTTGCCGCCACGGGCCTTCTGCCCTTTAGTTCCTCGTCCTGCCGTTTTCCCCTGGCCGGCGGCAATCCCCCGGCCCACGCGCTTGCGGCGTTTTTTGGAGCCCTCGGCAGGTTGTAAGTCTTGTAACTTCATTGCGGTCTCCTCCACCCTAAGCCTCGACTTCCTCGACCCGCACCAGATGCGGGATCTTGTTAACCATGCCACGCACGGCAGGATTGTCGGGGTGTTCCACCACCTGATGTAATTTCCGTAAGCCCAATGCCCGTGCAGTTTGCTTCTGCCGGATCGAATAGCCGATCGGGCTGCGCACGAGCGTGATCCGCAAGATCTTCGCCATTATGCCTGCCTCCTTCGCCAGTAAGGCATCACTTCGGCGATCGGCTTGCCGCGTTCTTTCGCCAGTTCTTCAACCCAGCGCAGTTGATCCAGCGCATCCATCGTCGCCTGGACCACATTAACGGCCGTGGCGCTTCCCTGGGATTTGGTCAGAATGTCGTGGATGCCGGCCGCTTCCAACACCGCGCGCACACCGCCGCCGGCGATGACGCCGGTACCTTTGGTCGCCGGGCGCAGCATGACTTGCGCGCCGCCGCAGCGTCCCACCACATCGTGGGGGATGGTAGTGTCTTCCAGGGGGATGGCGTGCATAGCGCGCCGCGCACGATCGGTCGCCTTCGCAATCGCATCGGGGACCGTGCGGGCTTTGCCGATGCCCAATCCGACCTGGCCTTTGTTATCCCCCACAACGGCCACCACCCGGAAATGGAAAGTGCGCCCGCCTTTGATGACTTTCGCCACCCGCGTAATGTCCACTACGCGCTCATCGAGTTCTTCTTGTTCTGTTTCAATTGGTCTACGATCTCGTTCTCGTCGTGATTCCATATCTCCTCCTGCCGGACGCGACTAAGGCGCAGCCGTTTTACTTAGAAATCCAGGCCCGCCTCACGCGCGGCCTCGGCGAGAGCCTTGACGCGACCGTGATACTTGTAACCGCCACGGTCGAACACCACCCGGGTGACCCCTTTTGCCAATGCCCGTTCGGCAACGACCTGCCCCACAATCCGCGCCTGCTCGGTCTTCGGTAATGCTGCCACCCGCTCACGCACCGCCCGATCCACCGTAGAAGCTGCCGCTAATGTGCACCCTACCGTATCATCAATGATTTGGGCGTAGATGTGATTCAGGCTACGAAAGACACTCAGACGTGGACGTTCTGGCGTCCCGCTCACGGTCTTGCGAATGTGAGCTTTACGCCGCATACGGGCTTTACCACGATCAATTTCTGGTTTCATCTTTATTTTACCCTCAGTTCCACGTAATTTTGACCCTGACTTTACTTACCTTTACCGGCCTTGCCGGACTTGCCGGCCTTGCGGCGCACCAATTCACCCTGGTAGCGAATGCCTTTGCCCAGGTACGGCTCGACCGGACGCCAGCCGCGAATTTCGGCGGCCACCCGCCCGACAAGCTCTTTGTCGCAGCCCTTCACCGTGATGGTGCTGGCGCGGGGGTTGACCTCGAATTCGATCCCTTCCAGAGGTTCGATGACCACGGGATGGGAGAATCCCAGGCTCATCACCAGGGTCTTCCCCTGCAATTCGGCGCGATAACCGGTCCCCACAATCTCCAGCACTTTGCTATAGCCGGTGGTCACACCCTGAACCATGTTGTTAAGCAGGGCGCGCGTCAGGCCGTGCAGTGCTTTGATGGACTGTTCGTCATTGGGACGGTGCACCCGCAGCGTCCCATCCTCGACCACAATCTGCATCTGGGGATGGAATTCGCGCGTCAACGTTCCCTTTGGGCCGCTGACCGTCACTTTGTTTTCCTCAATCTGCACCCGCACCCCAGCGGGGAGCGGGATGGGCATTTTTCCTATCCGCGACACGTTTGACCTCCCTTACCAGACATAGCACAGGATTTCGCCGCCGACATTCAGACGGCGCGCCTGCTGGCCGGTGATGACACCCTTGGGCGTCGAAAGGATCGCAATGCCCATGCCACTGCGCACCCAGGGGATGTCTTTGGCCGATGTGTAGATGCGCCGTCCGGGCGTGCTCACCCGGGTCAGGTTCGTGATCACAGGCCGCTGATGCTTCAGGTCACCCTGGTACTTCAAGTGAATGACCAGATTGCGATGCAGGTTTTCATCGGTGACCACTTTATAGTCCTCGATGTACCCTTCATCCTTCAAAATTTTGGCGATGGCCGTCTTAATCTTGGACGCCGGCATAGAGACGGTGGCATGCTTGACCATCAAAGCATTCCGCAGGCGGGTTAACATATCAGCAATTGGATCTGAAGTTGTCATCTTTACACTCCATTACCAACTGGATTTGACCAGACCGGGGACTTTCCCCTCTAAGGCCAACTCACGAAGGCAGATGCGGCATAAGCCAAAGCGGCGGTAATACCCGCGCGGGCGTCCACAACGAGAACAACGGTTCCGTACCCGTATCTTATACTTACGCCGGGTTTCGCGAATCGGCATTGATTTTTGTGCCATACGATTACTCCTTCTTCAAAACTCGTTCGCTCACAAGCCCAAGGGGATGAACCTTAACGCCGAAAAGGCATGCCCAGAAGCTCCAGCAGTCGCCGGGCTTCTTCGTCAGTTTCCGCCGTCGTGTTAATGGTGACTTCAAACCCTCGAATCTTATCAATTTTGTCGTAGTTAATTTCGGGGAAGACCAGTTGCTCGCGCAGCCCCAGGGTGTAATTGCCCCGGCCATCCAGTTTATCGGGAACACCGTGAAAGTCACGGGTACGCGGCAAAGCCACATTGATCAGACGGCTCAGGAACGACCACATCCTTTCACCACGCAGGGTTACTTTCACCCCAATGGCACGCCCCTCACGCAACTTGAAGTTGGCGACCGATTTGCGCGCTTTGGTCACGACCGGCTGCTGCCCGGTGATGGTGCGCAGATCCGCAACGGCATATTCGAGCGCCTTGGGATTGTCGAGTGCCTCGCCCATCCCGATATTGATCACGACCTTGCGCACCCGCGGCACCTGCATGACGTTGGCGTAGCCGAATTCCTTGAGCATGATGGGTGTGATTTCTTCACGATACCGTTTCTGTAACGCTTGCATGTTTACCTTCTTCCTAGTCAATCACCGCTTCACATTTGCGACAGACGCGCACCTTGCGCTCATCCACCACGGCGTAACCGACCCGTGTGGCCTGATTGCATTTCGGGCAAACCAGCATCACGTTCGAGAGGTCAATCGGTGCCTCGAACTGAATGCGCCCGCCTTGCATCTGGGCGCGGCCGGCCCGCTGCGCGCTTTGGTGTTTGGTGACCATGTTCACTTTAGACACAACCACACGGTTTTCTTTGAGCAAGACGCGCAAGACCTCACCGCGCGCCCCGCGATCTTCGCCAGTGATGACTTCGACCGTATCACCTTTTTTTATCCGATTCATCTTTATACCTCACACCGGTCCTACAACACTTCGGGCGCCAGGGACACGATTTTCATGAAACCTTTTTCACGCAGCTCGCGCGCGACCGGCCCGAAAATGCGGGTGCCACGTGGATTCACGCCCGAAGAGTCTAGAATCACTGCCGCATTATCGTCAAAACGAATATAAGAGCCGTCAGGACGACGATATTCTTTGGTGACCCGCACGATGACCGCGCGGACGACCTCGCCTTTCTTCACCGAGGCCGTAGGGGTGGCGGATTTGACCGCCGCGACAATCGAATCCCCGACGGTGCCGTAACGCCGCCGCGACCCACCGAGCACCCGGATACACAGCAGCTCTTGTGCCCCGGTATTGTCAGCTACCTTTAACCGCGTTTCTGTTTGAATCATGGTATGCTCCTTACGCAGCTCGTTCCAGGATCGTTTCGACAGTCCAGCGCTTGTGACGGCTATAAGGGCGCGACTCGATGATGCTTACGGTATCGCCGACACGACACTCGTTGTGTTCATCGTGGGCCATGTATTTCTTGATCGCCCGCACTACTTTTTTGTACAATGGGTGGCGATAACGACGTTCGACACTCACGACCACCGTCTTATCCATTTTGTCGCTGGTGACCACGCCAGTCAAACGACGACGACGTTCTCTCATGCTACTGCTCCTTTCTGCGGCAAGTCCTGCATCAGCTCCCGCTCCCGCAGCACCGTCAGGATCCGCGCAATGTCTTTGCGCACCGCGCGCAAGCGATTGTGATCCTCCAGGCTACCGGCATACCATTGTTGCCGCAGGTTGAACAATTCACGCCGCGTCTCCTGCAGACGCAATCGCAATTCATCTTCGGTTAGTTCACGTAATTCTTTGGCCGGCATTATTGATTCTCCTGCTCCAAATCCAAACGGGCAATGATTTGGGTCTTGATGGGCAGCTTGTGCGCAGCCAGGCGCAGCGCCTCGTGTGCCGCATCGCCCGGTATACCACTCACCTCAAACATCACCCGCCCGGGACGCACAACGGCCACCCAATGATCCACCGCGCCCTTCCCTTTACCCATGCGGGTTTCGGCGGGCTTGGCCGTGATCGGCTTATCCGGGAAGATGCGAATCCAATACTTGCCGCGCCGGCGCATGTAGCGCACGATCGCGCGCCGCGCCGCCTCGATCTGGCGGGCCGTGATCCACGCCGGCTCTAAGGCTTGCAGGCCATAGTCGCCAAAGCTCACGTCCACGCCACGGGATTCTGTACCCGTTCTGCGCCCACGGTGTTGCTTGCGATATTTCACGCGTTTAGGCATCAACATGGTTGTATCTCCTTAAACATAACCCTTGATCAGCTCTGCGCCGTCTCTTCGACTACGGTGACAGGGGCGGATTTCTTGGGCAGAACCTCGCCTTTGTAAATCCACACCTTGACGCCGATGCGGCCATACGTCGTCAGAGCTTCTTCTTGAGCGTAATCAATGTCCGCGCGCAACGTCTGGAGCGGCACACGCCCTTCGCGCATCCACTCGCGCCGCGCCATTTCTGCCCCGGCGAGCCGCCCGCTGCACATCACGCGGATGCCTTCTGCGCCGGCGCGCAACGCCTGACGCACGGCCCGCTTCATCGCGCGGCTGTGGTAGATACGCTTTTCCAACTGCGCCACGATGTTCTCGGCCACCAGTCGGGCGTCCAGGTCCGGTTGCTCGACTTCCTGAACATCCACGTGCACGCGCTTGCCACCACAGAGTTCTTCCACATGCTGCCGCAGGACTTTGACATTCTCGCCCTTGCGCCCGATGACAATCCCCGGCCGCGCCGTCCAGATGACCACCGAGACTTGATTCGGCGGGAAACGCTCGATATCTATGTGCGAAACGCCGGTCTGCCCATCACGCGAACGCGCCCGCATCTCGCTGAAGATATAGTCGCGGATCTTGCGATCCTCTTCCAAAAGCGCGGAGTATTCCCGACCTTCGGCAAACCAGCGGGATCTCCAATCGCGAATGATCTTCAACCGAAAACCGTAGGGATGAACTTTACGTCCCAAAATAGCCTCCTTATCACTGCTTGCTTATGGCTGCTCTGGAAGTCGTTCTTGAAGAACGACGGTAATGTGCGACGAACGCTTGCGGATCGGGCGATAGCGGCCACGGCTACCCCAGCGTGCCCGCCACCCGCGGCCGGGCATCCGGCCGGGGCCTTCATTTGCCGTAAGCTGCACGATGTACAGATTTCCGGTGTCCAACCCCATCTCGTCAGCATTGGCCATCGCCGAGCGGATCAGCTTATACACCGGCTCCGCCGCCGCTTGCGGCATCATGCGCAGGGCATCGAGCGCTGCCTGGGCTGTCATTCCCCGCAGGGGTGCGATCAGGCGTCGCACTTTCATCGGGGACATCGGGATATGTCTGGCTATAGCTTGTACTTGATCTTGCATCGGTCTTTACCTCATTCCCCTTAGTGCGTAACCCGCCCTTTTTTCTCTTTGACGATGTGCCCACGGAAAGTCCGCGTAGGCGCGAATTCACCCAGGCGATGCCCCACCATGTTTTCGGTGATGTAGATGGGCACATGCCGCCGCCCGTCGTGGACGGCAATCGTGTGTCCAACCATCTGCGGGAAGATCACCGAGGCGCGCGACCAGGTGCGCAACACCCGCTTCTGTCCGCTGCGATTCATCTCTTCGATCTTCTTGAGCAGCTTAGGGTTGACGTAAGGTCCTTTTTTCAAAGAACGCGACATGATATGTACCTCCCTTACTTACTACGATCGGCATTGCGCCGCCGGATGATGTATTTGTCGGTCGCCTTATTGCGGCGGGTTTTGCGCCCCAGGGTACGCCAGCCCCACGGGGACTTCGGCCCGGACATACCGATCGGTGAGCGCCCTTCCCCACCACCGTGGGGGTGATCGCGCGGCGTCATCGCCGAACCGCGCACCGCCGGCCGCCAACCCAGCCAGCGCCGACGCCCGGCCTTGCCCAGTTTGACGTTCGCATGGTCCACATTGCCCACCTGCCCGATGGTCGCCATGCATGTTTTATGCACCCGGCGCATCTCACCGCTCGGCAGACGCAAGGTGATATAGTCGCCTTCTTTTGCCAGGACCTGAGCCGCCGCACCCGCTGCGCGGACCAACTGCCCGCCGCGCCCCGGATAAAGTTCAACATTGTGAACCAACGTCCCTAAGGGCACGCGCTCCAGCGGCATGGCATTGCCGGCATTGATTTCGGTGCTCTTGCGCGAGCTGAGCACGGTGCTGCCCACCCGCAGGCCCAACGGCGCCAGGATGTAGCGTTTTTCGCCATCGGCGTAAACCAGCAGGGCGATACGCGCCGAGCGATTGGGGTCGTACTCGATCGTCTCCACCCGCGCAGGAATATCGAGTTTGTCGCGCCGGAAATCAATCAAACGATACTGACGCGCATGACCGCCACCCCGATGCCGCACGGTGATCCGCCCGTAGGCATTGCGCCCGGCATTCTTGCGCAGGGGCTGCACCAGGCTCTTTTCGGGTTTAGTGCGGGTCACTTCTTCAAAGGTCTGCCCGGCCAGCCAACGCCGTCCGGGAGAAGTCGGCTTATATTTTTTAATCGCCATCCTAAGCCTCCAATGCCGCAATGGACTCGCCCGGCGCCAAAGTCACGACCGCTTTCTTCCACGGCGCGTGTCGGGCAACCTTGCGCCGCCCGCGTATGCGGTTGATCTTGGCCGGCATATTCATCACATTCACCGCGGCCACTTTGACGTTATAGATTTCTTCGACAGCCTGAGACACCTGGGCTTTGTTCGCCTTAGGGTTGACCATAAAGACGTACTGCCCATCCTCACGTTGCCTGTACGCTTTTTCTGTCTCTAACGGACGCACTATCACTTCGTAGATATCCATCTTCCACTCCCCTGGCCCGTCTAGGCGGCCTGCCCCAGAATAGACTCGAGCACCTCAAGCGCGCCCAAAGGCATGATGAGGTAATCGGCGCTCATCAGGTCGCGGATGTTGAGGTAGTGAGCGCGCAGGGTCCGCGCCATCGGGAGATTGCGCACCGAGAGTTCCACAGGAGCATTGCGCTCCGGCAACAGGATCAATGCCTTGCCGTCCACAGCCGCGAGGTTCTGCAAAACGCGCACGAATTCTTTGGTCTTCGGCGCGTCCATCGTCAACTGATCCACAACGACGATCTGTTGCGCCGCCGCCTTGATCGAGAGCGCCGAACGCAGCGCCGCACGGCGCATCTTGACCGGCATCTGTTTTTCATAATCGCGGGGCTTGGGACCATGCGCCACACCACCGCCCACAAAGATAGGGGCATTGCGGCTCCCGTGGCGCGCACGACCGGTACCTTTTTGACGATACCACTTGGCTTTGGAACGGTTATTCTCACCACGGGTCTTCGTCTTATGGGTGCCCAGGCGCGCATTGGCCAGTTGCCGCACCAACGCCTGGTGCATCAACGGAACATTCACGGACGCCTCGAAAATATCCGGGCGGAGTTCGATCTCGCTGACCTTCTCGCCCTGCATATTCAGCACAGGAACAAGCATCGCTACTTACCTCCCTTAGCCACTTTTTGCTTGCGGGCGACTTTAATCAAGACAATGCCGCCGTTCGGTCCGGGGACACTGCCGCGTACCGCGAGAAGGTTGCGTTCCGGATCCACCAGCACGACCTCCAGATTGCTCACCGTGACTTGCTCGCCCCCCATGTGGCCGGGCATTCTCTTGCCCTTCCAAATCTTACCCGGTGCAGCACAGGCACCGATGGCGCCCGGGGCGCGCTCGCGGTCGGATTGACCGTGGGTGCGTGGCCCACCGGCAAAACTGTGACGCTTGACAACGCCGGCAAAACCGCGCCCTTTCGAGCGGGCTTCGACATCCACGTGTTCGCCAGGCTGGAAAATATCCACCCGAATCTCTTGCCCCAACTCGTACTGCTCATCCTCCCGGGTGCGTAACTCCCGCAGGTAGCGCAAGTCCGGCACCCCGGCCAGTTTCAGATGTCCCCGCTGTCCTTTGGTGAGATGTTTGGGTTTAGCGGGTTCAAATCCCAGTTGCACGGCGCGATAACCGTCACGCTCCAGCGTGCGCACCTGGGTCACGTAACACGGGCCGGCTTCGACCACCGTCACCGGTACAACCAGACCATCCTCTTTTATTACCTGGGTCATCCCCACTTTTTTACCTAGGATTCCTTTCACCATAACCTCCTTGGGACTGCCGGCACCAGGTATGCCGCATCATCCCCGGCTACCTTGCGACATTATCCCCCCGACCCTCAACTCGCATTCCCGGAGTCAACGGCCGGGGGGGATAGAGGCCACAAGGCGCAACGACTTGCTAAAGTTTGATCTCGATGTCCACGCCTGCCGGCATATTCAGCCGCATGAGCGTATCAATGGTTTTCGAATCCGGCTCCTGGATATCAATCAAACGCTTGTGAGTGCGGATCTCGAAGTGCTCGTGAGAATCCTTGTCAATGAAGGTAGAACGGCGTACTGCGAACCGCTCGATCTTCGTCGGCAGAGGCACCGGTCCCACGACACGTGCGCCCGTCCGCTCCGCTGCCTCGACGATCCGCCGCGCGGACTCATCAAGGATGCGATGATCGTATCCCTTTAACCGAATGCGAATGCGTTGTTTAGCCATAAATCACCTGATATCGTGAGAAACGTCAAAACTAGCCCAAGACCTTGGTGATGATGCCCGCGCCAACGGTCAAACCACCTTCACGAATGGCAAAGCGCTGACCGGCTTCCAGGGCCACCGGGGAAATGAGTTCCACCGTCATATTGGTCCGGTCACCCGGCATGACCATTTCCACGCCTTCGGGCAGCTGCACCGTGCCGGTGATGTCCATCGTGCGGATGAAGAACTGCGGCTTGTAGCCGGAGAAGAACGGCTTGTGCCGTCCACCTTCATCGCGGCGCAAGACGTAAACCTCGGCCTCGAACTTGCTGCGCGCCTGAATGGTACCGGGCGCCGCCACGACGACACCGCGAGCCACCTCGTCCTTGTCAATACCGCGCAGGAGCAGACCGGCGTTGTCACCGGCGCGCACCACATCGAGCGTCTTGTGGAACATTTCCATAGACGTTACCACGGTCTTGCGCGGCTTCTCATACATGGCCCCCACCAGCTCAACTTCGGTGTTGGGGCGCATCGTGCCACGATCCACACGCCCGGTCACTACCGTACCACGCCCCTTGATGGAGAAGACGTCCTCGATGGACATCAAGAAGGGCTTGTCTTCTTCGCGCACCGGGGTCGGGATGTACTCATCCACGACGCGCATCAGCTCCCAGATCGATGCGTAAGCCGGATCGTTGGGATCATTGCTCTTGCAGTTCAGAGCCTCCAGCGCGGAACCACGCACGATGGGGGTTTCATCACCGGGGAAGCCGTAGCTGCTCAGCACTTCGCGGATTTCCAGGTCCACCAGCTCCAGGAGTTCCGGGTCATCCATCAGGTCCACCTTGTTCATGAAGACCACGATTGCCGGAACTTCAACCTGGCGCGCCAGGAGGATGTGCTCGCGCGTCTGGGGCATCGGCCCATCCACCGCAGAGACCACCAGGATGGCGCCATCCATCTGCGCAGCGCCCGTGATCATGTTCTTGATATAGTCACGGTGACCGGGACAGTCCACATGGGCGTAGTGGCGCTTTTCGGTTTCATATTCCACGTGCGAAATGGCGACGGTCAGGATTTTGGTCGCGTCACGGCGGAACATCTTCGCATCGGCTTTCGCGACTTCATCGTACCCCTTGAAGGTCGCCCAACCCTTGGTTGAAAGGACGCGCGTGATCGCCGCGGTCAGGGTCGTCTTACCGTGGTCAATGTGACCGATCGTCCCTACGTTGACATGTGGCTTTGTGCGTTCGAATTTCTCCTTACCCATTGCTTGCCTCTCCTTATTTCTATACTAATTCTTTTTTACTGAATTGAATGATAACCAGACCAGAAGGCCTATGTGCCATATAAAATGGCTTCCATTTGCCGGGAATCCACCGGTGCGTAATGGTGGAATTCCATTGTAAATGTACCCCGTCCCTGCGTCATGCTGCGCAGGTTAGTGGCATACCCAAACATTTTAATCAGCGGGGCATAGGCCCGGATTGCCTGGATACCCCCGGGGCGCGCTTCCATCATTTGGACTTCGGCGTCACGGGAATTCAAGTTGCCGAGCACTTCGCCGACAAACTCTTCTGGCGTCAACACTTCAACGTCCATCACCGGTTCCAGCAACACCGGTGCAGCCGACTCTACAGCCTGCCGGAACGCCTGCGCCGCCGCCGCCTTGAACGCCATTTCCGTGGACAGATCGGGCATCGCCTCCGCCTCCACGAGACGGATGACTATCCCTACCATCGGATAACCGGCCAGGAAACCGCTCTCCAACGACTCTAACGCCCCAGCTCTGATCGCCTCGACAAATTGCGGCGCCAGGTCCTGCGGACGTAGTAGATTCTCAAAACGCGATTCGCTTCCCAAATCGGCGGGGCTGACTTCCAGCGTCACCCGCGCATACTGGGGTTTCCCGGCCATCATACGCTCGAAAACTGCCTGCGCCCGGCCGGTGCGCGTTACGGTCTCTTTGTACGCGACGCGGAGCTTGCCCACGTTAGCCTGCACGGCAAACTCGCGCATCATCCGATCCACGAGGATTTCCAGGTGCAGTTCCCCCATCCCGGAGATGACGGTCTGCCCGGTGCCCTCGTCCACACGCACTCGGAAAGTCGGGTCTTCTTCTGCCAGCCGTTGCAGTGCCTCGTTGAGCCGATCCTGGTCGGCGACGGTTCGCGGTTCCACGGCCACCGAAATGACCGGTTCGGGGAAGCGAATCGCCTCCAGGATGATGGGAGCGTGGAGCGCCGCCAGCGTGTCGCCGGTGAAGGTGCTCTTCAGCCCCACCGTCGCGCCGATGTCTCCGGCTCCCAGTTCTTCAACTTCCTCACGGTGGTCGGCAAACATGCGCAACAGCTTGGAGACCCGTTCACGTACCCCCTTGCGCGGGTTGACATAGACGTTGCCCCGGACGAGCTTCCCGGAATAAACCCGGAAGTACGCCAGACGTCCCGCGTAGGGGTCAGTAGCAATTTTAAAGATCAGTGCTGCCAGCGGTGCGTTGACATCCGCCGGACGCTCTTCAAGGTGTTCTTTCTTGGGATTCATCCCCTGCACCGGCGGGATGTCCACCGGCGAAGGCAGGTAATCCACAATCGCGTCAATCAAGGGTTGCACGCCTTTGTTGCGCAGGGAAGAACCACACAGCACCGGTTGAATGGCCCCGCTGATGGTGGCCCGACGCAACGCAGTCCGCAAATCCGCAACCGGAATCTCTTCGCCTTCCAGATACCGCTCCATCAGCCGGTCGTCGGTTTCGACGATAGCTTCGATGAGCGCTTCGCGCGCCGCCAGGGTTTCGGCTTCGACTTCGGCGGGCACCGGGATCTCCTGGATCACCGTCCCCAGATCATCGGCCCAGAGGAGCGCTTTCCATTCCAGCAGATCTACCAGGCCCCGGAAGCCAGATTCTACGCCAAGCGGCCACTGGATCGGCACCGGATGCGCCCTGAGACGCTCACGGATAGTCTCAACAGCGTGGGCGAAATTTGCGCCCAGTTTATCCATCTTGTTAATGAAAGCAATCAGCGGGACCCCGAAGGTACGCGCTTGACGCCACACCGTCTCGGATTGTGGTTCAACACCCGCCGTGCCGTCGAAAACCACCACCCCGCCATCCAGAACCCGCAGGCTGCGCTGCACTTCGGCGGTAAAGTCAATGTGACCGGGGGTGTCCACGATGTTGATCTGGTGGCCCCGCCAGAAACATGTGACCGCCGCCGAGGTGATGGTGATTCCCCGCTCGCGTTCCTGCACCATCCAATCGGTAACGGTGGTGCCTTCATCCACGTTGCCGAGCCGATGTGTGCGCCCGGTATAGTACAGGATGCGTTCGGTGGTAGTTGTTTTACCCGCGTCAATATGGGCAATAATGCCGATATTGCGGATATGGATCAGTGAATGTGCTTCGGTCATCGCCGTCGGCCTTATGCTTCAAACAGCGACGGCCCTGGCGCGTCGCGCGCTGTGAACGCGATTTACCAGCGCAAGTGCGCAAAAGCGCGGTTCGCCTCGGCCATTTTCAGGGTGTCTTCGCGTTTCTTGACCGCGGCCCCGGTATTGTTAGCGGCGTCCATCAATTCGGCAGACAGTTTTTCAATCATCCCGTGGCCGGAACGTTTGCGCGCCGCATCCAAAATCCAGCGAATGGCAAGCGAAAGCTGGCGGTACGCCGGCACTTCGACGGGGATTTGGTAGGTTGCCCCACCGACGCGCCGTGGTTTGATCTCCACCGCCGGCGCCACATTGCGCAAGGCAGCCTCAAAGACTTCCAACGCCGGCTTGTTGGTGCGGGCTTCGACACGTTCGAGCGCCCGATACATAATGCGTTGCGCCACACTCTTCTTGCCCTCGCGCATCATGCGATTAATGAAACGCTGCACCGGCACGCTCTGGTAGCGCGGATCCGGTGGAACTTCAGGTTTAGGTGGACTGGTTCGTCTCGGCATATTTGCACCCCGCTTCCTTACTTCTTCTTGGCCTCGCGCTTGGTTCCGTATTTAGAACGCTGCTGATGGCGACCTTCCACACCGGTCGCATCCATCGCCCCCCGGACGATGTGGTAACGCACACCGGGGAGGTCCTTCACACGTCCACCACGCACCAACACGACCGAGTGTTCCTGCAAGTTGTGTCCCTCACCGGGGATATAGGCCGTCACCTCGACGCGGTTCGACAGGCGCACACGGGCGACCTTCCGCAACGCCGAGTTGGGTTTCTTCGGCGTGGTGGTCTTCACTACAGTGCACACCCCGCGTTTTTGGGGATTGCCCTTGCTCGAGCGTGTCAGCCGCCCACCCTTCTGGGTGTTGACGTTGAACAGCAACGCCGGCGCCTTGGCCTTCTGCGGCTTGGGCTTGCGTCCCTTTCGCACTAACTGATTGATCGTAGGCACTGATTCCTCCTGAATTTAACTCATCAACCCGTTATGGTTTAGAGTGACAAAAACCTTTTTGATTCCAGTGAAGAAGGCCATCTTTGACTGCGATGGCCTCCCTCGTCGTTGATCGTTGAATTCACCTGGCGATGGCAGGAGTTCTGGCTGCCGTCTGCGAGTTGTGATTTTACCACAATGCTTGAAAACGTCAACCCTATGCGCCCTATTCTCTAGGCGTCAATCCCAGGAGTCCCATCCCCAGTTTGGGCAATTGCATGCGCCGCTCATCGCGCCCGAAGCGCAAGACTTCACCCGAATCTGTCACAGCTTCCACCGCCAGGGCCAGGCTTTGCAATTCTTTGACCAGGACCTTGAAAGAGGCCGGGATGCCCGGCTCTTCGATCGGCAGGCCCTTGACGATGGATTCGTAGGCCTTGACACGCCCTTGCACGTCATCCGATTTGATGGTGAGCATCTCCTGCAAGGTGTACGCCGCGCCGTAGGCTTCCAGCGCCCAGACTTCCATTTCACCGAAACGCTGTCCACCGAACTGGGCCTTGCCGCCCAGGGGCTGCTGCGTCACGAGCGAATAGGGCCCGGTGGAACGGGTATGCACTTTGTCTTCGACCAGGTGCGCGAGTTTCATAATGTAAATGATCCCTACCGTGATGGGGCGGTCAAAGGGCAAACCGGTCTTCCCATCATAGAGGATCATCTTGCCCAATGTGGGCAGTGGATCGTTGTGGGCTATGCTGTATTCAGTAGCCCGCAAAACGACCTCTTCATCGCTCAACGCGCTGACGTCTTGTCCACGCGCCTCCATCCACACGCGCAGGCAAACGGTTTGGGCACGCCGATCTACTTCTTTGCGCACAGCAACAGGACGCGAATCATCCTCGAAGGAAAGCAAATCGGCAGGCTCGTAGCCGTTTTCTTTAAGCCATTCTTGCAACACAGCCCGGCGTGCGTAATGCCAGTTGTCGCGCAAGGCATCCGCCTTGTAGCCCTTGGGGGCAAGCCAAGCCATAATGTAGAGCAGACGCGCCTCATCGTCATCGCGCAGCGTTTCCAGGGGATAGTCCTGAGCTTTCAACCAGGCCCAGGCGCGTTCGGTGACATTGTCCCACGCGAAGTTGATCAGCCACGCGCGCGCCAGTTCGGCGGCGATTTCCTCCTCATCCGCGCCATCGAAAACCGGCGTGACTGTGTCAAATCCCAATTGCCCGGAAGCCCACCCCAGGTGAGTCTCCAGCACCTGCCCGATGTTCATACGTCCCGGCACACCCAGCGGGTTGAGGATAACATCTACCGGCGTGCCGTTGGCCAGGAAGGGCATGTCTTCCACCGGCACAATCTGCGAGATGACGCCTTTGTTGCCGTGCCGCCCCGCCATTTTATCGCCCTCGGTGATTTTACGGCGCTGCGCCACGCTTACCCTGACGACACGTTCAACGCCGGCAGGCAGGTCACGGTACTCTTCGCGGTCAAAGACTTTGACTTCAACGACTTTGCCATGCGCGCCGTGGGGCATGCGCAGGCTCGTGTCCTTGACATCGCGGAGTTTTTCGCCAAAGATAGCCCGCAAGAGTTTCTCTTCCGGTGTCAGTTCCTTCTCGCCTTTCGGGGTGATTTTGCCCACGAGGATATCCAGCGGCCCCACTTCCGCACCGACGCGCACAATGCCGTCCTCGTCCAAATCACGTAGCGCATCATCCGAAACGTTAGGAATTTCGCGGGTGATCTCTTCCGGCCCCAGTTTGGTATCGCGTGCGGAGACCTCGTATTTCTCGATGTGCACGGAGGTAAAGCGGTCGTCCCGCACCAACTGGGAACTGAGCAAGATCGCATCCTCATAGTTGCCGCCTTCCCAAGACATAAAGGCGACCAGGATATTCTGGCCTAACGCCAGCTTGCCATCTTGAGTGGACGAGCTATCCGCCAGCACATCCCCTTTGGTGACGCGCTGACCGCGGACAACACTCGGTCGCTGGTCCACACAGGTGCTCTGGTTCGAGCGAGCGTATTTTTTGAGATTGTAGGTGACCACGTCGCCATCGTCATACGCCACCACGATACGATCACCGGTCACACTGAGCACCACGCCATCCCCTTTGGCAAGGATGACCAACCCCGAGTTCAGCGCCGCCGCCCGCTCAATGCCGGTACCTACGTAGGGTGCTTCCGGCTGGATGAGGGGAACGGCTTGCCGCTGCATGTTCGACCCCATCAGCGCGCGGTTGGCGTCGTCGTGTTCCAGGAAGGGAATCAGCCCGGCGGACACTCCCACAATTTGGATGGGGGCGACATCAATGAAATCAATGCGCTCCGGCGGGGCGAATCCCACCTGGTCGCCTTTGCGCATGGCGACCTGTTTATCGAGGAAATAGCCTTTCTCGTCTACTTTCGCGTTGGCCTGGGCGATGACGTAAGGTTCCTCACGGTCTGCGGAGAGATACACCACTTCGTCGGTCACGCGCGGCACGATTTTGACCGGCTCGGTCAACGGCAGCGCGGCGATGCGCTCCGCCAGTTCCGGCGTGATGAGGGTGTTGGCCGGTGCGACCACGGTCTGGGTATCGGGATCGAGGACGTCCTCGCGCACGATTTCGCCGACCAGTTGTTCGACGGTATTGTTGACGGTGCGGATCACCCGGCGGTAGGGGGTTTCGATAAAGCCCAGATCGTTGACCCGTCCATAGGTCGAGAGCCGCCCGATGAGGCCGATGTTGGGGCCTTCCGGCGTCTCGATAGGACAGATACGTCCGTAGTGGCTGTGGTGTACGTCACGGACATCGAAGCCGGCGCGCTCACGCCGCAACCCGCCAGGCCCTAATGCCGACAGGGTACGCTTGTGGGTGAGGCTGGAAAGCGGGTTCGTCTGCTCCATGAACTGCGAAAGCTGGCTCGAGCCAAAGAACTCGCGGATCGCCGCCACCACCGGCCGGATGTTGACAAGGTTGACGGGGGTAAGGGATTCCTCGCGGATGCTCATGCGCTCTTTGACCACACGCTCCATCCGCACCAATCCCACGCGGATTTTCGCTTGTACCAGCTCACCGACGGTTTTGACGCGGCGGTTGCCCAGGTGATCCATGTCATCGGGACCGGCGACGCCGTTGTTGATGTGGATCATCCGTCGCACCAGGGCCACGATGTCCTCTTTGGTAATCGTGAGAATGGACGCCGGCACGCTGATTTGCATGCGCTGATTGAGTTTATAACGCCCCACGCGCTGTAAGTTGTAACGCTGCGGATCGAAAAGCTGCGAGACCAGGTATTCCTGGGCATTTTCCAGTGTGGGGGGATCGCCGGGGCGCATGCGGCGGTAGAATTCGATCATCGCTTCTTGTGCCAGCGTGCGATCCTGCTTAAACTCCCAGGCCGGTTCCTGGCGAATGGTGTTGGCAATCCAGGGATGATCCGGGTCATTATCGGCCGCACCGAAAAGCTCCAGCAACTCGTCATCGTCCCCCCGAGTAAGCAGCGGGGAGTGCAATTCGTCTTCAACAGCGGCCAGGGCACGCAAGAAAATGGTCACGGGGATAGTGCGCTTGCGGTTAAAACGCAGGGTAAGATAGCCGGATTTGCGCGTCTCAAATTCCATCCATGCGCCACGGTCGGGGATCAGTTTCGCCGTCGCCAAACGGCGGCCACCGTCTTCTTCCACCCCAAAATAGACGCCGGGCGAACGAATGAGTTGGCTGACGACCACCCGTTCGGTACCGTTGATGATGAAGGTCGCGTTCTCGGTCATCAACGGCAAATCGCCGAGGAAAATTTCCTGCTGGACGATTTCGCTGGTTTCACGATTGACCAACGCGACATCCACGTAGAGTGGCGCCGCATAGGTAAGATCGCGATCCAGGCACTCTGCTTGATCGTGTTTAGGCTCACCGAAACGATAGCTAAGGTCAAAATCAGCCTCTTTGGCCTTAGAGCCTGGGAGATAGAGCCTCAAAAGGCCATTGAAACTTTCAATTGGAGAGATTTCGTCAAAAAGTTGATACAGTCCTTCATCGCACAACCATTGATAAGACTGCAACTGCACCTCGACCAAGCCCGGCAAGGGCAAAGCGCTGGGAATACGCGCATAAGACTTCACTCCAAGGTTAACAACTGTCATCCTGTTCTTCCCCTCCTGGGAGTCTTAACCATCATCATTTGCACGATGCACGGCGGCACGCTATCGCCGTAAGCAACACTCTATAATATGATAAGCGAATGAGTATTATACCACGACTATTGCCAGCGTCAAAGGCATTCCGACAGGGCCTTATCATTCTTGCTCCCTTTATCATTCTTGCTTCGAGGGGAACGCCTGTTCCCCGTTTTTCAGGTTGGCAACGCGGATCTGGCAACCCGCTCGAAGCTCAATGAAGTCATTGTAGCGAAAATGATAAAGCCTTAGACATTCCGAATTCAGGGCTATCGCATTTGGGAAACCGTGTCCCGTTGTGCTGTCTGTTGTGCCGCTAAAGAGAAAGAGCGGAAGAAGCATAGACGCCGCGATAGGATGGGGGAAGCAGCGCCGCGATGTGAGCCATAATCAACTCCGTGGCCGCATCGAGTTCGTCCGCAGAGAGTTTGCCGTATTTAGGCAGGCGGAACGGCGCGCCAAACGTCACGCGGATCCGCATGCGCCGCAGCCGCGCAAAGTCCTGGAGCATGGTAGCCGTGCCGGTGATCCCTACCGGCACAATGTCCACGCCGGTGCGCGCCGCCAGGAAAGCCACACCAGGTTTGGCCTTGTGCAATTGCCCGTCGCGCGAGCGGGTGCCCTCCGGCGCAATGCCCAGCATGTCGCCACGTTGCAGCACAGCCATCGCCTTCAACAGCGCCTCGCGGTCGAATTCCGTGCGGTTAATCCAGATTGCTTCGCTGATGTTGAGCAGTTGATTGAAGATGGGGAAATTCTTGTATTTGTCGGCCGCCAGCGGATAGACACGTCGCGGCGACGCCACCAGCAACGCCGGCGTGTCCAGACGGCTGATGTGGTTGGTGACAAGCAAACAGCCCCCTTGCATGGGAATGTGCTCTACTCCCACCACTTCGAGGTGGGTCAATATGCGGAACAACCTGCCGATGATGACCCGTATCTGCCAGTAATCCACGCTCTTTCCTCCCCCCGCAGTTATCTTACCCCCCAGGCCAACACTTGAAAGGCTGTCGGCGCTTCCACCCCCTGAGGCGTCAACAGCACTTTGAACTCCTGACTCTGCCCGGCGGGCAACACCTTCTTTTCATCAAGGATCAGTTGGCGAAAGCCGCTCACTTTACCCGTCCGATCGTACAATGTCACCACGACGGTGACACGCCGGACATCCGCGCCGCTGTTATTGAGCAAGGAGCCGGTCACGCGATACTGAGGGCCGGAGACAGCCCCGGCCGTCTGAACTACATCAAGGGGCACAAATCCGGCAGTAATAGCGCTGACCACTTCGCCGCGCAACAGGCTCACCTGCACGTCAGCGTAGCCGGCAGGCGGGGTCTTGAACAGGACGGCGAACGGCGCCCGTCCCGCCGGTGCCAGGTAATCCGCCGCCGCCAGCGCCACGTTGGTCAACAATGGTGTACCATCAGCAGCGACGAGGGTAACCTGCACCTGGATGTTGGTCACGGGACCGGCGGTGGGGTTGACGACCTCGCCCATGCACCACACGCCCCCGACCGGCGTCTGGTACAGCGCCACGCCGGTGATTTCCAGGGGCAGGGGTGTAGGGGTCGCCAGGATCATGTTCCCCATGGGGACGGCAAGCCCCGTGTCGGTCAGGTCCTCTTCCTCGCCCAGGGGGATGATCAACGCCTGCCCGATGTGTAAGTATTGTGAAAGGTCCAGCCTGTTGACTTGCACCAGCGCGTCCACGCTGACGCCGTATTCCAGCGCAATGCCGAACAGCGTATCGCCCTGTTCAACGATGTGTAACACAGGTGTAGGCGTGAGGGTCGGGGTGAGCGTTGCGGTGGGCGGGATGGGCGTGAGAAAGACGCCGGGCGCAAATGTCGCCGTTACGCGAGGTGTGAAAGTAGGTGTAGGTAAGGCAGTCGGTGAAGGCGGTGGCGTGACCACTGCGTCACAGGCGGTTAGCAGAAGAGCCAGGATCAACATTCCCCTGGCGCTCCAATCCCCATGCGGCACAAAAGCATTTCTCACAGGGGCAAATTATACCACATTCCCTGGTCGGCATTGTTCTATGCCATCTCGACTTTCTCTACCTCGGCGATCCGTTCTACCTGCAACAATGCCTCGGTGGAAGAAGGGGCGTTCTGTCGCGCGCGTCGCTGTTGCCATAGATACGCGCTCACAAAAACCAGCCACGGGAGACCCAGTCCCCATAGCAGATAGGGAGTCTGCGGCAGGCGCGGTTGCGTCGAAAAACGATCCAGGTTGAAGAGAATGAGCGCCAACGCGGTCCAGACGGTAAGAAAATTGGGAATGGCATCGGCCGCGTGGATCAGCCCTGGGCCGGGGATGCGTTTGCGAGTCAACGGCCAAAAGAGATTGCTGCCCATGTGTCCCAATTGATCCTCAAGCACATGCCCGCTGAAGCCCAACCATGTGACGATTGCGCCCCAACGCGCGATGTTCCAGTCTCCGGTAAGTAGTCCTACGAGCAATCCCATCACCAGCCCCACACCCAGGGCCAGCACCAGGCTGTGTGTCCAGCGGTGATGCCAATCCAGGAAGTGCACCACCAACTTATCGCCCTCGCGCGCGAAGCGAAATGTCGGTCCGCTGAAGATGTTGACTTTATACACGTCGCTGTAGGTATGGACCAGCGGCACGCCGATCTTGCGTACTGCCTCCACCGCGCCGGGGGGTTCTGTGCCGGCGTAGGGAACCTGCCCGGTATTCACCACCGGCCCGATTTTGACGGCAATCTCTCCGGCCTCCGGATCAAAACGGATGGCGTACTCACGCCACAGGTCGGCGCCCAGTCGGATTGTATGGGCGATGAGATTGCAGTCTTTGCCGGTCGTGTAGGCTTCGCGCATTGCCGCGACTAAGGCATCGGCAATCGCATCGGCGTTGGGGTTCAGACCCGGATCAATTTCGACATCAAATTTTTCCCAATAGCGTGCAAATTTAAAGTCAATCGTATCGGGCAAGATACCACCTATGCCCCCTAGCATGGGCAGCAGCACCCCTGCTTCAGCCTGCCGCACCACCGCAGGGAAAAAAGTGGCAATCGCTACGCCGGTGATGAAATGAGAAATGCCTTTCATATCTTCACTAACCCGGATAAGCCGGAACTAAAAGCCACAGAGGCCACGAAGGGATTTTACCTGGCGTCCTTCGTGGTAAATTTTCTTGCCGTTTATGCAAGAACTTAAGCCATAAAGTGCTAGAACAATTTCCATCGCTTGTATTCCGACAGTGCTTTTTCGATGGTCTTCTTGAATTCCCTCCGAGCATCATCTACGGCTGCATCTGTTTTCACCAACGCTAATGCCTCTTCTAAATAAGCGCGCGCTTCAGCCTTCCGGCCCACTTGCTTGCACAATATCCCCAGGTTGTAATAAACCGGGGCACTCCCAGGTCGGATCATTCTAGCCTTCTCCATCACTTTGATGGCTTCTTCATTGCGCTTCAACTTGGTATATCCGGCGGCTAAGTAGAAATATGCTTCGAACACATCCGGGTCAATCTCAATCACTTGGAGGTAGTAATCTACCGCTTCCGCATAATGCTCATTTTGGAATGCTTCCATGGCTTTTTCAAGCAAGAGATTGACTTCGCGATCGGGCGGGCAATACTCCGGATTCGGAGTACCGCAATAGGAACAGGCTTGATCGTGCCGAGATATGTTTCCTCCACAACTAGCGCATTTTTGCATCATTTGATCATCCTCGCGTAAAGATTTTCAAATGGACACTCCCTGCGGTAAGCAGCCAGGGCCTTATCATGCTTGCTCTAAAGGAGAGCTTTGGTCTTAATCTTAGCGCATATCGCGTCAATCGTCAAGTTGGCTTGCCCAGGGCTTTATCATTCTCGTTACAGTGACTTCAGCTGGCTACGAGCGGGTCGCCAGATCCGCGTTTCTCAACGCTATCAGCTAAAAACCGGGAACTGGCGTTCCCCTCGGAGTAAGAATGATAAGGCCCTTTCGGCTTGCCCGGGGCTTTACCGTTTTCGACCGGCCATATCTGCGTTTCCTGGATGAGGGGACGCCAGGGGACAGAACCCGAATGTAACGGCCCACCGCGATCGCGGTGGGCCGTTTTGTGTGGATATGTTATTCAGAAGTTACGCAAGACCAACGGCAAGTAGATCCGGCGCGGTGGTGTGACCTTCGCCAGCACCTCAAAAGTCACGGTATCGCTCACCGGAACGGTCATGGCGCAGTTCCACGCAGCGAACGTCACAGTCTTTGTGCCGGTCATGGGGAAGATATGACTGAACTGGAAAGGATTGTTGAGGGTACTTGCCGGCATGCTCGCTCCTTCGCCATAGTCCACGGTGAAGGTGTAGGGGATGGCCGACGCCGGCGCGATGACGGCACGGAACTGGACAGCGGTATCGGTATAGATATCACCGGTCGTCAGCCGCGTCAGCGTCACGCCGGTCACTGCCTCACACACGCCTTCAACGTTGAAGACCGCCGTCACCGTCTTGTGACCGTTCATCACCACCGTCGTGGTCGGGTTCGTTCCACTCGCGTCGCCGCTCCAACCGGCGAACACGGAACCGGCGTTCGCCGTCGCCGTCAGCACCACTGCCGTGCCGGAGAGATAGCTGTATGCGCCGACGGTCGGCGTCACTACGCCGCTGCCTGTGCCCGCCGTCGCTACCGTCAGGGTGTAGTATGTTGGCGGCAGCATCTCAAAGGTTGCAGTGATAGTCTTGTTGCCGTTCATGAGCACTGTGGCCGGGTTGACATTGCCGCTCAGGTCACCGGACCAACCTGTGAAGCGCGCACCAGGATTGGCCGTGGCCGTCAAGACGACCGTTGTGCCTTCGAGGTAGTTGTGAACTCCCGGCGGCGGCAAAACCGCGCCAGGGCCTTCCACTGCCAGGGTCAGCCGGTACGTCGGCAGCAAGACCTGCACGACGATGCTGGCCTGGTCACTACTGCAAGCGTTCGCCACATTCAGCGTGACGGTGTAGGTCCCGGCGGCGGTGTAGGTGAAGACCGGCGTCGGGCCGTCCTGCCCTGTACCGGTGCCCGCGCCGCCAAAGTTCCAGGTGTAAGTAATCGGCGTATCGCCGTCCACCGTCGCCGTGAAGTGCATCGCCGTTCCGCGCACCACCGGGCTATTGCTGGTCAGCCCCGTGATGACCACAGGCCAGCAAACCTCAGCATGACGGAAGCGCACGCGCTGTTCTGCCGGTGGCCTGCCCATAACTTCCAGCGTTTCGGTGACAAGGTCAATCAACCAGTTGCCCTCAGTGATGGTAAACGTCTTGGTGATGGCGTACCACGTGTTCGGCGCAACACCCAGGCCTTGAACGACTGCCGGACCTTCAGGAGTCCACACCGTCGGGCCGACATCCGCTGCCAGACCGGTCATCAGCAGCGAGTCGCTCCACGCTTCGGTCAACGTGAAGGATACCGGAACGGTGTATGTGACCCAGATGCGATCCACGATCTGCACGGCGTCGCCGGGGAAGACGGAGATCGGATCGGTATCCGTGAGCACTCCGTTGACCCATACGCGCTTCTCCCAGGCCGCAGGCTCCGGCGGGCGCACGCGGAAGGTCATCCACGCCTCCGCACCCAACTGACCGGCGTGATCGTAGAGGCCGTCCCAGATGGAGACCGTGGCGGAGGGTACGAGGTTTGCGGTGATGGCAACCGTGACGGTGACGTGCCCCGTCGCGCCCTGCGGCAGGTCGCCCAATTCCCACTCGGCCCACAGGCCGCCCGCGCCAACGGTTTTCGGCGGCGGGGTGGAAGCAAGGAAGGGCGCTTCCGGCGGGAAGGTGTTGCGCAGCAGTACACTGTTCTCGTAGCCGCCGGTGTTGGCGTAGGCGAGCGTGAACGTGGCCGGGTGGTTGGGCCATACCTCCGACTCGTAGGAGCTGCCGATGTGCAAGGCAGGCGGCAGCTTCTCGATGGCCACGTCGCGCACCTCGTTCCATGTACCGACGTTCAGACTTTCCTGGAGCAGCGTCGTCGTCCAGGTGCACGGCTCGACGCGGAAGAGCTTGGTAAGCGTCACCGGCTGTGTGAGGCCGGCCGGGACGTCCCAACGCAAGTCGCCAGCGTCGAGGTCGTAGTATTCGGGCGTGCTCAAGGCAATGGCGTCGCTGCCCTGCCGTCCGCCCCAGACCCACAGGCCGGGCCGTCCGACGCCCTCACCGGCGGGGATGAAAGCGCCGGCATGGTTGCGCCGCGCCTGGTTCAGGTCGGCGAAGGATTCGTCCCAGGTGTCGGACGCCACGTCGTAGCGCAGGCTCTCGGCGTACTCATAGGGCCACCGTCCGCACCCGGCGACGATGACCGCCCCGGCCAGGCGGTACGGCGCGGTGGTGTCGAAGCCGAACGCCTGCATCTCATCGCAGGGGAAGGACAAATCGGCCACGCCCGCGTCGTCCCAGGCGACCGGGTTAGCAGCATCTAACCTCTCCGTGATAGTCATCGGGACGAGGAAGGTGCCATCCCACCCGTCGCCGCCGACGGCGTAGATGACGCCATCCACCACCGCCGCGCCGATGTAGCTGCGCGCCTGGTTGAGCGGCGGACCGGCCGTCCAGCGGGAACCGGCCGGCGCGGTGATGTCGAAAATGTAGGTATCGGAGATAACCGCGCTGCCGTCGAAACCGCCGAAGACGTAGGCGATGTTGTTCACCACCGCCACGCCGCCCGGCGCAGTTGTCACCGGGTACGGATCGGTGTTGAAGACAACCGTGGTCTTGCTGATCGGATAGAAGCCCTGCACGACGTTGGTGTATGTGCCACCTGCCAGCCGCCCGCCGAACGTGACCAGCACCTCGTTGCCGCCGCTATCGGTGAGGCGCGCGATCTGGTAATTGGAAACCGGCGTCGGCATCAGGACGCCCGTGTCGGTGTAGAGGCCGGTCGCCGGGTCGAACTCCCAGATCCGACCCTCCGTGGGCACCCCCGTGCGCCCGCCCAGGAAGTAGACGTGGCCGGTGGCTTCCGAATACTCGGCGTCGAAGCGCATGTAGGCGAAGGGCGCGTCGGGCGCCTCCGTCCACGGGTACGGCGTGACCGTCCCCACCGTCGGCGTGACCTCATAGTCCAGCAGTGTGAGTCGCATTGTGTCCCACCCCTCACGCAGCGTGAAGGGGGAAGCGGTGGAGATGACGTCGGTGACCTCGATGGTATCGGACGTCTGTGCCGTGACCGTGAGGCCAGGTGTCCAGAGCTGCCCGTTGATCCGCTTCTCCCACGCCGGCGGCTGCACGTCGAGCGCGGTCGTGGCCGTGATGAGATAGCCGCGGAAGTTCAACGTGGCCGTGTTGGTGACGCGCTCGCCAGGGCTGGCGGTGACACGCGCACGGAAGGTGATGGTGACGGTAGGCGGGATCGTCACGCACGGCTCGGACGGGCGATATTGGTTGGTGGTGATGAAAAAGCCCAGGCTGTAGCCGCCCACCGACCAGATTTCTCCGCCGGATTTGGCCATGGTGCAGAAGCTGCCGTTGTAGGCCGTCAGCGCTGCCGGCAGCGGATCGGCGATGTCGGTCCAGGCGTCGCCGTACCAGTCGGTGTAATCGAGCCGCTCGGTGAGCGCGACGGCGTCGAAGTAGCCGCCGCCGTCCGCGTCGCCGCCGATGGCGTAGAGGTAGCGGTCGGTCGCGGCGAGCACAAGATCGGCGCGGGCGCTGGTGAACGTGGGGCCGGTTTCCCAGGAGTCATACGCCATATTGTAGCGCAGCGTCGCCGTGATGTTGTGCGCGGGGTCATTGCCCCATCCGCCGACGACGTAGAGATATTCGTTCACCTGCGTCCAGCCGGGAGCGCCGGGAGCCACGGGCATCGTCGCCCCGTCGGTGTACCAGGTGCGCGCCGCGATGTCGTAGATATCTACTTCGGTGGATGCACCGCCGGCTGAGAAATTGTCGTCGCCGCCGGCGAGGAAGAGCCGCCCGTCCCACGCGCCAAACGCCGCGCCCCAAACACCACGCGGCAGCGCGGGACCTTCCGTCCACGTATCGCGGGCGATGTCGTAGATATAGAACTGGTTTGTCCCACTGCCGCCGGCCACGTAAATGTGTCCCTCATAACAGACGGCCGAGGGCCCTTCCACGGGGGCAGGGAAGCGGGCAAGTGCTGTCCAAACATCGGTGTCAGCGTCGTAGCGCCATGCGTTCTCGGTGGCGCCGGTTGGCACACCGGAGATCACATAGAAGCGGTTCGGTTCGCCGGGACATTGCGCGTGGGCGTAGCGCACCCGCCCGGTCGGCAATGGCGCGGCGTTGTACCAGGTGGCGGATGGGGCCCCTGGTTGGGCAGGGGCAAGCCCTGTCCGTACCTCTGGTTGGGCAGGGACAAGCCCTGCCCCTACGGTCGGGCGGCGCGTGAGGAAGGACGCCGGGGTGTTGCTCCAGTAAACCGTGCCATTTCCCCCGTTGTACCAGGCGTAGCCGTAGCTGGCGTTGAGGCCGCCGGCATACTCCACGCCAACCGGCAGGGTATCGGTCAGCAGCAGCGAGCCGAAGAGCGCGTCCTGCGTATCAAGTGTGAGCGTGTAGGTGATGATCTGACCGTGGCCGGCGGTCGCCGGGCCGTCTTTGACGAACGACGGCGGCTGGAAGACGACGGTGCGCTCCTCCATCGGCATCCCGTCGGGGGACAGCCACTCGTAAATCGTGACCGGCACGGCATCGGTGAGGTGCAGCGTCTTGACCACCCGATCGCTTTCGCCGGGGCGCAGTGTCACATACCAGTCGCCGTTCCCCATCGTAACGACGCCGCGCGTGTGATATTCGTCCGTCAGCGTCACCGGATAGCTGCCCCAGCTCTCGGTCAGTTGGACGAAGAGCGGCTCGCGCCCGACGTAATCCAGCCGGTCTACGAGCTGAATGTCATCGCCGGGGACGGCGGTGAATGGGCCTTCGTCGTAGCGGCCCACATAGTTCCCGTTGATGTAGACCTCTTTTGTCCAGGTGATGGTGGGACGCGGCGCGACGTGGAACGTCTGCGTAACGGTTTTGCGCAGCGGCGGCACATACGCCAGGCCGTACATATTCAGGCCATTGGTTCCGGTTATGATGACGCTGCCGTCCGCCGCAGAAACCCGGAACCACCGGCCATCAGTACAGGCCAACGTCAGCATGCCGGGCGCGTCAGAGGTGATGCCGGTGCCGCCGAAGCTACAACCGGCTGCTGCGTTGGTGATGGTCACAACGACGCTGCCGTCGAGCGGGTTTGTGCCGTAAATCCAGTCATTATCGAGCTGCCACAGGAGCGTCCCATCGAAGGTCAATCCTTCGATGCCGCTTCGCCCAGGAATGGTGCGGCTGAGCGCGCCCGTGCGCGGGTTGTGGAATTCGATCTGGTCCGGAGGACCTCCCTGGTAGATGGCCAGCTCTCCATTGACCAACTCCATCCCTTGCAACCCCGAAAGCACCGCCGACCAGCGGTACAGCTCGTTACCCGCGAAATCGTAGGCCACCACTCGCGGCGGGCTGAAATGGCCGCTCCAGATCGTCTCGCCGTCACTGGCCATGCCATTCGGATTAATCGCGCCGGTCGGGAAACTGCCGAGATCGTTCAGATTGGCGTCGAGCAGGTGCACGGCGTCGTCGCTCCAGGTGCCTGCCACGTAGCGGACGTCGGCCGCCGGCGCATCACTTGCCAGGCTGCCGCGATAGTCGAGTAACGCCGTATTCACCACCGTCGTGGAGACCGGTGCGGTGACGGTGACATTGAAGGTGACGGTGACCACCTCCGGCAGCGGTTCGCGGCCCACGGCCTCGCAGCGCGTGGTGCGGTTGCTCAGCCAATCTGTGACCCACACTTCAGGTGGCCATTTGCCTTCCACAAAGGTCACGCCGGCATTGAAGCCGGAGATGCCGTTATTGCAGGTGAAGGCATCCAGCACGTTGCAGTCCAGGTCGGTGACGACGATGTTTGCAGAATCCCAGTCTGAATGGTAGAGCACGCCATTCTGCGCGTCGTAGTCAATGCCCACGGTATCCGCAATACCCGGTATGGTGCAGGTCCTCACCGTGCCCCACGTGTTGGGGACGAACTGCCCGCGCTTGAGCAGATCGAGTTCGTAGACAAGGTTGCCATCTCCAAGCGCAGTGGCAAAGTAACGGGCCGGCGCGCCCGGCACAACGGCAATGTCTATGATTGAGTTAATGAATGAACCGTCATAGCTGTCGTTGTCGGTACCATCCGTTTCCCAGGCGTTGAGAATCCGTCCGGTTGGGTCAATTTCGACAATGTTATCGTTGCGGACAGCCCCATCACCCTGGTAGTCAGGCATAAAGTAATGTCCGGTGGTGTAATCGTAGGCGACGCCGTCACGGTCATCCAGCAACGCAGGCCAGCCGGGGTTCACCGCTGAAAATTTGAAATTGTGCAGCACCGGATGAGGCGCCGAGTCGTCTACATCGAAGACGCTGTAGTTGACTTCGTGAACGTAGCGCACATAGTCCGTTTCGGGGTTGTACGCCAGTCCCATGACATTCATTGCCCAGGTGTTGGTGAACGTTTCGATCACGTCACCGGTGGCCTGGGGAGCAAGCGGTGCGCGGGCGCGCGGCAAATCGCTCAGGCTGGCGACGGCAGGCGCAGGCTGGCTGTAACCGGGACTCGCCGGTTGTGGCAGGATGGCGCCCGCGCCGCGCTTGAGCATCAGCCCTCCCGGCTGCGCCGTCCAGTAGACCGCGCGCGCGGTGTCGCTGTACCAGGCATTGCCGTAGGTCGCGCTCAGCCCACCGGCGAATTCGACGCCCGCCGGCAGCGCGTCGGCCAGCCGGGCCGTCCCCGTGATCCAGTTGGGGCGCGTGATGACGACGGTGTAGGAGACCACGTCGCCGCTGTAGGCCCATTCCGGGCCGGATTTGGCGAGGCCGATGCCGTCGTCGCACACCGGGCACTGGATCAGTTGTTCGTGCAACGTGCTGGGGGAGAACCAGCCGGTCGAGCCGTCCACGACGTGCATCTCACCGTCCACCGTGTCGCCTTCGACGCGGTAGACCTTATAGGCCGGATCGGGGCCGTAGAGGAACCGGCCGGCCTCGCGGCTGTAGTAGGCCGAGCGTTGAAGTAACGCCCCACTTGCATCCACACCGTTGGCGAGCCAAAGCTGGTGGTCGCCGGCGTGGAGTTTTTCCGCGTCGGCCATGCCCCACCAGGGCTGCGGCAGTGGCCCCAGGTCGGCGTTGGGCAGGTTGAACGTCGCCGCCGCGATATCGTAACATTGCGTGTCGGCGTAGATGACGCTGGCGCTGTCTACGCCACCGCCCACACAAATCCCGCCGGATGCGCCGATCCACGGCACATACCACCCGGCGTGGAAATCGAAGCCGGCCGGGATGTGGGTGAAGTTGCCCAACAACGTCGCCGTGTTGGCGGCCGGATCGTAGCGGTACAGCGTGGTCAGGTTGCCGCCGCCGGCAGTCGTCGCGCCGCCGGTGATGTAACACCTGTTGGCGCGGTAATCCACAACAATATCCGGCGCCCAGATGCCTTTGGCGGGCAGCGGGGCCGGCAGCGTGGGGGTGTCCCAGGTATTGCTGGCGATATGATAACGATGCCACGTGCCGGTCACGACACCTGTGGCATCGGGCAGGAGCAAGATGACCGGGTCGCCGGGCGCGGCGTAGCCAAAGCAAGCATCTACCGGATAGTCTATAATAGGCGATGGCTCTGACGCGCCGGTCGTCCAGGAATCGGTCGCCGGGTCGTAAATGTCTACCGCGCCGTCGCTGCCGTATCCCCCCACGTTGTACAGTTTGCCGCCGTATTCGATCACTGCGCCGTCCATCGAAATGCGCGGCGACGCGGTGCGCGTTTCCCAGCCGGTCGCGCTGATGGCCAGTTTGGTGATCACCGTCGTATCGGAGAGGGCCGGATTGCTCGCCAGGTACGCGGTGACCGTAACCGTCACCACGGCGCCCGGCGCCACCCCGCGGTCAATCTTGAGCGCCGCGTCGAAGGGCTGCACGGCAGTATCCGGCACGACGCCCAGCGAAGCCGGCAGTTCCACGCTCACCCCGGCCGTGGTCGTGTAGGAGAGCAGCACCTCATCGGTCAAGCCGGTGTGGTTGGCGAAAACGAGCGCGTGCGTCTGGTCGGCGCAGGGGCAGCCCCCGGCGGCGATGGACGGCGGGGTCAACACCGCGCCCGTAGCGACCTGGCACGGCGGCGTCATCTCGTAGCCCGGCGCGGTGCAGGCAGCCAGGTCGGGCTGGAGCGCGAAATTGATGCCGAAGAGGTGCGCCGTTAGCTCACCCAGGGGGTAAGTCTGCGAAATGTACCCCTCCGCCTCAATCGTGAGCGTGTAGTAAATCGCCGCCGCCAGGTGCAGGGTGTAGTCGCCGGTGTGCGGGTCGCTCCATGCGGCGTTATCCGGCGCGGGCGGATCAAGCGGATCGCCGGTGACGGTGATGTGAGCGTAGACCGGGTAGCCGGTGTTCGCGTCCGTCACCCGCCCGGAGACATTCCAGAAGTTCGCCGGCATCAGCGGGACGTCCACCCGCCCGCCTTCCTCTCCCACGTACCCTGGCACGGAGTTCGGCCGATAGCCGTAGGCATAGGCGGTGACGCCGTAGGATTCATTGGCGGGGACGTTCACCTCATAGTCGCCGGTCGTGTCGGCGATACCGGAAAAGGTCATGCCGGTGAAGGCATGGACCGTTTCCACGCGCGCGTTTGCGATGCCGCGCATCGTGGTCGCGTCGTACACCGTGCCGAAGAGACGGCCCCAGAAATACGGCTCGGAATCCGACCAGACATCGGCATCGCCGCGCCGGTCATCGCCCCAGACAGTATAAAACGCGCCGCCGCCGGCCGTCGCGCCGTCGTAGTCGCCGTGGTAGCAGGTCGCCATGCCGGGGCCCGCCGGGACGACGGGCGAGGATGCGTCGCTGATGCGCTTATTGGCCTCGAAGGACAGGCCGCCATCGCGCGAGAGCGCCATGTAACGGTCGTAAGCCATGTTGGTCGGGTCCAGCCGTCTGTCGTACCAGAAGACGGCGACGACGTCGTTCTCGGCTACCGCCAGCGCGGGGGAGAACTGGTCGGCCAAATAGTAATCGTTGACGCGGATCTGGCTCTCCCACGTCGCGCCGCCGTCGGTCGAGCGGCGGTAGTAGATGTTGACCACATCGCCGGAGTTATAGCTGTCCGGGTCGTAGGAGTAGACGATGTGCAGGTTGGAGTGGTGATCCACGGCAATCTGCGGATACGGATTGTAGCCGATGTCGCCGTTGAGCGCGGGACGGCCACAGTTTGCGGTGGCCGTCGCGTCGCGCGGGTTGACTCGATTGTCCATCGGGTTGGTGCGCGGCGTCCACGTCGCGCCGCCGTCGGTCGAGCGCGCGATCTCCACGTCAATCGGGCCGTCGGGGTAGACGTCCCAGTGCGTCCAGGCCACGTACACGTCGCCGGTGACGGGGTCCACGGCCGGCCACGCGCCGTTGACCTGGTTGTGGCCGCTCACATCCACCGGCGCCGACCAGGTTTGCCCGCCGTCATCGGAATATACCGCGTAAATATGCCCATCTGTGAGATTAGTCCACACGGCGTAAAGGCGGCCATAGTAGGGGCTGGAGGGATTGTTATCCACGGCCAGCATCTCCTTGTCGTCCGCCACGCCGGTGTGGATCATCTCCACCCAGCCGGCGGTCAGGCAGTTTGTGCCCAGGTCCCACAATCCCAGGCCACTGGCGTGGAGCGTGGCGAGGTAGAAGTGGCCGTCGGCGCGCCGCCAGATCAGCGCAGGGTAGCCGTAGGAGTTGGGGTCGCCGAGCGAGCCGTGGTCGCTCCACGTCGCGCCGCCGTCGCCGGAGCTGCTGAAGCCGGTCCAGCCGGTGCCTTCCACGTGGCCGTGGTAGGAGTCGTTGTAGGCAGCGCAGAGGATGCCGTTGTTCTCATTGCGGGCGATGACGGCCCCGCTCTGCGTCATCGAGGTCAGCTCGCCGGTGGGGTCGTTGACCAACACATCGTCGCCAAAGGCGGTCGGGAGGGAGGGCATAGTAGGGGCAACCGCAAGGGTTGCCCCTACCCTCGCGGTTGCCCCACCCGTGGTTGCTCCTACACCGGGTACGGTCTCTGGCTGCGTTGCCTCGCGCCCGCAGGCGTGGAGCAGCGCCGTTTCCAACGCGCCGGACATCATCCCGCGCACGGTGGGGTCGTCGAGCAGGGCGCAGGGCGGTGAAGAGGCCGGCATTTCCAGAGAAGCAAGTGCTGCTGCGGCGCCAGTTATGGGCGGCGGCGGCAGTTCTTCAGATAACCCTGCCGAGTCCCCAGCAGGTCCAGGAGAAACTCCCAAAGGCGCAGCGTGGACGACCATACTGAAGGGGGAAAGAAGTAAGGTCAGGAGCACGCTCAAATTAAGCCAACGGAACAAGGGAAAGTGAAGCCGGTTCATGGTTACCTCCTTATCGAAATTACTAACTACCCGCTGAAATTTTCATACTTCATCAGCAGATCTAGCGATCAAGCCGATTTTTGAACGTTTAGCATACAAATTCGCTCGATCTGCTGACAGGAATAAAGAAGTTTTACTGTGCACCTGGTATAGTTATCGCCCGCCTACAGACAACTATAATCCTTAACGCCCAGTTGCAACCAACAGCAATAGGGTTTATTTCTTTAAGAAATGACATTCCCCCTTAATATAGTGTACGTATTTCGTAGCTTACGTCAACATACAAACGTCACTTCCTGAGCTTCATCTGTGAAAATCTATCAACGACCATTTTCCGAGGAGATGCTGGCCTGTTGTTGCAAGAGTAGACATACCCCTCTCACTTGCCTAAGTTTGAAACATCGCTTAAAATAATGCTGTATTGCCCGTTAGAAAGCACGTCTTTATACCCCAAGAAGGGGGATAAAAGTACCATCGTGCCAACCTGCATGCCTTAGAAAGGACGACAAACATGGCCAAACAAGAGGATCTTTCCGCCCGCCTTCCCAATGGACAAATGTTCTCATTTTGGGAAGTCGAACCGCAGTACGACCGCGAACTCCATGTGGACACGAACCATCCGCACGCCTCCGATCAGAACGACGGCACGCCCGCGCGCCCTTTCAAAACCATCAACGCCGCGGCGCAGGTGGCAACGCCGGGCACCCGCGTGCTGATCCACGGCGGAACGTACCGCGAGACGGTGCAGCCGGCGATGGGCGGGCTTGGGCCTGAAAAGATGATCAGCTATGAAGCCTATCAGGGGGAAGAGGTGATCATCAAGGCCTCCGTGGAGGTCAAGGACTTTAAACCCAGCGTGGGGTGGCGTTTGTTCGCCGGTTTTAGGGAGGCTCCACCTTCAGGGACGGAGATCAGAGTGTGGGAAATCGAACTGAACCCGGAGGATTTCAAAGGCTACAACCCGTTTTGCGCCGTCAATATCCTGCACGACCGGTTGTTTATCGAATACGACAAGACGGATATGACACCCTATCTCAACCGCCGGGGAATGGTGTTTGTAGACGGAAAGCCGATGAAACAGGTCTCGCTGTACAACCAGTTGAGCCAGAATGACAACACGTACTGGGTCGAAGCCAACGGCCAGAAAGTGCACATTCGCCTCCCCGGCGACGACGACCCCAAGAACCACGTCATTGAACTGACCAACCGCGAACAGTGTTTTGCCCCAAAGGTGCCTTTCCTGTCCTACATCCGCGTCAAAGGGCTGACGCTGGCGCATGCCGCGACCGGCGCCCCTGTCCCTCAACGCGGTGCCCTTTCCTGCTATCGGGGTCATCACTGGATCATCGAAGATTGCACGATTGACTGGTCGAACGCCACCGGTATAGACTGCGGCAATGAGTGCTGGCATCACTCCTTTGTCGAGGGGCAAATCATCGGGTATCACATCATCCGGCGCAATACGATCCGAGACGCGGGCGTGTGCGGTATTGCCGGCCTGTTTGTGCGCAACATGCTCATCGAAGATAACCTCATCGTCGGAACAGGGTGGCAGCGCATGGAGCTTTCCTGGGAAGCCGGCGGCATCAAGCTGCACCATGCGGTGGATTCGCTCATCCGCAGGAACGTCATCAAGAGGTGCATCGGCTGCGATGCGCTGTGGCTGGATGTGGGCAACGAGAACTGTCGCATCACCTCGAACCTGTTCATAGATGGCATCCAGTCCCGCGAACACATCTTTATCGAGTGCTCGCGCGACGCCGAAAATCTGATTGACAACAACATCATCTGGAATGTCGAAGGTCGCTACGATAGAAACGCCATCCCCGCCGAACCCGGCTCATCCGGCTGGTACAAGACCACCGAGCTGGAGGTCAGAAACGGCTATGGCATTTACCTCGAAGGCACCGACCGGCTGAGAATGGTCAACAACCTGATCGGCAAGTGCGACAAAGCGGGCTTTTTCGCCAAAGTGGTGGCGTTCCGGCTCTGGCCCAAGCGCGGCGGAACCTCGCGGGAGAACAAATTCTTCAACAACCTGTTTTACCAATGCGGCGAGGCCGCCATCATCCTGCCGAATCAGCACAACCAGGCCGAAGGCAACGCCTACGCCAAAATGCCCCCCGGCTACCTGCGCGTCATGTATCCCGAACCAGAAATGTGCCTCGACCTGGCCACCTGGCAGGAATTCTGCGGGTTTGACAAAAACGGCCATGTGTGCGATATAGAGATTGAAATCAACAGCGACGACCTGACGATGGAGGTAGCTTTCAAGGGTGAGTTACCCGAAGTCGTTGCCGATGAAAAAGTCTGCACCGATTATTTTGGGGCCATAGATCACAAAGGGAAACGAATGCCCGGCCCCATCATCGGCCTGGCCGATAAGAAAGTCCGTTTCAGCATTGACCCCCGTAAACTGAAAGATTAGGTTCAAACTTTCATCAATCCTATAAGGAGTGTAACCGAACCGGTGGTACAACCCCGATAATGAAAATGATCGCAGGACTATCTGACTAACGACTGTCAGACTATTAGACTATTTTCATAAGGAGAAACGTTATGGTCACTCACTGGACGCAAGAGGATGTACTGGTCAACGGCGTGCGGCTGCACTACACCCGCACCGGCCATGGGGATAAACGCCCCATGGTCTTGATTCACGGCTTTTCGGACAACGGCCTGTGCTGGACTCCCGTGGCGCGCGCGCTCGAAGCCGACTATGACGTGATCATGCCAGATATGCGCGGCCACGGCCTTTCGGCGCGCGTGCAGCCGGGTGACGACGTGGACATGGCTGCCGACGTCGCCGAACTCATCCGCACCCTGGGATTGCATCGCCCGATTGTGGGCGGGCACTCGATGGGAGCAGGGGTTACCTACCAACTCGTCGTGCGCTTCCCCGAACTGGTCAGCGCCCTGTTTCTGGAAGACCCGGCCTGGCGGTTGTCCTGGCCGGAACCAACTCCCGAACAACTCGCGGAGAACCCCATGCGAAAGTGGGTCCAGAGCCTGGGCACCCAAACGTTGGAAGAGTTGCTGGTGCAATACCGTAAGGATCACCCCACCTGGCCCGAAGAACTGCTGCTGCCGATGTGCGAGTCCAAAAAGCAGCTCGATCCCACAATCCTGGATGTGGTGAGCACCAGAATACGCTCCGATAGACAGGACTGGCAGAAGACCCTCCCGAATGTCACCCAGCCCATGCTACTCTTCACCGGCAACCCGGAGATGGGGGCGATCGTGACGCCTGATGCTGTCGAAAAAGTGCGCGAGTTGAACCCCAACGTCACCATCGTCAACATTCCCGATGTGGGCCATCTCATCCGCTTTGACAAATACCCGATCTTTATGGAAGCCCTGTGGGCCTTCTTGAAGCAATTACCGGCTTAGGTGAGGACGATGAACATCAAAATCCATCTGCAACAACCCGGCCAACCCATCACGCCCTATTGGCGCGTGTGCGTCGGCGGCGGACGGGTGGGAGAGGCCCTGCGCGCCGATTTCCAAAAGCACCTGGAAATGGTGCAGCGCGAGATGCCTTTCCAGTACATCCGCATGCACGGCCTGTTCCACGAAGATATGATGGTCTATCGTGAGGAGAACGGCCAACCGATCGTCAACTGGCAATATGTGGACCTGGTGTACGATCACTGGCTGTCCATCGGCATCCGGCCCTTTGTGGAATTGAGCTTTATGCCCTACGACCTGGCCAGCGGTGAGGAGACCGTCTTCTGGTGGAAGGGGAACATTACCCCGCCGAAAGATTGGGAGCGCTGGGAATGGTTCATCGAGCAATTCATCCGCCACATCATCGAGCGCTACGGGCTGGACGAAGTGCGGCGCTGGTATTTCGAGGTGTGGAACGAACCGGGACTGACCGTTTTCTGGAAAAACGCCGATTTCGACGCCTATATGGAACTCTATGCGCGCACCGCGCGCACGATCAAGCGCGTGGACCCGCACCTGCGGGTCGGCGGCCCGGCCAGCCACGGCTTTGGCGACGCCGTGGGCGAGCCGCCGTGGGGAAAGGAATTCCTGGCCGCCTGCGCCGAGCGCCAACTGCCGCTCGACTTTTTCTCCACACACCCGTACCCGACCCGTTATCCGGTTGACCTGGAAGGCCGCGGCTATATGACCTGGGACGGCCCCGACCGCCTGTTGATGGATGCGCGCGGCTGCGATGAACTTTTGCGCGCGTCGGCCTTCCCCAACATCGAACGCCATTACACCGAATGGAGTTCCAGCCCCAGCCCGCGCGATCCCGTGCACGATACCGCCTTCGAGGCTGCCTTCATCGTGGACAACAACTGGCGGGCGCGCGGCCTGATGGATTCGCTGTCATTTTGGGTGGTCAGCGACATCTTTGAGGAGTGCCGGGTGGGGGATACACCCTTCCACGGCGGGTTTGGACTGGTCAACGTCCAGGGATTGAAAAAGGCATCGTATCACGGCTACTGGTTCCTTTCGCGTCTGGGCGAGGAAGCGCTGGCCGAAGGCGATGGGTATGCGGTCACCCGCCGCCGCGATGGCACGCTGGCCGTGCTGCTGTGGAACTACTGCCACTATCGCGCCGACGCCAACGACAGCCGCCTGTTGGCTGCCGCGAAACCGGGCGAAATCTACGACCTGTTCGACGTGCGGCCCCCGCGCGAGTTCACCCTGACCCTGGAAGGGGTGGGCACTGCCGTCCGCGTACAGACGACCCGCTTTGACCGGGAGCACGGCAGCGTGTACGATGCCTGGGTGGCCATGGGCGCGCCGTCGCACATCCTCCCCGCCGACCTGGAAGTGTTGCGCCGCCGCATGGAATTGGATGTTTCTGCGCAGCGCGTCGCCACACCGTCGGGCAGGCTCGAATGGCCCGTCGTGGTCCAGCCTTTCGGGGTAACGCTGCTCGAAATTCGCGGTTTTGAGAATAGGGATTAGGGGACTACGTCACCATAAACAACTAACCCCACTCTGCTCAGAGTGGGGTTAGTTTGTGCCCTCAACGGGATTCGAACCCATGTACCAGGCTTGAAAGGCCTGTGTCCTAGACCTGACTAGACGATGAGGGCACACGTCAGAAATTGTAACACAAAGTATGCCCCTGTCAAGCCTTGTATGGCCGCCATGTGCATTTCAGGAATCAGGGCGAATTTGCACCAGACCTGACAGGGTGCAGAGAACCAGTCAGCTCTGCGTTAAACCGGCCGCTCTTCCGTTCGTCATTTAGTCTGGATATGGTAAAATAACCCTGTGACCGAAGAACAGCAATCTAAAACCCAAACAGAACCGCGCCAGCCGCTCAGTATCCTGGCTTGTATTGCGGCAGGCTTCGAGATTACCGCTCGACACCTGGAAACCCTGACCATCCCTTTGTTACTGGATGCGTTTCTGTGGCTGGGGCCGCGGCTTTCGCTTGCACCGATTTTCCAGGCACTGGAACGTTTGTCGCGGCAAGTTTTTGCGACGATAGTCGCATCCGGGTCGCCCGAAACGCAACAAGCGCTGGCGTTGTTCGGTCAGATGCTCAACGAACTGGCTATGCGCTATAATCTCTTTGCCATGCTCAGTCCGGCGCCGCTGTTGGGCGTGCCCACGTTGATGGCTTCACGGATGACGTTAGACCGCCCGTCCGGAACACGCCCGGAAATGGTAATCGCATCGGCACTGATGGCGCTGCTTGCGGGGGTGGTTTTACCTGTCATCGGGATGGGCCTCAACACCCTGTACCTGCGCAGCCTGGGACGACGGGTGTTGGATGAAACGGAGATCCCGCTCCCCGGCCCGCAGCCATTCCCGGTGTTATGGAGGCAACTCCTGTTGCTGACGTTAATCGTCCTGGCCATTGTGGGGGTGCTGGGGATGATCGGATTTTCGCTTGCTACCCTCGTCGGCCTGCTGAGCACGGGGTTGGCTCTCCTGGTGTTGATGATGAGCCTTTCGTTGATGATGTTTATCGTATTTCATCTGATCTTCGCCATTCCGGGGATGACACAGGTGCGGCGTTCCACGCTCCAGGCCATTCAGGAAAGCATCATCCTCACACGCGGAGATTTTGTGAACGTGACCTTTCTGGTACTGTTGATCCTGATCATCTCGCGCGGGTTCAATGTCGTGTGGACGTTGCCCAAACCGGCAACCTGGGCCAACCTGGTGGGGATTGCCGGCCACGCTTTCATCAGTACGGCCTTGACGGCCACGTTGTTTGTCTTTTATCAGGATCGGCTAAACTTTTTACCGACGGCGCAACAGCCACAGGCGATCAAGGAAGCGCCGGCTATCCGTTAGATGAGACTCAATCTGCAGAAGCAAAAATGGGCTATCTGCTCACGCCAGGCGCAGGTTGAAATCGTAGAGATAGGTGGATATTATGGTTCCAAAAGCAAAAAACGAAACATTGAAATACGATGCCTCAACCATCCAGGTTCTCGAAGGGCTGGAAGCGGTGCGCCGCCGTCCGGGGATGTACGTGGGCGGGACGGACGTGCGTGCCCTCCATCACCTGGTCTACGAAGTGGTGGACAACTCCATTGACGAGGCATTGGCCGGGGTCTGCGATCACATCCGCGTCATCATCAACGCCGACATGAGCGTCTCGGTGATTGACAACGGACGCGGTATCCCGGTGGGCATCCATCCTGAAAAGGGCATCTCGGCCTTGCAGTTGGTGTTGACAACCCTGCATGCCGGCGGCAAGTTCGGAGGGGGAGGCTACAAGGTCTCCGGCGGTCTGCACGGCGTGGGCGTCTCGGCGGTGAATGCGCTTTCGGAGTGGATGGAAGCCGTTGTCAAGTCCAACGATGGAAAGATTTACCGCCAGCGTTACGAGCGCGGCATCCCTGTCACCCCTGTCGAGCCGATCGGCAAGTGCGATCCCCAAGACACGGGCACGACCGTAACTTTCCGCTTCGACCCGCTGATCTTCAAAGAGCCGGACATCACCTACAGCTTTGAGACGTTGGCGCAACGTTTTCGGGAGATGGCGTTTGTCACCCGTGGCGTCACGATTGACCTGATTGACAAGCGCGAGCAACCCTTCCCGCGCCAGATGAGCTTCCACTTCGAGGGCGGCATCCTCTCGTTCGTCAAATACCTCGACCGCAACCGCAAGCCCTTGCACGACCCGATTTACGTCGAGAAGGAAAGCGAAGGGGTTATCGTCGAGGTCGCCCTGCAATACACCGATAGCTACAGCGAAACCGTACTGGCCTTTGCGAACACCATCAACACCGTGGACGGCGGCACGCACCTGACGGGCTTCCGCTCGGCGCTCACCCGCACGATCAACGACGTAGGGCGCAAACTGTCGGTTCTCAAAGACAACGATCCCAACCTCACCGGCGACGACGTCCGCGAGGGTCTCACTGCCGTTATCAGCGTCAAAGTGCCCGACCCGCAGTTCGAGAGCCAGACAAAGGTGAAGCTGATGAACCCGGAGGTGCGCTTCGCCGTCGAAGCGGCAACCGCCGAAGCCGTAGCCGAATTCTTCGAGGCCGACCCCCGTGCTGCCCGGCGGATTGTAGATAAGGGGCTGACGGCCTCGAAGGCCCGCGACGCTGCCCGCAAAGCGCGCGACCTGGTCATCCGCAAGAGCGCGCTGGAAAGCCTGACGCTCCCCGGCAAACTGGCCGACTGCTCCAGCCGCGATCCCTCGAACAGCGAGTTGTTCATCGTAGAGGGTGACAGCGCTGGCGGTAGCGCAAAACAGGGCCGTGACCGTCATTTCCAGGCGATTTTGCCACTGCGCGGGAAAATCCTCAATACTGAACGCGCCGGGCTGAACAAAATCCTCGCCAACAAGGAAGTGCAGGCGCTCATCTCGGCGCTGGGATGTGGGGTAGGCGATCAATTCGATCTGTCCAATCTGCGCTATGGCCGCACGATCATTATGAGTGTAGATGGCGATGAATTGACACTGGTTAAGAATCCAGAGGGTTACACTCAAGCCGTGCGGATCGGGCCGTTTATTGAGCACCTGTGGGCACGCGAAGAAAACCCTTCGGCCTATCAAGTATTGTGTTTTGACCCTCAGACCGGGGATGTCCGTTATAAAGCCATCAAAAGCGTCATTTTCCACGACCATGACGCGCCACTTTACGAGATCGAGACGGTTTATGGGCGGCGAATACGGGTGACGGGCGAACATAGCCTCTTTGTCGCCGATCCAGAGGGGCGTCCCGTATTAAAGCGCGGCGATGCTATCTGTCCAGGGGATGTATTGGCTGCGCCTGCATGTTTGCCCGTATCAGATAATGCCCCGCTGCGTATAGACTTGCTCAGTTCGTTTGTGGAGATGGGGACGGCGTTGGACGCCGATCTCGTGGTCCGCGGACCTGACGTCGAGATGTGGTATAAGGCCCAGGTACGCCAGGAATGTGCGGATGACCCACAAGTGCCTGAACCGCACGTGACCATCCCCGCCTATGTGGCTACGCCTGGTTTGGAACCCGATACGGTTCTTCAACAGGTCAGTGTAAGTGACAATCGGCTTGACCATACCGGGAACACCCGATATAAGGCCGCACCACGCAACCGGGTGCGCACCTGGGTAGCAATCCAGGAATTGCGCCGCGAGGATCTTGCGTATTTCGATGGAAACGTCACCCTGACCCCACGTCACTATGCGGATCAAGCGATGACGCGCTACATACCGGTCAATGAATCTTTGATGTTCCTTTTGGGGTTCTTCGTGGCCGAGGGAGCGCTGAGCACGCGCAATGGAGTCCGCCTGGCGATTGGCAACCGTAATAAACCCGTGGTTCCCGAACTTATAGCTGCCATACGTCAAGTATTTGGCATCGAGCCAACCCTGTATCAAGCCAGCTCTGGTCGTGCTCAAGAGTTGCGTATTCTCAACCGGGTTGTAACCAGCGTCTTCCGGCTGGTGTTCGGTTTTGACGATACCCCATCAAATCGCAAACACATCCCGGACATAGTTTTCAATGTCACACCATCCCTGCAGTTGGCCTTTTTGCGGGGTTACTTTATGGGGGATGGCACGTTGAGCGAATGCCAGGTCAGTTTCTCCACAACCTCTGAAACGCTGGCAAACCAACTGATGTACTTGCTGTTGATGCACAAGATCAACGTTTCACTCTTGCAACGTGAGCCAACCGGAGAAGCCACCGGCATAATCGGTGGAAAACCGGTGAGTACACGCCATACAGCATACTATTTGGCCATTTCTAGCCGCGAGAGCGTGGCAGCTTTAGAACCGGTATGGCGTGATCATCCTCGCGCCGAGCAAGTGCGCCGTTGGCTGGATTCCCCACGCGGCAAGGACGATGCCCGCCTTGTTACGCCGATGATCGGGGATCTGATCGGGTTGCCGGTACGCGCTGTGCGGCAGATTGAGGCTACACATCGTAGGGTTTATGACTTCTCGGTCGAAGGGGATGAAACCTTTATCTGCGGGCGAGGTGGTTTGTGTGCCCACAACACAGATGCCGACGTAGACGGTGCGCACATCACCACATTGCTGCTGACCTTCTTCTTCCGCTATATGCAGCCGCTCATCGAGAACGGGCACTTGTATATCGCTCAACCGCCGCTGTACCTCGTCAAATCGGGCAAGGATGAGCAATACGCCTACAGCGACAGCGATCTTGAACAGGTCTTGAAAGCCTTCGAGGGGCGCAAGGTCGTATTGCAGCGTTACAAGGGTCTGGGCGAAATGAACCCCCAGCAGCTATGGGAAACGACGATGGACCCCGCTAAACGCACCCTGGTTCAAGTGACCATCGAGGATGCCGCCGAAGCCGATCAAGTCTTCTCCATGCTGATGGGAAGCGAAGTCCCACCTCGTCGGCGTTTCATCCAGAGCCACGCTCGTGAGGTGCAAAACCTGGACGTGTAGACCTTTCAAAGCTCCGGCCCCGGCTCGGTGGCCTGATCCAGCGGGCAGATGCGATCCAACGTCAGACGTTCGGTGCCATAGCCGTACCACTCGAAGAACGCCGCTTCTGTGGCACGCCCGGCGACGAAGTGCTCCATCGCCATACATGCCGCCAGGGCATCCCCGGTGGCCTCATAAGCCTCCAGCAGATACGCTGCCGCATCGGCATAAAGGGTTTGGGGCAGGCCGGGCGAACGTGCCAGCAAGTCGGCCTGCACCTGCCGCATGGCTTCCACGTCACCCCGCTGTGCGTGCACCAGCATGGCCTCGATCGCAGCATAGCCGACAATGCGCGCCCAGGCTTCGGTCGTGAGCCAGCCTTCTTCGTCTTTGTAGACGCCACGACGGTCGAGTACCGCCTGCGCCAGGGCTAATGCTGTGTCCCATTCGGCATTGGCCAACGCCGTGTTGGCGTCAAGCATCTGATAGTACGGATGGGAATTGGGGTCGGGCGTATCCGCGACGCGGCGATACGCGCCATCCTGCCAATCAAAGCGCAGGGTGCGGGGACGTTGCAGCCCCGCACCCACCGAGCCGTACATCCCCCCGCGCATCACCACCTCCAAGACGCCGTCGCCGTCATCGTCCGCAAAGGTGTACGCTGTGTAGGCTTGCTCGATAGGGTCGGTGGCCAGGTTCTGCCAGCGTTGCCCGTCCCATCGCCCGATGAGCAATGAGGTGAAACAGGTGTGCGCGCCACACTGACTTTGTTCGATCACCACTTCGCGGCGTCCATCAGCGTTGACATCCTCCACCATCAACAATTTCGGGTTGGAAACCTCCCACACGTTTTCATCCACGATAATGACGGAGGCCGGGGTAAACAGGCCGGCGCGCTTGTGAAAGAGCAGCAGGTAGCCGGGGCAAAATGTAAGCCAGCACCCCAGGTCACGCGCGGGGACGCTGATGAGCCATTCATCTTCACCGTCGGCGTTCAGGTCGTGGACGGCGAACCAGGCGTTGGGCGGACGCGGCCCCTCGTAGGCACTGTCGGCCGGCATCCAGGCGATCAATTGATCCAGCACCGCATCTACATCACCCGTGGCGTTGAGCATGGTGGTGACCAGTTGGATGTACTCTCGCACCCAATCCGCCTGCGTGTCTTTCTCCGCGTCGAAGGCCGGGGGACGGGTCGGCGTCCAGTTTGGAGACGGCGACGTCGCCGGAACAGAGGGGATAAGCTGGGCCACGACGGCATCGCGTGGCGTCTGGGTCGGCGTGGGAGATGGCGTGAAGGTCGGCGCGGGCAGCGTTGGCGTGAGCGTTGCCGTTGGACGGGCAGTCGGCGTGGCTGTGGCCGTCGCCGACGCGGGAACGGGTTCCGTCGTCGGCGCGGCCTGTGGCGATAGTTTTCTGGCCGGCACTGTGCATGCCGTCAGGGAGATAAGCAACAGCAGGAGCACAAGGCGTTGTTGTGGATGGCTCATAGCTTTTTCCACGTCACGTAAGCTCTGGCAGCCTGTGTCGCCTCGAAGTATTCGACGCGCACGCTGTGCTCGCCGGCGGTGAGGTTAACCGTCGCATAGCGCGTCCCGCGCATAGGACGCCAGCTATCGAGGACCAGGCGGTCATCCACATAGACGCGCACACCGTCATCGGTGATCGTGGTGAAACGATAGCGTCCGGCCTCGAAAGTGAACTTGCCCGCCCAGCGCACGGCGAAATTGTTCGCCGGGATTTCGGGGGCGGGCGATTCCCATCCCCAGTCGAAGTCAACGGCGGCGTCGGTGCGCACCAGCACGGGGGTTTGAGTCAAGTCGCGGCTGTTGAAGTACTCGCCTTGCCAGGGGCCGGGCGGCGGCGTGGCGGGTTGCGCCGGCTTTGAAGGCGCAGGCGTCGCCGGGGTAGTCGGCGTTGTGGCCTTGGGGAAGCCGTAGTTCGGCGAAGGCGGCATGGCCTGTGCGGCGGCGATGGTAGCGGCATAATCCCACCAGAATTGGATGCGGGCATTGCCGGTGCTCTCGAAGTATTCCAGGCGCAAGGTGTGCGTTCCCTCCAGGTAATGCCAGTCCTGATAACGCCAGACGTTATCCTGGTTTTGCCAGTAGTTCATGTGCAGGTAGGTGTCATCAATCCACAGACGCATGCCATCGTCGGAGCGGACGTTGAAGCGATAGAGTCCAGGCGTAAAGTTGAAGGTGCGAATCCACTGCACCGAGAAGTTGTCGCTGGGCATCCAGTTGGCAGGCGCGCCCTGTCCCCAATCGAAGTTGATTTCGGCGTCGTCGCGGATCATCGCCGGGCCGCCACGCAGCTCGCGGTTGTCGAAGTAGCGCCCCTCCCAGCCTTTGGGCGCGTCCAAACGGTTCCACCAGACGTGCGCGCTGGCCTCTCCGCCTTCCTCATAATGTTCAACGGTGATGGTATGCTGGCCCGCGCCGAGAGCTATATCCCCATAGCGTGTGTTCGGCAGCTTCTGGTTCTGCCAGTAGTCCACGACTTTGCGCCCATCCACGTAGATGCGCACCCCGTCATCACAACTGGCGTAGAAGCGGTACGTCCCGCTCTCAAAACCCAGCGTGCGCGTCCAGCGCACCGAGAAGTTATCCGCCGGTACCTTCGCGTCGGGACTGCCGCCACCCCAATCGAAATCAATCGCGGTATCGTAACGGGTCAGCACAGCACTGCCGGAAAGCGTCCGGTTGTCGAAGTAATCCGCACGCCATGCCGCGCCGCCGCTGACCTTTTCCCAGGCGATCTGGAGCGCCGCATTGCCACCGCGCTCATAATACTCCACGCGCACGCGATGGCTTCCCGGGGCGACATAATGATCCACAAGGCTCCAGGTGGCTTCACGATCGCGCCAGTCGTCAATGATGAGCTGATCGTCAATCCACAAGCGCAACCCATCGTCCGAACGGTACGAGAAGCGGTATGTGCCGCCTTCAAACCACTCATCGTGGGTGAAGCGCGCCGAGAAGTTATCGGCGGGGATGCCCGCGCCGGGGCTGCCGGTGCCCCATTCGAAATGCAGGCCGGTTTCGTAACGGACAAGGGACGGACTGCCGGAAAGGGCGACATTGTTGTAGTATTCGGCGTACCACTCGCCGGCGCTCAGTACCGCGTGTGGTCCGAAGGCACTTGCCAGGATGGTCAACACGACAAAAAGAGTTGTCAGCAATGATTTTTTCATCTGTACACCTCCTTTAGAATCTTTTTGAACGTTGGGAGTTATTTTCAGCCAACTACCGATAACTGCCATACCTTACCGATAACTGCCATACCTTAGACGCCGATTTGTTACGATTAGTTCCCGCAGATATTGCTCTTTTTCTTCCATTGTGTTATACTGAATTCGCCTGGCTAAAGAACCCGGCCCATTATAAAAGAAAAAGGTGAGTCCATTGAGCGATCATGATTTTGATCATTTAGAACAACGTTGTATTGATAACCTTAAAAGTCCCAATCCACGCCAGCGTTCGCAAGCGGTCCAAGAGCTGGGAAGGCTCAAAGCCACCTGCGCCGTCCCCCATCTTATCACACTTCTGCGAGAAGATGTCAATACGTATGTGCGGAGCGCGTGTGCAGAGGCTTTGGGGCATATCGGCGACAGCGCGGCTATTTTTCCCCTGATGGATGCGTTGCGCGATCCCTGTTCGTTTGTCCGGCGCGCGGCGGCGATTGCTTTGGGGCAGATGCAGGCCAGAGAAGCCCAGGGGGCACTTCTCAACGCGCTGAACGACGGTAATTTCTACGTGCGGCGTGCCGCGATCAATGCTATCGGCAAATTGGAAATCCCCGATATGGGGGCGGTGTTGCTTCCCCTGCTGGCAACGCCCGATATGCGAATTCGCCGCACGGTGCTCATCGCGCTGCGGCGTTTGCGCGCCCGCGAGGCCGTTCCGCCCATGATTGCCATGTTGCGGGCATACCTGGAGTCGCCCAACCAACGCGATTTGCCGGTCGTCAAAACGCTGGTCGTGGCGCTGGGCGATCTACAAGCCCGTGAAGCGATCCCGATCCTGGCCGATGTGGTGCGGGGATACGTGGGGGCGCGTTCGCTCGCGGCCAGCGCCATCGGGCAAATCGGGGGGACGGAAGGCGGTCCGGTCTTGCTGGAGTCTCTGGCCGACAAAAGCGTCAACCTGCAACTGGCCGCGCTGAAAAGCCTGGGGCGCATTGGGTACCGCGAGGCGCTCCCCGCCGTGCGGGAGTTCCTGACCTCGCCGGACCCGCGTCTACGCCGTGTGGCGGCGCTTGCGGTGGGCAATCTGCGGGACACCACGGCCATCCCCACCCTGTTGAAGATGGTCTACGATGATCCCAGTCCGCTGGTGCGTCCGGCGGCGCTCGAGGCTTTAGGATTGCTCGGCGACAGGCAACTGATCCCGCATTTGTTGCCCCTGGTCAACGACTCCAACGCTTACCTGCGGGCGGCCCTCGCCCATACGCTCGGTTCATTGGATGGCAACACGCCGGCCGTGCAGGAAGCCTTGAAGAAGCTGGCACAGGATCAGGTGGGGCATGTGGCCTATGCCGCAGAGCGTGCTTTGCTCAATTGTGGCAAAAAAGTAGAGGAACAAGCACCATCAGAAACCAAAGCCTGCCCCGAGCCGCCGAAAAAACACTTCTCCTGGCTCAAACGCTTTTTGGTCCATCCCAAAAGCGCGTAAAAGGTGGGCTACCTTGAAAATAAACCGCCGATCGAGCGAATCTTCCCGAACAATCAGCGGAGATTCGCGTGATTTGCGGTTAGAATCTCCATCTAGCTCTGCGCCTGGAATATGCCGGATGTATCCCGTGGCGCGTCGCGGCCGGTGAGGATCAACCACGCGAACTGCGGAAGCGCCAATTGCCGTCGCCAGCGCCACGGCTCGCGCACGAGCCGATAAAACCACTCCAATCCCAAACGTTGTATCCACCGTGGAGCGCGCCGTGAGATGCCGGCGATGAAGTCGAACGATCCCCCAACCCCAATGCCCACGGCGGCGCCGGTGCGCACCAGATTGCGTCCCAGCCACACGTCCTGTCCAGGCGCGCCGTAAGCCACAAAAAGAAGGTCGGCTTGCGCAGCACGCACCCGTGCGATGATGGCCTCTTCTTCTTCGATCGCCGGCGAACCGGCGTAACAGCCCGCCACGATCAACCCTGGATGCCGTGCCGCCAGAATGGCCGCAGCTTTTTCCGCCACGCCGGGCGCGGCACCCAGATAAAAGACGCGCCAACCGTGACGCGCCGCCTCCGCCGAAAGCAACGGCACCAGATCGGAGCCGGCCACCCGCTCACGCAGCCGTTTACCGCGCAGCCGCGCAGCCCACAGCACCCCGATCCCGTCAGGAACACACAGGGCGGCCCTTTGCAGGGTCGCCCTGAAGTTTGCATCGCGGCGCGCCATCATCAGGAATTCGGGATTAACCGTAGCGATTTGATGCGCGCCTCCTTCGGCGATCCACCGGCCTACCAGCGCCAGTGTTTCCGCCGTCGTCACGTTATGGATGGGGACCCCCATCAGCGTGACTACATCAGGCTCAAAGCCCACTCGCTGACCAGCCAATAGCGGAAATCCTTGCCCTTGGATGTTTCAATGCTGCCGATAATGCCATAGACAACCGCGATGATGGGGAAGACCAGCAAAACCGGCGTCAGAATTACCGCAATGGGGATGAGCAAGATGCCCACCAGGATTGCACACAGCGCGCCGACGATGGCCCACATCAGCCCAATCAACACGCCCCCACCCGCCCAGAAGATCAGCTGGAAGAGGAATGCCTGCATGGACTGGTACGCCACATACCGCGAGCGATCCTTGTAGAGCAGATAAATCAACAGGGCTGCGCCAACCCCCAGAAAGCCGGTGACAAGGTTGAGCAAGACACTCAGGTGCGCCAGCATGGCCCAAGTGCGCTCGTCGGCGGGCGAAAGCGGCTGCGGTGCGTAACTTACCGGCGCCGGATTTGGGCCGACCTGCGGCGCTTCGGGTGTGACATTGACATATTCATTTTCCGTGTTCATTATTTCCTCCGTCTCTGTGCTCGAACTTTTATCGGATTTGGTAATGCTATGTTTATGTTACGCAGTTACAGAGAGAAGGTTGCACGGTTGGGGTCTCACGTTTCTTCCGCAAATTCTTCCACCTGATAAATCGAGACTTTGAGATCGGGCCAGCGCCAGGCGTTGATGGGCAGCCCGGCTTTGTAGCACAGATGAGCCAGGAATTCTTCCGGCACGGGCAATTGTTCCCATACTTGCGGCAGGAACGTCGCACGATTCCAGCCATGTTCGATGATCACACCGTCAACGTTGGGGCGCAGTTTGCGGATGAGGCCATCCGGTCCGTCGAAATCCAGGGGCTGCGGTTGGGTCAGCACAGAGATTTCAATGACGATGTTTTTCAGCTCCGCAGCGCTCAGCGGCGGGAAACGCGGATCGCGGAACGCCGCGGCAAGCGCGTTTTCGCGGACATCTTCGACGAGGGGACGGTGTGCCACCAGGGAACCGATGCAGCCACGCAGCTCGCCGCCCCGCGTATGCAAGGTCACGAAAGCCGCGCCGGGTTCCTTGAGGCGTGGCGGCACAGGGGGACGCTCACCGGCGGGTTTGCGCCCGGTCGTCGCCTCGGTAATGGTCTCGCGGGCCAGGGCCAACAAGTATTGTCGTTCTTCAGGGGTCAAAGCAGTTGTCATAGGGTTTCCTCCACATAAGCGATCGCCGCATAGCCGACCACGTGGCCGGTGTCGCCGGTCACGTCGCCGGAAGTGCGATAGTCAAGCAAATGCGCACGCCAACCGCGTTTGGCAGCGATGATCATCAGCGCGATGGCCGGGGCCTGTCCGCAGGCTTCGCCACGCGCCGCGCCGTGCAAATCGCCGGCCAGCACGGCATCCACAAACTGCCGATCGAGGGCGTGCGCCGTGCGGTTGTCGTGATAATGGCTCAGGTCAGAACTGACGATGAGCAAGTCCTCAGGTTCCAGTATAACATTCAGCCGCTCGCCAACGAACACCGGGTCTACGTCGCCGAAGAGTATGGGAATGACGGGCGTTTCGGGCAGAACGACTTGCAGGAAGGGGATATGCACTTCGAGGCAGTGCTCCGGTGCGTGCGGCGCATTGCGTACAGCAAAGGGATCGCCGGATGCCGCCAGCGTCTCGATTTTCTCCACATCGAGCGGGTGATTGCCCAGCGGGGTGTTAAAGGCGGTGTAATCTGCCAACGCGACGCCGGAAAACCACACGCGATGGGATGGCCCCATCAGATAGATGCGTTTAGGGGGTGTCGGCTGTGCCGCCAGCACTTTGTAGGCATAGGCCGCTACCGGCCCGGAATACACATAGCCCGCGTGCGGCGCAATCACGGCGCGCACGTTGGTCAATGCCGGTGGGGTGGCTTTGTTCAGGTAATCGCCGATGTCTTTGCGTAAGCTGTTCGGCGCGTCGGGATAAAACATACCTGCCACGGCAGCAGGACGGATTGTCTTAGCCATAGTCAACCTCCTTGAAATGAGTAATCATGGATCAGGGATTTGGGAGTAGAGATGGTTAGTGCCAGACGCCGGGGAGGTGAGTGTTGCATTTTGGACACACGCCCGGCGTTGGCCAACGTGGACGAACGTTGTAGCCATACCGCTGAATGAGTGTCTCGCCGCAGACAGGGCAAAAGGTGGTTTCGCGCTCCGGGTCAAGTACGTTGCCCAGGTAGATGAATTTAAGGCCGGCGGCCTTGCCGATGGCGTAGGCGCGTTCCAGGGTGGTGATGCTCGTGGATGGACGATCCAGCATCTGGTAGTCGGGATGGAAAGCGCTGAGGTGCCAGGGGATGTCCGTGCTCACCGAAGCCAGCCACTCCGCCGCGGCTTGCAGCTCCGCATCGGAATCGTTGAGACCGGGGATGACCAACGTCGTGACCTCCACCCAGATGTTGGTCTCGCGGACCATCGTGGCGATGTTGCGCTTGACCGGTTCGAGCCGCGCTCCGGAGTACTGCTCATACAACATATTCGTGAAGCCCTTGAGGTCTACGTTGATGGCGTCCAGATACGGCGTCAGGCGTTCGAGTGTCTCCGGCGACATAAAGCCATTGGAAACGTAGACGTTTTTGATGCCGTGCTCGTGGGCCAGTTTGGCGGTGTCATAGGTGTACTCAAAGAAAACCGTCGGTTCATTGTAAGTGTAGGCGATGGATTCGCTGTGTTGGCGACGGGCGATCTCGACGATGGCTTCCGGCAAGAGCGCTTCCCTGAGCGGTGTGTGTTCTTCCTCCACCTGTCTGACCTGGGAAATCTGCCAGTTCTGGCACCAGCGGCAGCGCATGTTGCAGCCATACGTGCCGATGGAAAAGGCTTTACTGCCGGGGAGGAAGTGAAACAGGGGTTTCTTTTCGATGGGATCCACGTGCGCCGCCACGGCGTTGCCGTAGACGGCCGAGTAGATTTTCCCATCCCGGTTGACGCGCACCCCGCACTTGCCCCATTCGCCGGGGTGCAGCGTGCAGTAATGCTCGCACACACGGCACTGCACGGTTTGATCCTTCAAGGTACGTACCAGTTCGGCTTCTTTGAACACGGCAATTTCCTCCTTAAATCGGGGCCTGAAGTTACGACATCAGCAACGCAACAATGACGAACACGACAAACAAGACGGCGGCCACGCTCAGGGCAATCTTAAGAATTTTCTGCTCCTGGAGTTTTTGTTCCAGCAGCCGCTGATGGATGGCCGCCTGAAATTCGCGTTCCTCGGCCAACATGCGCTCCATGCGCGCCTGCGAAGCCGCCATTTCTTCGGCTTTGAGCCGCTCCGCCTCATCCATCCGCACATAGAGGTGGTCTTCTACGTCTTGGATATAGCGCTGCACAATGAGTTCAAGGATGTCGAGGGACGTGCCGCAGTGCGTACAATACTCGTTGCCGATCCAGTTGACGGTATCACATTTTGGGCAGCGTCGCATCAGGCCGGCGCCGCACTGATGGCAAAACCCTACTTCTTGCTCGTGGTAAGTCCCGCAATAGGGACACAGGTGGCCTTTGAGCATGAACTCACTGCCACATGCCTCGCAGTGCACATAAGTACCGTCGGCACTTTTTCGGTGCAGGTCGAGCGATGCATGACAATTGGGACATGCAATCTGGTAGAGCGGGGTCTCGTTCATGGCCCTTCAGCTCAGAACAACAGACATTCCCTCACAAAAAAGCCCCGGCAAAGTGACCGGGACCTTTCTATATCTTTGCTGTCTGGCTTGCCGAACACCACACAGCAAAGCCTCTACGATGTGATGGGCGAAGTCAAGCGGTTTCTTGCCCGGTTTCAATGGCAATCGCGTCTGAACTTTCTGTCTCCGCTGGTTGCGGCGCGCTCTCAGGCTGCGCCCGCTTCAGGCTGAAGGCGATGCGGCGTTCTTCTGGTTGCAAGGAGATGATCTTCAACATGTACTGCTCACCAAGTTTGACGACCTCTTGGGGGCGCGTGACTTGATGGTCGGCCAGCTCTGAGATATGAATCAACCCTTCGATTTCGGGTTTATCAACCAACGCCGCAAACGCCCCAAATGAGGTCAAATTCACGATCGTTGCTTCAACCAATTGCCCTTCCTGGTAGGTATCGCCCACGCTTTCCCAGGGATCGGGGGTGAGACGTTTCAGGCTCAACCCCAGCCGCTCTTGCTCCAGATCCACATCGAGAATGTAAACGTCAATCTCCTGGCCTACCTGGACATATTCCTGTGGCCTGACGACGCGCTTCCAGGAAAGCTCCGAGATGTGCAGCAAGCCGTCCACACCGTTGACGTTCACAAACGCGCCGAAGGGGACGACATTGCTGACCGTGCCCCGCGCAACCGAGCCGACCTTCAGCTTTTCCAGAATTCTGCGCTTGGCGGCTTTACTATCGGCGGCGTGGCGCTCGGAAAGGATGAGCCGGTTGCGCTCCGGGGTGACCTCGATCACACGCAACATCAGCGTCTCCCCCAGCAACGGCTCCCAGCGGTCTTCCGATTCGGAATCACTGCGCTGAGAATGCCAGGGCAGCAATTGCGAACCGGGCACAAACCCCCTCAGGCGGCCCAGGCGCACGATTACACCGCCTTTGTTGGTATCTACAACGGGGAGAGGGACGACTTCTTCGGTTCGCAACAGCTTGCGCGCACGATCCCAGTCGTTCTGTTGCGCCGCACGGGCCAGGGATACCACCATTGTGCCATCATCTTCGCCTTGATCGAGGATGTAGACACTTACGCCCTGACCCGGCTTGAGGGCGCTTAATTCTCTGGGCATCATTTTCTCGACTTCTCGAGGGTGAACAATGGCGTCCGCTTTGCCTCCGATGTCTATGAGGATCGTTTTGTCATTGATGGATGCAATGACGCCTTCGACCACATCGCCACGGCGACACTCATTGGTTTCCAGATACTGGTCCAACAGTGACGCCATGACATCCTGCTCCGCGCCTACCTCAGAGGCGGTATTCATCATAAGGGTTTCTCCTGGGCGTGATAGATTCTACTTACTATTATAGGCAAGTTTTTGCAGTGAGCAATAAGCATTGACTCAAGGACCGACAGGCTATTGCATAATCACCAATGGGACGGCCGGATGCCCAGGCCAGACCGTCAGGGTCGGCACAGGATCATCGAACCACAGGCTGTATAGTTCTTGATAGGTACCGTCAGCCTGCAACGCCGCCAGTGTCAGGTCTACCAAATCACGATAATTGGAATCCCCCTGAGGCAGAATGATGGCGACCGGGCGGTGGGTGTAACGTTGATCGGTGACCACGTAGCCTGGCTGTGTGAATTGGATTTGTAGCCAGGCGCGCCGTTCGGAGACAATCGCGGCAACTTCGCCCCGGTTCAGGCCCGCCAGCGCCGTTTCCACGTCCGGGTAGCGCACCGTGGAGATGCCGACACCGGCGGCCTGGGCTATACCGGGTAACGCACGTTCGCCCTCTGAGCCGGCCAGGACACCGACCGCACGACCGTTCAAGGCGGCAAGATCGCTTACCGGTGCGGCGGCCAGGGAGAAGATGCTGACGCCGTCATCCAGAATCTCAACAGAGAAATCGGCCTGTAACTCGATCTCCCGTGTTTGCAGCCAGTTGCCCACGAGCATATCCACTTCTCCCTCCAGGAGTTTTTTCAGGCCATCGGCTTCGGTCACGGGGACGAAGTTGATGGCTTGACGACTGCCCAACCAGCGTTCGGCGATGCGTTCTACCAGCCGTACCTCGAAGCCCGTGGGGACGCCGTCGGCGCGATTGGCGCTGTAGGGCCAACGGTCCACGAAGTATCCCAGGGCCAACTTGCCCCGCCCACGGATGCGCGCGAGCACGTCCAACGATGAGAGTTGTTGTGGGGTTTCGGCCGGCGCAGGTGTCGGCGCGCTCCCGGACAGCAATTTAGGACGGGGCGGTGAAACGCCCGGCAGCCAGCGACCGTAGAGGGCGTCGAGTGTGCCATCGGCGGTCATGTCCTGGAATGTGAACGTCACGAGGTTAGCGAAAAAGGGGTCATTCTGCCGGTAAGCCAGGGCCACCGGTTCGGATGTCGTTTGCAGGGCCACTACCGAGCCGGTGACCAGGCGTCGGGCGCGTTCCAGACGGTGGCGCATATCGCCGTAGACATCAATCTGACGGGTGCGCAGGGCCTCGATGGCGTCGAAGAAGTTGTCGTAGGCCACGAAAGTCGGCGAGACTGGCAGGGTCGCAGCGATGGCGGCGCGGCTGCCGGTCCATGACACCACACCGATCTTGCGGTTTTGCAATCCGGCAAGGTCCTGAATACCGACATCGGGGAAGGTCAGGTAAGCGATGCCATCCATGAAATACGCCGGGCTGAAGTCTGCCTGCGCCTCCAGTTCCTGCATGTGGATGACGCCCGCCAGAACAATATCCACCGTACCGTTGGCGAGATGTTGCAAGGCAGAATCGGAGCGCACCTGACGGAATCGCACCGCGTCGGGATTGCCAAGCCACCGACGGGCCAACTCATGGGCCAGGTCAATCTCCAGGCCGGCCAGTTCGCTGTTGGCGGTGATGTAGGAGAACGGCTCCAAATCGTAGCGTACGCCCACCACCATCTCCCCGCGCGCAAGGATGCGCGCCATCGTGGTCATCTCGGCCGGAAATGTCGCTTCCGGCGTGGGGGCGATGTACGCCGATGGTAAGGTTGCTTCTTCCTTTGGTTGGACGACCAGGCCGAGCAAGTCTTCCACTTCCGAACAACCGCTCAGCAGTGTCACAAGTAACAGCAAGAGCCAAAAACGGCGCATTTTGTTCGATCTCCCTCGCAGTGTGAATCTAAGAATCGGCGAATCAGCAAATCGGCGAATTGCAAAAGTATGGATGCGCTGGTCGCCGCAGATTTTCTCAAATGTACCACAAAGACGGGGAATGAGAAATAGGTAAGGAGTACGGGGTGGGGAGTAGGGGAACATCCACTGATTCTCCGGTCTCCATTCTCCATCCTCAATTCCCCATTCACCGGTATAACCCGTGGATGTGGATGTAGGTTTCGACGGCGGGAGGGACGAGGTAACGCAACGGGAGACCTTCGCGGACACGGCGACGCAGGTCGGTGGAGGAGAAGTTGATCGGCGGGATGTCCAGCCAGGTCAGTTTTTCGGCCAGGGCGGGCAGGATTGCCGTAAGCTCTGCCAGATCTGCCCGTTTGCTCAGGCGCGGCATAACCGCCAGATACGCCTGTTCGAGGATGCCCTGCGGGTTGTACCACGTGGGCAGGTCATGCAGTGAATCCTCACCCAGCAACAGGAACCAGGTGTCGGTATCCGGGTATTGCACACGCAGCTGTGCCAGCATATCCACGGTATAATGTGGGCCAGGCCGGTCGAGGTCCACGCGGGAGAGCATAAAGGCAGGGTTATCGGCGATGGCGGCGGCGGTCATCGCGGCGCGATCTTCGGCGGGTGATAGAAGCCGGTCGCGCTTGTGGGGCGGTTCACCTGCCGGAACAAAGAGTACACTGTCGAGGTGTAATTGCACGCGCGCCGTTTCTGCCAGCGCCAGGTGCCCATAGTGCGGCGGATCGAAGGAACCGCCGTAGATGCCAAAACGAGATTTGAAATCTATAGCTGACTCCACCTGATTGACGTTTAACTGATTTAAGTATACTCATTCTTGCCCGGTGCGCAACACACAAAGGGATATAGCGGGGAACTGGCGTTCCACAACAACGGGGAACTGACGTTTCCACAACGGGGAACTGGCTTCCACATAACGGGGAACTGACGTTCCCCTCGAAGCAAAAGGGATTAACGGGGAATGGCGTTTCCACAACGGGGAACTGACGTTCCCCTCGAAGCGAAAGGGATATGGCGGGGAACTGACGTTCCCCTCGAAGCGAAAGGGATTAACGGGGAATGGCGTTCCCACAACGGGGAACTGGCGTTCCCCTCGAAGCGAAAGGGATATGGCGGGGAACTGGCGTTCCCCTCGAAGCAGGATAGAGCGGGGAACTGGCGTTCCACATAACGGGGAACTGGCGTTCCCATCGAAGCGACGACTTTTATCGCGTGCGGTTAGTACAGTTGCCAGACAGAAAACGCCGGGGAAAATCATGAACAGGACCAATGGCTGTACATCCCAGCTTTCGCATCTACGGATCGGGATTCAAGTCTCGCCGGGGGATCCGTTTTGGGTCCAGGTTCATGAGTCCCTCTTCCAACAAATGCAGCGGTTGGGCACCCAGTGGGTACCCATCGAGTTTGGCACTTCCTTCCAAGACATCCTTAAGATGGACCAAACCAGCATCACAGAAGAGATCCTGGCCCAAGATCTCGATGCTTTGATCAGCAACGGTCTGACCCAAATCATCATCGGTCAGCTTCTCGGTAGTGGACTGCCGATTGTTCTGTTGTCCGAGACCTCTATCCAACATCCCCTGCTGACTTCTCTCCATGGCCTGTATGAGTGTGGGTGGATGGCCGGCAATTTCATCGCTAAAGCATTGGGCGGACAGGGAGTTACATTATGCGTCAGCGCATTCCTTGATGCCGGTGATGCCGGCCTTGACAATGGTCATAGTCGTCTGAACGGCTATTACGCCGCTCTCCAGCAGTACCCTGGACTTTCAACCTTGCACTGTCCCGCCTATTGGACCTACGAACGAGTTTATCCGGTAGTTGAGGCTGCCCTCCGTAACCTTGAGCGGCCTCCGGATGCCATCTTTGGCCTTTCAGATTCGCTCGCTCTGGCGGCCCGCGATGCGGGTCAAGCTCTCGGCCTGTTCAAGACCTGGCCCGTCATTGTCGGCGTCAACGGCGACCCACTCGCCCTGGCGGCGATTTTCGACGGAAGCATGGCCGCTACCATCGAGACCCCTCCCCATGAAATCGCCGATCAGGCTGCGCATCTGGCCTTACAAGCAGCCCTGCGTCAACCTGTACCCTCCCATTTCAGCTATCGTCCACGTCTGGTCACGGCAGAAAATGTCTCGCAGGTCGCCATCGAGAAGTTGATTGCAATCGCCGACATCCCCACCCGATTGGTGGGCGTCAACCGACGTATGGAGCAAAACCGGCTCACGCAGCTCGAAACCAGCCTGGCGCTCAGCCAACGGGTCGGTTCGACGCTGAAGCGTTCTAAGATCGCGCAGGAGACTGCTGAACTGCTCCGCGCCAACTATGGCTACGATTTTGTGCGGTTGTTGCTGTGGTCAGAAGCAGAACAGGTGCTTGTGGCCTTGTCCGGAGAGGACAAGGCTGATTTCAGAGAGACGGTCATCGCACCGCAAGGGTTGCTCCACGAGGTATTGCAACGTCGAGAGCCTGTTTTCATCCCCGATACGCGCTTCACGCGCCGCTTTGCCCCAGACCCGGAGTGGCCTGAAACGCGCTCCAGGGTTGTCTTGCCGGTGCGTTTCGGCAAGGATATTTTAGGGGTGCTTGATCTACACAGCCGCCACCCTATGGGCCATTTACGCCAGGATTTGATCGGGTTACAAGCCCTGGCCGACCAGTTGGGGGTGGCCCTGCGCAACGCCGAACTTTACGAAGAAGCCATACAGCAGCGCGCCCATGCCGAAGCTGCCGATCAGTTAAAAACGCGCTTGCTGGCTAATGTAAGCCACGAGCTGCGCGCTCCGTTGAACATCATCCTGGGCTATTGTGAAAGCGCGCTGCGCATTCCCAATCTTTATGACATAGAGCTGCCCCCCACGTTGCGCCGTGACCTGGAATATATCGCCCAGAGCGGCATTCACTTGCAGCGGATGATCAATGATTTACTCGATCTTTCGCGCGTCGAGATCGGCGCTCTGGAGCTTGTGCCGGAGATGCTCGCGCCGGCCGACTTGATCCGCGAAGCCTTTGAGAGTTTCGTCCACAGCCTGCCCCCCCAGCCTGAAGTGCATTGGCGCCTTGACCTTCCCATGTCCCTACCGTTGATTCAAGCCGATCCGGTGCGCCTGCGCCAGATTGTCCTTAATCTGCTCAGCAATGCCAGTAAGTTCACTACGCAGGGATACGTGGCGCTGCATGCCACCGTCGAGCCGCCCCATCTGCATCTTTGGGTTGAAGACACGGGTTGTGGTATCCCCATCGAGCAACAGGAACGCATCTTCGAGCCATTTGTGACGGCCGATCCCGTGTCTCGCCGTAGTGAGGGCATCGGTCTGGGACTCACCATCACGCGCCGCCTGGTGGCGCTCCACGGCGGCTTGATGTCTTTGGAAAGCAAACCCGGGCAAGGAAGTGTCTTCCACGTTTACCTGCCTTTGCCCGACCTCAGCGGGCGACCGGCTTGCGCGGATTTCCACGCTACGGATGCCCCCACGGAAGACACGCTGCGGCTGTTGTTATACATCGCCGGCAGCGATGTCCTCCCGCCGACTCTGCGTGAGCTGGCGCAGCGTCAGGGGGCGACGCTCTATCGCCTCACTCCTGACGATGAATCCCCATCTCTTCCATCGGCGGCCCGCCCGATTGCGCTGGCATGGGATGTCGCCGACAGCCTGACCGGTCGAAGTGTGCCGCAAGAGTGGGGCTTGATCCAGCGTTTACGCCGCCATGCCGTGCTCTCCCGTCTTCCTTTCATCCTGTTCTACCCGACAGTCCCCCCTGATGCGGACGCCGTCGCGGCTCCATCCTCGGTGATGCCCGCCGATCCGGCCAATAGAAGTGTGACGAATATCTTGCTTAAACCGTTATGCGCGCGCACGCTTGGTGAGATGCTCGATGCGATGCGCATGCCCGGCATGGATGGAAGTGTGTGGGTGATTGATGATGATCCAGAAGCACGCAAGTTGTATCACCATTTGGTGGCTGCGGCATTGCCGGGTCTGGAAATCGTGCCTGTTGAGAACGGTTCCCAGGCGCTGGAGCGCCTGGAGCAAGTCAAAACTGCGGATCAGGCGCCGCGTCTGGTGTTGCTGGATTTGCTCATGCCCGAAGTAGATGGCTTTGAGGTGTTGAAGCGACTTCGCACCTGCGCCCTGACCCGCCATACACCGGTGATCGTCATCAGCGGTAAGATGCTCACGTTCGAGGATGTGCAACGGCTGGATTACGCAAGCGTGACTTTTCAGGCCAAACATATCCTCGATGACACCGAGATCAAGGCGGTGCTGCAAGCGACCTGTGCAGGGACGCCGGCATTGCCACAACCGACCAGTGCGGTGGTGAAACACGCCCTGGCCTATTTGCTTCAGAATTACACCGAGCGCCTCACGCGCGCCGATATCTGCCGCGCGGTCGGGGTCAGTGAGAATTATCTGAGCCGCATCTTCAAACATGAAGTCGGCCTGTCGCCCTGGCAATTTCTCAATCGGGTACGGGTCTATCAGGCCGGGATACGTTTGCGCACAACGACAGAATCTATCACAGCCATTGCGGCCCAGGTCGGCTTTGAAGATTCGGCTTATTTCAGTCGCGTTTTTCGCAAACAGCTTGGCGTCTCCCCTGCTGAGTATCGTGCCGGCAAAACCGGCGACCTCACCTCGTCCACTTTATCCCGTTAAAAGTAGATTTTGATAGTTTTGTCCAACCTGCCGATGCTTTTGTTAAAGACAGGCAGCTTATTTTTGGATAAACTGTAGGATATGGGGAGCAAAGCATAGCCAACAGGTTGGACGGAATGAGCGTAGAGGCTAAGCCACGGATTGTCATCATCGAAAACGACCTCCCAACACTGGAACTCTACCGACGAGAGTTGAGCAGCGAATATGAGGTACTGGCGACCCTCGATGTCACCGAAGCGTTAGCGATGGCGCAGATGGCAGGAGTACGCGCTGTGGTGTTGGAGCCGGCCCTGGGTGGCGGAAAAGGATGGGAACTGTTGGCAACGCTTAGCCAGACCGCCGTAGCCGAAAGCCCCCCCGTGATTTTATGCAGCACCTCCGACGAACGCCGCAAGGGCATGGCACTGGGCGTAGCGGCATTTCTGGTTAAGCCCGTCTTGCCCACAGCATTGCATCAGGTGTTACGACGAATTATCGGTAAACGTCCGGCAGCAGTGACCGGTAGCCGGGAGCTTGCTGCCGGTACAGACCTTTCATGAACCTGACTTAATGACCATAAGAAACCGAACATGACCGACATTCAAGATTCTCCGATAATTCTTAAAATCGAGGACCTCAAGACCTATTTCTTCCTGGAAAAGGGCACGGTCCGGGCCGTTGATGGCGTGAATCTGCAATTGCGCCGTAAGCGGACTCTCGGTCTGGTGGGTGAGAGTGGCTGCGGAAAAAGCATTACCGCCATGTCGGTGATGCGCCTGATTCAGAGTCCGCCAGGGAAGATTGTCGCAGGTCACATCTATTTGCGCAAAAAAGGTCGGGAGGATTACATTGATCTCACTCGCCTCAATCCGCGCGGTGCGGAGATGCGCAGTATCCGTGGCGCGGAGATCGCCATGGTTTTTCAGGAGCCGATGACCTCGCTGAATCCTCTTTACACGATCGGCGAGCAGATCGCCGAATCGGTGCGCCTGCACCAGCATGTCAATCACAAAGAGGCGCTGGAGCGCGCGCTGGAGATGTTGGTGAAAGTGCAGATCGCCGATCCCAAGCAGCGTCTGCGCGAGTATCCCCACCAACTGAGCGGTGGGATGCGGCAACGGGCCATGATTGCCCTGGCGTTATCGTGCAACCCTTCCATTCTAATTGCCGATGAACCCACCACGGCGCTGGATGTGACCGTGCAAGCACAAATCCTGGACCTGATGCGGGAGCTTCAGCGCGATTTTGATTCCTCCATCCTGATGATTACCCACAACCTGGGCGTTGTCTCTCAGATGGCCGATGAGGTGGGCGTGATGTATCTGGGGCGGTTGGTGGAGCATGCGCCGGTGCGGGAACTGTTTCACGATCCGCTGCACCCGTATACGGTTGGTTTGCTGAACTCGGTGCCGGTGTTGGGTCGCAAAGGTAAGAAGGTGCTCGTGCCCATCGAAGGGATGGTGCCTTCACCGATCGAGGAGATTCCGGGCTGTCCCTTTGCGCCCCGGTGTCCGCGCGTGTTGCCGGTGTGTACCCAGCAATTGCCGTTGTGGCGCGAGGTTGCCCCACAGCACTTTGTTGCCTGTTGGCTCTTTGATGAACCCGTTACCGCAGCATGAGATTATCCGTTTGTGGACTAAAGGCCAGGAACCAGGAACCTGGGATTAGGAATTGGACAGTATTCAATCCCTAATCACCAATCACTATTTTAAGGAGGTGAACCGGATTTTCAAACATATATAGATTTCAACAATTGCTTTGTAAGACAAACAATATATTCACATTAGCTTTCGAGAGGAGTCAATCTATGAAGAAGTCCCTGTTTGTTACCATGTCAATGCTGGTAATCATGGCGACCTTGTTATCTGCCTGCGGCGGCCCCCAAACGGTTGAGGTAGTCAAGACCGTAGAGGTCGTCAAGACTGTGGAGGTTTCCAAAGAAGTCGAGGTCGTCAAGACCGTTGAGGTCACCAAAGAGGTCGTCAAGACCGTCGAAGTGGAGAAGTATGTGCTGGCCGGCGCGATCCCTTATCCCGAACCCGCGTTGATGAGCGGCAGCCGCGAACCCAAGACTTTCGACGTGGATGAGATGATCGAGTTCAAGAAATTCGATAAGTATTGTGAACCGGCCTGGGTGACAGAGAAAGTCAAGCGCGGTGAACTGCCGCCTATCGAAGAACGCCTGCCCAAAGAACCCTTCGTGTGGAAAGAAAGCTTTATGTCCGATGGCATCGGTCAATACGGCGGTGTGTGGCGGGGAGTTTGGGCCGCCCCGACGGAAGGCTGGAACTGGGCAGCCGGCGTGAGCCAGGGCTGGTTCGGTATCGAAGCTGTGGTGCAGGAAGAGCCGGTCCAAACCGGCGCGATGTTCCTGACCAAAGACGTCAGCCCGCTGCCACAACTGGCTAAAGGCTGGGAATGGTCCGACGATGGTTATCAATTGACCATGCACCTGATCGAAGGGGCCAAATGGTCCGATGGGGTGGAGTTCACCACCGAAGACATCATGTTCTTGTGGGAAGACAACATCCTGGACCCGAACGTCAACTCGTGGACGCAGGCCAGCTTCTGGGAAATCGAGGGGAAGCCGATCAAACTGGAAGCCCTTGACAAATACACCCTCCTCTGGACATTCCCCGTTCCCAAGCCGGTCTCGCAACTGTACAATATGACGAACCTGATCTTCTCCCCCGGTCCGGCCCACATTCTCAAGCCCCTCCATCCCAAATACGGTGGCAAGGACTATCAAAGCTATCGGGATTCGCTCCCGCCGAACAAACTGCCGATCGTCACGATGGGCCCCTGGGTGCCGGTGGAATACAAGACCGACGAGTTCATGGTAATGCGCCGCAACCCCTACTACTGGAAGGTGGATTCCAACGGTTGCCAACTGCCCTATCTCGACGAAATGCAGTGGACCTATTCCAAGACGGGGACCACCCGCACATTGAACACCATCGCCGGCACGGCTGACCATGCCAATGTGGAGAACCCCGAAACTTTCGACGAAACGGTCAAGCAGGCTTCCAATCCCAATGCACCCTTCCGCGTGGAATGGGGGCCTGAAACTTTGGGCTTCAGCCTGGAGCTTAACCAGGCGAAGTATACCGGCGTGCAGAACGATCACGATGCGGCCGTGCGGGACCTGCTCCGCGATGTGCGCTTCAGGCGCGCCTTGACCCAGGCGATTGACCGTGAGGGGTTGGCGCGTTCGCTTACCAACGGTCCCTTCTTCCGTCCCTGGCCCGGCGGTCTGTTCCCCGGTTCTCAGTACTTTGACCGCACCTCCGTCGTGTACTATCCCTTCTCGCCGGACACCTCACGCGCCCTGCTCAAGGAGATGGGGCTGGAAGACACCGACAAAGACGGCATCCTCAACTGGACCAGCGGCCCGATGGCGGGCAAGAACGTTGAAATTGCGATGACCACGTGGGAAGACATCTCTGCCGGTGCCACGATGGGGCCGGCGCTGGTGCTGCTGTTCCAGGACATCGGCATCAAGGTCAATTTCCGCATCCTCACCAACATCGCCATGAACGAGGCGACGACGAACGGCACGTGGGAAATGCGCATCAGCCGTCCCGGTCAGGTGTGGGCGACCCCCAACGTGCGCTGCAAGGACTTCGCGCCGGTGACGAAGGAGTTCGGCTGGCACCGTGAAGGGGAAAAACCCGAAGAATACGCCGATTTCGAGAAGCGCATGGTCGAGATTTCCAATGCCTTCTGCCTGGAAACCGATTTTGCCAAGCAGAAAGAGCTGATGTATGAGTATAACAAGCTCCACACCGAGAACGTCTACTCGATCGGGCTGGTGGTGGGACGGTATGGCCTGATGTTGAACAAATACTTCAAGAATGTGCCCATCGGCACGCCGCCCTTCCTCTACCAGTGGGATTTCAACAACTTCCTGCCCGAGCAAATCTGGCTGGCCCCGGCGGAGCAAACCCTCTTGGGACAGAAGGAAATCTATCCCGGCAAGCTGCCCGGTGTGGATTTCCCCTATCCAGATTTCTCGCAATAACCGTTCGGCGGGGAGGGAGAGAACCTCTCCCTCCCCGTTCTGCGTTCATCTGAGGATGGAGCCGCTATGTTAGAGTATATCTTGCGACGTTTTCTGATCTCGATTCCCTTGCTGTTGGGAATCAGCATGGTGGCGTTTGCCATCATCCAGTTGCCGCCGGGGGACTTCGCTACGGCTTACCAGCAGTACCTGATTAACCAGGCGAATATGTCCCCTCAGGAAGCCGAAAAAGCCGCGAACGAGTATCGTAAGATTTACGGGCTGGATCAACCGGTTCCGATCCAGTATCTCCGGTGGATCAAAGGCATTGTCACCGAAGGCAAGTTTGGCTATTCTTTTGCCTATAAACAGGACGTGGCGCAGCTCATCGCGGAACGGCTGCCGCGCACTTTATTTCTGGCTTTGGCGGCGCACTCGATCTCAACGCTGGTGGGTATCGTCATCGGCATTTATTCGGCCACGCACAAGTACAGTCTGGGCGACACGTTTGCCACCGTATTCGCCTTTATCGGCACAGCGGCACCGCGTTTCTTCTTGGCCATTGTGATCGTTTATTATCTGGTGATCCAGGTGAAGTATCCGTATGTGAACCGTTTTGTTTCTCCACAATACGCTTTCGCGCCGATGAGCTGGGAGAAATTCCTGGACATCCTCAAATACTCCTGGCCGGTGATCGCCATTGCCGGCTTCGGGGGCGTAGCGCGCAATATGCGCGTGATGCGCGCCAATCTGTTGGATGTTTTGAACTCACAGTATGTGACCACGGCGCGGTCCAAGGGGGTGCGGGAATCCCTCGTCATCTACAAACACGCCGTCCCGAATGCCCTGCATCCTATCATTATGTATCAGGGAACGGTCCTGCCGTATATGCTTCAGGGTGAGCTGGAAGCAGCCATTGTGTTGAACATGCCCTCGTTGGCTCCGATGTTTTATAGTTCTTTGGTCAATCAGGACATTTATGTTTCCGGGGGCTTCCTGTTTATCTACAGTGTACTGTTGGTCGTCGGCAACTTGATTGCCGACATTATGTTGTCGGTGCTCGATCCACGAATTCGGCTTGGACAATGAGGCGTCTTATGACAGAACAGACATCACTGAGAGAGCAACGGCAGATTCAACTCGAAGAACACGAGAGCTATTTCAATCTGGTGTGGCGCAAGTTCCGCAAGAGCCGGGTTGCCATTGCCGGAGGGCTGATTGTGCTGGCGCTGGCCGTCCTGGCCATCTTTTCCAGCTTTTTTTCGCCCTACGATCCGGTCAAGCTCAATATGCGCAGTGGTTATACCCCCCCCAGCCGCATTCACTTTACGGACGTCAACGGCACGTTCTATGGACGGCCCTTCGTGTACCAATGGAAACAGGTCGTGGACGAAAATATGTATATGCATTGGGTGGAGGATACCGGCACTCTTTATTTTGTGAATTTCTTCGTCCAGGGATGGGAGTACAAATGGCTGGGGCTGTTCCCCACACGGTTGCACCTCTACGGGGTCGCCGAACCCGGGACGATTTACATCCTGGGTACAGACAAATTCGGGCGCGACATTTTCGGGCGGATGTGCCTGGCGGGGCGGATTTCGCTGGCGATGTCGTTGTTCGGCACGTTCATCAGCGTCGCCGTGGGGTCCGTGCTGGGTGTGGTCTCCGGTTACTACGGAGGCCGTTTTGACAATTATCTGCAACGTTTTGTCGAGTTCGTTCAGTCCTTCCCGCAACTGCCCTTGTGGATGGCGCTGGCCGCCGTCATCCCCTCGACGTGGGATCAGATGGCAGTTTTCATCGCCATGTCCACCATTTTTGCCTTGCTGAGCTGGACATTGCTGGCGCGCGAGATCCGTGGCAAGGTCATGGCCATGCGCGAAACCGATTTCGTATTGGCCGCGCGGGAGATGGGCGCCAGCGATATGCGCATCATCTTCTACCATCTCTATCCGAATACTCTCAGCCATACCATTGTCGTCCTCACGTTGACCATTCCTTCGATTATCCTGGCCGAGAGCTTCCTCAGTTTCCTGGGCATCGGTATTCAGGAACCACTGGTCAGTTGGGGGGTGATGATGCGCGAAGCCCAGACTATCCAGACGCTGGGGTTCAATCAATGGATTATCGCGCCGGTGTTGTTCATTCTCCTGGCGGTGTTGGGCTTCAATTTCCTCGGCGACGGCCTGCGCGATGCCGCCGACCCCTATACGATCACTTAAGCCGAAGCGAGAGTAGACTTATGACCGAGCCAAAAAAGATACTCCTTGAAGTCAAGGACCTCAAACAATACTTTCCCATCCGTCGCGGGACTTTCCGGCGCGAGAAAGGTTATGTCAAGGCCGTAGACGGCTTGAGCTTTTTTGTACGTGAGGAGGAAGTGCTGGGGTTGGTAGGCGAGAGTGGCTGTGGAAAAACGACCGCCGGCCGCACCATCCTGCGGCTGTACGATCCCACGGCCGGGGAAATCTGGTACACGCGCCAGGACGGCCAACGGATCAACATCGCCACGATCAGCCAAAAGGAGATGAAGCCCCTGCGGCGCGAAATGCGCATGATTTTTCAGGATCCCTTTAGCTCGCTGAACCCACGCCGGACCGTCAAAGAGATCATCGGTGAGCCGTTGGTTATTCACAACGTCGCGCGGGGGCGCGAACTGGAAGAACGGGTCGCGGAACTGATGAAAGCCGTCGGCCTGGATCCGAATTATATGGAGCGGTATCCCCACGAATTCTCCGGCGGACAGCGTCAACGCATCGGTATTGCCCGCACTCTGTCGCTGAGTCCACGGCTGATCATTGCCGATGAACCGGTCTCGGCGTTGGACGTTTCCATCCAGGCCCAGGTGTTGAACCTGCTCCAGAGCTTGAAGATGGACCTGGGGTTGACCATGATCTTCATAGCGCACGACCTTTCGGTCGTCGAGCATATCTCCGACCGCATTGCGGTGATGTACGTCGGCAAACTCGTGGAATTGTCCACCACCGAAGCCGTCCTCTATCACCCCCGGCATCCGTATACCGAGGCGTTGGTCTCGGCGATTCCACCGGCCGATCCGGATATTCACTTCAGCCGCATCAGACTTGAGGGCGAAGTTCCCAGTCCGGCCAATCCTCCTGCCGGCTGTGTTTTTCATCCACGCTGCCGCTATGCTCAAGAACGCTGTCGCGTTCTCGAACCAACGCTTGTAGAAATCGAGCCAGAACATTTTGTATCATGTCACTTCGCCACGGAACTGCATCTACGAGGCATAGGAGGGAACAATGTCGCGTAAAGTGCGTCTCACGGCTGCGGCGACGTATATTTTCATCCTCGGCTGGCTGTATGCCGTTCTTACCGAAAAAGACGCGCCTTTGGTGCGTTTCCATCTCAAACAGTCGGTGGGGCTTTTGCTGGTCTTGCTGCTGGTGGCGGGGGGCTGGTATGGGATAACCTGGCTACTCGCGTGGATTCCTTACGCGGGCATCCTCATCGGCGTTATGGCGTTTGCGCTGGTGATAGCGGCCTGGGTCGCCGGCATCTTCTCCTGGATTCTCGGCATCGTGCGCGCTTTGCAAGGACGCTATGCCGCCCTGCCGTTGATCGGGCAATGGGCCCACCGGTTGCCGTTGTGAGGGATTAGGAACTGGAAATAGATACTAATCCCTATCTCCGGGAAGCAAGGGGAGACTTTCGGCCCAGGCATGTTGGATGAAGGGGTTATGCGCTAATGCCTGTGGCAGTTCCGTGTGGATATCCAGTTGAGCACGCTTCAGGTCACGTTTTGCCTGTTCGAACCAATCCCGGTAACGGTTCACAGGTTCCTCCCACGCAATCCCCGTAGCACCCGCTCCACGGTGAATGGGAAGCGGTTGTACCACACGCCGGTTGCGTTGCGCAGCGCGTGATGGACGGCTGCGGCAACGGCAAGGAACGGCATTTCGCCCATGCCACGCGCGCTCCAGGGGCCGTTGGGGGCCGCGTTCTCGATGATGATCGGGATCACACGCTGCGGGATGTCCTCGATGGTAGGGATGAGGTAGGTGCTCAGGGTGTTGGTCAGCGGGTAGCCATCGCGCTGGACGAAGTTTTCCGTTGTGGCCCAACCGAGCGCCTGCACCACACCGCCTTCAATCTGCCCTTCGAGCATGCGCGGGTTGATGGCTTGCCCCACGTCGTTGGCGCAGGCAATCCGTGGATAGGTACATTCGCCGGTGCGCAGGTCAACGATGACCTCGGCAGCAATGGCAACGTAGCCGTAAGCAAAGTTAGGATCGCCATCACCGGTGTATGGATCAATCTGCGTAGTTTTGGGCGCCAGGTAGGTGTATTCGGCTTTGGCCGGACGTTCCTCCTCATCCCGCCATTTTTCCAACGCTGCGGCTGCCGCACCGCGCACGGCATTGCCGATCATAAACGTCATCCGCGAGGCCGAGCACGAGCCGGCGCTGCCGGTAATGGCCGTGTCCGCCGCTTCGAGACGTACTTTGTCGAAGGGGAGCGAGAGAGCTTCCGCCGCCATCTGGCAGATGACGGTACGGGTACCCTGCCCCACATCAGAGCTGGCCGCATAGACAATGGCTTCGTCAATATCGGTATCCCCGCGCAACTCAATAGCCGCCCAGGCGTTCTCCTGATAGCCAAAGGAGTAGCCGATGTTCTTGAAGCCCAGCGCAATACCCACACCGTGCCCGGCTTCTGTGGTCGGCGCGCGCCAGCCGGCGTCGGTTTTTTCCCAACCCAGCGCCTTGGCCGCCGCAATCAAGGCTTGTTTCAAACCCCGGGCATCATCGGGAAGCGGCCTGCCCCAGGGCATGGGGTCGCCGGGGCCGATGAGGTTGCGCAGCCGCAGTTCCACCGGGTCCATGTGCAAGACCTCGGCCAGCTTGTTCATCTGCGATTCGGCGATGAAGTTGCCCTGCGGCGCACCGAATCCCCGAAAGGCGCCGCCGGGGATATTATTGGTGTAGACGCCGAGCACCTCAGTCTTGACGTTAGGAATCCGATATGGGCCGTTACAGGTCAACAACAGATTGCCCATAACCTTATTGGTCGTGTAGACATAGGCCCCGGCATCGGCGATCACCTGCGTCTCCGCTGCCAGCAGGTCGCCGTCTTTAGTGGCGGCCCAGCGCGCGCGGGCGAAGGCGCGATGGCGTTTGTGGTGTCCGATAATGGATTCGCGGCGGCTCCACACGATCTTGACCGGTCGGCGCAGCTTCAATGCCGCCAGCGCCAGTACGATCTGCACGGACATATCCTCACGTCCGCCAAACGCGCCACCGATTGCCGGGTAGATGACGCGCACGCGCTCCTCTGGCAGCGCCAGAGCGTGGGCGATTTGCGCGCGGTCTTCATGCGCCCATTGCCCGGCCACGATGACCGTGACGCGCTCCTCTTCGTCCACATAAGCCAGGCCGGCTTCCGGTTGCAGGTAGGCATGTTCCTGGCCGGGAATCTCGTATTCCGCTTCGACGACCACATCGGCCTGTTCGAGCGCGGCATCCACATCGCCCCGGTTGATGCGATGCCGTGAAGCGATATTGCCGTCAAAGACCAGCTCCGGGTGAATGGCGATGCCGGGATAGGCCGGATGCAGGCGCGGCGCATCCGGCTTGAGCGCGTCGCGTGGGTCGGAGATGACGGGCAAGTCTTCGTATGTGACGTTGATCAGCGCCACGGCTTGCGCGGCAATCTCCTCCGTCTCGGCCACCACGGCGGCTACCTGGTCACCGACGAAACGCACAACGTCTGCACCCTCTTTGGCACAGGGGCCACAAAGCACCGGTTGATCCGGGTATTGCAGACCGTACTCGTTCACCGGCACATCTTTTGAAGTGAACACGGCGACCACGCCCGGCAGCGCTTCCGCCGCCGTTGTGTCCACGTGGAGCACGCGCGCGTGGGGTCGGCCGGCGAACAACAGCTTCATGGCCAGCATACCTTCCATCACAATATCGCCGGGGTACGGCGCTTCACCGCTCACTTTCGCACGGGCGTCAATACGAGGGACAGATTGACCGACGATGTTATATTTCATAGGGAATCTCCTGTTCCAGGATATTCAACAATTGCACTATATCTAACGGCTCTTCTAAGACAACCTGATACTCATCTCCAACTGCAAAATCCGCCGCAGCACAGTCACGGTGCTGGCGTAGGTCGGATCCATCCCGAAATAGGACATACTTTGCGCGCCGAGATTTTTGCCTTTGCTCATCGGCGTATCGGAGGCATAGTGCAAGATGCCGATCTCAAAGGGGACGGTGTAGAGGTTGACCAATTCGTTGGTGGGATAGCGGCGCGGGCGGACGAATTCATAGAAGGCGGAAAGGTATGGCCCGGATTCCATCTCCACGTCTGTGTAACCGGCATCCAGAAAGCCCTCCATGTACTGACGATTCTGGAGAAAGGTGCCATGCACGCTGATGGCACGTTGATTGTCCAGCACATCACCGTAGACGATATAGGGCGCGACATCTTGCGCGGTGAAGACATTGTTGAACAAATAGGTATTACGGGAATGTTCATCATAGACGGTGTTGGGGATCAACACATCGCCGATGCGCCCATTGAGGGTAGCGGCTTTGCCGATGATATACGCGCCGCGCAATTCCCCCACATTGACCGCCAACCGCGTCAGCAGGTGATAAGCCGCAAAACCCAGGGGATAGTCAATGTTGAGGATGATAGCGTTGCTGTGACCCAGGGCGTCCAACGGGAGATCGCGCAGTCGAGGGTCAACGTCGGCGACATTCAGGCGCGCCAGCTCGATAACCTGAACTTCCAGATCAAAGGTGTGCTGGCTGGGGATGCGGATGATGCCGTGCTCGATCTCATATTGCCGCCGCGCCTCACGCAAAGTCTGACCTTCGGGTGAAGCGAGATACTTCCTGAGCGTATAATACAAGAAGTTCGCCCAATTGCTCGGCACTTCATGTTGACGGATGCGCTGCGCTTCGTAATACAAGGCGGGATCGGCTCCTGATTCCAGATAGGCCAGCAATTCCGCTTCGTGGCGCAAGGCGAAACCGGTGAGCATGTTCACCAGGCTGTGGGTGTTGCTGGAAACAAAGTAGGTGGGACGCGCGGAGAGATCGAAGGGCACGTATTGCCTGACACGATCCCACCACTGTTGCGTGGCCCGCCGATAAGCAATGTATGAGCCGGCCAGCAGGCGAATGGTAAGGCGCTGCCGTCTTGCGGCAATATGATACAAAAGGCAAGGGAAATCCACATCCCACGCTTGCTCCAAACGTTGCCAGTCTTTCGCTGAAAGCCGTAGAACGGTGCGTGTTTCCTCCATAAGCGCGGGGTCCGGCGCGCCACCGCTCGTAGCCCAGGCTTGCAATCGCTCAGATAGCCCGGCCTGCAAGCCGATCAGATCGTGCATCTTATTCCATTCGATCTGGAAGGCCGTCAGGATGGGCACCAGGTCATCAACATCGGAGATGCTGGCAATGTAGGCCGCCAGAATCCCCCGACCGTCGAAAAACATGCGCCGTCGGCGTGCCTGGGCGGCAACGGGTTGCCAGGATTCCACGTCGGGATAGCCACGTTGCTGGAAGACCTCCTGGCTTTGGCCGAGGATGACCAGCCGTGTCTCCAGGATGCAGCGCGGCAGACGCAGGCTACCGTAGATGAAAGCCGCCATATCCGGCTTTTGCTTGGCGGACGCCGTATGCAGTGAAGATTGCATACCCATGTAGGTCTCTTCCAGCGAGCGGATTTGCACAACATTGGTGGTCCGCAGCAGTGAATAGTATGTGCGGGTATACAGGGTAATGGCATCCGCGCCTTTTTGGGGGACTTTGCGCTTCATCGCTACTTAAAAATCTCTCCAACGTGTCCGGGGAACAGCAACCACGGTTGTCATCTCAGACCCCTCTCGACTCCGAAGCTGCCGCGGCTTCGACAGCACGGATGATCTTGTAGTAGCCAGTGCAACGGCAGAGATTGCCACTGAGGGCAGTCTTGATCTGTTCCTGTGTGGGATGGGGGATTTCTTCCAGCAACTTTGCCGCGCTCATTACGAAGCCGGGGGTGCAGTAGCCACATTGGACGGCGTCCTCTTTGATAAATGCCTCTTGTACAGGGTGAAGCTGACCGTCTTTGCTCAACCCCTCGATGGTGGTGATCCGTGCCCCGTGGGCGCGGGGAGCGGGCGTGAGACAGGCGAGTGTCGCCATACCGTCAAGCCAGATGGTACAGGCGCCACATTCGCCTTCCTCGCAGCCGGGTTTGGCGCCGGTCAATCCCAGGTCTTCGCGCAACATACGCAGCAACGTTTTGCCGTTGGCCCCCTGCACCGAGACATTCTCACCGTTGACGACGCACTGAATGGGTTCGTCACCGTTGGTATGATGCGCGATGGTCGGTCCGCAGAGTTTGGGCTGACGTTTGGCTTTGCCTCCCAAGCGCACCATCGTCTCAGGGTCCGGCAGACCCAGGCGCGTGTCATCCATCTGGATGGCCTCCAGGCCACGCTGAACAAGCGCGCTTACCTCCTCGGTGCGGAACCAGGCCGAGCCGCGCACATCATCAATAGGACGGGCAGCCTGCGCGGCGCGTCGGGCGGCCTCCGCGATGCGCCCGGCGTCGAGCGGTGCGCCTTTCAAAGCAGCCTCAGCCTCCGACGCGCGGATGATGGTCGGGGCGACGCTGCCCAGGGCGATGCGCGCGCCGGTCACATTCTGGGCGTCGTCAAACGTCAAGACAATGGCAACGTTGGTGACGGCAATCGCCAGGACGCGCCGCAATCCCAATTTGAGATACACACCACGCTGGTTCGCGGTGAGCGGGGCGAACATCACATCCACCACCATCTCGTCCGGTTCCATCACCGTGCGGCGGACGCCGGTATAGAAATCGGAAAGAGGAACAATCCGGTCGCCGCGCTCGCTGCGCAGCGCCAGACTGGCACGCAAAGCGCGCAGGGCCGTGATGGTGTCGTTGGCGGGAGAGGCGGTGACAAGGTTTCCCACGATGGTGCCCCGATTGCGGAGCGCAGGCGCGCCCACCCACCAGCAAGCCTGCGCCAGGGGCAGCGCCTGTTCCTGCAACAACGGTGAGGCCGCGGCTTGCGCATGCGTCACCATCGGCCCAATGTGAATCAAGCCATCGAGTCCCAGGCGGATTTCATCCAATCCCCCCGCCCGCGTCACGTCAATAAGCACGGTCGGCGTGCGCACTTTGTTCTGGATCTCGATGAGCAGATCGGTGCCGCCGGCCATAATGCGCGCGCTCTCTTTGTGCTCACGCAGCAATCGGACGGCATCATCCAAACTGGTTACAGTGTAGTAAACATCCCAGAGGGTCATAGGAAACCTCGAATTCTAAATGGCAAATGGCGAATGGCAAATGGCAAATGGCGAATGGCAAATGGCGAATGAGCGAATGGGCGAATCAGTAAATCAGCGAATGACGAGTTATTCGCAGATTCTTTCATTCGCTGATTCTCGATTCGCTGACTCTTGCCCCTTGATCTCTCGCACAATGTAGAGCGGTCGGTCACGGACTTCGTCATAGATGCGGCCGATGTACTCGCCGAGGATGCCGATGCCCAGCAATTGCACGCCGCCCATGAAGAGCACCAGGCTCGCGGTGAGTCCCTGTCCGGCCAACGGTGCAGCACCGCCAAGCCGGATGATGAACAGGACCAGGGCCAGCAGCAAACCCAACATCACAGCCACCAGACCGGCCCACTGCGTCAGCTTCAACGGGAAGAACGAGAAGCCGGTGATAGCATCCAGGGCCAGGCGGAACATTTTCTTGAACGGGTATTTCGTCTCGCCGGCAGCGCGGGCATGACGTTTGTACGGCACACCGGTCTGTCGGAAGCCGATCCACGAGACCATCGCCCGCACAAAGCGATGCCGTTCACGCATGCGCTTGAGGGCTTCGAGCGCGTTACGATCCAGCAGGCGAAAGTCGCCGGCTTCCATAGGGATAACAACGTCCGTGAGCGCCTGGATGATGCGGTAGAACAGCCGTGCGGTAAAGAGCTTGAACCACGTCTCGCCCTCACGTTCGGTGCGCACCGCGTAGACGACCTCGTAGCCCTCGCGCCATTTAGCAATGAGTTCGGGGATAACCTCCGGCGGATCCTGCAAGTCGGAGTCAATGACGACGATCGCATCCCCACGCGCGTGATCCATCCCGGCGGTAATGGCGATCTGATGCCCGAAGTTTCGCGCGAAGTGAATGACCACAACGTGCTCCGGGTCTTGCGCATAGATGGCATCCATCAGCTCCGGCGATTTGTCACGGCAGCCATCGTTGATGAGTACCAGTTCCCAGGGTTCTCCCAGACCCTCCATCACGGCACGGACGCGTTGATAGAATTTTTCGACAAGTTGTTCTTCATTGTAGACCGGCGCAACAACAGAAAATCGTGGATTCATACACACCTCACACACCGATTATGGTCTGCGCGGGCACGGTCGGCGACCGGCCCGAGCAGGAACTAGCCCCACAGCAAGCGTCAAACGCCAAGCTGTGATCTTTTGACGTTTGACGCTTGACTGATTTAAGTATACACATTCCTGCGCGGCGTGCAACCGTCGCCGGCCCCGGGGGCATTTCAGGACAGGGGCGACTTTACCACAGTCGCCATGCTCCCAGGCGTACCATAAAGCATGAAAATACCGGCTATTTTCAGACCAGAACACAAAGTCCACAGAGTTATCAAAGATTGCTCCGCGCTCTCGGCGAATTCTGCGGTTAAAAGGGTTATTTTAATAATCCCACCCGCGCGTTGAATTCCTCGATCAGCGCGTCAATCTGCTCCACCTGCTGCTGGAAGCTCGTCCAGTAATCGTCCTGATACCACTGCGCCTGGATTTCTTCATAGGTTTTACCCTGTTGCTCGACCCAGGTATAGTATTTAAGATTGTGGATGCGCTTGCGCTCTGGATATGTCAGCTCGATCATGGTGTCGGTGGATTCGCCGAGCAGATAGCGGTGATAATCACCGGCGGCGTCGGTCTCAGTGTATTCGCCATACGCCTCGCGCAGTTCTTGAATGCGACTGCGATACAGTTCCATCGAGTCGGTCCATACGGTGAGGATGACATCGTTCTCCGTGAGTTCATACCATTTTGCCATCTTGATCGCACCAAGCACATTGGCGACACTGGAAATGCCCAGCAAGTCAAGGTTGTTGACCAATGTTTCTGGCACGCCGCGTTTGATCAAATAAGCGCGCCCGGCCGGTTCGTTGAACAAGCGGATCAAATTGACGGTAGCCTGATCATCAATCGCGGTGACCACATCGGTATTCTTGACATTGTGAATCCAGGGTACGTGCTTGTCGCCGATCCCTTCGATGCGGTGCGCGCCGAAACCGTTGCACAACAGGGTGGGACATTGTAGCGCCTCGCTGGCAACGATCTTGCTGGTGGGGAATACCTGCTTAAGATAATCACCGCATGCGATCGTCCCGGCGGAACCGGTGTTGGAAACGACACCCGCATAATGGTCGTGTGGCCCCAGCACTTGCTGTAAGACTTCTTCCATAGCATGGCCGGTGATTTCATAGTGCCACAGATAGTTGCCGAATTCCTCAAACTGATTGAAGATGAAGATGTCGTCGCCGCGTGTGCGGGTCAGTTCGTGGCACTTGTCGAAGATCTCTTTCACGTTGGATTCTGAACTTGAGTTTAGATTTACATAACAAAAGAGGGCACCTTAACAAAAACGAAACTG
>ENA-UOWE01000148-UOWE01000148.1-activated-sludge-metagenome-genome-assembly--contig:-NODE-148-length-102634-cov-8.922002_pt1 | contig 102634 bp, 108 predicted proteins | sample MGYA00249841_ERZ761562 | MGnify/ENA primary metagenome ERZ761562 (study PRJEB28883, sample SAMN05720200) | activated sludge metagenome | isolation source: Anaerobic digester | place: Japan... | reverse complement strand
ACGAGCCCCGACCAGCTCCAGGCGTTCCTCGACGAAGAGGAGCGGATGATCAAGAACATCGTCGACAAGATCGTGGACTCGGGCGCAAACGTCCTCTTCTGTCAGAAGGGTATCGACGACATCGCCCAGCACTACCTTGCCAAGGCCGGAGTCTTTGCAATCCGCAGGGTCAAGAAGAGCGACATGGAGAAACTCGCACGCGCGACCGGCGGCAGCATGGTCTCGAGCATAGACGCAATCAGCAAGGAGGAGCTCGGGTACGCAGGACTCGTGGAGGAGCGAAAGATCTCCGGTGAGGAGATGATCTTCGTCGAGGAGTGCAAGAACCCGAAGGCAGTGTCCATCATGGTCAGGGGCGGAACCGAGCACGTGGTCGACGAGCTCGAGCGTGCCATCGAGGACGCGCTGCGCGTGGTCTCCGTCGTCTTCGAGGACAAGAAGCTCGTTGCCGGTGGCGGCGCACCCGAGGTAGAGCTCTCGCTTCGGCTCCGCGAGTATGCGGCGAGCGTGGGTGGCCGTGCACAGCTTGCCATCGAGGCCTTTGCAAGCGCGCTCGAGATCATCCCCCGCACCCTCGCTGAGAACGCGGGCCTCGACCCAATCGACATGCTTGTTGAGCTTCGGGCTGCGCACGAGAAGGGCAAGAAGACCTTCGGCCTCAACGTCTTCGAGGGCAAAGCCGAGGACATGCTGAAGTCAGGCGTCGTTGAGCCCCTCCGTGTCAAGACCCAGGCGGTCGCGAGCGCTGCAGAGGCTGCAACGATGATCCTCCGCATCGACGACGTGATCGCTGCCTCAAAGACCGCAGCCCCGCAGGGCCCGCCGGGCGGCGGCGGCATGGGCGGTATGGGCGGCGGTATGGGCGGCGGCATGGGCGACATGGGTGACTTCTGATCCCAAAGATCGCACCCATTTTTCCCCCTTATACCTTTATACCCCAATCTCCCCCTGGAAGGGGAATCTTTTATCCGGGCAGGCCGACACTGTTACATGCAAGACCGGTTTATCTTCACCGCCTACCGGACCAACTGCTATCACTGCGGAAAGGATGCGGACCAGGTGATCAAGGCCGTCCCTTACCAGGCCCAGGTCTCCTGCAGCAACTGTGGCGCCACACGGATCTTCGTCCCCAGGATCCAGGATGTGAACAAACCGGGAAGTTTCACCAGGATCGGCTGCTATGACCTCTGGAACCTGGTCACCGACGCGTCCTGCAGGAACTGCACAGTCCAGGGCCCCCATGACCTTGCCATTGGGTGCAACCACTTCACGGTCCGCTGCAGGAACTGCGGGTTCACGCACTTTTACAAGTTCAACCTCGAGTATATCGCCCAGTGCCCGATCGAGGAACAGTGATAAAAACCCCGGAGATCCTCAAAAGGGACTTCAGCGATTCATGGCATAGCCAGGGATGTGTCGAGGGGACCAAACCACATTTGGTAAACGGAGGTCGGGAGAGAGGAGAGGCAAAAAGAGGGACGCCCCTATTTCTCTTCCCGTACCATCATGATGGCTTTCTTCGGGCACTCGTGCGCGCAGATCCCGCACCCCTTGCAGAAGTCGAGATCGACCTCAAGGTCTTCTGAAATGGCGGCATCCGGGCAGTACATCGCACAGATCCCGCAGGCATTGCACTTCCCGCGGTCAATGACCGGCCGAAACACCCTCCAGGTACCGGTCTTCCCGCATGCCCCTTCTGTAGGCCTGCTCCGTGCAAGCCGGGTACGGCTGCTCATGCGACCAGCTCCCTGTACGCAGTTTCGGCGGCTGCGACGTTCCTCCTGTCCGAAAACATCTCCTCGATTGCCATCTTTGCCGACTCCATCGTGATGATCCCCATCTTTGCGAGCGCCCCCAGGACAGGGGTGTTCAGAATGGGGCTTCCTGCCACCACGAGGTTCTCCCTGAGGGCTATCCCGGTGAGATCGACCGCAAACGTGGGGAACCCTTTCATCTCGCGAGGCTCTCCTGCGTTCATCAGCACGCGTCCTCCCGGCTTCATCCCGCTCAATACGTCCACGACGTCCATGACGCTCGGGTCAAGGACAAGGACAAGATCGGGGTGGCGTATCTGGCTGTACACCCGTATGGGGCGGTCATCGATGCGCACGTAGGAGACCACCGGGGCTCCACGCCGCTCGGCGCCATAGAAGGGGCATGCGGTGGCATACTTCCCGTCCCTTATGGCGGCAAGGGCGAGAAGCCTGGCTGCTGTCACTCCGCCCTGTCCGCCGCGGGAGTGGATGCGGACCTCATACATCGGGCATCACCCCGAACCAGTACTCCTCTCCAGGCCGCCTGCTGCGCACGAAACCGGCGATATCGTCGTAGGTGACTTCCTGGCCCCCGAGTCCCGCGATGACCGAGAAGGGCTTTGCACGCTCGGTTGCAGCAAGGCTCCTCGCGATAACCCCGCCGAAGCCGAACGAGTAGTCACGGTCAATGACCACCACGTCCCGCCCCGAGAGGTCGAGGCGCGGGAAGGGGCGCAGCCAGCGGATACGCATGCTCCCGGCAGGAACCCCCTCATTCCTGAGAAGGTCGACTGCGACCTCGGCCTCCTTCCCAAGGGTCCCCATCGCGACCACCACTACCTCGGCGTCATCGCACTGGTACTTTTCGACCGCGTCGTATCTCCTCCCGAACCTCTTTGCGAACTCGTCTTCCGTCTGCCTGATGACACCAGCCGAATCGCGCATCGACCGCTCGATATCCCATCGTAGTTTGAAATACTGGTCAGGCCCTGTCAGCGTCCCGTAGCCCATGGGGTGTGCCGTGTCGATGGCATGCGGGAGCCTGATGGGAGGAATGAAGTCGCCTATCTCCACTGTCTCGAGGGGTTGCATGCTGTGAGAGAGGAGGAACCCGTCGAGGTTCACCATGACAGGGAGGAGGACTGACTCGTGCTCTGCGATGCGAAATGCCATCAGGGTTGCATCGTACGCCTCCTGGACAGAAGCCACGTATACCTGGAGCCAGCCGGTATCCCTCTCCTGGAACGCGTCGGTATGCTCGGCCCAGATGTTCCATCCGGGGCCGAGGGCACGGTTCACGTTGGCCATCACAATCGGAAGCCTTGCTCCTGCCGCCCAGTTGACCATCTCGTGCATGTAGTGGAGGCCGTGGGAACTCGTCGCGGTGAACGTCCTTACGCCGGTGACGCTCGCGCCGATGCAGGCCGCCATCGCCGAGTGCTCGCTCTCCACCGGGATGTACTGGCTCTTTAACTCCCCTGATGTGACGTACTCTGCGATCTGCTCGACTATCTCTGTCTGCGGGGTGATGGGATATGCGGCCACGACGGACGGGCAGGCCTGTTTCACCGCCGCTGCCACGGCCTTGTTGCCGGTTGCGACCGTCAGCATATCCCTTCCTCCTCTTTTTTCAGGCGCTGTGCATTCCGTTCGGCAACCGATCTCAGCAGGGCCCGCGCCTCAGGGCTTATGCCCTTGAACCGCCCCTGCGGCTCCAGGTACTCTTCGAGCGGTACCGGCTTGATCATTGCAGCCTTCGAGGGCCCGTTTATAGTGACCTTCCCGAACTCCCGCTCGTAGAGGATCCACATGCCGGACCTGACCGCGAGTCTGCCCATCTCGACACTCCTCTCAGAGGAGTAGCGCCATCCCGGAGGGCATGGCGAAAGGACGTGGATGAACTTTGGGCCCCGGATGGAGAGCGCCTTCTGGACTTTAGAGAAGAGGTCCTTTGGATAGGAGGCGCAGGCCGTAGCCATGTAGGGAGGATTATGGGCGGCGACGATGGCATCGAGGTCCTTTTTTGTCTGCCCCTTCCCCGCGGGAGTGGTGGTGGTCCTGGCCCCCGCAGGGGTCGAGCCCGAACGCTGCATCCCCGTGTTCCCATAGGCCTCATTGTCATAGCAGATGTAGAGGAAATCAGTGCCCCGCTCGAATGCCCCCGAGAGGGCCTGGATCCCGATATCCACGGTCCCCCCGTCGCCGGCATAGACGATCACGTTCGTTTTCCTGCCTACTGCCTTAAACGCTGCGCTCATCCCAGAGGCGCACGCGGCCGCTGCAGCGAACGCGACGTTGTACACGGGGATATTCATGGCGGTATTGGGGTAGATGCCCTGGATCACGCTGGTGCAGCACGCGGGAACCACCAGCACCGTGTCGGGCCCTGCCGCTTTCAGCACGTACCGAAGCGTGAGCGAGTCGCTGCATCCCGCGCACGCAGACGTGCATTTCAGTATGTATTCTTCCCTGGGAATGTCCGTCATCAAACTCGGGGTATAGTTTTGTCTGCCATCGGTAATAAGAGTATATTCTTGGAAAACACGAAAAAAAGCCAATATTTCTGGAAAACCCGAAAAATTTTGGATAATTTGTGGTAACTGCAGGAGACACGTCGACTGCGTAAAAAAAAGGGTGTATCAGTCAGGGGTCGTTTTCCCAATCGATTCACAGTGCAGGACTGGCTTCGCGTGCAAGGCCCTGCATGCCCACATCTTCTGGGGGCATCGCAGAAAGGACTTCATCCGTGCGGCCCATTGCGACCACTTTCCCTCCCTTCATCCATGCAACACGGTCGCATGCTTCACGCACGAACTCTATGTCGTGGGAGACGAGGATGAATGTCTGGCCCATCTCCTGGCGTGCGTGGAGGATCGAGTGCTTCACGTCGCGCTTGGTGAGGGGGTCCATCGTCCCTGTCGGCTCGTCCAGAATCACGAGGCTCGGCTCTCGTATCAGCACCTGCGCGAGCGCGACACGGTGGCGCTCGCCCTCCGAGAGCTGATCTGGGTATTGTGAGAGGATGGCGGCGCTCTTGCCAGGGGGAAACCCGGCCATAGAGAGAGTGATGTGCGCCTTTCTTATCGCAAGTTCTTTTGGGAACTCGAGCCCGATCGCGTCGGTGAGGTTGTCGAGCACCGTCCGGTGAGGGTACAGGTCATATTCCTGGTGCAGGAGGCCGATGTAGCTCTTGGCCCGCCCCCTCTGGTCGATGCCGGGCTTGGTCATGTCGACCCATTCGTCACCAATGCGAAAATCCATCACCCCTCCAGTAGGTTCGATGATCCCGGCAATGATGCGGGAGAGTGTCGTCTTTCCCGCGCCGCTCTTCCCGATGAGACCGAATATCTCCCCGCGGTTGATCTTGAAAGTGACCCCGTTCACAGCCCTGATCAGGCCGCGGTCGGGGGACATGTAGCGCTTGGCCACATCGCGGGCAACCAGGATCTCCTCGCCGAGATCAACCGCCTGAACTTCTTTTTCATCGTTGAAATCGCGAAGGAAATGTTCAATAACCTCTTCGGGCGCCCCTATCTTTTCAATCCTTCCCTCTTCCAGAAGGATGGCTCTCGACGCCATATCCCGGATCACCTGAGAAAAATGGGAGGTGACAACGATTCCCATATCCACACTCTTCGCTGCAGCAAGAAGGGTATTATGCACGATCCTGGCTGTTTCGGGGTCGAGGGTGCCGGTAGGCTCGTCGGCAAAGAGGAGGCGAGGCTCCTTTGCGAGCTGCCTCGCAAGCACGACCCGCTGCTTCTCTCCCCCGGAGAGATCCCGTGCGATGTGCATCATGCGGTGCGAGAGGCGGACCTGGTCAAGGAGGTCGGCAGCCCGGTTCACTGCCTCGTCCTGAGGATATCCCACTTCATCCAGCGCCCGCATCACATTCTCTATCACGCGATCATCACCGTAAAGGGCGAATGTCCTCTGAAACATGATAGCCGTGCGCTGCATGACAAGGCGCTTCCACTTCTCGTTCTCCGGTTTCCACAGATCCACATCGATAGCCTCGAGAGGCTCCCCGCACCGCGGACAGGGGGTATTCTCCTCGCTACGCATGCCGAGGTAGTGGTAATGAGGGCAACTGGAGAGGTGATACACGACCGATCCCGACGTGGGGGGTTCATCCACGCCCCGGAGGAGGTGCATTAGCACACTTTTTCCCGCGCCGCTCCTCCCGATAACCCCGATGATCTCGCCTTGGGGAATATCGAATGAAAGGTTATCCAGGACCTTTTTTCCTGAATAGGACATGGACAGGTCCATAACGGATATAAATGGAGATTTCATGGTATCCTCACAGGTGACTATTCACGGTTCCTCAACAGACCCCGGACCGAAGCGAGAGAATTTTTCCATCGGCCCAGGCCTATTAATATTTCTCATATGAGTAGAATAACATAAAAGTAGTGATAGTATCATCAGGGGCCTTCAGACAGGCAGGATGAAGAAGCAGGTGTGCCGGCACACTTCTCTGTCTGCCTACTGGCTGTCCTGGGGAGGATATTTGGAAAAACGGGGACATTTCCGGGGACAGAGACCTTTGATAGCCCTCGGACAGCCCCCGATCTGGAGTGTCTTGCCGCTTGTCAGCGCATCGGCAACCTTCCTCCTTGCGGTATGAAGATCGCGCCAGGCGGTTCTCCGCGAGACCCCGAGAACCCCCGCAGCTTCTTCCTGCTCCATTCCTTCGAGGTCAACAAGGCGAAGGAGTTCCAACTCATCAGGAAGCAGGGTGATAACAACCCCGTCCTCATTGGGGCAGCATTCAGGTGAAAAGCAGCGGGACGAGACATTTTTATCTATCGCCCTCGGTATCCTGGGTCTGCCTCTCCTGCGGGCTGCAACCGGGACTGGGGAGTCTTCGTCCATGATAGATATGTCAACCGGGATTACATTAGACCTTCTGATGGAGTGAATTAAGGGGTTGTATGAAATGGGAAAGGGATAATGCCCTATATTCCCGGTTATGTACCTTTTTATTCGCAATCTTTCATGAGATGTACAATATCGAGATACCGCTCTGGTTCTTCCCGGAATATCTTCCTTCGCGAGGACTTTGACCTCTGCTGCTCCCTGGCGATACAAAGTGCCGTCCTCAGGGGGATGGTCCTGACCTGGAACTGGGTATTATGACGGGGGGTCGGGGGAGAAGGTGATGTTTCTCCGGGGGGCATTCCTCCAGTTTCTCGCGCCTGTTCAGCCATATTGGATAAATCCTGGAATACTCCGTTTTCTGTCCGCTCTCCTGACTGTCCCGTTTTCAACAGAAACAGCGACTGCGGTGTCCGCCTCCGAATCTCCGTCCGCAACCCCTTGGGATGCCTCCCCTGCCCAGACCATAGTACCCGGGTGGAGCATTCCCTGGCTGGACAGGAGGAGTCCCCTGCGGAGTCTCCTGTGGGCCTTCAGCATCCTGTGCCTGGCTCTGCCCGGCAATAGGGGTTCCGTATGCCCTGCAGCGACCCGTTCCCCATCCCGTCATGGGACCGCGTCCGAGCGGTCCCGTTCCATCAAATCCTGGCATATCTCTTCAGCCTTCCTGTGGGCCCTGTGCCCTTAATTACTCATATGAGTAAAAATACATCAAGATGTTGTTGGGGGCAACCTCGTGGGGGAGGGGGAAGCGGCCTTCGCATAACGCGGATGGAATTGGAGGTCTTCTCTCCAATGAACTATGCCGAAAATCATGTGTCAAATTGCTCGCAGGTATACCCGTGCGAGGCGAGCACTGTCCTGCAGTGGCGGGCAAACTGCGCTTCGGGCAGGGCTGAAGCGGGCAGGACTTCGCACTCCCAGATTTGCCGGAGCAGGGGGTCGGCAGTCGAGAGCGAGGACTTTCCCTTCACCTTCCCCACTTCGGATCCCGCCTTGTCGAGGATGCGCATGGTGCAGCACCTGAAGGTTCGGCAGATGCCGGGCCGCGAGGAGTAGATCGTGCAGACGAAGGTCCCGTCACCCCGCTTCCGAAGAAAAGGGCACCACCCTGTCTCGTAGGCGGGAGGAGTCCCCGACAGAAAGAGGTCACGAAAGTCAGGATTGACCTGCACAGGAATCCGCTCTCCGGTCACCAGGACGAGGAGAGTGTGGGAGAATGAGGAGAGGCTCTTCTCGACATGCATGTGGCGGCCGAGGCTCATGCAGCACTTTCCGCACCGTGTACAGGTAAATTCCGTCATCTTATCGCGACTCCGTCCGGAACTTTATATGATGGTGAGAGGCAGGGAAGAAAGCCCAGTCCCTCCTGTAAATCCCGCTCCTGGTTTACCATGGGAGCCTCCCTGCAAGGCGTATTCGCCTGGGAGACAAAAAAGAGAGGGCAAGGGCGCGTGATCCATGGAGTGTCACCGGAAGGGTACCTCTTCTGCTCCTGACCTTCTTCATGCAGGATCCCCGGGATCCATGAATGCCTCGAGCAGTCTCGTCATCGTCATGTGATAGCCCAGGCGTTCTTCAAGAAAGCTTTCTGACCTCTCGTCCCGGGAAAGGGGCACAAAGGCGAACGGGTACTCGATATCCCAGAGCACCAGGCCGTCCGGGGGAGCAGGGGCAAGCCGGGCACCCGCGTCACCGTTGAGGCGGGCAGAGATGACCTCCTCTCCGCCAGCCCCCGTCCCTGCCAGGAGGAGTGCAGCGGCCATGTACCTGACCATGTGCCAGAGATAACTCTCGGCACGGACCTCGAAGACGCAGAGTCCGTCTTCCTTAAAGACAGTTGCGGAGATTACCTTCCGGAGCGGGTCTCGTCCCTCAACCCTGGCGAAGAGCGAGAAGTCATGGATTCCGTCGAAGCGCCGTGCTGCCCGCGCCATGGCGTCCACGTCAAGGGCCCGGTCCTTGAAATAATACCGGTAGGTCCGGCTTATTGCATGGTGCCGTGGGTGGAAGCCGGGCTCCACCTTTGCATACCCCGTGATCCAGATATCAGGCGGCAGCCTCCGGCCCAGTGCGGAGATTGCGCGCTCGGGAACGCGCGTGGAGAACGAGAATACCTGAGCCCTGGCGTGGACACCCCGGTCGGTTCTTCCGGCCGCGAGGAAACCCGAGTCACGGTGGCTGGAGAAGAGGTCAAGGTGCATGCATGCGCTGACAAACTCGCCTTCCACCGTCCGGAGCCCCGGCTGCATCTGGGACCCGGAGAACCCGTCTCCCAGGTACCCGCAACGGAAGGCCAGTCTCAGCGGGGCTGCATCCCCCTGGTAAACTTCTTCCATGTGTTGCGCAGGGACTGCCGGGTGTAAGTCCGAAGCGGTGTCATCCTTCCAGTGGCGACCGTCCTTCCAGCCCGGATGGCCCCGATGATCGACGCACTGTCCGGCTCCGCTTCGACGAGCGTCCTTCCATAGCCTACGAATCGTGCGTTGTGGGCATCGGACCCTCCCACGCAGGGTTTCCCTATACGCCGGGCGATCCGCGCGGCTTTGCGGTTTGCTGATCCCACGATGTACCTGCTGTTGAAGACCTCGATCGCGTCCACCTCCGACAGCGGTGACCGCTGCCTCCTGGCGACACCGTGGCGCCAGATATGGAAGGGGTGCGGGAGAACCACGAGGCCGCCGAGCGTGCGGGCATGCCTGATGGTCTCGGTCACCTCAAGGCCGCGTGGGATGGGGGTGGTGATCCCGAGGACAAGCAGGTGTCCCTGGAGAGTGGAGACCTCTATTCCCGGGATGATGATGACCCTCGCCGGGACAGCCAGGGCATGGAGGGCGCCTTCGACCGTGTCGTGGTCGGTGATGGCAATCGCATCAAGGCCCACGAGCTCCGCCCTCCTGATGACCTCTTCTACGCTGCTCTCACCGTCCCGGGAATACCTGGTGTGAATGTGCAGGTCGCAGTTCAGCATCTGATCATACCTTTTTTGTCCTCCGTGATATTAAGAAGACTTATGCGAATACTCCTGCCCACCGGGAGAGCGACTGTCGAAGTGGTCAGGAAGGCTGCAGCCGGGATTGACGCGAGGGTCGTGGTCACCGGGAAGATCGCCTCGTTTCTTGCGCCGGCCACGCTGCTCGCGCTCCTTTCGGAAGGGGACTATGATATGGCCATTGTTTCTGGGATGTGCACCGCCTCGTTCGCAGAGGTGGAGGAGGCGACCGGCGTCCCTGTCTACCTCGGTCCCCGACACGCCGCAGACCTCGCCCTTGTCCTCCCGCTGCTGCCGGAGATTACGCTCTCGAGAACGGTCCCTGCAGACGAGTTCCTCGCCGGGGAGAGGCGAAGGGAAGCGGAGTTGCGTATTGCCCGCACCGAGGAGGAGGCCGATTTTCTCTATTCTGTCAGGGGGGTGAAGATCGGGGGAGGTTCACGCATCAAGGTCCTTGCAGAGATCATGGACGCACACCGGGTGGCCGATCTCCACGAGAGGGTGGAGCACCTCTTCGCGGCAGGTGCAGACATTGTCGACCTCGGCTTTGGGTTCGACGCCACTCCCGATCAGGTCTGCGCCGCCTTCTCTTCCCTGGACGATATCGACCGGCCACTTTCCGTGGATACGCAGGACCCTGCCCTGATCGCAGCAGCCCTGCCGAGGGCAGACCTGGTCCTCTCGCTCCAGGAGGAGAATATCCCCCGGGTGGGGGAACTTGTTGCCAGGGCAGGTGCATGCGCAGTGGTGGTCCCGGGAAGGAAAGGGCTCTCCGCGAACCTGGCGATGGCAAGGGACGCAGGAGTCGAATGCCTGCTGGCAGACCCCCTCCTCCCACCCGCGGGCTCGGGCCTGGTCAAGTCCCTCGCCAGGTTTGGGGGCTGGGATGTGCCGCTCTTCTTTGGAGCGGGCAACGTGGTCGAGCTCCTGGACGCAGACTCGATCGGTGCGAATGCGCTCCTCTGCGCAATGGCCGCCGAGGTCGGTGCCGCGGTCGTCTTCACGAGCGAGCACAGCGACAAAACGAGGGGGTCCATCCGGGAGATGAGGAGGGCGTCAGAGATGATGGTCCTCTCGTGCGGCAGGCCCTATCCCAAGGACCTCGGCCTCGACCTCCTCGTGATCAAGGAGAAGCGGAGGCGGAGGGAGCCGCCACTTGAATATCGTGACTGCGTGCAGGCAGGACCGGTACCGGAAGAGATCGAGTACGACCCACGCGGGAATTTCCGCATCGGGATAGAGGGGAGCGATATCGTCGCGGTCATCAGGGACCGGGCATACAGGGGGACCTCCTGGGCGGAGGTCTTCTCGACACTCCTTGCCGAGGGGGAGGTTTCCCTCCTCGACCATGCCGCGTACCTGGGAAAAGAGCTGTACAAGGCAGAGCTTGCGATCAGGTTCGGCCGCAGTTTCGAGCAGGACGGGCCATTCTGACCGGAACACGAAGGAGCTTTGTGACTGCTGCCCTCTCCTCACCATGGTTTAAAGCCAACGCCTCCCCAGTATGATGGAGGATCATGCAACTACGGGGCATCACCACGGACCTCCTCGACCTCCTGCTGGAGGTGGGGAGGGATCGCCATCCTTACGAGTTCGCGGGGGTGGTCATGGAAGAAGGAGGCCTGCTCCAGGAGCTCTTCCTCCTCCCGGGGACCGTGAGCAGCGAGGAGAGCGCAAGCCTCTTCTACGACATGATGCCTCTTGATACCCACGTGGCCGGCAGCGCTCACAGCCATCCGAATGGTGTTCTCTCCCCATCGAACGCAGATCTCTCCTTTTTCCCAAGGATCGGGCGCTATCACATCATCGTGGGGTTCCCATACACGAGGGAGGCCTGGCGGTGCTACCGGGCGAACGGGGAACCCATGGCGCTGGAGGTCGTAGGATGAAGCGGGTGGTTGCGACCGGGACGTTCGATCTCCTCCACCCCGGGCATGTCTATTACCTCGAGGAATCCCGGCGGCTCGGTGACGAGCTGTATGTGATCGTCGCAAGGGACAGGAACGTCCGTCACAAGCCAAGGCCTGTCATCCCCGAGGAACAGAGAGTGAGGATGGTCGCAGCACTCAGGCCTGTAGACCATGCGGTCCTTGGGGATCTCAATGACATGTTCAGGCCGATCGAGGAGATACGTCCCGCGGTCATCACGTTCGGGTTCAACCAGCACTTCGAAGAGGAGAGCATCAGGAGGGAGCTTGAGAGACGCGGGCTCTCTGTCGAACTGGTACGGATCGGACGCTACCTGGGAGACCGCTACTGCAGCTCGAGCGGGATAGTCAGGCAGGTGCTCACCCGTTACCAGAACGGGCCGCAATCACGGGGAATTGGCCAGGATGATGAGCATTTTGGCCGAAACGACCCCTGAACGCCGCCGGGTGCGGCTCGGCATCCCAGATCCGTAGAGGGAACCATATTAATCTGGAAGGTAATATAAGGCTAAAGAGGGGTCTCATTCAACCAGGCCCTTGTACAATTTGAGGATTGATGAGGTATGCCTGAATTTGCGACTGCATTTTCTGGAATGAACAGCGACCGGAAGCTCTCCCACAGCGAGCTTGTCAGGGCCATCCGATTGATGATAGCCGACGAGTACGAGGCCATCCAGGTCTACACCCAGCTCGCGGAGTCAATCGATAACGAGCTTGCGCGTGAGGTGCTTCGTGACATCGCGGATGAAGAGCGGGTCCACGCAGGAGAATTTTTAAGGCTGCTCTACGAGCTGGCACCCGACGAGGCCGGGTTCTATGCAGAAGGGGCCGCGGAGGTGGAGGCAGAGATCGCAAAACTCGCCCCGCGCAACACATCACAGGGAGCGGAGGAGAAGAAGGGTGGCGCGACCACTATCGGCTCGCTGAAGGAGTGAGGAGGAGTTTAGATCATGTCAGAACGTTACCTTGGGAGAGAAGACGCCCCGATAGAGGCCCGGACATGGGAGCTGCTCGATGCGGCGATGGTCGATGCGGCAAAGAGCGTCCTTGCCGGGCGCCGGCTCCTGCACATCGAGGGGCCGTACGGGCTTGGGCTGAAGGCAGTTCCGCTGGAGGACTGCCAGGTCAACGAGTGCATGGCAGTCAGCCAGTTCGTGCCGGTACACCTGATCAGCACGACGTTTACATTAGGGATCAGGGACCTGCTGGCGTTTGAGCAGAACGGCCTCCCCTTCTCCGCCGCGGCCGCCGCGGAAGCGGCAATCGAGTGTGCACGAACCGAGGACACCCTCATATTTGAGGGTGCCGCAGGGAGCAAAGGCCTCCTCACGATGGAGGATTGCGGAATGCTGAAACTCTCCTCGTGGAATACCGTGGGGAAAGCCGCCGATGACGTCATCCAGGCCATGATTCTCCTCGACGAGGCCGGGTATCACGGCCCATACAGCCTTGCCCTGGCCCCTTCGCGATACAACCTCCTCTTCCGCCGCTACCTCCAGGGGCAGAGCACTGAGCTCGAGCACATCAGGGCCATTGTCACGGACGGCGTGTACAAGGCCCCCTCCCTCAGGAGCGGGGGGGTCCTGCTGGCATCAGGAAAACGCTATGCGTCCATTGTCCTCGGCCAGGACATGACTGTCGGGTTCGTCGGGCCCATTGGGGACAGCCTTGAATTCTCCATCACCGAGAGCCTGGCACTCCTCGTGAGGGAACCCTCCTCCATCTGCGTCCTGAAAGACAAGGAATAACCCCTTATTTTTCTCCTGGATCCGCCCCTGATACGAGGGAGAGAAGGTGCAGCGCTGCGGCCTTGTCAAGGGGCTGGTTGTCGCTCCCGCATTTCGGCGAGAGGATGCATGCAGGGCACCCTGACTCGCACCTGCACCCGCCGATGAGAGCGCGAGCGGTGCCAAGTATCTCTTCGCAGAGATCGTAGCCTTTCTCGGCAAGCCCAACCCCCCCCTCGTACCCGTCATAGAGGTAGATGGTGGGATCTCCGTCATCCCCACCGCAGGGAACCGAGAGGCCACCGATGTCCCACCGGTCGCAGAGGACATGGAACGGCATCATCGCGATCATTGCATGCTCCATTGCATGGAGGCCCCCTGCGAGGTCACCTCCCATCTTCCCGGTCGCCCCCGTTACTTGGGAGGGAACCCCGATCCAGAGTGCGCGGGTGGAGAACTGAAGCGGGGGCAGGTCGAGCGGCTCGATGCCGATGACGGTCTCGGATTTGAGGAGTTTATACGCGGTGTACTGCTCGGTCACCTCCACATCCCCGTAGGTGAGCACTGCACCCGGCAGCGGGCGCCGGGCCCTCACCGCCGTGACCCTGACCTGCACCGATTTCAGGGGGCGGGTGTAGTAATCGGCCTCGACCGGTGTTGCATGGATGGTCTTTGCCGCAAGATCGCATGTGTCAACCCGGTACTGCTCGCCCTGGTGGAGGAGGATTGCTCCCGGGTGAGCCTCCCGGAATGCCTGGGAGCGGTCCATCGTCTCAAGTACCCGGCCCTGTGAGAGTACCCGGAAGGTCTCGCGCGCACTGCCGTCCATCCCCACCAGGTCCGATGCACGGCGGCTCCCCGAGTAGATCCATCCCCTCCGGGTCTTCCCAAGAAGCGACTCCCTCTCGTGGGCAGCCACGACATCAGGGAGCGATGGGCCGAAGAACTCACGGTCCCGCTCCACGTCAAGAGGGAGCTCTGCCCCCGCGCAGAGAACCTGACCGGAGAGGATGTATGGGTTCTCGAGGTCGATGATGGCATGCTCGTGGGAAGCCCCGAAGAACGCTCCCGGATGCCGCATGAAGTACTGGTCCAGGGGGTTTGCAAAGGCCACCAGCACCGCAAACGATTCCTCTCGGGAACGGCCCGCTCTCCCTGCCTGCTGCCAGGCGGCCATCATCGTGCCAGGGAACCCCGAGAGAATGACCCCTCCGAGCGAGCCTATGTCGATTCCCACCTCGAGGGCATTTGTGGAGACGACGCCGCGTAGGGTTCCTTGGCGGAGCCCCTCCTCGATCCGCCTCCGCTCTTCAGGCAGGTATCCTGCCCGGTACGCCGCAATCCCGGCGTTCGCCGGGGCCATCCGGCCCGCCCAGAGGGCCACAAGTTCCGCGGTCTTCCTGGCACCGGTGAAGCAGAGCGTCTGTGTCCCGCAGTCAAGACACCGGGACAGGATGAGCGCGGTGTCCCTGTGGACAGAACGTGCCGAGGGCCATTCAACGAACGGGTTGTAGAAGAGAAACGTCCGGGGCCCGTGGGGAGACCCGTCCCTCCCAATCTCCCTGCAGGGTATCCCGCAGAGCCTGGAGGCGAACTGCCCGGGATTTGCGATCGTTGCGGTTGAAAGGAAGAATGAAGGCTCTGATCCATAGTGTCGCGAGACCCTCCGAAGGCGCCTCATCAGGAGGGCTACATGCGATCCATAGACGCCCCTGTAGCGGTGGGCCTCGTCGAGGACTACCCCGCGAAGGCCCCGAAAGAGGCGGCTCCACTGGTGGTGCCAGGAGAGGATGTGGTGGAGCTCGTGGGGATTCGTGAGGAGGATCCGGGCCGTCTGTCGTATTCGGGGCCTCCTGCCAGTCTCCGTGTCACCGTCGTACACTGCGGGGAATGCACTGATCCCGGTCTCTTCTCCAAGCGACTGGAAGGCACGCATCTGGTCGTTCGTGAGGGCCTTTGTCGGGTAAAGGAGGAGGAATGTGGCATCGGGGTCCTCGAGAATCCGCTCGAATATGGGGAGGGCGAAGGCGAGGGTCTTCCCAGAAGCAGTCGAGGTGGTAAGGATGACGCTTTCCCGGGCCCGGAACGCCTCGATCGCCTCGCACTGGTGCGAGTAGAGCCGGATATTCCGGAAATCGAGATACCGCTGGAGGGAGGTGGGGAGTTCGCGTTCGAGCGAGCCGTATTCGGCATCACGGGAAGGTATCTCCTCCACGTGCACGATCCCCCTGGAGAGATCGGCGTCGGCCGAGAGGGAGCTGAGGATATCCCTGACTCCCACGGTCAGCACTCCTCCAGGAAGAGGCAGAAGAGCCGGGCCAGCGAGACCAGGTCCTGGCAGTTGTGCTCCACGACCGGGATGAGCGGCCCGGGGTTCTGGGTGGTGAGGAAGGTCTCGTAGAACTCCGGGACCATCATCGAGGGCACATCCTGTTCGCGGTGGACGGAGAAGAGCTCCTGCTCCAGTGTCGAGAGGCGGCAGTCCGGATACGAGTCGCGCCAGCGCCTCCTCGATGGGTGGAGCAGGTCGTAATGCGGGTTGTGGATACCGCAGTCCTCCCCGTACATCGCATACCGCTCGACGAGGTAGGGGAGATCGAAACTCCTTCCATTGTAGGTGACCAGCACCTTCTCCCTGGACAGGCGGTCCCTCGTTGCGAGGAGGGCCGGGAGTTCCTCTTCCATGCTCCTGACGAGGTACTGGCAGGTGACGAGCCGATCCCCCTCGACAAATGCCAGGCCGACGAGGATCACGGGGCGCTGGGAGAGGCCGAGCGTCTCAAGGTCGAGGAAGAGGAACTGTCCCTCCCTGTAGAGGCCGGCAGTGGAGAGGCAGCGTGGATCGGATACCGGGTGCCACCGGGATACAAGGGAGAGCACCTCTGCTGCGCTCCCCTCCCGAAGCACCCGGAGGACAGTTCTGGCCGGCTCCCCGAACCGCCTGTGTTGCAGGAGATCGGGAATGGTGCGGTATCCCCTGCGCTTCAGGTCCCTCTCCTTCCGCTTCCCGATACCGAACACGAGGGTGAGGTCCGCCTCGAGCTGCCGCCGGACCTTCCCAGGATCGCTCTCCGGGAGGCGTATCCCGTGCCGGCGGGTGATACAGTACACCGGCCCTTCCGCAGTCTCTACGGTGCACCCCGGGAACACTGCCTCAAGCGGGGTGTCCCTGTATCTCTGGAGGAGCATGTGCTTGAAGCGCTGGATCTCCCGATACTCGGATTCGAGGACCGGTGACCCCGATATGCCGGCCATGAAGAGGCGGTCGTTTTTTATCACCGAGTAGTCTGGAGCTTCCATGACGCGGTCCCTCCAGAGTCGGCTGGCGGTCTCGAATGCCAGGGGCATGGTCATTTGAGTATCAGGTGCGTTATAAGGCGGACTCGCATTTGAGTATTCACTGTGCACCGTGAAAGTAAAGAGGCCCCGCGGCGAACCACTCGGGTGTGAAACACTCGCGCGGGAGGGGAAATGGAGCGCGCACGCAGCACCATGGAGATGCCTGGCCGGCAGGATGCACAATGATGAACACCGGCAGGCCACGCCCGGGCACTCTTCACCAGTGTGCCCCCAGCAGGGGAAGGATCACCCGCGCGACCCCTCCGCCGGGGTGCGTATGAGAAGAATCCGCGGACTCCTGATCGACCTCGATGGCGTGGTATACACAGGCGGGGTGCAGATACCCGGTGCCAGGGAAGCCATCTCCTGGCTCGAGAGAGAAGAATACCCGTTCAGGTTCGTTTCGAATACCACCCGGAGCTCAAGAGAGAGCCTCTCGATAAGACTCAAAGGGATGGGACTCGAGATCCCTCCTGTGCGAATCTTCACCCCTGCAATTGCCGCCGCTGCCATGGTGCGGAAGCGGGGCTCGTCGAAGATTCTCCTCCTCACCACCGGAGACGTCCACCGCGACTTCGACGAGGCCGGCCTGCAGCAGACCCGGGAAGGGGCGGAAGTGGTGGTGGTGGGCGATGCGGGGGACCGTTTTACCTACCGTGCCATGAACGAGGCATTCCGGCTCGTCGTCGATGGCGTCCCCTTCATCGCGCTCGAGAAAGACCGATACTGGATGGATACCGACGGGCTCTCGCTCTCGGCCGGGCCTTTCGTGAAAGCGCTCGAGTATGCGACCGGAAAGAGGGCTGCGCTCGCGGGGAAGCCCTCGAAGTCGTTCTTCCGGATGGCACTCGATTCGATGGGGCTTCGTCCCGGGGAATGCGCCATGATAGGGGACGATGCCAGGAGCGATATCGCGGGGGCTATGGATGCCGGCATGGCAGGGCTGCTCGTTGAGACCGGGAAGTTCCGGCCGGAGGCGCTCACCAGACTGAAGAGGCCCCCGTCGGCAATCCTCCCTTCGATCGCGGCTCTGCCCGGATACCTGCAGGAGAACGCACGGTGAGTGAGCGCATTGCGACCCCTGTCCTCCCTCGTTCTCTCTGCCCTGCTCCTCTCGGCACTCGCGTCATCCGGGTGCCTGGAAAGCCTCCCATGGCTTGGGTCTCCTGTCGTGTACCCGAGGATCGTCCCTATCGAAGGGGGAGCCATGCCAGTCCCGCCGGTCTATGTGTTCCCGTTCCAGGACCGGACAGTGGTGGTAGACGTTCGGCCCGATGCAGGCGTGTATGCAGGGGCAAAGGCGTCTGACAAGAGTGCCCGCATCTATGACCATTCCATTCCGGACGAGGAGTGGAGGGCAGGGATCTACCGCGCACTCATCTCTGACCCCGGCCAGGACGGCTTCTTCTCGGCACTCCTCGCGCAGTTCCGCCGTGAACGGGAGGCAAACCGCTTGGATCCCGACGAGTATGCAGAACTCCTCGCGGTGTTCGTCCAGTCGATCCCCTACGAGACCCAGGACGAGATCAGCCCCCGGTTCCCTGTCGAGACATTCGTGGAGGGGATCGGTGACTGCGATGACAAGAGCCTGCTGCTCGCCGCTCTCCTCAGCAGGGAAGGGTACCGGACGGCACTCCTGTATTTCGAGCCCGAACGGCACATGGCGGTCGGTATCGGCTGCCCGGGTACCGGGTACATGGATTCCGGGTATGCATATATCGAGACCACCAACGTGACCCTGGTGGGAAACCCTCCCCGTGAACTCGCCGGCGGGACCGTCCTTTCGTCCGTGCCTATTGTCATTTCCATCGGAGAAGGAACCCTGGGCTATCACCGCTGCAGCGAGACGGCGGAGATAGGTACGGCGATCGCCGGGATGGGAAGAGAGCTCTCTGCGCTCGGGTCCGAGATCCGGGACCGGGAACGCACCCTGAAGGAGAAGAGGGAATTGCTCGACAGCGAGAAGGCGTCAATGGACCTGTTGCAGTTGCGGGGGGACTTTGCCGGGTACAACAGGCGGGTGGCAGCGTACAACGCCCGCGTAGAGGAGTATAACCAGATAAGGTCAGGCCTTCTCCTGCTGGTTGAGCGGTACAACCGCATCGCAGGGGCCCACAACCATCTCGTCAGCAACCAGCACGATCGGAAAGGACTGTATGCCTGGCTCTCTGCCCACCAGGCCCCGTGAGAATCCGTCCGGGCCGGGCAACTGTGTGCCGTGTCACAACCGTTTAATCCTTGCGCCATGAGATTATACTGCAACAGTTACCAGGGAGAGATACCATGCTGAAGATCGAGGACCTGCATGTAAAGATAGGCGAGCGGGAGGTGCTCCACGATATCAACCTCCACATCAAGGAGGGGGAGACCCACGTGCTGATGGGACCGAACGGGTCCGGAAAGACCACGCTGCTCAGGGCAATCATGGGGTTTGCGGGGCTTGACGTGACGGAAGGGCAGATCATCTTCAAGGGCAGGGACGTGACAAGGCTCCCTATCCAGGAGCGGGCAAAACTTGGCATGGGTATGCTGTTCCAGCGACCGCCCACCATCGCCGGCCTCAAGCTGGGCAAGCTTCTGGCCGTCACTTCCGGCGACCGCGCGGGCATGGTCAGCGAGTACAGCAGGTTCCTGCACATGGACACCTTCATGGACCGGGCGATCAACCTTGGGTTTTCCGGAGGGGAGATCAAGAGGAGCGAGGTCCTCCAGCTGATGGTCCAGCAGCCTGACTTCGTGATGCTCGACGAGCCCGAGAGCGGCGTTGACCTCGAGAATATCAGCCTGATTGGGAATGCAATCGCGAGGCTGCTTGAGAAGGACGTACACATCGTGAACCGGAAGAAGAGCGGCCTCGTGATCACCCATACCGGCTACATCCTGGATTACCTCGACGCGGACTACGGCCACGTGATGTGCGACGGCGTCTTCCGCTGCCACGGGAACCCCCGGGAGATCCTCCGGGTGATCAAGACTTCGGGATACAAGGAGTGCCTGGCATGCCAGAAAATATAGAGAGAATGGAGGACCTCTCCCCGAGGGATAAGGAGCGCCTGACCCAGACCGGCCTCGAGGTCGGGATGAAGAACCGATCAGGGAGCTTCTTCCAGGTCGACCAGGAGATCAGGCAGATTGCGGCGCTTGAAGAGGGAATCGAGGTCCTATCCATCCAGGAAGCGCTCGAGAAGTACAGGTGGCTGGAAGACTACTCGTGGAACCTCGTCAAGAAAGACAAGGACCAGTATACCCGGTTCGTCGCGGACCAGCCGGACCCGAGGGGGTTCGTGATCATCGCAAAAAAAAGGAGCAGGACCGTATTTCCCCTCCAGACCTGCCTGTTCCTGGCAAAGACCCCCGTCCAGCACGTGCACAACATCATCATCGCCGAGGAGGGCGCGGAACTGCACCTCATCTCGGGGTGTGCGAGTGCCTCCTACACAAAGACCGGCTCGCATATCGGAGTCTCGGAGTTCTACGTGGGCCGTGACGCGAGGATCACTACCACCATGATCCACAACTGGGGCGACGAGATCAGTGTATTCCCAAGGAGTGCCGCAAGAGTTGAGGAGAACGGGGTCTTCCTCTCCAACTACGTCTGCATGCAGCCGGTGCGAAAGATCCAGATGTCACCCGTGGCGGACCTGGCGGGGAAGAACTCGGTCGCAAGGTTCTCAAGCATCGTGGTGTGCACGCCCGGCTCCCACATGGACCTTGGTTCCGTCGCACGGCTCTCCGCTGAAGGTGCCTCGGCCGAGCTGGTCACCCGCGCCATCACGACCGGGGGCACCATCATCTCGCGGGGGATGATAGAGGGGAAGACCAGGTACACCAAGGGACACATCGAGTGCAAGGGACTCATCCTCAAGGACGGGATCATCCATGCCATCCCCGAGATCAAGGGGGACGTGGTCGACACCGAGCTCTCTCACGAGGCGGCGGTGGGAAAGATTGCAAAGGACGAGATCGAGTACCTGATGTCCCGCGGCCTTGACGAGGAAGTGGCGACCTCGACCATCATCAGGGGGTTCCTTGACGTGAAGATCGCCGGGCTTCCGGAGGCCCTCCAGAACCAGATCGACGCGGCGATTGATTCCGCAGAGAAGAGCGGGTTTTAAAAAACCCTGGCAGGCTGGGGAGGAGAGATGCCAGAAGATCAGAGGGCGGGGGAGAGGAATGCGATGGTGGACACCCAGATCGCGGCCCGCGGCGTGAGAAACCCCCGGGTCCTCCAAGCAATGCGTACGGTCCCGCGGCACCTCTTCGTACCCGCCGCTTACGAGAGTGCCGCATACCGCGACGGCCCCCTCCCCATCGGGCATGGCCAGACCATCTCCCAGCCCTATATCGTCGCACTGATGACCGAGCTCCTCGACATCTCCCCGGGCGACAGGGTGCTCGAGGTCGGGGCAGGCAGCGGGTACCAGGCGGCGGTGCTGGCAACGCTTGGAGCAGAGGTCATCACCATCGAGAGAATCCCCGAAGTGGCAGCACTGGCGGAGGAGAACCTCAGGAATGCGGGTGTGCACGGCGTTCGCGTGGTGGTTGCAGACGGGTCGGAAGGCTATCCGCAGGAGGCCCCGTACCAGGCGATCCTCGTCACCGCCGCGACGCCCCGTGTACCCGAGCCTCTCATCTCCCAGATGGCTGAGGGCGGCAGGCTGGTGGCCCCGGTGGGGGGGCGCGACGTCCAGGAGCTGGTCAGGCTCGTGAAGAGGGAGGGCAGGGTGGAGAGTACATTTTTCGGCGGTGTCGTCTTTGTGCCGCTCCTTGGGCGGCACGGGTGGGAGGTCTGAAGCAGTGGCCTGGCACGATGTGACCCGTCCCCTGACCGGGAGGGTCGTCGTCTATCCCGGTGACCATGTCCCCACCATGGTGCAGGAGGACAGGGGGAGGTATATCCTCTCGTGCCTGCACCTCTCCACCCATTCCGGCACGCACATCGACGCACCCTCCCACTATATCCGCGGTGGTGCCCCCGTCGATGCCATCCCTCCCAACCAGCTGATTGGGAAGTGCAGAGTCATCGACATAGGAGGGAAGGAGACAGAGATCGGGGCCGGGGCGCTCGCACCCGCACTCAGTGGGGTGGAGCGCCTCCTCGTCAAGACCTGGTTCTCCAGAGAGCACGGGTTCCGGGAAGACTACCCCGGGCTCTCTCGTGAGGCAGCGGATGCGGTCGCAGAGGCCGGGATCGGGTGCGTGGGGATCGACTCGCCGTCAATCGAGCCCTATTCAGGGGACGGAAGGGTCCATATCACCCTCCTCTCCCAGGGGATTGCAGTCATAGAACTCCTTGACCTTTCGCGCGTCAGGGAGGGGGATTACTGGATGGTGGCGCTGCCCCTCCGGCTGGAAGGGCTTGACGGCTCACCCTGCCGGGTGCTTCTCCAGGACAACGGATCATGGTGACCTGAATGGATTTTCTCCACGACGCAGTACAAAAACTCAAAGGACTCTCCCTGCACTCGGGGTGCGAAGACGGAAACATTATCCTTAGGGTGAACCCGGAACGCACCGTCTGCCAGTTCGAGCGCGGGGCCTGCATGGAAGCGGTCTTTGGCGGCCGGGTCGCGGAGTTCGTCACCTTCGAGCCCACCCGGGCCACGACGAGGCTTGGGTTTCTCTTTGACGCAACACTCGAGAAGCCGGCACACAGGGCGGCGGCATGCGCCATTATCAATGTGATGGCCGGGTTCCTCTGCCTCTCGCGGGTGCGAAGATCGTGTCCCCCGGAGTGCCACGAGGCGTGCAGGACAGATCTCCTGCGGGAGTTGGGCGACCGGCGGGTGGGGGGACTCGAAATCCCTGCACATGCCATGGAATCGTTCCCCTACCGGGGCACCGGTGTGTGTGACGTGACGCTGGTCGCCGGCGAGGGGCTCATCTCCCCCGAAGCCCGATCGCTCCTGGAAGGGCCGGACCGCGACAGGGCCCTCCTTGTCGGCCCTTCCACTTCAGGAGTGGCAAGCCTCGCCAGACTGCGCCACTGGTGCCCTTACGGGAAAGGATAACTCTATTTCTCACGTTTCCGATTCATATCCATGCGTTTTGGCTCCTCCGGAATCCGGGCCCTCTACGGGCGCGGACTTGTTGACGCCGCGCTTGCGCTCGGACGGGTCCTCGGGAGGAGGCACCCGGAGGTGGTGGTCGGGAGGGACACCCGGACCACCTCGCGGGTCATAGAGAACGCCTTTTCGGCAGGCGCGCTTTCTGAGGGAGCGGTGGTACGCTCTGTGGGGCTCGTGCCCACCCCCGCTGTGGCAGGGGCAGTCCCGGCGGGGGGTGTGGGCTGTATGGTCACTGCTTCACATAACCCGGAAGAGTACAACGGGCTCAAGGTCTTCAACCCGGGGGGATCTTCTCTGCTGAAGTCACAACAGGAGGAGACAGAGCGTCTCCTTACAGAAGAGATAGCGGCGGGAGGGCTCACTTCACCCCCCGGACATTTCGGGACGATGACCAGGGACGACATCCTTAGCACCTACATCGAGGGGATCATCGGCGAAGTGCACTGCGCGCGCGAAGTGAGGGTAGTACTCGACTGTGGGAACGGTGCCGGGAGCGTGGCGAGTCCCGGAATCCTCCGGGGGATGGGCGTCGACCGGAAGTGCATCAACTGCTGCCCTTCGGGCCACTTTCCCAGGCCGTCGGAGCCGCTCGAGGAGAACGTGAGATACCTCGGCTCCCTTGTGAGGAGATGGAATGCGGACGGGGCAGTGGTCCACGACGGGGATGCCGACCGCATGATGGCCTTTGACTCCCGTGGACGCTACATCTCCGGGGACCACCTGCTGGTCCTCTTCACCCGGTTTCTGGGCGCACAAAAGGTGGTGACCACCACCGATGCGAGTATGGCGATCGAGGAATGGGCCGAGGTAAGACGGACGCCGGTCGGGGACAGCTATGTATCTGAGGAACTGGTGCGGTGGGGGGATCTCGGAGGCGAGCCTTCGGGTGCCTGGATCTTCCCGCGACACTCGCTCTGCCCCGACGGGCCGTATGCCGCGGCACTCTTCTGCAGGATGGCATCAGAATGGGACATTGCAGCCGAACTCGATGTCATTCCCATGTACCCCGTCCTCCGGGCCTCGCTTCCCTGCACAAGGGCACCTGACGTGATGAGGGCGCTGGGCGCGGCGGTTCCCACCGATGGCATCCGGGTAGAGGAAGAGGACGGGTGGTACCTTGTACGGGCATCAGGGACCGAGCCGAAGATCCGGGTTACTGCCGAGGGGAGGACGCGTGACGCGGCGGAGGCACTCCTTGGGAAGGGCCTTTCTGCGGTCAGGCAGTGGAAAAAGGAAATAAAGCGGCAGTGAGAGGATAATTGGTATGCAGTGCGTCATCCTGGCCGCAGGAGAGGGCAAAAGAATGCGGCCGCTCACCGCGACCCGTCCAAAGGTCATGCTCCCACTCGCGAACCGCCCTATGCTGGAACACCTCGTCATGGCCGCACGCGACGCGGGAGTCTCCGATTTCCTCATCGTCACCGGGTACATGGAGGCTGAGATCCGGAATCGTTTCGGCGATGGAAACGCGCACGGCGTCAGGATCGAGTATACGGTCCAGCGGCACCAGCGGGGCACGGCTGATGCGCTTCTCCAGGCCAGGGACTGGCTTGACTCCGACTTCCTCATGATGAACGGGGACATGGTGGTCACTCCCGCCGACATCGCGAGGATCCTTGCGGCGGGCCCGGACTGCATGGCGGTCGCTCCCTCGGACCACCCGGAAGATTACGGGGTGGTCCAGGTCGAGGGAGACCAGGTCACAGGCCTTCAGGAGAAGTCGCGAGAGCCCCGTGGTGACCTGGTGAATGCAGGGCTGTACTGTTTCACGCCTGAGATCTTTTCGCTCCTCGACGGAGTGGAACTCTCTCCCAGGGGTGAGCTTGAACTCACCGATGCGCTGGCTGTCCTGATCCGGGAAGGGAGACTTACTGCGTGCAGGTTGGCATCCTGGATAGACGTAGGCTATCCGTGGGACCTCCTCTCCGCGAACGAGCAGATGATGCACGATCTGGCCCCCTCAATCCAGGGGACACTCGAGGAAGGGGTGGTGCTGAAGGGGCCGGTCTCTGTGGGCGAGGGCTCGGTGGTCAGGGCCGGCACCTGCATCGAGGGACCGTGTATCATCGGGAGGGACTGCCGGATCGGCCCCCATGCCTATATCCGCGGGGCGACGACGATCGGCGACGGGTGCCACATCGGCCACGCGACCGAGGTGAAGAACTCCATCGTGCTCCCAAAGACCAACCTCCCGCACTTCAACTACCTCGGGGACTCTGTCGTGGGAAGCGGGTGCAACTTCGGGGCCGGGACAAAGGTTGCGAACCTCCGCCATGACCGCGCCGAGGTGAAGGTGCGCGGGATATCCACGAAGCGGAAAAAACTCGGGGCCATCGTCGGCGACAGGGTGCAGACCGGGATAAACTGCTCGGTGAACGTCGGCGCGGTGATCGGGTGCGGGGCACAGATAGGGCCCCATGTGCTCGTAGATGGGTATATCGCCCCGGGAGCAAAGATACGATAGCGAGGAGGTCGCAATGCAGGCAGTGATTCTTGCGGCAGGTGAAGGCAGGAGGCTCCGGCCGCTCACCCGGAGCAGGCCAAAAGCCCTCATCCCGGTCGGCAACAGGCCATTGTTGGATTATGTGATCGATGCGCTTCTTGCGTGCGGGATCAGGGAGATCATCGTGGTGGTCGGGTACCGGAAGGAGCAGGTAATCCGGCACCTGAACACGCTCGATGTGAGCGTTGAGGTCGTGGTGCAGGAGAAGCAGCTTGGGACGGCCCACGCCCTGCTCCAGGCAAAAGACCTCATTGAGGGGCGATTCCTTGTGCTCCCCGGGGACAATTTCATCAACAGTGCGTCCATTGCCAGGATCCGGGACGTCAAAAACGCGGTGCTTGTAAAAGATCACCCTTACCCCTCGAACTTCGGCGTCGTGGTGACAAAGAGGGGCTTTGTGACCCGTATCGTTGAGAAGCCTGCACTGGCACCGAGTTTCACGATATCCACCGGGATCTTCTCCCTCGACCCTGACTTCTTCTCCTTCATCCGCGAGAATGATATGACTGACGCGGTGGGGGCATTCACCGAGTCCGGGAAGAAGCTGCGGGCAGTCCCTGCCGATGACTGGCAGGATGCGGTCTACCCCTGGGACCTCCTGCAGATGAACCAGAAGCTGATCCCTTCGGCAGCCCCGGAAAAGGCAGGGGAGGTGTCGGGGACATGCGTTATCCAGGGCCAGGTCAGGATCGGAAAAGGGAGCAGGGTCGGACCGGGGACCTGTATCGCAGGCCCCGTCGTGATCGGGCCCGGGTGCGAGATCGGCCCACATGCCTGCATCATGCCATTCTCGAGTATCGGGGCAAGGGTCAGGATAGAGCCATTCACCGTCGTGGAGAACGCCATCCTCATGGACGATACCGAGGTCGGGTCACACTCGAGGATAAAGGACACGGTCATCGGCGAGGGGGTCCATCTCGAGGACCATGTGAGCACGGTCACCGCGGCCCCGCTCATGGAGATCCAGGGAGAGCAGATCAAGGGACGGTTCGGTGCCATCCTCGGCGAGAAGGTCAGGGCCGGGCCCTTTACCACGTTTGAAGGGGCAATCGTGGGCAACAGCGTGAGGATTGGGGGAGGGTCGCGCATACGGTCGACCATGGCCTACGATGACGGGGGCCTGGTGGTGTAAGCGTGTGCGGGATCTTCGGGTACTGCGGGAGGAGGAAAGCGGCACCCATCCTCGTGGAGGGGTTGCGTCGCCTTGAGTACCGGGGATACGACTCGTTCGGCATCGCGGTCGCAAATGACGGGATCACGGTGAAAAAGAAGCAGGGAAAGATATCCCTCGGTGGCGCGGATCTTTCCGGGATAAGAGGCACGATGGGGATAGGCCACACAAGGTGGGCGACGCACGGTGTCCCGAATGACCAGAACGCCCACCCCCACCTTGACTGCCTGGGAAAAATTGCGGTCGTCCACAACGGCATCATCGAGAATTACGCGGCCCTGAAGCGGGAACTCCAGGACCGCGGGCATATATTCAGCTCGGAGACCGACACGGAGGTCATCCCACACCTCCTCGAGGAGGCGTTCCATGGAGACCTGGCGGCGGCGGTGGAGGAAGTCGTCCCCAGGCTTGAGGGCAGCTACGCACTCCTCGTGATTGCGTCGGGGTGCCCTGAGATGGTTGCAGCCCGAAAAAGGAGTCCCCTGGTCATCGGGGTGGGTGACCGGGCGTTCCTTGCGGCATCCGACGTAACGCCCATCCTCGAGCACACCGAGAGGGTCGTCTACCTCGAGGACGGGGACGTCGCGGCAGTCTCTACGAAGGGGATCGTGATACGCCAGGGGGAGGCGAACGTGGAGCGGCCCGTGAAAAGGATCGACTGGTCCCTTGCGGAGGTAAAGAAAGGGGGTTTCCCTCATTATATGCAAAAGGAGATCTTCGAGCAGCCGGAGGTCTTCTCTGCCACCATCAGGACATTGCGGGACGAGGAGATGCCCCGGATACTTGAGGGTATCCAGGGGGTAACGCTCGTTGCCTGCGGGACATCTTACCACGCCGCGCTCATCTGCCGTTACCTCATCGAAGAGCACTGCAGCATTCCCGCGAGGGTGGAACTGGCGTCAGAGTTCAAGTACTCCACGCCCCCTGGGGGCGATATCGTAATCGGCGTGAGCCAGTCAGGCGAGACCGCGGACACCCTTGCCGCCATCGAGAAGGCCCGCATGCACAACCACCCTACCCTCGCCATCACAAACGTCCTCGGGAGCACCGTTACCAGGATCGCTGACCACACCCTCTACATGAGGGCGGGCCCCGAGATCAGCGTCGCGGCCACCAAGTCGTTCATCGCGGAGCTCGCGGTCTTCTTCCACCTCGTCGACCGCCTCAGCGGCGGAAAGCTCGAACCGGTTCTCGGGAGCGGCCACCTTGCCATCGGCGAGGCGCTGCTCCAGGACCTTTCATCCGCGGTGGAACTGTGCAGGGGCGCCCGGTCCATGTTCTTTGTCGGGCGTGGCACGTTCTACCCGCTTGCGCTCGAAGGCGCCCTGAAGATGAAGGAGATCACATACATCCACGCCGAGGGGTACGCTGCAGGGGAGATCAAGCACGGGCCCTTTGCCCTCCTCTCACCCGAGACACCGGTGGTCGCCCTCTGCCCGCCTGGCCCGGCATTCCCCGCGATGTTCTCCAACATCAAGGAGATGAAGGCACGGGGGACCCCCATGGTCGTGATCGGTGCAAAGGAAAACCAGGAACTCGAGGAGGTATCTGACGTATTCATCCCGCTCCCCGAAGGAGGCCTGGTCTCCCACGTCCTCGCCTCGACCACACTCCTGCAGCTCCTCGCGTACCACACCGCGGTCGCACTGGGGAGGGACGTGGACCAGCCGAGGAACCTGGCAAAGAGCGTGACGGTGGAGTGAGGGGGTAAGGCAGTTTTTTTAAAGAAGAGATTCGTAAACTTCTCGGATTTTCGTATGGTTCATCTCCCAGAATCGATAATCGAATGATTCAAGCGGCTCCGGTGTATTATCAAAATGAGCCCGGATTGACCTGGCTAAATCTTTTGAATGACAGATTGTCAGGTTTTTCCGTGGTTCTTCCTGGGATATTCCTGATGCGATAACTCTCTTTCCAAGATTAAGATATTCGTTCAACTTCCAGACACCTTTTTCAGTAATATATGGACTTACCACGTTTTCGGAAAAAGGAATAATGCACAGCCTTGCTTTTTTTATGTAACAAGGGATTAATGAATGGGGTTGCCAACCAGTAAGGACTGCATTTGGATAATGCTTCCAGAAATACAGACGGGAGAATGGGCCGGATCCTACAATTAAAAAATGGATATCCGGGAGGGCTTTTATCAATTTCAATAAATTATATACTCCCTCATGCTTGTCGATTCTTCCCACAAACAGCGCAAAGAAATCGTCAGGAAGAGAAACAGGTTCTTCCCGGTGTTGTAATGTCCTTATAAAATTCGACGAAGGGTAGTTCGGAATTACCGTTACAGGATTTTCCCTCAAATCAACATCGTTTAAATAACTCTGTAATTTCTCTCTCAATGGCGAATTCACGGTAATGAGGGCATCAGCTTCTTTCGCCAGTTTTCTCTCATAATGTTCACAAATCGCTCCTGCCAGCCGTCCGAAGACCAGTGAATATTCAAGTCCCCATGGCGATCGGTAATCATAAATCAATTTTTTAAAGTATTTTCCTCTTAATTCAGGAATATTTCTGTATATGATATCAGGGACATTGAATAAATGAACGGTGTCCGGCCGCTCCTGTTTTATGATTTTTTTTGCTTCAGAAGAGATTGTCAGCCAGTTTTTTGAACTGAATTTTGGAACTGCAACATCATAATCCAGGTTTTCCAGTGTTGATTGGAACATTTTTAATCGGGTTGTCGATTCTGGTTGGTTTGCAAGAAGAAGGACTTTCATATTGCAGCCTCCATTACCGCTTCATACTGTTGTGCAAGAAGGTTCCAGTCAAACCGTAACGCTATCGCACGATAATGCTCCTCTGTCCTCCCATTGTCCAGGATGTGTTTTATCTGGCTTACAAATGAATTCAGGTCGTCATAATAGAAGAGATCGTCACCAAGGAGCCGCTCAAGGGACACCATTCTGCTTGAGAGGACAGGCCTGCCACAGGAGAGGTAGTTGAATACCTTCCCCCCTGCTGCATATTCGTTCTTCTTCATGCGCTTGAGCGGGTTTAGCCCGATATCCATCGCGGCGATGTACTTGTTGATCTCATGGTACGGGATTGCTCCTGTGAATACGACTCTGTCTTCAACACCACGCGCTTTTGCACGACCAGCTATCTGCGCTCCATAGTCCGTGAAGAGCCCGGGGCCAATCACGAGAAGGACAACGTCAGGAATATCGGGCAGAGCGTCCACGGCAGTTTCTAGGTCAACCCAGTGCTCAAGTGAGCCAACATATCCGATCACGCATTTTCCCTCAAGCCCGAGTATTGCCTTTGCTTTTTCCTTGTCTTGAGGCCTGAGTAAGGCAGTATCGACACCGTTTGGAATGACTGAGACCTTGTGTATCCCCAGCTTGGAAAGATAATCCTTCAATTCTCCTGTCACAGTGATGACTGCGGTTGCCTTCCGGAGATTGAAGCGGGTGATTGCCCTCACCCATTTTTTTATCACCAGACCGGAAAATGAGTCAGGATAGTATACTGATGCGGATTCTTCGAGGTGGTCAAGATAGTCAAAGACAATCGGCACTCCTGAATAATTTGCAAGCAGCGAGGGGAAAATATTTGCTGACAAAACGAGATCGATCCTCTCCTTTCTGATTATTTTCCTGATCGCCAGAAAGTGGAACGGGGAATTCAGAAGGTAAAAGAGCGAGGGGTCTGATATCGGAATCGGCCCGCTTTTTACTAATTTACAGGAGGTCGGCCGTGGCGGGTTCCCCCGGAACTGCTTCAGGGGGAAATGGAGCACCGTAATATTATGACTTGCCGATAGTGAATCGAAGATGAAATTGAGCCGGTTCGGCACGGGATGTCTTACCCAGTCCGTGGTCGGAATAACGAGAATATTCATCGGAAGCCTTGCATTAAAAAATGAGGCTTCTCTACATCTAATGGTATCGCTGGATTATCAGGATACCACCGGCCAGGGAATTCCTACCGCTGCCATGATGGATCTGATGTCTTCCGATATTCCTTTGTCGATAGAGAAAAGGATGATGAAATACAGCAGCCCTCCGATTATCACTGCAGCAGCAAGATGCATCGCGGTTTCCAGGCCGAATAAAATCCGGAAAAGGATGACAACCAAAGCCATGAGAAGCGTTGATGAGGCAATATGAAAGATCGGTATATGTTCCAGCCTTACCTGCATTGCCTTTGAGAGGTATGCATAGGACAACAGGGCGTTCAGGGTAATTGAACATAGGGTTGCCAGTGCCGCACCAGTTATTCCCACATAGGGGATAAGAGTTATATTGAGGAGAATATTCAGAATTGCGGCAACACCAGTTACGATAAACGATTTTTTAGGCTGATCGATTGCATTCAGGCACATTGTCTGAAGGTACATGAAGATATTTGCGACCTGTACAAGAAGGAGGATGAAGAGTGCAAATGTCCCTGATTCAAACGCTGACCCATAAAGGAAATAAAGCAGACGATCACCAAGTAGCAACCCCCCTGCAACGACGGGAAAGGCAAGCAGGAGGGAGTACGTAAAACCGCGGGAAAGAGCTGATTCTGCTTTTCTTATTTCACCTGTAGCATGCCAGTTGCTGATCTTGGGATAGAGGACGTAGTGAAGCGACCCGGTCGTGAATGCAGCGGCACCTGTCAGTTGGAACGCTACACGGTAAATCCCGACATCAGCACTTGACAGAAAATACCCGATCAGGATGGTGTCAGCATAGGCAAAGACCATTGACCCGCTCGATGCGAGGAAGATCCAGAACGAAAAGGAGAAGAGGCGATTCAGGTGTTGCCGGGAAAATCGTGTGAGGTGGAGCGTGAGATAGCGGAAATTGATCAAAAATCCTGCAGCCATCCCGATAATGAAACCGCCTGAAAGGCCGGCAACCGCATAACCGAGAAAGGTTGCGATGACTTGGACGATGATTTTGATGACGGTGTTGAGGAATCCGCTAATTTGGATGACACCAACTTTTCCAGTACCGTACACCCCGTTCTGCGTAGAATTCGCGATTGTACCGATGATCAGAGCAAGAACTAACCAGAATATGAGGCCGGATTCCAAGAGATCAATAAAAAATGAAGAAATGATTAATAGCACGAATATTGATACGACCAGAAAAATGAGCCGCAAGGTAACAAATGCAGAAAAAAGTTGGTTCTGCTCTCTTCCCTCGCTGATCCGCTTGACCGCTGCCCCGCCAAATCCTCCGTCTCCGATAAGATCAAATACCCCGTAATAGGCAAGGAAGAGAAAATAGGAACCAAGGATTGCCGGTCCAAGGACATGGGCGAAATACATGGTTGAGAGGTAGCCGATCAGGGTGAGACCTATAATTGAAAGAAATGAGATAAGGGATTGGCGCTGGATTGGGTCGATCTGCATGATTTTTGCAATATGACGATCGAAAAATACCACAATTATGGATTGAGGGGATTAAAATTAAATTTTATCTTAAGAAGGGAGAAGAAAAAGGCAATAATCACATTTGATTAGCATCATTTATATACAACATTAAATATCCTCATCCATTTACCAAGGCAGATAGCCCGCCATATATGCTGGCAAAACGGACGATCTCCCTGAATGACCTCATCAAAGCGTTCCAGAGCTGACGATTTTATCAACCCTCTGGATACGACTATTGACTCCTCCAGTGCTCTCCGCCAGATGTATGGGTCTCTGCGCATCCATTCCTCTTCAGGTGTTGCAAATCCGAGTTTATCTTTACGATTGAGTATTTTTTCCGGCAGAAGGCCTGTCATTGCATCTCTTAATACTTTCTTGGTAATACCTTGGTGAATCTTATGTTCCGCTGGTAGACTGAGTGAAAATTCGACGAGCCGGTAATCAAGGAAAGGAACGCGGGACTCGATCGAGAATGCCATGGAATTTCGGTCCTCCCAATGGAGCAGAGCAGGGAGATTGGTTGTCAGGAGCCGGTTATAGCACTGATCGGTGAAGGGATCGTCGCAGGAGACATCAGCGAATGGAGATGAAACGGGACATTTTGATATTAAATCAAGGTTAAACCAGGCTTCTGCATCTGAACGATGGGGGAGAATTCGCTCACAGAAACCCCTTAGTATCCCTGGTAGCGTATAATAAATTATTTGGCCAATGTTATTTGTCACACGGTATCCATGTCTCTGCCGTGCTGCCTGCACTTCCTGAAGCAGGGTCAGGATTTTTAATTTGATGAACAATCCTGCAAAATGAATCCCGAAGAAATAATGATATCCCCCGAGTATCTCATCGGCGCCCTGACCATCGAGCATTACCTTGACATGATGCTGTGAGGCAAGTTTGAACACTTTCCACTGGGCGAAGATGCTGGTCGAATCAAACGGCTCATCCTGATGCCAGATTATCTTATCAAGATCTTTAAAGAGGTCCTCCATTTCCGGATAGACGGATAGTGATTCGATATTTCTGCAGGAGACAACTTCTTTAATATACTGGCTCTCGTCAACTCTCATCTCGCGCGAAAATGCAGAGAATGTTTTCTGAACCGATTCATCACCGTGTTCTCTCAGAATATCATTTACAAGGCAAACTATCGAGGATGAATCAAGTCCTCCGGACAGACAGGAACCAATAGGAACATCAGACCTCAATCGGAGCCTTACTGCATCGGTAAGAAGATCCCTGAATTTTTTCGCTGCCTCTTCACGATTTCCCTGGAATCTTTCCAATTTAAGATTATACCAATGATAAACGGGAAGGGTCTCCGGCACATTGAGAGCAGAGAATACGACTGCTTCGCCACCTCTGATCTGGAAGACACCTTTAAACAGAGTTTCGCGAGTATGATCGATAAGGCCGAAGGTCAAAAAATCATGTGCTCTTTGCCCATTCAGCACCGATGACCACCCGGGAAGAACCGTGAACTGTTTGATTTCAGAAGCAAATGAAAGGAATCCTTCTGGAGAGTACCAATAATAGAGTGGTTTCACCCCGAATCGGTCACGTGATGCGAAGACCATGCCTGTTTTCGTATCAAGGATAATAAACGCCCACATCCCGTTAAATCGATGCAGGCATTCCTTTCCCCACTGTGCATATGAGGCAAGGACTACCTCAGTATCGGTGTGTGATTTGAACCGGTGCCCAAGTGCTTCCAGCTCTTCCCGAAGTTCGCGGTAATTATACACTTCACCATTATACACCATCCAGTAGCGGTCATTGGCATAGCTCATTGGCTGATGACCGGCGGGGGATAGGTCGATGATGGAGAGGCGGGAGTGGCTAAGGATAACATCATTAAAAATTATTTTACTAAACTGAAAATCAGGTCCACGATGCGAGACAATCAAATCAACTGAATTATTTAGTCTACCCTTAAATCCGATAAGACACAGTATACCACACATTTAAGCTATCAACTCAATTTCGTCAATTGATGTGATTTTTGCTTTGGTATCAATTAATTTTTAGATGATTGTGCTGTAAAATTTTGTAAATGATCATGCAATATCAAAAAAATTTAAAGGCGATCCTTTTTTTATATTCCTCGAAGCTCTTTTTCCAATAATTGATGGAAGATACTTCGGAGCCAGACCGTGTCCTGGTCTGATGGATCGAACATTCTTTTCAGTGAATACTTCCCCAGCTTTCATATCTTCAACAACGAAAAGTGAACGTCTAAAGATAAGATTGCGCTTTTCAGATTCAGAGAGTTCATCAGTGACCTCTCCTAATGATTTTTGTGCAGATCTTGTAAAATCAACCATCTTTTTAAATTCATGAGGCTCTAATGAAAATGCACTATCGGGACCCTTTATGGTTCGCGATAGAGTGAGATGCTTCTCAACCATACATGCGCCCAGTGCAACAGCAACTACTGGAATGGAATATCCAAGTGTATGGTCTGAAAGACCTACAGGAAAACCGTATTTTTTTATCAGGTATGGTATCACTCTCAAGTTCATATCGCCTGCAGACGCGGGATATGCACTCGTACATTTGAGAAGAACAATCTTTTCATTGCCAGTTGAAAGAACGGTTCTGATTGCTTCATCTATTTCTTCGAAGGTCGCCATGCCAGTAGAGAGAATCACAGGTTTCCCTGTTGCTGCAACACGTTCTATTAATGGTAAGTCAACCAGCTCAAAAGATGCAATTTTATAGGCGGGAACATTGAGATGTTCAAGAAATTCAACTGCTGTTTTATCAAAGGGAGATGAAAAGAAATCCAATTCATTCTTTTGAGCATAATGCATCAGTTCTTCATGCCACTCCCATGGTGTCTGCGCTTCTTTATATAGATCGTATAAAAACTGCCCATCCCATATCGATCCGCTTTGAATTTTAAATAATTCGCTATTACAACACAAGGTAATTGTATCTGGGGTATAAGTCTGCACTTTTACTGCATCAGCCCCTGATTCTTTTGCAGCTTTAATGAGGGCCAACGCATCCTCTAATTTTTGGTTATGATTCGCAGATAGCTCTGCAACAAAATATACCGGGGATTCAACAGAAATTTCCTTGTTTCCAATATATATTTTTTCAGACATAATAATCATCTTTTTCAAGAACGAAATGAATTGCTTTGTGATTATGTATCCTCTCAGTAGCGAGAAAATGAAATCCAGATTTTGTAAAAGTTTTTATCGATATTGAATTGCTCTGCAAAACATAGGCATGGATACATTCTATATTGAATTTACGGAAAAGGTACCGACATGCAAGTCTGATAATCTGTTCACCATATCCTTTCCCTCTGAAATCCTTATCTATCATGAATGAGATCTTGGCTGAATGACCTTCAAGATCAAAACGCAGTTGAGCGATTGGAATAGTGTGTAATGTAACTATAAAGAACAAACAATTTTTATCTCCAATCTTTTCGAAAAACCACTTCTTATGGTCTTCAAGGGATATAGGTAAAGAATTGAATGAAGATGCTCGAACATCAGGGTCATTTGCCCACTGCCAAATCCTGTAACAGTCATCTTTATGGACTGGTCTCAACACAACCGAATCCTCAATATTCGCAAAAATTCGTTCAGATCCGTACCCATCAATAATATCTGAAAGTTTGGATGATGTTTGCTCTCGAAAACCTGGGTTTTCAATCCATTGCTGGATTTTTCTGCATAATATGCTAGGATCTGCGAGATCTGAATTATTTATTATTTCGAAAACTCCAAGTTTTGAATAAGTATTGATGTTAAAAAGCTGGTTTTCTGCGATCTTAATAATGAATGAAGGGAGTCTCATAAATGCCAGTTCATACGTGGTCGTCCCCGCGGAACTTATTCCGATGTCAGCCCAAATCATTAATTCTGGAATATCTCTTGGATTTTGAATCAAACGAATCGATGAATTAATTTTTTTAATATCGTCCTTTAATTTTTCATAATGTTTATTCTGGGGTCCGACAAGAACTATGATTTCGATGTCAGAAAGATCACAACAATCGAGCGCTTTTATTATTTGCCATGTAATATTTTTCGGATCGGCACCACCCATTGTGATCAGAATATGAATTGTTCTAATAGAGAAATCCCTAGAAAAGTTCCTTGCTCTAAAAAACTCCCTTCTAATTGGATAATATTCAGGGCCCAATAATAAGGCTGAATTATTCATGTGATTTTTTGAGAATAAAGATTTTGCATAAATATTTGGATTCACAATTATATCTATACAATCTGTGGTTATCTGGCCGAAATCATCAATAAAAATTGTTTTTAATCCGGCATTCTTTAATGATTTGAAGAACTTTACGTGGAAATGATACCCATCGATTATAACCCATTTTGATGAATTTTTTTCAGATAATTTTATAATTTCGTTTGCATCCTCAATTGATCCGGGAATTGAAAGGATATGTTCAACACAGATATTTTCTGCGTGATATCTGTTTTCGATTTGAAAAGAACCAGGTTTGGTGGCCAGTATTGCAGTACCTCCAAGATCGATCCATGTCTGGGCAACGGCAAGGCATCGCATGAGGTGCCCGGTTCCTATATCAGAGTCTGCATCAGCCCGAAAGATAATTGTCTTGTTCCTATCGAGATTGATTCAGATCACCTTCTGGGGAATATGCTTGTTTATCTCTGATAACTGGGGATTTTGGGTGAGAAAATTCAGGACTGCAGTCCATGAAAATCTGTCATGACCAAAATGTTCATAAATTGCTTTAATGAGGGTAAAATCTTCAATAGTATCAACTGTCCATCGATGGCATGAAAAATCAATTGGATTCGTAACACAGATTATATTGAATATGTTCGGATTTTTTATGATATATTGTGTCACATGTTCTCTTAATACTGGATTATTATCTTCTTTCCATGCTCTTTCTAAAGCTTGAAAACTAAAAACCTCTGTATCAAGGCCTTGTGGGAATGTTCTCACTGGATAGACATTTGAGGCATAATCAGGAGCTTTAGGTTGGTCTAAATATTTTTTCAGTATATTATCAATTATTGATGCATCAATGATTGGACAATCGGATGTGATCCTTACGATAATATCCCCATTGAAGATTCTTGCCGCTTGATAATATCGATCCAAAACATCATTTTCGCTCCCCCGAAAAAATAACCATTTTTTATCGTGGCATAAATCAACAATGATATCATCCTTTTCCGACTCTGTTGTGGCGATTATGATGTCATTTATCAATGTGCTCTGACATACCCTGTTATGGATATGGACAAGCATTGGCTCACCAATTAAATCTTTCAAAGCTTTACCCGGTAATCTTGAACTTCCCATTCTCGCCTGAATAATCGCAATAATCCTCATAATACAGCGTCGGTGACTTTTCTCAATGCTGTTCTTACGTCGTTGAGATCCCGTTCTTGCATGGCCGGATAAATGGGAAGTGATAAGAGCCGCGGGAAAATATTTTCAGCTTTAGGACACATTCCTCGTGAATACTTTAAAGAGATTTGATAATATGGATGGTAATATACCGGTGAATAATGAACGTTTACCCCTATACCCTCGGCACGAAGTGCTTTGAAAATATAATCTCGCTGATTTTCTAATTTACCAGATTCTAGTATAATTACAAAGAGATGATATGCATTAATATTATTGGATTTAGTTATTAAAGGAACGATTTCTGGAAGTTCTTTTAGACAATTAATATATTCCAGTGCAATGAAATTTCTTCGCTCGATCCATCGAGGCAATTTTTTTAATTGAGATATTCCGAGTGCACATTGAAAATCTGTGATCCGATAATTGAATCCAAGCTCAATCATTTCATAATTCCAGGACCCCTTTATCTGTCGTTCTCTGTGATCAGTAGAAATGCCATGATTTCGAAAAATTCGCATTTTTTTTGCCAATTCGTCATTATCCGTCGTAATCATGCCTCCCTCTCCGGTAGTAATAGCCTTTACCGGATGGAAGCTAAATACATTCAGATCTGCGAGCGATCCAACCATTTTATTATGGTGTTTGCCTCCGAGAGAGTGGCAAGCATCGGCAATTAGAATAAGATCATGGTCTTCTGCAATATCTCTCAAGGCGCCATAATCACAAGGTTGCCCTGCGTAATCCATGGCGATGATCGCCTTGGTTTTTGGAGTAATAAGACTCTGAATGACATCGGGGTCGATAAGCAGAGTATCTGGTTCAATATCTGCGAATACTGGTATACCCCCTAGATAGAGAACGCAGTTTGCTGTTGCAACAAAAGTAATTGCGGGAACGATTACTTCGTCTCCCTTTTTTATTCCCGCGGCAAATATTGCTGAGTGAAGTGCTGCCGTTCCACTGCTTACTGCAACGGCATTCTTGGAATTAGTGAATTCTGAAAAGCAGGTTTCAAATTTATTGACAAGAGGCCCTGTTGTTAACCATTCGGATGATAAAACGTCCATTACAGCGTTTATATCCGAACGATCGATCCATTGATGGCCATAAGGAAGAAGTGTTTCCCTGACTGGAGTGCCTCCGTTTATTGCAAGGAGATTGGGGAATGAAATATACATCACCGTTTTTGATTGGTAATTATATAATAACTGTATTCTTTATCATTCTCACCGGTAAGTGTTTTGCTGCAAGGAATGCCTTAATTTCAAGGGGAGTCTGTTCCGTGAAATGAAAAATACTTGCGGCAGCAGCAGCAGAAGCCTTGCCAATTGATATTGCTTGGTAAATATGATCAGGATTACCTGCACCGCCAGATGCAATAACAGGGATTGATATCACATCTGATACTGATCGAATTAATTTAATATCATATCCACTCATTGTCCCATCTCTATTGATTGATGTAAGAAGTATCTCGCCTGCTCCCTTCGACTCCATTCGTTGGGCCCATTCAACCGGATCTTTACCTGTTGGTAATGTACCGCAATTTTTATAACATTCGTAACTGCCGTCTACATGTTCTCGTACATCTATACTACACACAATACACTGGGAGCCAAAATACCTGGCTGCTTCCGAAATAATATCAGGATTTTCATAGGCCGCCGAGTTAATTGAAATTTTATCGGCACCAGATCTTAATAATTTCTTGATTGATGTGGAATCTCTAATTCCACCACCGATTGTGAGGGGGATGTTACACTCTTCACAATATTCTGAAATTGAATGATAATCCGGTTCTCGGTTCTCATTTGTTGCATTAATATCGAGGAGAATAATTTCATCGACTTCTCGCATGGTATATACTTTGAGTGCAGGAAGGACCGGCCCTACCCTTCTCCAACTGTCAAAACCCACTCCCTTCACTATACCTGCGTCTTTCCATAATAATGTTGGAATGATCCTTATTTTCAGCATTTCTAAATCCTGTTTATAAAATTATCAATCATTATTGCACCCAATATGCCGCTTTTTTCTGGATGAAATTGAACACCAAATATATTTTTTTTATGAACGACGGATGTAAATAATCCACAGTATGGCGTAATCCCAATGATAAAATCCGAATTATCTGGTATGAAATGATAACTATGGACAAAATAGAAATCAGACCCATCAGGAATATTATGAAATAATGGATTATATTTTATGATATTAACCTCATTCCATCCGATATGGGGGATTCTCTCAGAATTGTCTCGTGGGTGCAATCGTCTCGTAATGCCCTCGATTAAATTCAGGCCGCGGTTGACACCCCCCTCTTCTCCAAGTGTTCCAAGCAATTGCATTCCAAGACAAATCCCTAATATTGGTATGCTGTCAGAAAAAATTGACCGAATAGGTTCCAATAAATATAAACGTTTTAAATTTTCTATACCCTCATAAAAAGAACCAACACCCGGGAGAATTATTTTATCAACAGATGCTATCTCTTGTTCTGTATTAATTACAATTGGTATTCCCCTATTTCTCTCTACGGCATTTTTAATTGAATTTATATTTCCCATTCCATAATCAATGATACCTATTCGGACCATAGTAAACTGCTATTTATACCTCCTCCTCGGCGTACTTGATTTTCGTAAGATTACCATGATCATCTTTTTTCAGATTTCCTAACGAGTCTTTCAGGAAAATTTTCTTATTTGTAAATTTGTCACAAATTTTTATAAATTCTTCAAGATTAATATTCAGGGGCCTCAATATCTCTTCTATCGGTTTTGAGAGATAGGTCCACGGAAATTTGCCATCATGTAACCGGACAATTTTACATGCATCTTGTCGGGATAATCTCCCTCTTCTTATATGGAGGGATGTAATATCTGAAGCACGACTAAAACCAAATTTAAGAAATTTAAAATAATCGTGAATTCCCGTCTGATGATTATCTAAATTTTCATAATTGACACATGAACCCTCAACAGTCTTTGAGAGTGTTGTAAAACCATGTGCCTGGGCAATCAATGCATTTGAGTACCCGTCCCATGGAAGATAATAGCCGAGAAATAGGCCTGTTACTTGGCCCCTCTTCAGTTCCGAATCTGGAGGATAAATATATGGAAGGAGATCTTTTTTCCTTATACCGTTTAATCCAACCAGATCAGAGACACGGAGCCCCAGCATTCCACCAAACTCTTCAAGCCACCTTCTATTGAGGATATTATTTTCACTTGCACCTGCAGGTCCACCATATTCATTTTGGGAGTTTTCACCCCAGATTATAAGGGGAATATTATAACGGACTGCCACTTGTATAGGGATAGTAAATATTGACACGTGTTCAGGCCATGAAATATCTCCTACCTGATACAAACCTATCCTGTTTAAAATTCTGCGAATTTTTTTATCAGGAGAGAATTCAAGGTAATCGACACCAAGATTCTTAATATTTTCAATATTTCTTCTGCCAATTTCTGAGAGATCACAAGTTGTTGCGGTAACACAAAGGGGGGTCATGTCATATTCGAGCATTTTTAGGACTTGAAAATGACTGTCTTTTCCACCACTTACAGGGATGATGCAATCCCAATTCTCCCCACTTTTAGACCTATATTTCTCTAAAATTGATAAAAGCTCCTCTTTTCTGAGATTCCAATCGATATGAGCCCTTCGTTCATAGCTCCGGCATGCACTGCAAATGCCTGAATCGTCTAATTTTAGATCAGGTTTCGTATCAGGCAATACACATCTTCTACAATAATTCATATATCCACCAATCATCGATTACATCACGGATTTCTAACTCTTCTTCAATAAAAACCATGTTAGGTCATCTTGTGGAAAATTAATATCATTGTGGTAAATAAATCCGTAATCAATTAATTCCAGGCTATTAAAATAGCCCATCAATTCTCCCGCGAAATCTCTTTTAAATAAGCGGTCTCTGTGTCCTCTATAGGGTATTTCGACAGGACTCGGATTATAATATTCTATAATACAAATATATTTTTTTGATGTTTTAAACATAATTTCGTAGACATTATTAAGATAATCTGGATTAATGTGAATAAGAACACCTTTAGTGAAAACAAAATCCCATTGAAAATCGGTTGAAAATTCCAGTATAGATTCATGAAATACATTCACAAAATCTAATTGTTTTAATTGTTCCACAGCTTTTTCATTTATTTCCACCCCAGATAATGCAACATCTGGCAATAGTTGATGTATAGCGAAAAGGTTGAGTCCAATGTTTGGCCCAAATTCAATAACGTTATGAATTTTTCCAATTTTATTGAATATTTTTGAAAAAAGGGAAATATTTGATGCAATCAGGTGATTATCCGCATTACGGCTGATATATTCATTACCAAACGAACCAGCCCAGAAATCTTCCTGTTGCGTTGAAAAATTTTTCATTAATGCTCAATAAATTGACATTTTAAATATTTATCATTCTCTGCAAGTCATCTGAAGATATCCAGTCCTTATTCATATCACTTGTATATCGGAATCCATCCGGTAATTTCTTACCCCCATTAATAGGCGTCTCCTGCCAATATTTTAGCTCGGGCTCAATAACATAATATCGCCCAAAATCTCTTGCATGACGAGCCTCATCTTCAGTTATGAGGACTTCATGCAATTTCTCTCCAGGTCGGATACCTATATCTTTTAATTTGGCATCTGGAGCGATTGTTTTTGCAAGATCGATAATTCGCATACTCGGGATTTTTGGAATAAATATCTCTCCACCCTTCATTAATTCAATACATTTCATCACAAATTCAGCCCCTTGCTCCAGGGTCAACCAGAACCGTGTCATCCTCTGGTCCGTAATAGTGAGGATACCATTCTCTTTCTGTTTCAGGAAAAGCGGGATAATGCTTCCTCTGCTTCCAACGACATTCCCATAACGAGTACATGCAAATCTTGTATTTCTCGCACCAGCATAGGAATTACCTTGGACGAATAATTTTTCAGCGACCATTTTTGTTGCGCCGTAAAGATTGACCGGATGGACTGCCTTATCTGTACTTATTGCCATAACCCTCTGAACTTCATTGTCAATCGCGGCGTCAATGACGTTACTTGCTCCATCAATATTTGTTTTAATTGCTTCGATAGGGTTGTATTCCGCAGCAGGAACCTGTTTGAGTGCTGCAGCATGGACAATAATATCAGCATCTGCTGAAGCGCGATATAGACGGTCTTTATCACGAACATCTCCAATAAAGAATCTGAGGCGCTCGTCATCAAACAGTTGCTCCATTTCCCATTGTAGATACTCCCCTCTTGAAAAAATGCGGATGCTTTCAGGATTTGATTCTTTTAATAGTAAGGAGGTAAACATGCGACCAAAGGAACCGGTGCCTCCTGTTATCAAAATTGTTTTCCCATCAAAAAATGCAGACATTTTCTCTTTTCTTAATACACCCTGAAATCATTTATATTTTTTTAAAACGATGATTAAATGATATTAATAGTGCTTAAATAAAATTAGGTAGTAGGTGACAAATTGGAAAAGATAACTATTCTATTATCTCAAGGTGATTTGTACAATACTTTGACTTTCTTCGAAGAATTGATCCCTGTATTCAGTAATGATTTTGATATTTATTTTATTGGACCAAGTACACCAACTATTCAAAAAAAACTGCGAAATGAAAAAATAAAATATTTTGGTATTTTTAATAAAAACAACAAAAAAATTTCTTCAGAAATTTCATATGAAGAATTATCTAGAATCGAGAATTTTTTAGGATATCCTATTGAGAAAATTATATTTTCTGATCCCGAATTCTATTCATTCTATGTTAAAAATAAAAATAAAGCGTTAAATGAATTCATTCGAATATTTAATAATATTAATGAAATACTTACAAAAAATCCGATATATCTTTTTTTTACCTTCGGAGAAGATCGATTATATAATATTATTCCTTATTTAATATTAAAAAGAAAGGGAGGTAAAAGTTATCTAGTAAGTATCATTCCATATTATGGGATTACATTAACTACGGATTTTTTTGGTAGCTTTACGGAACAGAAAATAAAATTTTCAAATTTAGAAAAAGCAGATTTTGAGCACTATTCTAGACTTGTAAAACAATCTAAGGTTTATTTTGATTCAGATGCAATAAATCAAATTGATTTTCGTAAATATATTAATCCTCTTAATCTTATCAGAAAAATATGTAAAATAGCAAAATTTAACAAAGAAAATCAAAGAACATTTTATTCATCACATACAAATATCAACGTTCTTAAAGTCTCTCAGCAATTTTTTTTAAAAAAATATAAAACAAATAAAATAAAAAATTTTTACAAATCTATTCAAAAACCACTTAGTGAAAATAGAAAATATATCTATTATCCTTTACATTTTACAGAAGACGCTCAAATATTATTAAAATTTCCGGAAGGGTATAATCAGTATGAATTAATAAGAAATATTGCAAAAAATTTACCTATTAATTATGGTCTAATAATTAAAGAACACCCTGGGTATATTGGGCAATATGACTATAATCAAATGTTTAATTTATCCCAAATTCCAAATGTTTTTCTGTTTGATCCATTTGTAAGTTCTAAGGAAGTTTTTAATAATTGTGATATAATTCTAACAATTAATTCAACAGTAGGATTTGAAGCATTATTTTTTAATAAAAACGTAATTACGCTTGGTAAACCATTCTATAATCATTTTCCGGGTGTTATTCATATTGAAACTTTAAATGACCTTTTTTCAATATTGACTAATGTAGAAATTCAAAATTGTTGTAAAAATGATATTTCGAATTATCTTTGCAAATCAACATTAGACTTGCTAAATTCATCGATTGTTTTCAATTATCAAGATTTTTATAAAAACGGCAACGTTGAGATGCTATCAAAATTTATTAAAAATCACATCAATAATACTTCTTCATTTTTCAATTATTGATAAATATATAGAATAATATTGATTACCAACAAAGTCAGATCCAAATTTTATTTTTATAGTATTATGTAATTCATCAGGTGAATATTTTTGATAATTATCAAGCATATAATTTAATGAATCTACAAGCGCTACCGAATCATCTACAGGAATAAGGAGACCCATTTGAGATGTAATGTACTCTTCCGGAGCTCCGCATTTAGTGGCGATAATAGGAATTCCTGAAGATAATGCCTCAATACAAACCACACAAAACGTTTCTTCTCTGCTATTCAATATAAAAAAATTTGAATTACGCATATAGCATGCAAGTTCTTCATCAGTTTTATTTCCCAAAAAAAACACAAATTTTCGATTAATTTCCAACTGATTAGCTTTTAATTCTAATCTCTCCCTATCATTCCCATCACCAATAATAATTAATACAAAATCATCTCTCCCTTTCGAAAGCAACCAAACAGCATCCAAAATGCCAGAAATGTTTTTTAATTGGTCATTTAATCTTGAAACGTGTAGCATTACTTTTTTATCATTAATTTTCCGGATTTCACCTTTTGGTGTGAATAAGTCGGTATTTACTACATTTGGGATTACAGAATATTTATACGTTCTATAGAATGAATTTATTGAATTTTGTAAAAAAATTGAGACTGGCATTATATGTTTAGAATTTTTCAGAATTAATTTCGATAAGAATCGCTTTATGGGGTTAGATAGAAAAATGCTGAATGGATTCGTATGCTCTGTTATAACATAGGGTATTTGGAAAAAATATTTTAAAAATAAGGCTAACATCCCCGCGGGTAAAATGACATTGAGGTGGACAATATCCGGGGTTCCAGTACATTTGAAAACTTTTTTTAATCCTTTTAAAACAAAAAAGATTCCGTTTTTCCAAAAAATAAACGAGAGAATTTTTAGAATAATGGACTTTTGTCCTATTCCTCCGATATAAATCCGTATTATAGTAATACCATCTTCGATATGAATGTCAATTTCTTTAGGGATATTATTTTTAGTAAAGTGAATGTAAAGGACTGAGACAGCACAATATTTTGAAACTGCTTGAGCATGTCTTTTAATAAAAATGCCTGAATATCTATCCTCTTTATTTGGAAACCATGAAGCGAGGAATAAGACTTTTTTCCTATGTGAAACGGGGGGGTTATCAATTCCATGCATTAATTAATTGAAGTATGTATTCGGATAATTAGTAGTTATCTCATTTTATCCAAAATATTTCTATGATTTTACTCTGATATTGATTAATAAATACTAATATGCTTAGAATAATCCAATAATATTCAAGGTAACTACCATGAACAAATTCAATGGGCTGAAAAATTACCAATTGGTCATTTTATGCACAATAATTTTATTTCTGACTATCTTCACCCTCTGGATCCGGGTACTCCCCCTCCTTACCCTGAATACAGATATCCTCAACATCGTCGCATCAGACGACCCGATGTACAACCTCCGCCAGGTCGAGCAGATGCTTGCGAACTATCCTGCATATTCATGGTTTGAAGCGATGTCCCTGTATCCATTCGGCCAGGATGTCCCATGGGGCCCCCTCTTCACCTGGATTACGACGACTTTCGTGATGATAGCCGGCGCCGCAAATAGGAATGAGATAACTTCTGTTGCATTGTGGATCCCCCCGCTGATGGCGGCCATAATGGTCCCCGTCATGTTCATTCTTGTCCGTAAAATTTCCGATTGGAAAGCAGGGCTCTTCGCAGCATTCCTGATTGCAGTTGTCGGAGGACAATACTTCTTTAGGGCACTTGCAGGATACCTGGACCACCACATTGCGGAAGTGTTGTTCAGTACCCTCTTCTGCATTGCGTACATCTATGCTCTTGTCTATTTCAGGGAGCATACTGTCGACTTTAAAAATAAAGAAACATGGATGAGTGCAATACTTCTCTCATCTCTTGCGGGAATCAGCTATTTCCTTGGATTCCTCACCATGTCGACGATGATTCTGTTTGCGTTCATCGTCGCGCTTTCAACAATTTTCATAAGCGTTGTCGATTTTTACCATGGAAAAGCTGGGGAGTACCTCGTCCTCCTCAATACCTTCTCATTCGGTCTTGCAGCGGTCCTCTCTTTCGCGGTCAGCATCATTTCCAGCGGGTTCGACGAGGGGTTCGGTTTCTATCTTTATACCCTTGTCCACCCGGTCTCATACATGCTCCTTGTCGTAGGGACCTGGGTTCTCTATCTGCTTGCCCGGTATTTAAAAGGAAAGAGCAGGATCCTCTACCCGATCTCGATTATCGGCCTTGGCTTTATCGCGTTCCTGGGCCTGTTCCTCTTCGTTCCCGGAATGTACGGATCTTTTATTAACGGCATCGAGGTGTTCTTCGGATTCAATCCATTTGCAAAGACTGTCCAGGAGGCCCGGCCATGGTCGATCGAAGAGGCGTGGGGAGTATTCAACTTCGGCCTGATCCTGATGGCGGCAGGCGCACTCGTCCTCCTGTACAGGAGCTGGAAGGAATACCGGCCTGAGCACATATTTGTCCTCGTCTGGTCCATGTTCATCATTGTCGCCGCGTTCCGGCAGGTACGCTACGAGTATTACCTTGCCGTGAACATCGCTCTCCTTGGGGGTATCTGCCTTGGTTTCTTCCTTAACCGGGCATGGCCCGACATCTGCGCGATGGGCAGGAGGGTGACCGCAAGGGAGCCAAAGAAAGAGCCCGATGGGGAACCCCTAAAAGAAGAGCCAAAAGCCACTCTCAAGGCCGAGAAAGGAAAGGGAAAGAAGGCCGGGAAGAAACCGGAACAGGCACAAAAAGGCGCTGAAAAGCCAGAGCAGGCTTCGAAAAAGGCAGTACCGAAAAGCCGCATCAGGTACGTGCACATCCTCGTCGCCGCATTTTTCTGTGCATGTGCCCTCCTCTTTGCTGTGGGATCAGTCCAGTACGAGTATGCCGTTGCGTCTTCGGGAGGCATCCGGATGAACCCTGACTGGAGGGAGTCCCTGGAGTGGATGGAGACGGATACCCCTGATCCGGGCGTCGAGTATCTCCGCATCTACGATAAGGACACGTTCGAGTATCCCGCGGAGTCGTATGGTGTCATGTCCTGGTGGGACTATGGCCACCTGATCACCTATATCGCAAAGAGGATCCCAAATGCAAATCCCTTCCAGGCGGGAGTGTATGGCCCCGATGGAGCAGCGGCCTATTTCATGTCCCAGTCAGAGGATGAAAGCAATCGCATCGCGGATGCAAAGGGAACCCGCTACGTCGTCACCGACATCGAGATGTCGAGCGGAAAGTTCTGGGCGATGGCGACCTGGTACAACTCGAGCGCGGGCCAGTCCCCCTATGTCAAGACCGTGCTTGCACCGGAAGAAGGCCCCCAGGGTGCCTACAGCGCAGTCTCTCTCTATGATGCATCGTATTTCAACACCATGATTGCCCGGCTCCATAACTTCGACGGCTCAATGATCACAGGAGGGCAGGCTTACTACGTAGAGGTGGACGACAGGCTGTCTTCCTACCCGGTTGCAAAGGTGGCGCAGCTGATGGAGACTGCGGTTGCAAGGGCGGCCGCTGATGCATACAACCAGAAGGCGGCACCCGGAACGAGGGCGATGGTCCTCTCCTCGAACCTCCTCACCCCCATCGACATGGTCCCTGCGCTTCGGCACTATCGCCTGGTGCACGAGTCCCCCACCAACGTCGTCCCGCCAGGTGCAGGCTGGGACATCAGGTACGTGAAGGTGTTCGAGTACGTGCCGGGCGCTCGGATCCAGGGCAATGGAATCATCGCCCTTGACCTGGTGGGCAACACAGGGAGAAAGTTCACGTACCGGCAGGCAAGCATTGACGGGGAGTTCATCGTCCCCTACTCGACCACAGGTAACCCCTACGACGTGAAGGCAGTGGGCAGGTACCGGATCGAGGGCACCGGAAGGGAGATCGACGTCCCCGAAGAAGCGGTCATGCGGGGACTGCAGGTCGGGTGAATGGCACCCCGGTGCTCCGTCATTTTTGGAGATGAGTTCACCCGCCACGACCTGGGCTGGCACGATGAGAACAGCCGGCGCCTGACCCGGGCAATGGAGTGCATCCCGCCGCACTTTTCCGTCAGGCCCGTCGAAGAGGCGACGTACGACGACCTGGCACGCGTGCACCACCCCCGGCACATCCGGATGATCGAGGAACTGTGCGGGTACGGAGGCCGGCGCTACCTGGACATGGACACCTACATCACCGAAGACTCCTACCAGGTTGCGCTCTACGCGGCCGGGTCGGCGATCGCCGCAACACGACTTGCGCTGGAGGGTGAGCACTGCTTTGCCCTGGTACGCCCCCCTGGCCACCATGCCGAGCCGGACCGGGCAATGGGGTTCTGCCTCTTCAACAACGCAGCGGTGGCGGCGGCCTGGGCCCTGGAACAGGTCGACCGGGTCGCCATCGTCGACTGGGACCTCCACCACGGGAACGGCACCCAGAAGATATTCTACCAGAGCGACCGTGTTCTCTTCTGTTCGATCCACCAGCAGAACGTCTTCCCCTGGAGCGGCTGGATCGACGAGATCGGAGAGGGGAGGGGAAGGGGTCTTACGCTGAACGCCCCCCTTTCCGCCGGGGGAGGGATCGGCGATTACGCCCTCATCTTCTCAGAGGTGTTTGCAGACGCACTCTCCCATTTCCACCCGGACGTGGTGATCGTATCGGCGGGCCAGGACCCCCTGGACGACGACCCCAAGGGGTCGATGCGGCTCTCTCCGGAAGATTTCGGGCTCCTTGCTGCAATCATCAGGGACGCGAGCCCCGGACCCCTGGCACTGGTCCTCGAAGGAGGGTATGGCCCCTCGCTTGGGGACGCGATCGCCCAGATCCTTGCCGTGCTGAAAGAGGGGAGGTCGCCGGAGATGCCGGAGACACCCCCGCGGGAGAGTACAAAGAGGGTCGCCAGGCTCCTCAAGAGAGTGATGATCTGAAGGGTCGTGCGAGCGCTATCCTTTCCTCACTGCGACCCTGTCCTTGTGAAGGTGCGAGACCTCGAGGCCGGGGACCACCACCCTGACGACGGGAACCGGTGTCCTTGGGAGATCGACCACGCACACCCGGTCAACGCGTGAACGGAGGTCTTCAAGGATGAGCGAGATGTCCTCGTCGATCCATTGGGAACTCACATCAGGGAGAGAGGAGATCGGGGTCGCCGGGGCATCGGCAAACCACTCCCTGTTAATCCGCTTCATCCTGTCGTACCCGGCCCGTGCAAGGAGCATCTCGCGGGGGGATTCGGTCGTCCTTTCGCGGAGATACGCGGCACGGCTGAATGCCACATCTGTCAGCGCCCTGGCTGCCGCGATCTCGGGGTCGGGGTGGCATCCCGAACCCATCATGAGGAGCGCGGGGTCTTTTACGGCCTGGTCGTCTGCGGCTGCTGCGACGACCGGGACTCTCGTCTTTCCTTCGAGGAGCCAGAGGTGGATGGCGATCCCCGCAGCAGCAAACTTCTCAATGAGAACCCGGGACGGTCCTTCGGTGTCGATCTCAAGCCGCGTTCCCATGTCCCTCCTGCGCTCCGCACGGCTCATCGCGTCCCGCTCCAGGAGCTCGAGGAGCCCGTGGAGGATCGCCTCCTCGCGCACATTTCCGCTGGCAAGGCCTGAAGGGTCGCTCATGAAGAGTGGCATGGTCATTCCAAGCGTATCGTAGGGAAAAAAGACTGCATTGCTTGGGACCATGACCGGCTCGCAGTGCATGATGTCTGCGGCGGGTGTCCAGTGCAGCTTCACCCCCCTCTCGAGCGGCCGTGGGAGGATCAGCGACTCGGGGTCGACAGCCCCTTCGATCCCAATCTCGTCGTAACTGGAAAATTCCATCCGGTCCCCGTGATACTCTCCAGAGAACCGCTCGATTGCCGCCATCATTGCAGAGACCCTCGCGAGGGGAAGGTCCACCCCCATCCCAGAATGCACCCCCGTCCCCCCCCTGGGCACCCTGCGGCGGGAGGCAATGCAGCAGGGTATTCCCACGCGGTCGCTCCCGGTGATCTCTCTGACCGGGCCGGCCCCGATGGACTTCATCAGCGGGCGGGCAACCTTTACGGTCTCTGCCGGGGTACGCGCCCGGTGAGTCCCCTGGAAGAAACGCTTCTCGACACGGTTCAGTTCACATTCCATCAATACCCGTAACGCCGGGAAGAAATTTATAGTTTCCAAGCACGGGGAAGAGTGTATGCAGGCTGACGAAGTGGAGATAGGGATGCGGGTGCGTTACCCGAGGACGGGGACCACCGGCCGCGTGGTCGCCCTGCAAAACGAGATGGGTCGGGTATTCGCGGAACTGGACTCGACCCACCTGCGCTACCGCGTCGACCAGCTGGTCCCTGCGGGGGTTGCGGGTGAGCGTTCCAGGGGCACAAAGGAGGATCTGGAGGAGCGGGTGAAAAAAGAGCGGGAACTTCTCTCTGCGACCGCGTTCCAGGAGGCAATCTCCCACACTGACCAGAGCTGTGAGGGGGGAGGCTAGTCGTTCACCGGGATGGTGGTCAGTTTCACCGACTCGACCCCCTTCTGGGACATGAGCCGCTCCGCAAGGCTCTTGAGTTCTGACCCGTCACCCCTGACCAGCACCACCTCAAGGCACCTGTCATGGGTCACGTGAGAGTGGAGAGATGCCTGGATGATCCCCATGAACTCGTGCTGGATGTCGGTGAGGGTCGCGAGGAGGTTCCTCTGGTCATGGTCGTAGATCATGGTGATCACGCCCTGGCGCTCCCCCTTGACGTCCGACATCCACTTGTAATAGGTGATGTAATTCCGGATGGCGTCCCGGATACCCTCTGAGCGGGACGAGTACCCTCGGTAATTAATTATCTCGTCGAATTTATCGAGAAGGTTTTTCGGAAGCGATATCCCGATCCTCGAGAGTTCGGTATCGATTGTCATGGTTTTTATCCTCTCCACATGGGATCTCACATATATAAGTACTTAAAACTTCGGAAGAATGGGATCTTATGGTGCTACTTCATGCTACCGTATCCCACAACAACCCTTTTGAGATGCAGGCATTCGGTATTTTTATAGGTCTCCGGGCCGATTGTGTGGATGAATGCATGTCCACCCTTTCATATTTCACACACTCCGATAAAGGCCTGCGGGAGAGGAACGAGGACGCCTGCCTTGCCATGGAGAAAGACAGCATATGCATCTTTGCCGTGGCGGAAGGAATGGGCGGGCCTTCCACCGGGCCGAGCGCCGCGGAGGTGGCGGTCAATTCCTTGCGTGAAGGAGGGGGAGGATGCCACGGGTCCCTGGTTGAAATCGCTGAGTCCTTGCTTGCCTGCGCAGACGAGGCCCTCTTCCACTTCCAGAACGCGAGTCCCGAGAGCGATCCGCCCGCGGTTGCCGTGACGATTGCGCTGGTAGGGCCTGCCGGAGAGTGCCTGGTGAGCAGCCCGGGGCAGCGGAAGGTCTTTTTCATGCCCCACGCTCCCCTGGGGGGCACGGGGCCCGAAACCGGCGATGAACCGGTGGAGCCGGTCCTCCATGACCCGGGGGCCGGGATGCACGAGGCGATTCTCCCCCCGGGATTCCTGATCCTCTGTTCAGACGGGATCAGCCAGTTCGTGGAAGAGGCCCGCATATACGGGATCGTGAAGGAGAGGGGAGATGACCTCGAGGACGCATGCCGGAAACTCGTGTACGAAGCGTTCCAGAACGGGAGCAATGACAACCTCACGGTCGTGCTGGTCAGGCAGCCGGGCACATAAAACGCCGGATCCAGCCCACGGCTCCCTGACCCTGGGCAGCAGCGCCCTCTCTTTGATCCGCCACGGGGGAAATTGTGGATAGCATCACCCACGGACTGGTCGCAATCTTTCTTTTCCATGGACCTTTCCCGGGCTTTCCGCTCCTCTTCGCGGTGCTCGGTGCAATACTTCCTGACAGCGACATTCTTCACAGGAGGTTGTCTGACCGCGACCCCCGTCTCTTTGTCTTCTCACATGGGGGGTTCACTCACAGCATCCCGGGAGCCGCAGCAATTGCAGGAGGAGTCGCCGCCGGGTTCCAGGCATGGCAGATCATGGCAGGCCAGGGGTATGCCGGAACGCAGGTACTGGCCTTCGGATGGGCACTTGCCTTCGCAGGGGCACTCACGCACCTTGCCCTCGATGCCCTTGCGTTTCCCGGGATCCCCCTCCTGTACCCTGCACGGACCAGGAAGTATTCCGCGGGGGTATTCCCGGGACCAAGCCTCGTGCTGTTCGGGACGAGTGTCTGCGTTCTCCTGGCGTACCTCTCGGGCCATGCCGGCATGAGCACGCTGCCCGTCTACATGGGATTCATCGCAGTTTTTATCCTGGCACACGCGGTTTTGAGAGCAGCGGTCATCTCAAGGCACCCGGGACTTGCCATCCCCACGCTCAACCCCCTGAAGTGGCTTGTAATCCGGGAGTCGGAAGACTTCTTTGAGGTCTATTCCGCAGGCCCATCGAAACTACACCGGAAATTGGCGTCATTCCCAAGGCACGACGGAGTCGGGCCGGGATGTATCGAGAGGCACTCCGGGGACCCGGAAGTGCAGAGGGTCGCGTATTACTCCTATCTCACCGTCGCGGGCCGGGAGGACGGGTCGGTGATCATCAGGGACCCCCTCAGGGAATGCGGGCTCCTCCCCTATCCTCCGCATTACAGGAGAGTGCGTATCCCGGCGGGAGATGGGGACGAACCCTGAAAGCCCCTCAACAGAAGGAACCAGGGTGGCCGAATCCGGGGCCGGGCATCGTGAAGGGCCAAAAAAACAACACCTCATCAATGAATACCGCCACTCGCAGGGTATTAAGTAGGATTGTTCTTATATAGATCAGGGAGGTTTGATCGGCATTGCATGACGTAACTATTCCCAGCGTGAATATCGGCGTAGTCGGGCACGTGGACCATGGGAAGACGACACTGGTATATGGCCTTACCGAGTCCTGGACAGACCGGCACAGCGAGGAGATCAAGCGGGGGATCTCCATCCGCCTGGGATATGCAGATGCCACATTCTACCGCTGCGAACGCTGCGAGGGAGCCGAGGCCTTCGGGACGAAGCCGGAGTGCCCCGTGTGCGGCAGCAAGGCGGTTCCGTTCCGTTCTGTCTCCTTCGTGGATGCACCGGGCCACGAGACGCTCATGGCGACAATGCTCTCGGGATCTGCGCTGATGGACGGGGCAATGCTCGTCATTGCCGCCAACGAGACCTGCCCGCAGCCCCAGACGAAGGAGCACCTGATGGCGCTTGAGCTCGTGGGAATCAGGAAGATCGTGATCGTCCAGAACAAGATCGACGTGGTGCCCCAGAAGGAAGCGCTGAAGCACTATGAGCAGATCAAGAGCTTCGTGAAGGGGACCATCGCCGAGAACGCGCCAATCATCCCGGTCTCCGCGCAGAAGGTCATCAACATGGGTGCCCTCGTCCAGGCCCTCGACCAGACTGTCCCAATCCCTGACCGTGACCCGAATGCGGATCCAATGATGCTCCTGGCGCGTTCGTTTGACATCAACAAGCCAGGCTCCAGCTGGCGCGACCTCAAGGGAGGGGTGATTGGCGGCTCGCTGATCCGGGGAGTGCTGAAAGAGGCGGAGGATATCGAGATCAGGCCGGGGAGACAGGTCCAGGCTGAGAACAGGATACGCTGGGAGCCGATCGAGACCAAGATCACCACAATCAACGCCGGGTCAAAGAAAGTGGTTGAGGCGACACCGGGAGGCCTCCTCGGGATCGGTACGAAACTAGACCCTGCGCTGACAAAGAGCGACGCCCTTGCGGGGCAGGTCGCCGGACACCCCGGAAAACTCCCCCCTGTATGGGAGAAGGCGCGGTTCCGGGTCACACTGATGGAGCGGGTGGTGGGTGTGAGCAGCGAGATGCAGATTGAGCCGCTCAAGCACCATGAGCCCCTGATGCTCTCGGTGGGAACAGCAGTCACGGTCGGGGTCGTGGTCAACACCAAGAAGGACATCGTGGAGGTCACCCTGAAGCGGCCGGTATGTGCAGAGATCGGGGCAAGGATCGCCATCAGCCGCCAGCTGGGAGGGAGATGGCGTCTGATTGGGATGGGCGTGCTGACCGAGTGAAGGTCCTCTTCGATACCAATTCCCTGATGATCCCCTTCCAGTTCAGGGTTGACATCTTTGAAGAGTTGAGAAACCTTATTGGGGCATATGAACCATTGATACTGACAGAAGTGCTCCAGGAGCTGGAAGGACTCTCCAGGGGCCGCGGAAGAGGGGGGAGCGCTGCCCGTTCTGCCCTTCTCCTCTCCCAGAAATGCGTGGAGAAGGAGAGCGGGTACCTTGACGGGACCGTCGATGAGAAGATCGCCCGGTTCGCAGGGGAGCACGGGTGCATGGTATTCACGAACGACCGGGGCCTCCGTGACACGCTCCTCGCACTCGGAATACCGGTGATCACCCTTATGCAGCAGAAAAAACTTGATATAATGAGGAGATAGCGGGAGAGAGCGGCGCATGTATTACAAGATGCAACTGGCGGACAAGGTACGGGTACCTCCCAACAGGCTTGGCGAGGACCTCACGAGAGTTATCCTAGACGTGCTGCAGGAGCACCTCGAGGGGAGTATTGACAAGGAGATAGGGATCTTCATCGCCATCACGAAGGTACAGAAGATTGGAGAGGGGGAGATCGTCCCCGGCGACGGCGCGGTCTACTACGACGTGGACTTCGAGGCGGTGGTGCTTCGCCTCGCCCTCCAGGAGGTTCTCGAGGGGCTTGTGGTGGAGACGACCAGTTTTGGCGCATTCGTGAGCCTCGGCCCCATCGATGCGATGCTCCACGTGAGTCAGATCTCAGACGAATACATCAATTACGACGAGAAGAATGCGCGGCTGATCTGCCAGGAGTCCAAGCGGTTCATCGGGGTCGGCGAACCGGTCCGCGTGCGGGTGGTCACCCTCTCCCTGAACGAGCGGGAGCCAAGAGACAGCAAAATCGGCCTGACCATGCGCCAGTCGGGCCTTGGGACCGCGCGGTGGCTCGAGGAAGACATGTTAAAGGAGAAGGAGAAAGAGAAGGAGAGGGGTGGCGAGCGTGGCGGCCGTTAGGAAGAAACTGGTCCATGTCTGCAGGGAATGCCACAGGGTCGTGGAAGGCGAGGCCTGCGCCGTCTGCGGGAGCGCGAACCTCTCTACCGACTGGGCGGGGTACCTTGTCATCATCGACCCCAAGCGCTCCGAGGTTGCCAGGAAGATGAACATCACCCTTCCCGGCAGGTATGCGCTGAAGGTCCGCTGATGCTCCGCCTCCCCGAGAGCCACCGCCACCTTTTCCGTTCACCTTTTGGCACACTCGTCCCGGATATTGCCGATCTCGCTGATACGCTTCAGGGGAGACGCATCTACACGGTAGGCGACGTCGTGACCGGGAACGTGCTCTCGATGGGCATTATCCCCGACGTGGCAGTGATCGACGGCCACACGATGAGGTCTCCCTGCGGGCGGGCCCCTGAAGTATTTCCCAGGGTCTTTCATGCAAGGAACCCCCCGGGCACCATCACGGAAATGCTGGTAGAGGCATTAGCGAAAGCAGTTGCCTGTCCCCCCGCACTTGTATTCGTGGATGGCGAGGAGGACCTGGCAGTCATTCCCCTTGTCCTCGTTGCCCCGGAAGGGGGGTTGATTCTGTATGGCCAGCCGTCCCAGGGAGTCGTCGTCAGGGAGATCGATGAAGAGGCCAGGGGGACCGCGAAATCGCTCCTTGGCTGCTTTATAGAAGAATCCGGGGGATAATGGCGGTTTTTTCCCAAGGGTACGGCCACGAGATAGAATATAAATAACTTTACTGCGTATAATAAGAGGATACCGATGGAATTTGAGGTCACCAGGGATACCAGGAACGAACTTCTCGGGCGGCGGGAACTCGACTTCTCGCTCCGATTCGACGGCCCGACTCCTTCCAGGAAGCAGATACTCGGAAAGATCGCTGCACTGATGAATGTCCAGGAGAACCGGGTGGTGGTGGACTCGCTGAAGACGAGCTTTGGCATGACCGCTTGCACCGGCCGCGCAAGGGTCTATGACAGCGAGGAGCGGCGCAACCAGATCGAGCGCGCCTATCTCATGAACAGGGGAATGCCCAAGCAAAAAGAAGAGGGTGCCTGAGAATGGCGGCAAAGAAGAAGGCGAAGGCTGCGTCGGTCAGGAGGGGCGCATACTACAAGGTGGAGGGGGGGAAGGTCTCGTTCTCCAGGAAGTACTGCCCCAGGTGCGGCCCGGGAGTGATCCTTGCCGACCACGCGGACCGGGCAGCATGCGGAAAGTGCGGGTATACCGAGTTCAAGAAGGCTGCATGAAAATGCCGCAGGCATTTTCGTTCGGATAATACCCGCGTGCCCTGTTCCTCTCTTTATATACGGTGACACAGAAATCCCCGCCATCATCACATGAACAGGAGAGAAACACCTGCTCTTGGGCAGGTCCTGGGGATAGAAGGCACTGCCTGGAACCTCAGTGCCGCTCTTTTTGAAGAAGATCTCGTCGCCCTGTACTCGAAACCGTACCAGCCCCCCCAGGGAGGGATCCACCCGCGGGAAGCTGCGCAGCATCACGCCTCCGAGATGAAGAACGTGATCGGCAGGGTGCTCACTGACCCTTCGGGGATCTCGGGTGTTGCCTTCTCCATGGGACCGGGCCTTGGCCCGTGCCTGCGCACGGTCGCGACCGCGGCGAGGGCGCTTGCGATCTCGCTTGACGTGCCGCTTGTCGGGGTGAACCACTGCGTGGCGCACGTGGAGATAGGCCGGTTTGCAACCGGGTGCGACGACCCCGTGGTGCTCTACGCGAGCGGTGCAAATACCCAGGTGATCGGGTACCTGAACGGCCGCTACAGGATCTTTGGAGAGACCCTTGATATCGGCCTTGGCAACGCCCTCGACAAGTTCGCCCGGAGCCGTGGCCTCCCGCACCCAGGCGGCCCGGCAATCGAGGCACTGGCCGGGGACGGGTCGTACGTCGATCTCCCCTATACTGTCAAGGGGATGGACCTCGCATTCTCGGGCCTTGTGAGTGCGGCCAGGGAGCAGCAGGGTGCCCCGATCGAGGACGTCTGCTTCAGCCTCCAGGAGACAGCGTTTGCCATGTGTGTGGAGGTGACGGAGCGTGCCCTCGCGCACTCAGGGAAGGACGAAGTGCTCCTTGTCGGTGGAGTGGGAGTGAACCGGCGGCTCCAGGAGATGCTCTCGATCATGTGCAGGGAGAGGGGTGCAACGCTCCATGTCCCCCCGCCGAAATACATGGGGGACAACGGCGCCATGATCGCGTACACCGGGAGGATCATGCTCAAGGCCGGGTGCGCCATGGACCCAGGGGAGACCCGCGTCAACCCGGGGTTTCGTTCCGACCAGGTTGAGGTCACATGGAGAAACGGATCGCAGGAAGGGCTGAAACGGATTGAAGCGGCGGGGGACCCGGCCACAGCCCGGGGTGCGGAAGCGGTGGTCACCACTGACGGGGACCACGTAGAGAAACGCAGGGTGCGCAAGCGGTACCGCCAGGACACCCTTGACCTCCGGCTCATCGGAGAGAGGACGAGGGCCGAGGCGCGGCTGATCTCCATGGCGCGGCGTGCCGGGGTGCCGACCCCAGTGATCAGTGACGTGACACCGGATACGATCGTGATGGAGAATGTGCGGGGGCAGCTTTTAAAGGAGACTCTTTGTGACGATACCCTCCGCCTTGCAGGAGAGACAGTGGGCCGGCTCCATTCTGCAGGAATTGTTCATGGTGACCTGACGACCAGCAACATGATCATGCGTGATACACAGTGCGTCCTGATCGACTTTGGTCTCTCCATGGTGTCCAGCGAGATCGAGGCACGAGGTGTCGATCTGCACGTCCTTTTCCAGACCCTCGAGAGCACCACGGACACGTACCACTCGCTCAGGCAGGCATTCTGTGAAGGATACCGGTCCACGTTCAGCGGCGCCGACGAGGTGCTCGCGCGCGAGCACGAGATCGGGCAGAGGGGGCGATACCTGTGAAGTTCGCGGTGGTCACCGGAAACCCGCACAAGGCGCAGGAGATCGCACAATTCTTTTCCGGCATGGCGGAGGTAGAGTGCGTCCCACTCGACTGCCCCGAAGTCAGGGACGATGACGTGGGGACGATCGCGGCAAAGAAGGCGGAATATGCCTATGGCATACTGCACCGGCCGCTCCTGACAGACGACACTGCCTTCTGCATCCCGGCGCTCGGAGGCTTTCCGGGTCCGTATGCCGCATATGTCCAGAAGACCATTGGGAACCCTGGCATTCTCCGCCTGATGGAAGGGGTGCCGGATAAACGCGCCTGGTTTGAGACCGCGGTCGCATTCGCAGACGGGCGTGGCATCTCGGTGTTCCGGGGCAGGATTGACGGCATGCTGGTCCCTCCCAGGGGAAGAGAGGGGTTTGGATATGACCCCATCTTCGAATGGGAGGGAAGGACCCTCGCTGAACTCGGCCTCGGAGAGAAGAGCAGGGTCTCGCACCGGGCGCGGGCGCTCTCGGCGCTTCGGGACTGGCTCGAAGCGAGGATGCGGGAGGAGCCTTAACCCTTCCCGACACACAATCTTTTTGTGTCTGCAGTGCCTTTATTTAAAGACTAAAAAATGGTGTTCTGAAATGGCACGATTTCCGGAAGCTGAAGCAAAACTGCTCAATGTGAAGATATGCATGCGTTGCAACGCAAGAAACGCCATGCGCGCAACCCGGTGCCGCAAGTGCGGATACCAGAATCTCCGGCCCAAGAACAAGGAAAGGAAGGCATAACCCGTCCTCCACATTCAGGCCGAATAGAACGTCACTTTTTTTCCCTTCTCGCTGTATTCCCCCTTATAGGTCTCGATATTCCGCTTGTACCCCAGGCGGTCCTCAAACCCGAGTTCGCGAAGCCTCTGCCGGACACGCATCACGTCAGCCTCGTCCTGCCAGTCGGCGGTGTAGACGTAGATCACCTTCCGGTTGTCCCGCGAGTCCGGGTTCGGCCTGGCGGTGCTGACCTTTGCGGATATCCCAAGCTCGTTCCTGCAGGTCGCATCGCGGACCTTGGTCCAGGCGGAGTCGACCTCTTCGGGGGGGAGGAAGATGAGCCACTTGCCGGCGAGCTCGTCTTCGATAGCATCGGGGTGCACGTCGGGTGCATCCTGGACGATCCAGTGCATGGTGGTGGTCTTGCCGGGCATCACCCCTTCTCCCTGGCAGATGAGCTCGTAGACCTGGTCCGCGCTCCCGTATTTTTGAAGGAGCGCCTCCCCCAGTTCGGGGTAATCCCCGCAAAAGCGCCCGAACAGGGCCAGGAAACGGTCACGGAAGTCGATCCGCTCCTCTACCAGGGAGAAGAGGAAGATCCCCTGGTCCTGCAGCTCCCTGTTTAGCAGGTGGAAGAGAAGGCCACAGGCGACATCCGGGAGAGTATCCGGATCGATCGTGCTCATACAGTAGGGTTGCCGGAAACGGGAAAAAAGGTTATGCTGGGTTTTTCTCCTGCCGGAGTGCAGAGGCGGCAATCGCCGCGGCCCGCTCGCCCGAGAGGAGCATCCCGCCGAAGACCGGGCCCATGCGGTGCTCCCCGGCGACCGCGTTTGCGGCCATACCACAGATCACGAGACCCGGGAATATCTCCCTCGTGTGGGAGAGGATCTCAGATTCCGCACGGTCGGCCCACATGAACCCCTCCCCCCTTACCTTCACGTCCCCTCCTTTCCTCTCGACGAGCCGGGCGAGGACCGCGTCGTGTCCGGTGGCGTCGACTGCGATCCTGCATCCCACGGTGAGCGGGTCGACGTGGAGGCCCGCCATCTCCACCGGGGTCCAGTTCACGACCAGCCCTGAGAGACGGCGGTCGCCCCTGATCATCACGTCCTCGACCGAGAAGAGGTTGAAGAACTCGACGCCTGCATCGCACGCGGAGGCGGTCAGCTTCGAGACCGCCTCCACCGAGCCGGCCACGTAATATCCCTCACTGTAGGGAGAATATTTGATGCCAAACCGATCAAGGAGCCGACTTGCCTGTTCCTGGACCACGATGCGGGGAAACATCATCCCCCCTCCCCACATCCCGCCGCCGATGGAGAGCTTCTTTTCGACCAGGCCTACCCGGAACCCCTCTTCTCCGAGGAGGGCGGCAGCGGTGAGGCCTGAAGGGCCTCCTCCCACCACCGCCACGTCCATCTCCAAAAACTCCATGAGCCTCTCCATCTGGGTGGAGAGAATTGCCCTGCTTATCGTGATCTCGTCAAGCTCCATGGTATCGTATCACATACTTTGTACCTCTGCACCCGTAAATATGCGCCATATCGTTCCGGCGCGCCGCCCGGCATCAGAAGGTATTGGCGTGTGAAGGGTGAATTTCTTTCCGTATCATCTCCATTTCCGGGTTTTCCTCCTGCCCGGGAGAGAATGTTTATGTCGTCGGTTACAGAAAAATAAACATTATGAAAGTATGGAAGCGCGACTTCGGACTCACGCTGCGGATCTGGTTGACCCTGTTCCTGCTGTTTTTAGTGTACCTGGTCTTCCTGGCCGTCCTCTCATGGCTGGGCGTGGGACTTCCGTTCCTTGTGCTCCTGGTATTTGGGATGGCATTCATCCAGTACTTCTTCTCGGACAAGCTGGTGCTCTGGAGCACGAGGGCCCGCGTGATCGCGCCAGAGGAGTATCCCGAACTGCACCGCATGGTGGAGAAACTCGCCGCCGACGCGGGTATCCCCAAGCCAAGAGTTGCCATCATGCAGACCCCCGTTCCAAATGCGTTTGCGACCGGCCGGAGCCCAAAGCACGCCGTGGTGGCGGTAACCGACTCCATCATGAGGCTGCTGACGCCCCGCGAGCTCGAGGCAGTCCTCGCGCATGAACTCGCGCACGTGAAGAACCGGGATGTCCTGACCCTGACCATCGCCAGTTTCGTGGCCATGCTTGCAGCGCTGATCATGAACAACTTCCTCTTCGCGAGCCTTTTCTCGAGGAGGAACGACAATCCCTGGATAATCGCAGGGATCGTCGCCATCATCGTGTATTTCGTGGCACAACTCCTGATCATGGCGCTCTCCCGCTACCGGGAGTTCGCGGCGGACCGGGGGAGCGCCTACCTCACTGGGAGGCCCGCCGATCTTATCACTGCACTCGAAAAGATCAGCGGGAGGATGGACCGCGTCCCGGCGGAGCAGAAGCGGGTGGTCGAGAGCGCCAATGCCTTCTTTATCATCCCTGCACTCTCCGGCAGCACATTGATGGAGCTCTTCTCCACGCACCCCCCTCTCGAAAAGCGGATCGCCGCCCTCGAGAAGGTGGAGATGGAGATAAGGGGATACTAAAAAGTCCCCTGATTCCTTTTCCCCTCCGATAGCCTCTTTCCGAACCCCGTTTCTTCGTTCCACTTCACCGGGGCGACGCCTGCAACCGCGTGACGGCGAAGAACACAAAACATAATACCGATTATCTTCATAATGAAAGGGCGCACTGCATCGATGGTCTAGTGGCATGACTTAGGCCTTCCAAGCCTATAGCCCGGGTTCAATTCCCGGTCGATGCACTCGGGCTCGTGGTCTAGCTGGCTATGACGTCGCCTTCACACGGCGGAGGTCAGGAGTTCGAATCTCCTCGAGCCCATACAAAACACGCGTATCAGATAATGCGCACGTCTCAACATTTTCTTCTCACCAAATGATTGACCCCAAATAAAAAAAATCTGTATCAAATACCGATGATGTCATTTGGTGGGATCATTGAAATTTTTAAGATAGATCCCCTACGGTATATAGGATGCAACACAGTCAGGTTAATATAACCAAACTCATTCAGTGTTTATTGCTATGAAAAATTCAAGGACGTATAGATGCAGGATAACGAAGAAAATTTGAACTTTAAAGTTCTCGTCGAACATTCTTCTGATGCAATCGTTGTTCACGACCTTGACGGAAAGATACTTTATGCCAACCCAGCTGCCCTCGTTCTTGTCGGAGATTCATCGCTCGAAGAAGCGACGAAAAAGTCTGCATTTGCCCACCTATCGGAGAATATCGCAAAAGTCGGTCACAGGGACAGCAAAAAACTTCTGAAGGGGCAATATCTACCCCCTCTCATTGCACCCCTTTTTTTGACGAATGGCGAGAGGATCGAGGTGGAAGTGCATGCAAACTTTGTGATTTTCAAGGGCAGGCCTGCGATCCAGGTGCATATGCGGGATATTACCCATCGCAAACGAGTTGACGAGATCCTCAAAGAAAAGTGTGCGACGGAACGAGCGCTCATCAACTCTCCGATAGAAATGGGAGTTATCCTCGATGTCGAAGGTACTATTTTAAATATTAACGATAATTTTGCGGCAATTTTGGAACAATCCCCCCAGGACATCCTGGGATTGTGTATTTGGGATCTGATGCCTGCTGAATGGACGGCAAATCGAAGAAAATATTTTGACCAGGCAATTCGATCGAAACGGACAGTTCGGTTCGAGGAGAAATATGGAGACAAATACTACGATTCTCTTGCGAATCCTATTCTATCCAGCCAAGGAGAAGTCCTGCAGATCGCCATCACGGCTCGCGATATCACAGGGAGGATCCTCATAGAAGAGGCGTTAAAGGAACAGGAGCGAGAAATACAAAACTTGATGGAGAACTCCCCGGATGGAATTATCATCACTGATGAAGAAGGACGGGTTGCCAGGTGGAATAAGGGTGCAGAGATAATTACTGGTCTTGCCGCGAAGGATGTAATTGGGGTACCTGCATGGGAAATTCAGGCACGCAATGTCACCAACGAATGGGCTGGACCCGATCCTTCGGCGTATTACAGGAGACTCTGGGCCCAACTATTCGCTGACAGCAACAATCAGCGCTTCACTCGGCTTTTTGATGGGCAGATCCGAACTCCGAGGGGAGAAATCAAATACATCGAGCAGAGTATATTCAGGATTCCTAGCCAGCGCGGTTTTCGTATTGGTGCAATTTTCAGGGATATTACGAGTCGGAAAAAGGAGGAACAAAAATTAAAAGAGTTCGCTGAAAGCCTCAAGCGGAGTAACGAAGATCTGGAACTATTTGTGAACATTGCAGCTCATGATTTACAAGAACCACTTCGAGGTATTGTCGCATATTCTCAGTTACTCATCGACCGCTGCAAAGATGGGAAGGATCCCCTGATTCAAAAGTATATGAAGGTCGTTGAAAACTCCGGCCTTCAAATGAGCCAACTTTTAGACGACCTACGTGTATATACTCGTGTAGGGGTCCGGGGAGAACAATTCAATCCCGTTGACATGGAAAAAGTTCTTAGAAAAGCCAAAAATAATCTTGAATTGGCAATACAAGAGACACATGCTGTTATCACTCATGAACAACTCCCAATCGTTAAGGGGGATTCAATGCAGATCACTCAGGTTTTCCAGAATATTATCGATAACGCCATTAAGTTCTGCAGAGAGGGAACCGTCCCGGAAATACATGTATCAGCTGTTCAAAGGGATGGGTATTGGCAGTTTGCCGTAAGGGATAATGGAATTGGAATCCAAGAAGAATACTACAACAAAATCTTTGTTCTTTTTGAACGTCTTCACCGCAGAGACATGTATCCGGGAACGGGGCTTGGACTCGCACTTTGCAAAAAGATAATCGAGCGGCATGGGGGGCGTATCTGGGTAGAGTCGGAATTTGGTAAAGGATCTATTTTTTATTTCACCCTTCCCAACGCGTGAACTAAAGATCCCAGCCTCCTGTATGCTAAAAAACCCATTGGGCAATAAATGGTGGCAGTCTCCGTCAAACCCATCATTTTCCATTGTCATATTGCGAAAGGAGAGTGGGCAAGGTATTCCTGATGATGAACATAGGGAGAGGCACCGAGTACACCAGGTAACAGGTAAAGAGCCACTGCCCCAAAGGAGCGACTCTGGAAACCTGCGTGCATTGTACTAAGACCGCATCGATCAGTCTGCCCTCCCGATTGTTCTTCAAGCAACTTTATTGCGAGATGCCCGACGACAAGGTAAATCTGTGAGGGAACGAGCCATGTCAAACGCTCAGGACAGTTGGGCGTGGCAGGACGCTTGACAAGTGCATTGAGAATGGTCATATCTGCAGCGTTAAGATGTATTGGGAGGGGAAGCGGGCGGGTCTCATTCCCTGAATTTGTCATTGGGTCAATAGTATATGCAGTGATAACTCATTGGAAGAGACGGAGGAACAGTCAGCACAGCATATCTGTTTATTCGGCACACAGAATGGGAGGCGATGAATAAGATTATTGATAAGACCAGAAAGGTATTAAAGAAATTTTCTGTGGATTCGTTATCATCTTAAGCGCATGGAGGCAATATATCATCGAGTATGCGGTCTTCCGTATCCAGGGGTAGTAGAAGGATGAAAGCAATACTGGCAGCAGTGCTTACAGTCTCCTGCATTCTCATCCCTGCATACGCTGACAACCCCTCAGAGGTGGCATCGTCCCTCTCCAAGAGAGCGGATGACCTTGTGATCCAGGAGAGATACATGGAGGCGATCGAACTCTACAACGAGGCCATTGCCCTCGATCCCTACAGCAGTGGTACCTGGAACAGGCTCGGAAAGGCAAAGATGAGCGTGGGAAGGTACCCTGATGCGGTCGCGGCATTCCAGAGGGCACTTGAACTCGACCCCTATTACTCGGCGGCATGGAGGAACAAGGGGGATGCCCTTTTTGCGCAGGAAGAGTACAATGCGGCGATAGAAGCCTTTGACAGGGCGCTTGCCATCAATGCGAATGACCTGTATGCCCTGCTGCAAAAGGGAGTCTGCCTGCAAATGATGGGAAAACCCGATCAGGCCATGGCGGGATACACCGAGGTGATCCGCCTTGCAGAGAGGGAAATGAGGCGGAACCCGAACGAAGCGAAGTATGATGCGACCCTCTGGACAAACAAGGGGGATGCCCTCACCCGGCTCGGCCGTTACCATGAGGCCGCCGAGGCATACCAGGAAGCGATCGCCATCAATCCCAAGTACGAACGGGCAGTCAAGGGGATCGAGTATGTGAATGAGACTCTTTTCAGGGCAAAGGGGTCACCAGAACTTCTCAACACCCCTATCTACGTGACAGAGACTCCTGAAGGGGAGATGCCTGTGCCACTCTCTCCCCTCTGTGTACCGCTTGCCATCGGAATCCTGGCGATCGGACCCTACCTTGCCTGCCGGTGCCGCCGGAAGGGCCGCTGATCATCCTCTCTCCTCTGAAATCCCCCATGTTCTTCCACCTTATCCTTACCGACGACTGCAACCTCTGCTGCACCTACTGCCGGGGAAAGATCCTCTCGGGCGGGGTCGACTGGTGCGGGAGGGATGTAACAGTGGACGACCGGCTCCCTCCGGATCTGTGCATCGACCTCGATGACCTCTATTCATTCCTCGGAAAGGACCCTGACCCCTGCCTCACGTTCTATGGCGGGGAACCCCTGCTCAGGCCGGAACTCATCATTGAGATCATGGACCATGCCCCACCCTGCAGGTTCATGATACAGACCAACGGGCTGCTCCTTCCCTCCCTGCCGCCGGATTACCTGCGGCGTTTTGAGACCGTCCTGGTCTCGCTTGACGGCTGCTCCGATACCACGGACAGGCACAGGGGGAGGGGGACCTACCGCAGGGTCATGGAGAATATCGGGTTCCTGAACAGGAATGGCTTCTCCGGAGAACTGATTGCAAGGATGACGGTTGGAGAAGACGTGGATATCGCAGAGGAGGTGCAGTACCTCTCGAAAAACCCGGACCACTCTTTCCGGTCGATCCACTGGCAGCTCGATGCAGAATTTTCCGGGGATGCCGGGATGCGAGAATTCCGGAAGTGGCTCGACGAGTGCTACAATCCAGGCATACGCCTGCTGATCCATGACTGGGTGGAGAGGATGGCGGCGGGTGAAGGTGTTGCACGCTGGTATCCATTCCTCCAGCCCGCATGGGACATGCTCAATGCAAGGGAGAGTGGGCTCAGGTGCGGTGCCGGGCACTCAAACTACACCATCATGACCGACGGCCACATCGGGCCCTGCCCCGTGATGATCGGGATGACGGAGTACTACGCCGGCCACATCTCACGCGCACACCCTCTCCACCTCCCCCTCATCGGGGTGGAGAGCGAGTGCACACGCTGCCCGATTGTGGGGTTCTGCGGAGGGAGGTGCCTCTACTCCCAGATTATCAGGCCCTGGCCTGAGGAGATGCGGGTTGCCGTGTGCGATTCGGTAAAAAACCTCATGGTCGGGTTGCAGGATGCCCTCCCCCGCATCAGGAAGTGCATCGGAGAAGGCCTGGTCCGCGAGGAAGATTTCTCCCATACCCGCTACAACGGGTGCGAGATTATCCCCTGAACCCCGGTCCTACTTGTGGTATGGGTCGCCATGCTGGATCCTTGCCGCACGATAGATCTGTTCGAGGAGAATGAGGCGGACCATCTGGTGGGGAAAGGTCATGCGCGAGAGCGAGACGGTGTGATGTGCCTCGCTTCTCACCTCCTCAGAGACTCCGAGGGGGCCGCCAATGAGAAACGACACGGTGGAATGGCCTCCCATTACCCATGCACGGATACGTTCGGCAAGGTCAATGCTGCTCCAGGGTTCACCTGCGATGTCGAGGAGGATTATCACCCCGCTCCCCTGTGCAGCCGAGAGCAGTCGCTCCCCCTCCCTCTCCAGGATGAGGGCATTTTCTCCATGGGTGGATTCAGAGGGGACCTTTTCGTCGCGCACGTCGATGACCTCTACCCTGAAGTAAGGGCGGATCCGTGCGAGATACTCCCTGATCCCTTCCTGGAGGTAACGCTCCCTGACCTTTCCCACCCCGACGATCCGCACCTGCATGGCGTAAGTTAGGGTGGTAAATGACGTGAAGTGATCGGACTCCGTCGGTGATCACTTTCACCCCTCACGGCGGGTCCTTATATCCCCCTCATTGCAGATGATGTGACGTGGAGGCTCTATGAGCCTCCCTCTGCAGCCCTCTAAAACCAAGGGATATCAGAGGAACCCGGCAACTCCCCATTGCTCTTTTCGGGTTCTCTCTTCACGCAGTCACCAGCAGTGCGGCCACATCCATAAGGAACTCGTGACTTGCCGCGGCATAGGTATGGAAGCGCAGAAATGGGGAAAGCAAGGGTTGCCGCATCCCGACCATCACAGGGAAGGGAGTGCCTTCGGGTTCAGGTATCCGGATCCCGCCCAAGAAAGATTATGGGGGGATGAGGTGCGGGGAGCACAGACAACGCCCTGGGAGTTCCAGAGAGAGAGGGGGCACCGGGGGATGCCGCGTCGGCCCTCGGGGAGTATGCGAAGAGGGAATTATTACGCCTTCAGGCCCCGCGGTCCGGCACTTCCGATCGGACAGAGAGGAAGACCGGCCCCCGGACGTCCACCTTCTTCTTCTGGTCGGTGATGAACCGCATCGCATACTCCGCGATGCGCAGGTTGACATCGCTTGGGAGCTTGGCCATCTTGACCTGGACATGCGTGCCCAGGCTGCACCGTGCCGCTGCCTCAATCCGGGAGGCCGCGAGTGCACTGACCGCATCAAGGTAAGAAATCCCGGCAGATGTCCCTTCCTTCCTCACCACGGCCCACTGGGGGGTGTCTGGGACCCCGAGCACCGAACCCTGGTGGACGAAGACCTCATTGCCACATGCCGGCCCGCACAGTCTTGCACCGCTCTCCTGCTCTTCAACCGTCACCCTGACCTTGGCCCCGTGAAGAAGTCCCTCATAGGCGATAAACGCGCAGGGGCCCATCTCTGCGGCATGCTCTCTCGCAGTGCGGGCGATCGCAAAAGCAAGCGCCCGCCCCTCGGCAGAGACCGGTTCCTCGCGAACGAAGACCGCCCTGGCAATCTCGAAGTCGGTGAGCGGTTGCGGGTAAAACTGGGGATAGGTGAGCTGCCGGATATCCTGGGAGTTATACGCGATCATCGCGAGGCGCTCGACGCCCAGGCCAAGGTTCATTACCGGGATGCCGATCCCGTATTCCCCAAGCGCGGATGGAGAATACATCCCGAAGGTTGCCACCTCCACCCAGTCGTGCACCGGGTGGCGGGCATAGACCTCGGTCTGCGAGTCAGGCATGTAGTACTTGGAGCGCTTCTCGTCCGGGCGAAAACGGAAGTCGGTGTACCCGAAGGCCGAGAGGAGTGCCTGGGAGACTGCTTTTCCCTCCTCGTTCGTGACGTCCTCGCCTGCGATCACGCAGGAAGCGGAGTGGTAACTCATAAGGCGGGTAGGCCCCTCCTCCTGCTCGCGGCGGAAGCAGCGATCGACAGAGAAGAGCTTCAGGGGAAGGGGCGACTTCTCCCACAATGCCGCGAGGGTGAGGAACCACCCGCTGGTCATGTGGCTGCGCAGGGTGCTCCGGGATGAGCGGGGCACGAGATCGCGGAAAGCCGAGAAGACCTTCTCGTAGATCTCAACAGTCTGCCCGTCATCTATTCCGAGTGCTTCGGATGTCGCATGGATCAGGTCGTCGCCGTCGATCGCAGACTTCTTGTACTGCTGCAGGATCTCCCTGAGCCGCTCCTCGGCAGAAGACTCGACCGCCTTGCCCGTGATGCGGCTTATCCCTTCCAGCTCCTCGCGTCCGATCCCCTGGTTGGGCCGCTCGAGCCCCCCGAGGTAGAAGACCCTGTCAAGGACTGCGCTCGCCTCAGGCCCGAACTGCCGGTACACGTCCTGCTCATCGATGATGACGGGATTGCAGGCCTCGGTGAACCCAAGGGATAGGTATGTCTCCCTCAGACGGTTCACCATCTCGCAGATGGGGTGCGCGGCGGCACGGCGGTAGGAACACCTCGGGTACCGGTCGCTGAACGCCGGAGTCGTGAGGACCGAAGGCCCCTCGTGCCATGCGCGCTCGAAATGCTCGCGGGACTTTTTCCTGTACTCCTCCGGGTCGAACCTCATTGCCCCCTCCCCATGCAGACCACCCGGCTCGCAGGGTTCTCGTCCCTGACCTCGTAGTCGCATGCCGCGGCAATGTGCTCTGCAAACTCCTTCACATGGGCAAAGGTCGGCATATTCCCTCTTTCCAATCTCTTTCTACTGTATCCGAGAAACATATATCCCTTCACTTCCACAAACGTCGCCCCCGAATCCTGGATCATCCGCGCATATGAGCCGGGGGAGAAGTCGTTGTACCCCTTGACGAGTGTGATGCGTATTGCCGAGCGGCGTGTTCCCAGCAGGGAGAGGCTCTCCTGGACGTCTTCCCAGGTGTCTTCGAGGGGCCGGCACACTTTCCTGTACGTCCCGGCGTCGGGAGCGGTGAGCGAGACATAAGTCTGGAACGGTCTGCACCGTGCAACGACATCGGGTCGGGTTCCATTGGTGACAAGAAACGTCGAGAAGCCCTCGCGGGAGAAGAGGTCTATGAGCGCGGGGAGATGGGGATAGAGCGTGGGCTCACCTGAAAGGGATACAGCCACGTGCCTTGGGTCGAGGGCTTCGGCGAACCGTTCCGGGGTGACGTAAGGAGAAGGTTTGTACCCGGAGAGCGCCTTTTTCTGGAGCGCTGCAACCCGCATGAGGATCTCCTCGGGCGAGAGATCCCTCTCCCCGGGATACTCATGCTCGAACGACCTCCAGCAGAAGAGGCACCGCTGGTTGCACCGGAGCGTCGGGGTCATCTGGACACAGCGGTGGCTGGCAATCCCGTAGAACTGGTGCTTGTAGCACATTTCGCCTCCCCGAAGCGCCCTCTTGCACCACAGGCAGGGCTTCAGTGCGGCCGAAGACTCCGGAGAGAAGAACTGGTACCCCTGGCGGCGCAGGGCATCACATGGTCCTGAGTGCATCGATACCCAGTGTCTGCAGCGCCTCTGCAAGGGTATTCTGGGTCGCCCTCACCAGGGTCAGCCGTGAGCGCCGCGTCATGCCTTCGCTCTTGAGTACCGGCTCGAAGTGGTAGAAGGCATTGAAGAGGTCGGCGAGTTCCCTTGCGTATGCCGCGAGGAGGTGCGGTTTGAGCTCGCGGACCACGCTTTCGATGACCATGGGGAACCGGATGATCTGCCTGGCGAGTGCCATTTCGTGCTCGTTCTCGAGCATGATGCATTCCTCGAACTCGCCCGCCTTCTCGAGGATGCTGCAGGCCCGGGCATGAGCGTACTGGATATAGGGGCCACTCTGGCGCTCGAAGTCGAGCGCTTCCTTCCAGTCAAAGACCGTGCTCTTTTCAGGGGATATCCTCACAATATCGTACCGGATGGCGGCAAGGGCAACGGACCTGGCGATGGCCCGGCGCTCGGTCTCCGGCAGCTCGGGCCTCCGGGTTGTCACCTCTTCCATCGCACGCCTCTCCACCTCGTCAAGGAGCTCGTCCGCCGACACGAATTTACCGGCACGCGTGCTCATCGACCCTTCCGGGAGGGATACAAACTCGAAGTGGACAATCTCGGGTGTCTTTTCGCCGAGGAGACGGAGTGTTGCGATCAGCTGCGCACCAATCAGCTTGTGGTCGGCGCCGAGCACGTCGATCACCCTGTCGAAGTTCCTGCCCTTCCAGGTATGGTAGGCGAGATCGCGGGCGGCATAGACTGAGGTCCCGTCGCTCCTCCGGAGTACGTACTCCTTCTCGAAGCCCGAGGCCGAGAGGTCGAGCCAGAGTTTCCCGTCTTCGTGGCACTCCTCCATGTGAGAGACCTTGGCCAGGACCCTCGCGGTATCACCGTTCCTGATGAAGTCGCTCTCCCACACGAACCGGTCGTGGCGTGCGCCAAGACGCTGGAGGGTGACTGTGAACCCGTCCAGGCAGAGAGTGACGGCCTTCCTGAAGAGAGCGACCGTAGCCTGGTCACCATTCTCGACCTGCTGCATCAGGCGGTCAACTTCCGCAACGGATTCAGGCCTCGCTTCGAGCGCCCTGTTGGCCGCGATGTAAATTCTTGCCACGTGGTGGTCCCCTTTCTCTCCATGGACCGGTGTGTCTTTGAGGGTGGAAAAGCCCCATACCACGATGGCGATCTGCCGGCCCATGTCGTTGACATAGTACTGGACCTCGAGGGGATACCCTGCCTTCCGGAAGCTCCTGGCAAGGGTATCGCCGAGTATAGTATTCCTTATGTGCCCGACATGAAGTGGGCCGTTCGGGTTCGCGCTGGTGTGTTCGAGGACAACTCGCTCCTCCTTGCGCGGCAGCGTCCCGTAGCCTGGCAGGGTGGCTTCCAGGAGCGCCCGTTCTATGACAGCCCTGCTGAAGTGAAAGTTCAGGTACGGGCCAAGGGCCTCCACTGAGATCTCTGTAAAGTCGTCCCGCTTCGCAAGCCTCGCGGCAAGATCCCGTGCTATCTCCACTGGAGATTTTCTCTCCTGCTTCGCAAGCCCGAATGCGACCGTGCTCGCGAGGTCTGCGTGTGCACCCCCCTCCACCAGGAACACCTCGTCCCGGCCGGTCACTTCCCTGAGGGCACCCTCGATTGTATTGTAGAGCGTAGAAAGCATGGTTCAGTACCCTGTCCGGTAGCGGAGGATCGCAGCGATTCCCCCGAACGCGGTATAGAGGATCGAGCCCTCCTCGAAGTCGTCAGAGATGATCTCAACCCTCGTGCTGGTCTGGTCGGCAAGCCGCGTCAGTTCCTCGATGATATCGACCTCCTGGTCCACGACAAGGGGCCCACTGCACTTCCGGCATGTCTGGGAAGAGAGCAGGTCCTGGACGGTCTTTCCCGGCTCGAGCTGGATGGTCCGCTCCTCTGCATGGCCGCAGGCCTGGCACCTGACGCTGACCCTTGACTTCCGGAGAGATGCGGAGAGGAGGAGGATATCGACTGAACCGACATTGAGGTTCTTCCTGATACTCTCTTCGCCGTATGCGGCAAGACCGTTCTCCCTGACAAGTTCTTTTAAGAACCGGTTCATGAACTCCTTCTCCTTGATCACCTCCATCCCCTTCAGGGCGTCTTTTGCGGCGTCAACGAGCTCGGATAGCCCGCTCTCGTTGGTATAGGCCACGTCAAAGAGGCCGATGATCCGTTTCTGGATCTCGTGATGGAGGTACTGGCCCGCCTCAAACTCCTCCTTCGTGGGGCTCGGACCCCCGATGAGGACGCCCTTGAAACGCTCGAAGAAGTCCTTCTCGGCCAGGAAGATGTCGCTTGCCCTTTCACCGACCTTTGTGTAGAAGTCATTGATGGCGATCTCGCGCAGCCTCGCGAAACGAACGCTTGACTGCCCCCCCTTCCTCTGCTTGCCCGGGACTGTGGAGGTGGCGCCCCCTATCGGCTCGATCCGGTTGCCGCGGAGGAACCCCCAGTACGCCTCGCGCCGGTCAAGCACGAGAAGCCCGTACACGCTCTTCTCCTCGAGCATCTGCTTGAGCGGCTCGAGCTCGAAGTTTGAGCTGCACCGGTACATGTAGAGGTTCAGGGGCTCGGGAGGCTCGATGATGGTGCATTCGAGGTCGGTCCTGTCCCCCTGCAGCTGGACAGTGCCGCAGAAGACCGCCATGCCATGGGGCGGCGGGTTCTTATAATACTTGAGCCGCGAGAGGATCGAGGAGATGGCGCTCTGGACATTGGTGCGAGTCTGCTTGCTCTTGATGTTCGCGCACTGCCCAAACTCGTCCCGGAGCTGCGCGGTCACGTCATGGATCTGCTTGTCAGGTGGTATGTAGAGCGAGATGAGCTCGGTTCCGCTTCCCTGCTTGGCCATGAGCCGCTCGAGTGTCTTCTTGAACTCGTAGCGCCTCCGGCCTTCGTCCATCTCCTGGGACCCGGTCATCTCCTTCTCTGTGGACATATCAAAGCTTCAATACGAATCAACCCGCAGGGCCATAAATTTGCGCACATTCCCCGAGTATCCGTGCGTCTGCCTCTTCGTTGAGCCCGTGGGTGCCGTTGAAGGGAAAGAATGATTTCGGTTCAGGCAGCGCCCTGTATAATGCCTGCCCATCGGCGAAGGGAATGACTGTGTCCCCAGGAGAGTGGAGGACCCAGCTGCTCCGGTTCGCCATGCGTTCCGCGCAGGCCTCGGGGTCGACAGAGAGGAGGAACCGGCGCGCATTGCCTGTGTATGAATCACCGGCTCTTGAGAACCCCGATGTCGAGACACCGATGAACCCCGCGAACCCCGGATCCAGTGCAGCGGCAATGGCCGCATACCGCCCCCCGTTGCTCTCGCCCATGGCATATACAGGTACATGATTCTTCTCCTGCAAGTAAGCCCTCGCGCACTGGATATCGCATACCGAGAGATAGTACTCGGGCCATTCATGGTCAAGGAATCTCTGGTAGTCACGCGCAAGGTCCATTGGATAACCCCCTGTCTCGCCGCCATTTCCCCGCATGTCAAGGACGATGAACGCATAATTGGACCGGGCGAATGCCCCTGCCCTGTCGCGGTGCCCTTCCTTCCTGACTCCTGCACCAGGGGCAAGCACGAAGGCTGCCACAGGGGCGTCAGGGAGCGCAGCGAAGGCGTATACGTCTCCTTCCCCAGTGTGGAATACTATCCTGGTGAATGTGAACCCTTCATCTCTTGAACACGACGTTTCCTCTGCGGTGCATACCGGGCAATCCAGGGAGAGCCAGCCGGACTCATTTACCGCGTAGTCTCCCCGGGGCATTTCGCGCTCCTCCAGGCATCCCGGCAACACCAAGAGAAGGGCAAGGACAAGGCAGGGGGCCAAGAGCGGGGATCTCACCGCGATTCACCGATGCAGCGGCAGATGATACTGATCGTCTTGGCGTCACAGATCCTGCCGTCCCTGATCATTTCAGGGAGATCCTCCCATTTTACCCTGACAAGCTCGATGATCTCGTCCTCGTCTTTTTGATACAGGCAGGAGGGAGAGAGCCCATGGGCCTCGTAGAGGAAAAGAACCTCGTCTGAGAACCCGGGGGTGGTATAGAGGGTGCCGCGTGGGATGAGCGTCTCTGCCTGGAACCCTGTCTCCTCGATTAGCTCACGGTGTGCCGCGGCAACAGGGTCTTCACCGGGATTGAGGGTTCCTGCAGGGGCCTCAAGGATGTACTTCCCGATCACGAACCGGTACTGCCGGATGAGATAGCAGGAGCCATCTGCCCTGAATGGCAGGATGACGACCGCATTCCCGGGGTGCACTGCCACTTTCTCGACCCGGGATCCGGATGGAAGGTTGTACTCCTTTCTGTCTACCCACAACCTCTTCCCCCTGTAAATATCAGTCATGTCTCCTCCCGGTACGGGATAGGATCTTTCATCCCGACCAAAGAGAACGCCTCTTTGCGGAAATGGCATGCCCCGCACCTTCCACAGGCCACTTCCTCGTCCTGGTAGCACGACCATGTGTGCTCATAGGGAACTTTCATGCGGGAACCCTCCACGAGTATCTCCCTCTTGCTCATCCGGATGAACGGGGTATGAATCCTGATGGTGGTCCCCGTCCTCGTCCCCGTGTCGATAGCCGTCTGGAACGCCTCGATGAAGGCGGGGCGGCAGTCAGGGTACCCGCTGTAATCCTGGGACTGGACGCCGATGAATATGGCCTCTGCGCCACGCGCCTCTGCATAACTGGTGGCGATCGCGAGGAGATTTCCGTTCCGGAACGGGACATAGGTGTTGGGGATACCATCCCGGTCAGAGCGGTAGCAATCGACTGGGAGCGTATGGTCTGTCAGGCTGCTCGCCCCGAATGCCGAGAGATAGGCGAGGTCGACCTCCCGGAACTCCTCGGCGCCGAGCAGTCCTGCAATGGTCTGTGCGCAGGCGCGTTCCTTCTTCTCGGTGCGCTGGCCGTAATTGAAATGGAGTGCGAGGATCGAAAAGCCCCTCTCGCGAGCGAGGTAGGCGAGGGTAGCCGAGTCCATCCCTCCGGAGAGGAGGCACACCGCTCTCATGGTCTAGCGCACCCCCAGGGTCTTATGGAGCTGCAGCTGCAGCCTCGCGGGAAGATCCCGGTCGATCAGGAAGGATGCGATGGCATATGCGTCTGACCCCTCGACCGGGGAGAAGAAGACCTCTCCCCTGACGGGGTGCGACTCAAGCACCCTGGCGGCGTATTCGCAGTCCGCGAGGTCGCTGACCACGAACTTTACCGAGTCCTCCTGCGTGATCCCGCAGAGGAGCGAGAGATCGCTCTCCTCCCCCGAAGAGGGACACTTCACGTCCATACAGATACCTGCGTAATCCTGGAACGAGGAAAAATCGATTGTGCCGTTCGTCTCTATGTCGATGAGGTACCCTTCGGCATGGAGGGACATGAGGAGGGAGAGGAGCGGGCGACCCTGGAGGAGAGGCTCTCCCCCGGTGATGCAGAGGTAGGTGCCTCCGAGTTCATGCACCCGCGAGGCGATCTCCTCCTCGTCCATCTCGGTTCCGCCAGAGCGGGCGTAGGGAGTGTCGCACCAGGAACAGCTGAGGTTGCAGCCGGCAAACCTGATGAAAGTGCATGGTCTCCCCTGCCGTTTCCCCTCACCCTGGACGCTCCTGAACACCTCACTGACTTTCATAGTTCACTTCTGCATGGCAGGAAGGGGATTCCCAGACACGGATCCGGATCACCCTCGCGTCGAGGCCCAGAACGCGGCACTCTTCGTTGAGCATGCCGGCAATCAGGGATGCGAGCAGTTCGCTTGTGGGCTCACCAGGGGTCGTGATGACCGGGTGGAATGCGGTAATTGCCTGGACCATGGGGTCTCCTTCGTTGAGGATGATCTGGTGATCGTACCGCCCGATGACATTTTTTATGGTATTGTAGTCCACCAGAATGCCGGTCCGCCCGTCCACCTGCCCCTCCATCCACACCTCCACCTTCCATCGGTGCCCGTGCAGGCAGGCGCATTTCCCCTTGTAATGCAGCAACCTGTGGCTTGCATCGAACTGCACCTCCTTGTAAATGCGGCAGATCATGAGAGAAGGTTGGCGGGAACGGGATATAATATTATTAGCAATGCGATGCAACCAATACAGGCAATCGGGGACTCCTCCATAATATATAAGTCGCCACCGCGCGTTTATATATACCACACTGGGTGAAACCGAGTCCACCACAGATGAACTGGTACATGAGGGTATTTCATGGGAAAGGGTAAATTCGCAGCAAGGAAGCTGCTCAAGGACGCAAAGAAGTTCCGCTGGAGCGACCCGAAGTTCGTGCGGAGCCAGGGCGGGGTCAACCTCAAGTCAGACCCCCTCGAGGGCGCTCCGCAGGCACGCGGGATCGTGCTCGAGAAGATTGGTGTAGAGGCCAAGCAGCCGAACTCGGCAATCCGCAAGTGCGTGAGAGTGCAGCTGATCAAGAACGGCAGGCAGGTCACGGCATTCGCCGTCGGTGACGGCGCCATCAACTTCATCGATGAACACGACGAGGTCGAGATCGAGGGGATCGGGGGAAGACTGGGGAGGTCCATGGGAGACATCCCGGGTGTCCGGTATGTCGTCACCAAGGTGAACAATGTCTCACTCCACGAGATGGTCATCGGCCGCAAAGAGAAGCCACGCAGGTGATCTGGAATGACACAGACAGAACCCGCAACCCGGCTCCTCTTCAACAAGTGGGACCTTGGCGAGGTGCAGGTGACCGACCCGAGCCTTGTCAGGTATATCAGCCTCAATCCCGTGATCGTCCCTCATTCAACCGGTAAATTCACCCGCCAGGAGTTCAACAAGGCCAACATGCTCATCGTCGAGCGACTCATCAACCGGCTGATGCAGTCCGAGATGAACACCGGCAACAAGCAGCTGGCCACCCGCATCGTGCGCGACGCATTCGAGATCGTCCACAAGAAGACCAAGAAGAACCCGGTCCAGGTTCTCGTCGAGGCGATTGCCAACACGGGTCAGCGCGAAGAGACGGTCAGGCTGAAGTACGGCGGGATCAATGTCCCGAAATCGGTGGACACGGCACCGATCCGGAGGGTAAACACCTCCCTCTATTTCATCTCCGAGGCAGTCTCCAAGGCAGCCCACAAGAGCAAGAAGCCGGTCGCCGCGTGCCTTGCAGACGAGTTGATCGCCGCTTCGAAGGGTGACGTCAAGGCATACTCGGTGAACAAGAAGGAAGAACGCGAGCGCATTGCGAAGTCCGCAAGATAAGGAACAATATTCACTTTTTTGTGGTGTTTTTGATGGCCCGAGGCAAAAAATCAATCGAGAAAGTCACTGAACTGATGAGTGATCCGGTACACATCCGGAATATTGGCATCGTTGCCCATATCGACCACGGCAAGACCACCCTCTCCGACAACCTCCTTGCGGGAGCGGGGATCATCTCGGAAGAGCTTGCGGGAAAGCAGCTCTTCATGGACTCTGACGAGGAGGAGCAGGCCCGCGGCATCACGATCGATGCGAGCAACGTCTCCATGGTCCACGAGTACGAAGGCCAGGAGTTCCTGATCAACATGATCGACACCCCGGGCCACGTTGACTTCGGGGGCGACGTCACCCGCGCGATGAGGGCCGTTGACGGTGCAGTGGTGCTGGTCGATGCGGTGGAAGGGACGATGCCCCAGACAGAGACGGTGCTCCGGCAGGCCCTCAAGGAAGGTGTCCGCCCGGTCCTCTTCATCAACAAGGTCGACCGCCTGATCAATGAGCTCAAGGTGGATGAGATGGAGATGCAGATCCGCCTGGGCCGGGTCATCGACAAGGTCAACAAGCTGATCAAGGGGATGAACGAGGAAGCTTACAATGCAGGCTGGAAACTCGATGCATCCCAGGGAACTGTTGCCTTCGGGTCTGCACTCTACAACTGGGCAGTCTCGGTCCCCTTTATGAAGAAGAGCGGGGTCTCGTTCAAAGAGGTATACGAGAGCTGCAGGACCGGCGACATGAAGAACCTCGCGAAGAGGAGTCCTCTCTGTGAAGTGGTCCTCGACATGGTAGTAAAGCACCTGCCGAACCCGAAAGACTCGCAGAAGCGGCGTATCAAGGTGATATGGCATGGGGATGCAAATACGCCTGAAGGAAAAGCGATGCTCGAATGCGACCCGAACGGCCCCGCCACTCTGATGATCACCGATATCTCGTTCGATCCTCATGCAGGGGAAGTTGCCACCGGAAGGCTGTTTTCCGGGCGGATCAGGCGCGGCACCGAACTCTACGTCATGGGGACTGCAAAGAAGGTCAACCGGCTCCAGCAGGTGGGGATCTTCATGGGGCCTACCAGGGTCGAAGTAGAGGAGATCACCGCGGGGAACATCGCTGCTGTGACGGGCTTAAAGGACGCGATCGTCGGGTCCACTGTCACCACCCTGCAGGACATGACGCCTTTTGAGTCCCTGAAGCACTACAGTGAACCTGTGATGACCGTTGCGGTAGAGGCCAAGAACATGAAGGACCTCCCGAAACTCGTCGAGGTCCTCCGCCAGGTCGCGAAGGAGGACCCTACCCTCCAGGTCAACATCAACGAGGAGACGGGGGAGCACCTCATCTCGGGGATGGGAGAGCTTCACCTGGAGATCGTCACAGGCCGCATCAAGAGGGACAAAGGTGTGGAGATTATCACCTCCGAGCCGATCGTCGTGTACCGCGAGACAGTGACGCAGAAGGCGGGCCCTGTCGAAGGGAAGTCCCCCAACCGGCACAACCGGTTCTACCTGGAACTCGAAGTCCTGCCGGACGCCATCGTGGAACTGATCAAGAATGGGCAGGTCTCGATGAACCAGTCGCAGCTTGAGCGTCGTGACGCCCTGATCGCTGCAGGCATGGACAAGGACGAGGCAAAGAATGTCAAAGACATCTATGGCCACACCATGTTCATCGACATGACCAAGGGTATCCAGTACCTGAACGAGACGATGGAACTGATCATCGAGGGCCTCCACGAAGCACTCGATGGCGGCCCGCTCGCAGACGAGAAGGTCCAGAACCTGAAGATCAAGCTCGTGGACGTAAAGCTCCACGAGGATGCCATCCACAGGGGCCCGGCCCAGGTCATCCCCGCAGTGAGGGCGGCTGTGAAGGCAGGGATGCTGATGGCAGGCGACACCCTCCTTGAGCCCGTCCAGAAGATCCAGATCACGGTCCCCACCGATCAGATGGGGAACGCCACTGCCCAGATCCAGGGGAGGCGCGGGCAGGTATACGATATCCAGAGCGAGGGAGACACCGTCACGGTCGTCGGCAAAGCCCCCGTTGCCGAGCTCTTCGGGTTTGCCGGAGATATCCGTTCCGCCACCGAAGGCCGGGCGATGTGGAGCACCGAGTTTGCAGGTTTCGAACTCGTGCCGAGCAACCTGATGAAGGAGGTCGTGACCTCCATCCGGAAGAGAAAGGGCCTCAAGGAGCAAATGCCAACCCCGGCGGACTACCTGGCCTGAACTTACCTTTTTTCCACCCACCCCGATTCTCTCTCTTTCCTGCATCTCTCCTGGTGAGGTTGATTCCTCAACGGGATTTGTGGCGCTGTGCTCCCTGGTATGGAGTGTCCTGATGCCCCCGGCATTCGTTGTGGGTTTTCTCTCTCTTCGCCTGCCTGTTGTTTTGTGTGGGGAGACTGAATCGAGATTGTTGTCTGCATGTTAATTCAGTTACCGAACCGCCGCCGGGGCGTCCTTCGGGGGCGGCGGCGTGCATCGCATGTGGGGGTGTGGGGGCGGATAGCCCCCACAAAATGTATCCGGTTCACCAATCCTACCAACACCAGAAAGCGAAAAACCCTCTCTTCACGATTCTTCCCTGGGATGGATATCCCAGGCTTTGAGGGGGCACCCCTGAGGCGTTCCCCTATATGAGTAGGTATCGCAGAGATTCAGCTCAATCCAGTCTCCCTATACAAAACAGCGAAGAGCTAAAAAATCGAGGAATGTAAACCCGCATGCAATCGCGGGAGTCCTCATAATAAGGTTGCCCGTATGATGGTGACGGGCTGGAGGGGGCGGTCGTTCCGGTCGGTCTTTACGCTCGCGATCCTGTCCACCACGTCCATCCCGGCAGTCACACGGCCGAATACTGGATGCTTCCCGTCAAGGTAGTGGTTGTTGACGAGGTTGATGAAGAACTGGCTCCCTCCTGTATTGGGCCCGGCGTTTGCCATCGAAAGTGTGCCCCTGTCATTCTTCCTCCCGGCCCTGAACTCGTCCCGTATGGTATACCCGGGGCCGCCCCTGCCGGTTCCCGTAGGGTCGCCTCCCTGTATCATGAACCCGTTGATGACCCGGTGGAATATAATCCCGTCATAAAATCCCTTCTTGACAAGGGATGCAAAGTTCCCCGCGGTCACGGGCATGTCTTCGAATAGCTCTATCTCAATGGTGCCATGGGTTGTCTCCATGGTCACGCGGGTTCCTGGGAGTGGCTCGTTCTTTCCAGTCATGACTCTCTCATCAGTATTTGATCGTGAAGGCAGAAGGATGTTCTGGACCAGCTCACCGGGAATGCCCCCCTATAGATGCGCAATGTCATCGGGTGCGGGGTATCCCTGAAGAGTGATCGTTGATGTGATGCTTCTCTTGCGGGTTTTTCGCTTCTCCCACGATTGCGGGGATCCACATAGAAACGGTAAAAAACCAGGGGGTGAATAGATCCCCTGAATGGCAGGAGGAAAGCTGAAGATCGTGGTCTTCGGGGCATACAATGCCGGAAAGTCGTCGTTCATCCAGGCAGTAGACCCTGACGCACGACATGTCGAGGCGCACACCAACGAGGGCGATACCACCGTGGCACTCGACTATGGCAGGGTGGAGATCCACTCCTTGCAGGTCCACCTCTTCGGGACACCGGGACAGGAGAGGTTCGAGTTTGTGAGGGAGATCATCTCACGGGGGATGGACGCCGCGATCCTCCTCGTCGACTGCAGTGTTGCAGCCGACGAGTTTACAATGAACCTCTACGACACCCTCGCAAAGAAGAATATCCCCCTTGCAGTCATGCTGAACAAGTGCGACCTTGCCGGTGCATGTCCCGGGACACTCCGTGCCGCGTTTGAAAATTCCCAGGTGTATGAGATCTGCGCAAGTGAGCGCGCCCGGGCGATGCCTGCGCTCGTTGCGTTTGTCGAGACCCTGGTGCGGGATTTGTAGAAAGAGTCCTTCCCGTGGCGGATCGTTACAGGGTGCCGGCGTTTGGAGGGAGAAAAATCCATCCCGCCCTTCTTTACCTCCACACGTTGACCGGGTCGATCGAGGCGTCGATCAGGAGGTCGAATTCGATGGACTTGAGCCATCCTGCCTTTTCGAACATGTTCATAAAACAGATCCCGATGGTTGCAGCATCCGGGTACTTTGTGATTGCTGATTTCACCTGGTCCACGGTGACGGGGACATTCGGCATCGAGAGGCCTCCCATGACCACCACCGCTGCCGGATTTGCGATCTTCGCCGCACCTTTTGCCTGCATCCCGATGTCAGGAACGAGCGCGAGTTTCTGAGCCTTGGATTCGTCAACGTAAGGAACGAAGACCTGTGAAAGTTCGAGGCTCCGTACCGCAAAGCCCAGGAGTTCGACGAATGGGGTGCATGTCCCCGGGCACCCGTAATACACCACCTGGTCGCCGGCCTTCATGCCCTTCTTCTCGATGAACTCCTTGAATGGGCGGAGCATTCCCGGGACTCCCTGAAACACTTCTTTCTGCTTCATGCATTTCTCCTCCTATGAGAATGAATAACATTCGCAGTGCATATGAATATATAGGTACTGAGTGAGCTGGGGGGGGCACTCCCGGCACACAACAAGGAAGGGAGGAGAGAGACATGTCAGGCGGGGGAGTCGCGGCGGCAGGTGGGCAGGAGGGAAGGATGCGATCGGTCCTGGTCTGTTATGCCAGCCGCTACGGGTCAACACGGGAGATTGCCGGGTGGATCGCAGACGAACTTCGGGGCGCGGGGTTTATCGCAGACTGCCTGCCGGCGGGAAAGGAGGTACATCCGGCAGCGTACGATGCGGCAGTGATTGGGAGTGCACTCTACATGGGCAAGTGGCTCGCCGAAGCCCGTGAACTGGTATCGAGGGAGAGGATTCCACTGGGAAGGATGCCCGTGGCAGTCTTCTCTGTCGGGTATTCGTTGAAAGAGCTGACTCGGCCCTCCCTGCAGGCGGGAGAGGCAGCGCTTTCGGACATCAGCCTCTTCATTGCACCCCGCGACGCGGCCTTCTTCCCGGGAAAGGTGGACCCTGAACGGGTAAGCCCGGCCGACCGTGCGATCCTGTCTCTTGCGGGCATTCCCGGAGGGGACTTTTGCGACGCCGATCTGGTCCGCGCATGGGCCAGGACGCTTCCCGCGCTCCTTGGGCTTATCCAGGGGGGAGAATAGTCCAATGGCCGGCACACGGAGGCGGAAGGAGGGGATTGGCCATCGGCCTCCTGCCTGACCCCAGGAATGGAAAAAGCGAGATGGGTTGGCCGGATCAGGTCACCATGACATGGAGGTCATAGGTTTGGGGGGCCTCAATGTAGGTAAGGTTCACAGGTGTTCCCCACATGTAGATGGTGGCGACGTCACCCGCCGGCTCTGATTCGAAGGCGACCCTGAGGCCGTCGATCCTGTATTGTGCGTCAAGGTTGAGCGGGAGATAGTCACTGCCATCGTCACCGGCAATGCCGTAAAACCCTCCCTCAAGGTCCTGGAACACCACCGTTCCCGCAGGGATCCAGGGCCGCCGGTATTCTCCGTGCACAGACTGGTTTCCCTTCTCTGCAGCTTCGAATACCCACAGGTGGGTTCCACCTGCCCCCACCAGTTGCGTGGACGGCGGGAGGAATTCATCCTTGATCAGCCTGAGCCCGGTGGAATGAGAGAGGTTCCACGAGTAGCCTGTAGTGGGGTTCTCGGCGAGCTGGAGCGAGAACGTGGAGCCAAGGGACGCAGTCACCTGTTTCCCATCACTCTTCTCATCAAACGACTGTGCAGCTGCAACCGGTGCGGTGGGTGTAGGAGTCGGACTCCCGTTTCCTGCCGGCGGCTGGGTGCACCCGGCCATGAATACGGCCAGGAGGCAGAGCAGTGCTGCACCGAGAATCAGAACATGGTATCTTGACATGATCATTACAATTACCTCTGGTAAGAGAACGTATGGACGCCTCCCGATAAACCCTTTCCGATGACTGCGAATCCGTTTGAAGTGATTTGGGAAATTCAGCGAGATCTGAGTACCGTTGTTTTCAGTTAGGCGGGAGAGGCATCCTCCTCCAATATGCGATATCCTATGTGGGCAATGTCGGGTATTTGTTTTATAAATGACGGGAGGGGGAGAATCCCAACTCTTTGGATCCCCCGGTCAAGATGCCCTTTTCCCCTGCCGCATCACCCTGTACGCGATTACCTGCGGGCAGGGGTATCTGGAACATATCAAAGTTTCCGCAATCATAGTTGCGCATGATTTTTGGTCTCTCTCTTTGTGTGGTCAAGCCCGGGAGATACCATCGTGATTGAGGATTTGCGCTCACAATAGCCTGAATGAGATGAACGATAATTAATACAGCCGGTTAAAAAGAACCGTACAGAGGAAGAAAAAATAAATTATTTCGGTCCCAGGTAGGGGTTCCGCAGGCCCTTGTTCACGCCGAACTTGGCCCTCTCCTCGACAGTCTTCTGGTTCTTGGTGATCTTTTCGGTCGCAAGTTTGGTCACGAGTTCGAGGCCGGGTTTCACCTGCTCGATGGGCTTCGTCTCGAAGCATCCTGCCGCGATTGCCTTCGACCAGATGTCGTCGCCATTGCGGGTCCGGACAAAGACTGTGCTCCAGCCGTCGGGGCTTCCGACGGATCCGGTCGAGACGTCCGCGAGGTTTGCCACGTAGTCAAGGCAGACATGGCAGCCGGGCTGTTCGTACTTGTGGGTCACCTTGAGGGGGAGTTGGACGACCTGTCCGCGCTGCCCGTAGACCCAGAACTTGCCCTTGCCGATCTCCATCTTCTTGACCGCTTCCATCTTCATTGCCGCATGGTCCTCGACGAGCTGCTTTACGCTCTGGTACGAGAAGTTCTCCATGCAGAAGATGCCGATAGCGAGCTTGATCTTGTCGGGAACGTCCCGCAGCCCGACGGGGTAGAGCTGGCCCTTCCTGACCGCCTGCATCTGGCAGGGGGTCCCCACGATGCCGATCTTGTCGAGACCGTAACTGCGGGTTGCCTCCTTGATCCATGACACCTGGGGGCTGATGTTGTACTTGGTGCCGCTCGAGCTCATCAGCTCCTCGACGGTGGTGGCGATGAACGGGCGGGGCCTCCAGGGCTCGTCGCCTGGTCCTGCAACAATGGCGCCGTCGATGATACCCTCTTCAAGTGCGAACTTGAAGAGCTGGGTGACAATACCCCCGTCCTGTGCCTTCTTCAGGATGGCCTTGTCAGCGCTGCGTGCCGAAACACAGAGTTTGTATTTTCCGAGTTCTCCTGCCATCTCTCTCACCTCATTTGAGTGCCGCATCAATGGCATCCATGATGCCCTCGAATTCGGGGATCACATCAAAGTTGAAGAAGCTCCTCGGACACTGGGCATAGCAGGCACCGCACTTGATGCACATCTCCCGGTTCACGTTGGGCTTCCCGTATTCGTGGGTGATTGCCCTGACAGGGCATGCCGCGGCGCACGATCCGCATCCCATGCAGAGGCCCTGGTTGACCACGTCATACATCAGGTCGCAGCCGCAGGCCTCTGTCCCGCGGTCTGCGAGTTGCATCAGCGGGGTCAGGTATTTCTTGGCCAGCTCCTGCTGGTCCTTGTTGCCCTTGAGGAGCAGGTACGCCATCACGCAGACGTTCCTGATCAGCTGCGGGGTGGGTGCGCACCCGGGGATATAGACATCTACCTTGATCAGGTCTCCTATCGGGAGATAGGACTCGTGCTGGGGCTGGTTTGGCTGGCCACCACGGCCGAAGCGGGTAATGTTGCCATAACACGCACAGCCGCCCACTGCAACCACTACTGCCGCTTTTTCGCGGGCCTCTTTGATCTCATGTACTGACAACTTGTCCTGGATACACACTGACCCCTCGACGAGTGCCACGTCCATTTTAGGGATGTGCCGCACATCGGCGAGGGTCAGGCCATAGACAAGGTCGGCGTATTTGTCAAGTATGGTTAACAATCCACCATAGTTGTCTGCTAAGGATACCAGACAGCCCGTGCATCCGCTCATGTGCACGTGGCCAACTGTAATCTTGTCTGCCACAGGCTTTTCCTCCTTTTTAATCGTTTCAGCCTTTTTCTCCACGTCAGATTTCACCGCAGGCTTTGCCTTCGGTTCCGAACTGGCGCTCTTCGTTCCGAAGATTCTCGAGAGTAGTCCCATAATCCACTCCGATCAGGGCGAGCACTTCACGTACAGCCCTGGGTATCGCTTGTTGAATCTCATCAGTGAGCCCTATCTCAAATTCAGGGGCACTCACTCGCTTTGGCTGACATCCGATGATGGTGATATCAATGGAATCTTTCAACCTGTGAAGTGGCTCGGTAAGGTCCCAGGAATGGGCGTCACGGTAACTTCCAGGAGGAAGATCTTCGACTCTGAATGTTCTCAGTTCTCCAGGTTCTCCCCCGAAATCTGCAATATCGACAATGATCAATTTTCGGGTCTTCTCAGGATCAAGAAGAGTAAAGATGAAATGCGGACCACCGAGGCCCGCATCTTCGGCTTTGACATTGTCGGGAAGTGTGATGTGGGAGAGAGCTTCCACTACGGCAGGACCGAATCCGTCATCCGCAAAGAGAGGATTTCCACACCCTGCAATCACAATCTCGGGATACAGCATGCGAGAGATCTCACTGGATGAGTTTCTGGGCGACTATCCTCTTGTCTTCGTCGACCACGATCATGTGAGTGGCACATGACACACATGGGTCATAGCCACGGACAACCATCTCGGCCACCTGCCAGGGAGCTCCGGTGAGTGCGCGGCTGCAGGTGGGGAAGTTCCAGGTGGTGGGCACGAGCATCTCGTAGTAGAGGACCCTGCCATCCTTGACTTTCGCCAGATGGACATCGCACCCGCGAGGCGCCTCGTTCGCAGCCCACCCGAGTGACCCGTCACCCTGAGGGATGTGGTCGGCAAGTACCTTTCCATTCGGGTTGTATTCGTCAAGTGCATTGATCATGGCATATAAAGAGTCGGTATACTCCAGCTGCCTGGCGATATGTTGCCCCCATGTCCCCTTCTCGTCAAAGTTCTTGAAGGTGACAAGACGGGCACGAGGACCGACCTCGACGGGAGCACCGTCATACAGCGGCACACCGGTGCAGGCTTCCATCTGGGGGTTGACCTTTGTCCCTACCGGCGAGGTTCCACCGATTGGATAGCTTGGGTCTGCAAGGCTGACCTCTCCTTCGCCCATGTACCAGTCCCACGGGCGGACATCGGTCCAGCGCTTGGGGTCCCATCCAGGGCACTCATCGAGGTTCGAGCTTGCATAGACGGGGTGGGCTGCCATGTAGCCCTGGTTATGATACCCGAGAGTCTTCGGGAGCGGGATCTGTTTTCCCCCAACCTCGACCCAGTCGCGTTTCTTCATGTTGTTGATGATAGCGAGCATCAGGTCCATCTGCTCGTGGGCGAGGACAAGACCTTCCTTTGCAAGGTCGTACATCTTCGTCTTTGCCTGCTGGGTACAGGCTTTGTACATGCCTCCTACCCTGGGGTTGCTTGGATGTACTGCCTCTCCACCCGCAATCTGGCCAATGGTCTGGCCGATCTCGCGAAGCCTCTGGATACGCTTGGCAACGGATCTGACTGGCTCCTGTGGGGAAAAGGGATTGATCTTGGTGTCGGTCCCGGGCAGGTAGAAGTCGGGAAGGATCAGGATGTTATGCAGCGCGATACTGTGAAGCCGGTTAGCACACTGGAGGATGATGCGAAGGAGTTTTGCATCTTTTGGGATCTCGCAGCGTATTGAGCCTTCCATCGACTCGATTCCGGCAAGAGTGTGGGCGATCGGGCAGATACCACACACGCGGGATGCGATCTTCGGGACCTGGTCCATCGTCTTCCCGATGGCCAGCTTCTCTACGCCCCTGACGGGGGTGATAGAGAGCCAGTCACCACGCTCGACGATACCCGCATCGTCCACCTTCAGGACGAGCTTTGAGTGCCCCTCATGCCTCGTGGTTGGAGAGATCTCTACAATTTTCGACAATATTATCGCCTCATGGTATTCTCGTGTTCTCTTTGCGATACCGGTGTAATTCCACACGCACCTCTCATGGAGAGATGTTTGACCGTACAGAGTACGTTCAGTGTGAATGTGGCAGTCTTCCTGTATTTATCTCCTGTGCAGATGATCGGTGTGTTGGTTTTAGGTTATAATTGGCCTCTAATCAGAAAATAAAGGGTATTTGGAATATTTTGCAATGCAGTGCATTCAGAATGTGGAAAAAATTTCCCGCACAGTGCGGGAAAAAAGCCGTCAATTTGAGCTTTTTCCCTCGGGTTTTTTCAGAAAAAGCGCGCGCTTTTTTCGGAGGTTGGGAAGTGACAATCCCGGGGGCGGCCAGGCCTTCATATGGTTTCCCTGGTTGGAAAAGAGTGATTATTTCGTATGTTTCGCAGGATGCAGGGCCCCTTCACTTCCCCGTTTCGCCATGCCCTGCGCTTTGCCTGTCTAGGGATGTTCGCCGTTCAACTCCACGTATAACTCCGCCATCGTCGCCTGGCGCTCGGCATAGGCGTCGTGCTGGTGGATGCTCTCCTCGTTGGTCTGCTTGATGGTGATCAGTGAGTCACCGGGCAGTTCCTTGAACTCGGCGAGTACTTTCTTTGCAATCTCCCTGACGCAGTCTTCAACGAAGCGGGGGTTCTTGTGGGCGCTGAGTACGACATAACTCTCGTCACCGCGCTTGAGCAGTTCGAAGATGGAGGAGCTCATTGACTCCTTGAGGATGCGTATTATCTTCTCGAGCTTGACGTGCTGGTCGTCGTCGATCTCTATGCAGAGGAACCCGCGGCCGCGCTGGTTGTGGGTAGCCATCGGCACTTCACCAAGGAATGCCTCGATCTTCTCTTTGGGGATCTCCAGGTTCTGGAGGACCGTCATCGCCCGCTCCTTCATGATGTCCTGGGCACACGGGCATGCGGTCATTCCCGTCACCTCGGCTCCGATACTCTTCCTCACGATGGGCTCGCGGAAAGTTCTCCGTGCGACTGCCCGGGCATGGACCTTGACCACCTCGTGGCAACTGGTGTGGGAGACCGGAGTCTCACGCTTGACCATGAACTGGCTGTTCATCAGCACCTCGGTGCGGTCGGCATACTCATGCCGGTCGAGGAGTTTTCTTGCCACCACGCTGCAGAGGTTTTCGATCTCTTTCACGTCACCGTCGATGGCCTGCTGGAGCACCTCGTCGATGACTTCGAAGTTCCTCGAAAGGTTGGCCCCCTTGAGGCTCCCGGGGAGGTCCACGAAGACGTCGAAGTTGGAGATGAAAATGACCGGTCTCTTCTCGGGCCTGGAGACTTCCACGAGCTTCTTGACGTTCTTTACGCCAACCCTGGTGAGATTGATCCGTATATCCGGGAGAGTGGACTGAATATCTGGCAAATCACGCCCGGATTTTATTTTTAGGGTATTGGGAATAGCGCATCGCTCCCAGGAATGATGTGGAATGTAATTTTTCAATATAATATTTAAGTGCTCTGTTACTGATATCTGATGGATCAGCATATGATGGAAAAATATTATGATACCGATGCGGACCTTGACGTTCTGAAGGGGAAGCGTATTGCAGTGATCGGGTATGGGTCTCAGGGCAGGGGACAGGCCCTCAACCTCCGCGACAGCGGTCTTGACGTCGTGATTGGTCTTCGGCCCGGGCGGTCCTGGCAGGCAGCGTCCGCCGACGGGTTCAAGGTCTATCCTGTTGCGGAGGCCGTCAAAGCGGCCCAGGTCGTGCAGGTCCTCGTCCCGGACGAGCATCAGGGAGCCATCTACCAGGCCGAGATCCGCCCCCACCTCTCGGAGAAGAAGTGCCTGATGTTCTCCCATGGGTTCAACATACATTTCGGGCAGATCGTCCCCCCGCCTGACGTGGACGTCATAATGGTGGCCCCGAAGGGCCCTGGGCATATGGTCAGGAGGACCTTTGAGGAGGGGAAGGGCGTTCCCGCGCTGATCGCCATCCACCAGAACTACACCGGCAACGCCCAGCAGATCGCGCTCGCTTATGCCAAGGGCATCGGGGCCACCCGGGCAGTTGTGCTCGAGACCACGTTCCGCGAGGAGACTGAGACCGACCTCTTTGGCGAACAGGTGGTGCTGTGCGGCGGGATCACCTCACTCATAAAGGCCGGATTCGAGACCCTGGTTGACGCGGGTTACGCCCCGGAGATGGCATACCTCGAAGTCCTTCACGAGACCAAGCTGATCGTTGACCTCATCTACGAAGGAGGGTTTACCAGGATGCGCAACTCCATCAGCAATACCGCCCAGTATGGCGACCTCACCCGCGGTCCCCGAGTGATCGGCCCTGAGGTATACCTTGCGATGCAGGAGATCCTCAAAGAGATCCAGAGCGGCGAGTTTGCCAGGGAATGGATGCTCGAGAACATGGTGAACAGGCCCGTCTTCAACGCCCTCACGAGGGCAGACGAAGAGCACCTGATCGAGCAGGTGGGAAAAGAGGTCCGGGCCATGATGCCCCAGTTCCAGAAACAATAACTCCGATTCCTTCATTTTTCCTGCAAACGCGCATGCATTCCTACACCATATCAGCGGAAGGTGGAGGGAATGGCAATGCATGGCTCTCTCTGGGGGGAGAGCCCCCTCCCGGAAGGATCAAGACGGCCTGCCGGGGAAGTATGCATGATACACGCCAGGTTGTAGTGTCTGGCAATACCCGGAGACAGGGGTCACCGGTTGCCGTGCATCGGGAAGGGGGGAGGTCCTCTGGAAAAATGCTGAAGGAGACCAGAGACAAGCTCCATGAGGTGGCATTTTTTACACCAGGACGCCTTATATATGTATGATGGTTGAGCCGTACGAGACACTCCTGAAGAAAGCCTACTCCCACGTGACCGAGCCTACAGAATCGGTGGAGCGGTTCACAGTACCGGAAGCACGATCATACATTGAAGGGAAGACCACAGTTCTCGAGAACTTTTCCGAGATTGCCGACACCGTCCGCCGGGACAAAGATCACCTGATGAAGTTTCTCCTCGGAGAACTCGGAACTGCCGGCAAGATTGACGGTTCGCGGGCGATCTTCAATGGGAAATTCGAACCGACACTGATCAACACCCTGGTGAAGGGATACGTGGAAGACTATGTGATATGCTCCGAATGCGGAAAACCCGACACTCGACTCGTAAAAGATGAGCGCGTCCTCCTCCTTCGCTGCGATGCCTGCGGAGGGCACCGGCCGGTGAGGAAGAGGAAGGCCAGGACAGAGCCTGTCACGAACGAGATCTCTGAAGGAGCAGTCCTCGATGTCGAGGTCCAGTCAGTAAGCCGCAGGGGGGACGGCGTCGTCAGAATGGGACGGTATATCCTTTATATTCCCGGCGGAAAGCCCGGGCAGAAAGTCAAGGTCAGGATCACCCGCGTCTCAGGCTCGATCGTGTTCACAGAGAGGGTGCTTGCCTGACCTCCCGGTGTTTACCGGGCATCTCTCCCTCACACAATATCTTTCCATAAAATGCATGAATCTCCAAGTGAAGCAGGAGTCTAGGACAGGGATAGTGAAGGGCAGAGTTACCTAAAGTTTTCAAAAAACGAGCATTTTTTTTCATTTTTCCGATTGAATAACCATCAGTGGGCTCTCTCCCACCATACACCGGCATGGCATTCTAATAATTCGGGGAAACCGGCTACGGGGGCAACAGGAGCCACCCCCTAAAAGAAGGGAGAATCCGTTTTCTTTAATGTGCGAATGAGAGATCACGCGCCCCTTCTGGAGAGGCTCTCCAGGAGTTCGTCGCATGACCCCGATATCCTCCGGCAGGCATCAGAGACCGCGTCAAGCGGTGCTTTTTTTCCATTCGTGGTGACGAGAAGTTCCGGGTCCGAGAACTGGAACTTGATGAGGTATTTCGCCACGTCCACGTCAGGATCCTTTAAAATCTCCTCGGTGAGGACATTCATGAAGGTGTGGCCCTCCCCCTGGATGAGGAGTCTTGCCTTGTCCTTCTCGAGTTCAAGGATCTTTATATTCATCCACTTATAAATGGGTGGCAGAGGACTATATAGGTATGCGTGCGACCTTGTATAAGCGCTTCAATCCGGGGAGATCACCGGTCGTCCGGTCAGAATGAGAAGGTCTCGTTGTCGCATCCCAGGTGCGGGAGGCCCCAGGGGAGGTGATGGCTCTGATGCACGCATCTGTAATCCCCTGCATCGAGCGTACCTGCAAGGTCGCATGCTTCCTGGTAGTTCATGTGCTTGGGGACGTGGAGGTGAGATGGGAGGAGTGCGTCCACGAAGAGGAGATCCACCCCCTTGAGCATCCGGGCAGTCTCGCCCGGCAACTGCGAATTCGTGTCAGAGGTGTATCCTATGCGCACGCCGTCGGCCTCGAGAAGCACCCCGCAGGTGTATGCAGGGGGGTGTGTGACGGGGAGGAACGTGCATGAGAGCCCAAAGAGGGAGAACCGGGAATAGGCAGGCACGGGGTGGCGCTCTCCACCAAGGAACCTGAAGATCCCACCGCAATAGTCCATCACCGGCGGAGGCGCGTACGCGACCGGTACTTTCTGGACCCTGTAGAACTCCCCGAATCCCATGAAGTGATCATAGTGCCCGTGTGTCCAGAGCACGGCATCGATGTGCGGAGACCCCGAGGCAAGGAGCTGCTGGCGGAGATCGGGGCCGGTGTCAACCAGGATGTGGTGGCCCCCATATTCAACGAGCAGGGAGGTCCGGAGCCTCTGCAGGCCATGGTCATATGCATGGATGCACTGTGTGCAGGAACACCCTATCCGGGGTGTCCCGATCGCGTCACCCGTTCCCAGGAGGACAACCCTCATCCTATGACAACCAGTTCTGGGAACGAATGGTGTCCCTGTTCTTCACCACCGCGATGCCGCGCTCGATATCGGTTGCGTTGATTGTATCACGCCGTTCCATCAGCGCGGAGAGGAGCGCCTCCTTGATCATGATGCGGAGATCGGCCCCCGAGAACCCTTCTGTTTGGTCTGCGAGGCCCGGCAGGTCGTAGGTGCACTGCATGCCTGAAGAGACCTTCTCAAGGATTGACCGGCGCATCTCCCTGTCAGGAAGCCCGAACTCGACCACCTCGTCAAATCTCCGCCATGCCGCTTCATCGAGGAGCTGGGGGTGGTTCGTGGCCCCTATCAGGAGCACCCCGTGCCGGACCAGGCTCACCTGGTCGATGTTCTTCAAGAGCGAATTGACCGCCCGCTTCATCGCGCCGTGATCGTCGGCGACCCTGCTCTTTGCCACGAAGTCGAACTCGTCGATGAAGAGGATGCAGGGAGAGAGGGCCTTGGCAAGGTCAAAAATCCGGTCGATGTTCTTCGAAGTCTCCCCGAGGTACTGGGAGGTGATCATGGAGAGACGGACCTCGAGCAGGGGGAGGTGGAGTTTCCGGGCGAGGGCAAGGGCAAGAGACGTCTTGCCGGTGCCCGGAGGGCCCACGAAGAGGAGTTTTCCGACCTCGTGGATCCGGTGCCGCCGGAGCACCTCACGGTGCTTTCTTGCGACCTGGACCTTTCTGATGATATTCACCTGTTCCGGAGTGCAGACCAGGTCGTCATAGTCCTGCTCTACTTCCTCGGGCGCGCTCAGGATGACAAGGTCGAGCGCACTCTTCAGCCGCTCGTCGTCGGAGGTAACCTTCGCAAGCCGTGACTGGAGAAATACCCTGGTGTCCTCGACGGGAGGGTTCTCCTGGCGTGCCTTCTCATAGGAGACGTTCGTGGACTCGAACCGCTCGAAGAAGTAGGCGAGGGCGGGGTTCTTCTCGATGTAACGCAGCCCGCCCTTTTTGAGGAACCACCGCGCGGCGGGCTCAAGCGCTGTCAGCCTGATGCGCTGGCCGAACTCCTCGCAGGTGACCACCGGCGTCTGTTCCATCTTCCGGCAGGCATCGTCGATCCCAAGGCTCCTCCTGACCATCCCCTCGCTCACGTGGAGGGGCCGCTTCACCTCCCCTGTGCCGTTGATCGCAAAAAGGTTCCTGCATTCGGGGGTCAGGTCATTGGCATCGAGGTCCTGGTGGGTATTGAAGAGTTCTGCAGTGAGGAGGATCTCCATGAGCTTGAGGGTCTCGTCATCAGCAGCCATTTCTGTAACTTTTACTATTTTTCCTGAGATTGTTTAAGGGTATCTCATGCGGTGGTGACCAGGCACCCTTCACTCGTGACAATCAGGGTATGCTCTGCCTGGGAAACGAGGGACCCGGCGACATCTGAGAGGACCGGGTAGGCCCGTATTACCTCTAACCGGGCAAGAGTCGAGAGGGCAAGGTCGAGTTTCTCCCCGGACAACCATCTCCTGGAGAACGGCAACCCCTTGCGCGGCCGCACCTCCTCAAGCACCCTGCGGGCAGATGACAGCCTCACCGGCTTTAATGTGAGTTGCTGGTAAATCTCGGTGCGGTGTTTTTCGGAAACATGGCCGGTCCCGGTACTGGCAAAGGGTTCGATGGCAAAGACCATCCCCTCCTCAAGGACCGCTCCCCCATTCTGGCGGATGTTTGGTATGTTCGGAGGGGTATGGATCCTGTACCTTTCGAGCCCGTGGCCGGTGAGGTTTGCGATCGGCCGAAACCCCCGTGCTACTATCTCTCCGTGAATTGCCGACCCGAGTTCTCCCACGGTTACGCCTGGAGCGACTATCGATATCGCGGCGTTGAGGCCGCAGGCCGACGCCTCGAGGAGGAGGGGGTGGTCTCCGAGGTCGACGGTCACCGCGGTGTCAGCAATATAGCCGTCCAGGTGCACGCCGAGGTCGAGCTTGACGACGTCACCTTCTGAAAAGGCCCTGTCGTCGTCCCTGGATGCGGTGTCATGCGCCGCGTCCTCGTTGAGGGAGACATTGAGGGGAAACGCAAGGCCGGCCCCGGCATCCTGCACCCACCCCTCGATCTTCTCCACCACACAGAGGTAGGAGGCCCCCACCCTGATCTCACCCGCACCCTTTTCACGTATCGCCGAGGCTATCCGCCCCGCCTCGATGTACATGTCCATCACTTCGTCTTTCATCTCATGCCTCATGGTTCCAGCTCGCGGGGGAAGCTGGTCAGCGTGATAAACCCCTTCTCCTCGATGACCCCTATGTTCTCAAGCCGGACACCGCCGGTCCCGGGGAGATAGAGTCCGGGCTCGTTTGTGACCACATTTCCTTTCATGAGCACTTCCCCAGAGGGCCCGAGGCTCGGGGCTTCATGGACCTCGAGGCCGACGCCGTGCCCGAGGTTATGGACAAATCCCGAGTTCCCGGTCCCGTATCCCAGGTCCTCAAAGAAGTCAACTACTGCCCTGTAGACCTCTTCGCCGGTCACGCCGGGGAGTATCCGCGATGCTGCGAGATCCTGTGCCTCTCTTACCGCCTGGAACATCTCGCGGATCTCGGGAGCGGGCTCTCCCCTGCAGACCGTCCGGCTCATGTCGCTGTAGTACCCCGTCTGATCGTCTCTTGGGAAGATATCGATGACGATCGGTTCATCTGCCCTCAACGCCCCCTCTCCCCTTATATGGGGGAATGCGGTCTCTTCACCGCAGGCAACGATGGTATCGGCGGGAGTGCACCCCTTCCTGAGGAGGACCTGGTGCATGGCTGCCCGGACCATCCCGGAAGTGAGGGGAACCGCGCCCCGGGACAGGAACCCTCTCCTTATCCTGGCTTTCCTGATCATTGCGATACCGGTTTGCATGGCCTCTTCGGTAGCCACCTGCACCTGCCTGATCATCCCGATCTCTTCCTCGCTTTTTCTTCCCCGCATCGTGACAAGGGCAGTCCTGTCAATTTCGACAGGGATCAGGGCCGAGAGTTCCTTTGCGAGTGCATACGGCAAGTGGGGAGGGACCAGCACCGCCCCCTGCACGAGCCCCGCGACCATCCTTGCAAGAGCCCTCCAGCGGTCCTTCTCCTCTTTCAGTATCTCAAAGAGCCCCGCCTCAGACCTGGACATTACCGCAGCGGTCGATTCTCTCCTTGCCCGCTCATACTCCATCTGCGATACCACGACCACTCCCTGCTCCCCGGGTTTTTTGATATATACTATGGGATCAGTCGTGGAGAACTTGGTGAGGTAGCGCATATCGGCGTCCTGCGATGACCCAAAGGCAATATAGGCCGCCGATCCGCTCTTCAGGATCGCCTCTTCGAGCGCATCCATATGCCGTTCTTATTGGAGCCGATCCCACAAGTACTTTTATGAGAGTGCTGACATTTCTGTAATGGACGAGGCCACCAAAGAGCAGTTAAAGTGGAAATTTTACCGCCTGGCGATCCTTCTCAACGGGATAATCCTCCTGGTCGCGCTTGGTGTAATTGCTCTCCTGAAACTGAAGGAGCCTCTTGCAGTTCCCGTTGGCGCAGCGCTTCTCCTCATGGCCCTCGGGCTTGCGGTCTATTTCAGGAGGCAGTATGTTACCACCAAAAGATGGCTCGATGCCCAGGCCTCGCAGGAACCTGCCAGGGAGCAGAGCCCATGATTGAGAAGGTGAAGGGCGAGATCGAGCTGATGCACAGGCACATCCAGGTGCTGCGGACCGTGGTTGCGCACCAGCCGATCGGGATTATGAAGCTCTCCGAGCTGATGGACCTACCTTTCCACAGGATCCGCTACTCTCTTCGGGTACTGGAGCAGCTCGGATACATCCGTGCATCTCCATCCGGGGCGGTGGCGACCCCCCAGAGTGAGGTACTCCTCGCCGGCCTGGACCAGGAACTCGGTGAGATGATCGCGCTCCTCGAGAGCATGAAGCACCAGGGTGGCTGACGTGGCAGACACTCCCCCGGCCCTCCGCTGCCCCGGGGCCCGGAATTCCGCTACCTTTAACACCGGCGGCGGCAACCTATATTGGCACATCGGGTGTGCCGCCATAACTCAGTTGGTAGAGTGGCTGGCTGTTAACCAGCATGTCACAGGTTCGAGTCCTGTTGGCGGCGCTTCAATCCGGGCCCGTAGCTTAGTCCGGTAAGAGCGCCCGGCTCATAACCGGGCGGTCATGCGTTCAAATCGCATCGGGCCCATTTCCAATCCCCCCACCTCACTCGCCTTCACAAAGGTTCATATGTGGGAAGGCAGACTCTCCCAGGAATGAAGTGCCCTGTCTGCGGCGATGTCTGTATTCGCGATGCGCCGGAGGTCATCGGGTCCCTCCCGTCCGTATTCTCCCGGTGCAAGAAGTGCACATTCAGGGTGCTTGACAAGAGCCTTCCGCTCAGGGGAAGGCACTACGGAACACCCTGCGAGTGCGGAAAGAGGTTCATAGACGAGGTGTTCGCCCACCTCTACGTGATCATGGTCGAAGAGGGGATCCTTTCGGGGAACGAACCACTCAAAGCGGTAGGGTCCCCCCTCCTCCATCCCGGTTTCTTCAATGCGGGCCCCCCGTTCCTCCCAAAGGATTCCCTTGTCCTACTCTCGCCCCTTGTGACAGCGTCCGCCGCACGGAGGATGGTAAATGAGGTGCCGGAGGTCCGCGGAGTGGTGAAATCGGGAGATTTTGTCCCTGGGGCAACCGACCCGTCACTTGCCACTCCGCCCCGCACTTACGAACTCCTCGCGGGCTGCGACGTGAGGGCGGGCGTCTTCCCTACCGGTGCGGGTCCTCTTGTCGTTTATGTCCAGCAGTCACAGATGCACATCGAATTCCCCCGCATCGATAACCCCAAAATCCGGTCAGTGGAACGCCACCTTGCCGCGCACAGACCCGCGTGGTGCGTGGATGCGTGCTCGGGGGCGGGGACTCTCGGCCTCTGCGCCGCCAGGCATGGCGTACCCGGGGTGATCCTCAACGACGCATGGTATGCAGCCGCTTTCTGGTCCGCGACAAACCTTCATGTGAACCGGATGTTCCTGCGCACCGGGGAGGTCCGGATGCGCTTTTCCTGCAGTTCCTTGAGTGAGCACCCCGTGAGGGAAGACCCGGTCCTTGTTGCCGAGGCAGAGGGAGAGCAGTCGATCAGGGTCTACCATGGAGATTTCCGGCAGCTCTGGAAGGTCCTGCCAGAAGAACCGGTCTGTGCAGTCCTTGACCTCTTCGAGAAATCGGACAACCGGAAGACCGGCGATGCAATCAGGGAATGGAAGAGCCGGGTCCCCGGCGAGGTATTTATCCCCTAGGGTCGCCATATGGTATGGGGACTAGCCCGGGTGGCCCGGCGTCACCTGTGACCCGAAACCGTCGGCATGCGGGGGGCGAAGTTCGGAGAAGGCGGTACCGGGTTGCCTGTGAACGGTGCAGGCCGACGTTGAAACCTCGTCCCATGAGGTCGGTGGACAGGGATCCAAGCCCCGGAGGGGGCGGCGACCTGTTGTTGCGGGGACCGGTCCAGGCCCGGAAGGGAGCAGACTTACCGTAAACATTCGGCGCCCATGGGGTTGCGGGGCGGAGGAGGAATGTGCCCGGAAGAGGCAGCCGCGAGCCGTCGACCGAGAACGTGTCCCCATTCCCCCGGACTGTAGCGTTATGTCAAAAGTCACTATTGTCGGAGCCACCGGAAACGTCGGCACTTTTTCTGCTCATACTCTTGCAAGTATCCCTTACGTGCACGAGATCCTCCTGCATGGGAGAGCCGGGCGCGAGAACCTGCTCTGCGGGATCACGCAGGACCTGGTCGACTCGTTTGCCGCATCCGGGCAGGCGGTAGACCTCTCCTGGACGACAGATCTCGAGGATGCCAGGGATTCCGACGTGGTGGTCTGCACGGCGGGAGTACCCCGGAGACCGGGGCAGGACCGCCTTGACCTTGCCCTTGAGAATGCCCGAATCGTGGCCGGGACCGCGAGGATAATAGGGGAATGTGCCCCCCACGCCATGATCCTGATGGTCACGAACCCCGTTGACGTGATGACATCTGTGGCCCTTAAATACTCAGGGATGCAGCCCAACCAGGTCTTTGGCCTCGGAACACACCTTGACTCCATGCGGCTGAAGTCGCTCATCGCCAAGCATTTCCGCGTCCACGTGAGCGAGGTCCACACCCGCATCATCGGCGAGCACGGGGAATCCATGGTTCCGCTCTGGTCCGCAACGACGATCGGAGGGATCCAGATCAGCAACCTCCCGGCGTTCTCGCGGCTTCCCGTGGAGGAGATGGTTGCAACAGTCAGGTCGAGCGGTGAGAAGATTATACGGAACAAGGGATCAACGGTATACGGCCCGGGTGAGGCAATCGCAACCCTGGTTCGCACAGTGCTTGGCAACGAGGACCGCATTCTTACGGTCTCTGCCTATATACGGAGTGAGGTGCACGACATAGGGGACGTGTGCATCGGTGTCCCTGCAAGGATAAACCGGAACGGAGTCTTTCCAGTCCCGATAAAGATCGCGGAAGACGAGGTGGCCCAGTTCAGGGAATCGGTTGAGAAGATACGCTCCATCACGCAGGAAATGCTGCAGAAACTGCAGGAATAATAAAAATTTGAGTATTCTTCGCTCTCCATGCAGAGGCATGGATCGAAGCGGGACTCCTTCAGGTAAGGGTCAGTTCTACGATCTCAGCGCGCTCGACACCGGAGATCTTCTGGATCTCGGATTCCACCGCGTCACTCTCACCGCCGGCATCGTTGACAATCGCGGCAACCTTGAGGGCTTTTAAGCCAAACCCGATGGGCTCTTCGCGGATGTCCCGAACCGATGGGACCTTCTCCTGGATCTCTCTCTTCAAGGCCACAAGGTCCACTTCAGGAGATTCTGGCATGACCTTCAGGATGATGGCCACCGTGCCCATTGGTCAGGGCCCCCCGAACCCGCATTTCGGGCACGTATAGGGGATGCTCTGCTCCCGGCACCGGTAGCATCTCCTGATCTGATAATCACATTTCGGGCATCCGAACTCGGTGGCGCCCGGTTCGGCCAGTGGTGAACTGCATGATGTGCACTTTCTGATCGGCATGAAACCCTCCTGATTGGATGTTCTCATATATTCTATTCTGAAACACTAAAAAAGCCAATGGTCGTACCGATGGTGGGGACTCCCGTGAGTGCTGCCCGGATCCTGTGGGGGTGCCTCCCGGAGACGACCAGCGCGGGCACACGGCGGCCGAGCACGAAAGGGAGGAAGCAGGGGTCGACGTCGTCGGTTTCTACCGGGGACCCAATGGAGGTGCAGAGCTGGCCGTTGGAATGGATCCCGTCAACTGATTTGAGCAGGACAAGGGGAAGCCGCAGGACGTGCGCACACCACGCAGCAATCGTATCGGAGGTCACCTCCCAGCGATGGGGGAGGGGGTCTTTTGCCATAAGCAGGCCATAGGGAAGCAGGACCAAAGGGCGGGTTGGGGTGTGAAGCGCGGTGGTGACGGGAAGGCCAAACGAGGAGAGGTACCACCCGTACTGCTCCATCGCCGCGATGGCCATCCAGTGTGCCGCGGAGCCATCAACAGGGCTTTCCCTCACCAGGTCTGCAAATGCGCCCCCTCCCGGGACAATCAGGACCGGGAGGCCGAGGTCCAGGAGGTGGGAGCAGATCTCCCCGGCACAGTCATGGAGGCTTCCGCCGATCTTCAGCACGACGGGGGGACGCAGGGCAGGCATATTATCTTCTAATGAATGCATTTCAGCAGATTAATACCTCCCTGCCTTCCCACCTTTCTGGCGTGATCCGGACCCTCCTTTTCCTTCTCCTCCTCTTCCTGGCAGGCCCGGCGTCGGGGGTGATGCTCGTCGAGTTCTGCCCCGATCCCTTCCTCCCAAACGACCGTGACGAGTACCTCTGCATCGAAGGATGGGGCCCTGCAGAGGGCATCATGGTGACAGACGGGGAAGGGGGGTTCCGGTTCCCTCCCGGGACGGTCCTTTCGGGCCGGACAGTCGTTGCCATGGACGCGGAGGCTTACCGCAGCAGCCATGGCCGCTATCCAGATTTTGAATGGGACGGGAACTCCCCCGTGGTTCCCGACGTGGTCCGGACAGGACGGTTCCAGCTCTCAAACGCCGGTGACGAGATCCTTGTCTATTCCGGTGGAGTGTGCCTACAGAAGGTGGAATGGCCGGGCACGGTATCACCGCGGCAGGGGCAGGTGCACTTTTTTGCCGACGGCAGGTGGGACGGAAGGGTGCTGATGCTCGGCCAGTCGCAATTTGCGCCGGCAACATTTGATGATGCCGGGGGGATCGCATTCGTCTCTCCTGACTGTTCAAGGGAGGTCTTTGCGGCCCTGGTCATGGGCGCGGAACGAGAGATCCTGGTGAGCATCTACGAGTTCACGAGCCCCGTCCTTTCAGGATTTCTCGAGGAGGCGCATACGCGGGGGGTTGCAGTCGAAGTCCTCCTTGAAGGGGGACCTGTTGGGGGTGTTCCAAGAGAAGAGCACGACGTGGTTGCTCGCCTCCTCCGGTCAGGTATCCCAGTCAGGACCATGCAGGGAACGGATCTGGTGCACAGCCCCTACCGGTTCCTCCACTCAAAGTACATGGTGATAGACAGGAGCCGGGTGCTGGTCACGAGCGAGAACTTCAAGGAGAATGGATTTCCCGAGAGGGGTATGAGGGGGAACAGGGGGTGGGGTGTGGCAATCACGCACCCCGGCCTTGCGGAATACCTCAGGTCCGTGTACACCCATGATGCCGGGGGAGAGTGGACAGTCGCGGCGGCGCCCAAGGCAGGGGACCCGGAAATCCCCACGTTTGGCAAATATCCTGCGGTTTTCTCGCCGTACGTGTTTGAGGGAGCGACCGTTACTCCTGTCATCTCTCCTGACACGAGCAGCCTGCTGCACCCCTTAATCCTCGGTGCGAAGAGTAGCGTTGACATAGAGATGGCCTATATCACCAACGAGACGGCGCAGTCCCTGAATCCTTTCCTTGCAGACGCGGTCAACGTCTCCCGCCGGGGTATTCCAGTAAGAGTGATCCTTGACTCCTATTACTACAACATTGGAGGGGATGCGGACAACGACGAACTTGTCGACCTGCTCAACAGGATGGCGGCAGCAGAAGGCCTGCCGCTCGAGGCGCGGTGCGCATACCTTGGCCCCGACAGCGTTGAAAAGATCCACAACAAGGGGGTTATCGTCGACCGGGAGCAGGTCCTTGTCAGCAGCATCAACTGGAATATGAACTCGCCGACTTTCAACCGGGAAGTGGGAGTGATCATTCACCACCCGGGAGTCGGAGAATATTACTCCATCGCATTCGAGAGCGACTGGGAAAAGGCCGGCCAGAAAGAGATGGGGAAAGGCCCCGACCTTCTGAAGATCGCTGCCGCCTGCGTGGTTATTGCTGCCCTTCTTCTCCTCTTCTGGTACCGGAGGAAGGGTGGAAGACTCCGGGCGACCCCTCGCAATCGTGGCTGAATTCACTGCCTTCGCGAGGCCCCCCATCCTTCATGGCGCACTGGCAGATGTCGCAGAGGGTGATGCCGTCCTCCCTGCCTGCGACGGCCTGCACCCAGCGGTCAATGAGGGCGTTCATATCTGCCGAGAGCTCAAACGTCGCGTCACCGCGTTTCCTGCTGATATACTGCGAGACGGCGGCCCTCGTTATGCCGAGTCTCTTTGCCGCCTCGCTCTGGCTGAGCCCCTGCTGCTGGATGAGCCGGAATACCATCTCGGCTCTCATTGCCGGGAGAAACCTGCGGACCATGGTGTCGCATACCATGATGTCGCAGTCCCGCGCGCTCATGCCGTCACCGCGGCCGGACGGTTCTGGTAGATGATCTGTCGAGCGTCCTTGAAGTTGAACTTCTCGATGATCAGTTGCTGCTCTTTCAGTTTCTTCAATGCGTATCTCACCGTGCGTGGTGCAAGACGTGTCTTATTCACCAGGTCCTTATGGGTCATAGCCCCTCCTTCATCAAGGATGTGAAGGACGGTGAGAGATGAGGGTGGAAGGTTCATCTCTGGCATAACAGATCTGTTAACGCTGTTAACACATCAACCTGTCGGTGCTTATCATGTCAGGTGAGATACCCTTCTCCCGTGATACTGGTCAGGCAGGAGAAGATTGCTGTCCTTGTTCTTGCCCTTGTCATCGTCATCGTTCTCACCGCATCTTTGGTCATTGAATCGGCCGGCAAGGGCTTCTTCTCACGCCCCTATGGTCCCGGGAGCGCGGAAGGGGAGCTCGTGCATCACCAGGGGGCAGTCGAACAGAGCACGATGACTGCGAGCGGTGGTCACCAGGTCCTGGTGGTCTCGGGTGTGCGGGTCTTTATCCCCTCCAGTTCCGTCAGGAGAGGGTGGCCCCGGCCGGGCGATGAGGTATCGTTGTATGGCACGGTACAGACATACCGGGGTGAGAGGGAGATCCTTGTCCGCACGGCCGATGACATTTTCCCGCTCGCCTCACCCGCCGGGTGAGGGAAGCAGCAACGGATACGGCCAATCTTAATAAGCCATCGGTGATTACGTGAAGAATGTGAACCGTGGCAGCCTGGAAAGGGAAGGAGGATCAAGCGACAGGCGCAGGACAAAGTCTCCTGGCGCGAATCAGCAGATCTGGATACTCGTAATTCTCGGGGCGATCTGCATCGGCCTCGAAATCGGCGTGCACCTCTTTTTTCGCACCGCGATTGGCTATACCCACATATTAGCCCCCTTACCAATTCACCATTCAGCGAGCCTCTGTAAATCGATCTTTTT
>ENA-UOWE01000144-UOWE01000144.1-activated-sludge-metagenome-genome-assembly--contig:-NODE-144-length-105547-cov-53.674089_pt1 | contig 105547 bp, 103 predicted proteins | sample MGYA00249841_ERZ761562 | MGnify/ENA primary metagenome ERZ761562 (study PRJEB28883, sample SAMN05720200) | activated sludge metagenome | isolation source: Anaerobic digester | place: Japan... | reverse complement strand
GGTTAAGTCGTAACAAGGTAGCCGTAGGGGAATCTGCGGCTGGATCACCTCCTAACGATTATTTCGGGGAGCGGTTGCCGAACAGACTGCACAATTGCCGGTGCCGACAAGGACAGAGGGCTCATAGCTCAGCCGGAAGAGCGCGGCGTTTGCAACGCCGAGGCCATGGGTTCAAATCCCATTGAGTCCACTGCCGTGAAGGGAGATCCTTTGCGGGTTTGATGCACCTGGAGATGCGAGTCACCAGGGAAGGGCTGAAGGTCATACTGACCTGAAGATGCCGTGTACAGGTTTGCACCAAGGACGTTACATGGGTTTGACGGAGCACTGGAAAATAAGCCTGTCAGTGGATGGCTCGGTTCGAGTGCCGATGAAGGGCGTGCCAAGCTGCGATAAGCTCCGGGGAGACGCAGGGAGTCTTTGATCCGGAGATACCCTAATGGGACATCCCCACACTTTTGTGTGAGTCCGTTGAGGACGGGGAACGCCCCGAATTGAAACATCTTAGTAGGGGCAGGAGGAGAAATCAACCGAGATGTCGCGAGTAGAGGCGATCGAAAACGACACAGTTCAAACCGAATCCCGCAAGGGAGATGTGGTGTTGTAAGCCCACCGTGCGGTACCTTGACGCGAAGCGGAAGTCATCTGGAACGATGCACCATAGGGGGTGACAGTCCCGTACGCGTATGCGAAGAGGGCCTGGTGGAGTCTTGAGTACCGTGGGTTGGAATTCTCGCGGGAATCCTGGGGGTCACCCACCTCCAAAACTAAATACTCCTCGAAACCGATAGCGAAGTAGTAGCGTGAGCGAAAGCTGAAAAGTAACCCTGGAAAGGTGGTTAAAAGCGCCTGAAATTGACAGGTGACGGCGGGTTACGGCATGAAAGGATCTTCCACGCGAAGGAACCCGTCGCGAGGCGGTAGTACGGGCGTGGTTGCCGATGTCGCAACGTACGTTTTGAAGAACGGGCCAGAGAGTTTATTCTATTGGCAAGGTTAACCGAAAGGGAAGCCGCAGGGAAACCAACAGGTCCGTAGCGAAAGCATGGGACGGCGTATTAAAAGTGCGCGGAGTCAATAGGATAAGACCCGAAGCCTAGTGATCTATGCGTGGGCAGGTTGAAGCGTGTCGAAAGGCGCGTGGAGGACCGCAAGCGGTTTTGATATGCAAATCATTCGCGTGACCTGCGTATAGGAGTGAAAGATTCATCGAACTGGGCATCAGCTGGTTCCTCTCGAAACATGCCGCAGCATGACCTGGCCGGAGATCGATGGTGAGGTAGAGCACCGATTGGGGGAGCTGGGGGAGAAATCCCTCACCCTCCTGCCGAACTCCAAACTCCCCATCATCCTAGATGGCCGGAAGTCCGGGCTACGGGGTAAGCTTGTAGTCCGTAAGGGAGACAACCCAGACCGTGGTTAATGTCCCTCAATGTAGGCTAAGTGTAAACACTGAAAGTGGTCCTAGGTCAAAGACAACTGGGAGGTGAGCTCAGAAGCAGCTATCCTTTAAAAAGTGCGTAACAGCTTACCAGTCAAGATTTAGGGCGCTGAAAATGGACGGGGCTAAAGCCTACTACAGAGACCACGGAGCACCGAAAGGTGATCTCGTAGAGAGGCGTTCTGCATGGGCAGAAGCTGGGGCGTAAGGTCCAGTGGACCGTGCAGAATTGAGAATTCTGGCAGTAGTAGAAGCATAGTTGGGTGAAAATCCCAACCGCCGCAGGGGCTAGGTTTCCTCGGCCATGTTCGTCAGCCGAGGGTTAGTCGGTCCTAAGGTGCACCGTAACTCGAGTGTACCGAAAGGGAAACAGGTTAATATTCCTGTACCGTCCGTCTGTAGCGAAAGCCCTGACGCTTCGGGATATGTCAGGCGGGATCGTCGTCCCGTCCAAGCGTATAATTCCGGGGAGTACCGTAATGGTGAGAAGCGGAAGAAAGCGTGATGGGGCAACTTGACAAATTCCTGGAGCCCGTGAAAAGGGAGACGGCGTCCGTACCGAGAACCGACACAGGTGCCCCTCGCTGAGAAGGCGAAGGCGTGTCGGAGATAATTGTGTTAAGGGAACTCGGCAAATTGGCCCCGTAACTTCGGGAGAAGGGGTGCCTGCCTGGAGATCAGGCAGGTCGCAGTGACCAGGGAGCTCTAACTGTCTAATAACAACATAGGTGACTGCAACTCGGAAACGACTAGTATAGTCACTGATTCCTGCCCAGTGCGAGTATCTGAATACCGGGTTCAACCGGACGAAGGACTCGTAAACGGCGGGGGTAACTATGACCCTCTTAAGGTAGCGTAGTACCTTGTCGCTTAATTGGCGACTTGCATGAATGGATTAATGAGAGCTCTACTGTCCCTAACACAAGCCCGTTGAACCTTTTGTCCTAGTGCAGAGACTAGGGACTCCTATTGGGAAGTGAAGACCCCGTGGAGCTTTACTGCAGCCTGTCGCTGAATTACGGTATTACATGCGCAGCGTAGATGGGAGGCGCTTGATCCGTTCCTTTCGGGGGACGGGGAGCCAACAATGAGACACCATCCTTGTTTTACTGTAGTTCTCACTCCAACGAGGACAACGATAGGTAGGCAGTTTGGGTGGGGCGCCACACCCTCGAAAAAATATCAAGGGTGCCCAAAGGTCAACTCATGTGAGTCAGAAACTCACAGGAGAGTGTCAAGAGCAAAAGTTGGCCTGACGCGATTGCGCCTAGCAAGCAATCGCGAGAGGAAACTCGGGTCTAACGAACCAATACGCCCTGTTGGTGAGGGCTATTGACGACAGAAAAGCTACCCCGGGGATAACAGAGTCGTCGCCGGCAAGAGCACATATCGACCCGGCGGCTTGCTACCTCGATGTCGGTTCTTTCCATCCTGGCTGTGCAGCAGCAGCCAAGGGTGAGGTTGTTCGCCTATTAAAGGGGATCGTGAGCTGGGTTTAGACCGTCGTGAGACAGGTCGGTTACTATCTAATAGGAGTGTCAGGAGTCTGAGGGTAAGAATGGAATAGTACGAGAGGAACTTCCATTCGGCGCCTCTAGTGTATCGGTTGTCCGACAGGGCATCGCCGAGCAGCCACGCGCCAAGGGATAAAAGCTGAAAGCATCTAAGCTTGAAACCCGGCCTAAAAAGAGACTCCGTTGAGGACATGGGTAAAAGACCCGCTTGATAGGCCTGGGATGTACGCACGAAGGCAACGACGTGTTCAGTCCGCAGGTACTAACGTCCAAACCCCCAGTGCTCGCACTCGTCAAACCCAGACGAAATCCTTGTGTGCAAACCAATAAGCCTTATGTGCTATTCTGATGAATAGAATAAGGCAAACACGGCTGCCAAGGTGGCGGAGCGGCTACGCGGTTGACTGCAGATCAACTACACTCCGGTTCAAATCCGGACCTTGGCTTTGGGTGATGGCGGCCACAGCAGTCGGGAAACACCTGGACTCATTCCGAACCCAGCAGTTAAGCCGACTCACGTAGGCTGTTGTACTGAGGTACGCGAGTCCTCGGGAAGCATCCTTCGCTGCCATCACCCTTCTTGCTTTTCAAACTGTCTTACCGGAGAGCGGATGCTTTTTTCATCTCAATTGTATCGTTCCGATGGATACCGGCAGGCTTGGCGGGATCCGTGATAGAATCATTTCTTCAGGCAATATGAAAGAGAATCTGAAAAATGAAAAATTGAAGGAAAATCTCATTTTAAGTCACATAATTATCAAATCAGAGTATAGCGAATAGATATTTACAGTTGTACGTGATGAAGAAAAATATCACTTCATGACAACACCCCTTAATCTTCAAGGTTGATAATCGCAGGTAATTCTGACAGGATGTGCATCCATTCATTCTTGACTTTGACACCCCATTCTCTCCTTTTTATAAAGTCTCATTTCGATTTCATGAGTAGGATCAGATAATATGCTCCCCCGAGTCATTCTCCATAGCGCAACAAGCCTGGACGGTCGTATCACGGACTTTCCCGCCAATCCCGATTTGTATTATGCCCTCGCGGCGACCTGGAACCCTGATGTTGTTCTCTTTGGCAGTGAAACGATACTTGCAGCGTTACGGGACAATCCTTCTCTCGCCGTGCCTTCAGAGCATGAAGAAATTTTCAGACCACCGGAAGGTACCAATGATACCCGTCCTCTCATGGTCATTGCCGACAGCCGGGGGAGAGTGAGGTGCTGGGATGCTATTCGGAGATGGCCGTACATGCGGGATCTTCTTGCGTTCTGTTCATCCGCGACCCCGAAGGATTATTTTTCCTACCTCGAAGAGCAAAAAATTCCGGCGATTGTTGCCGGCAAAGACCGGATTGATATGCGGGGGGCCCTCGGGATGTAGAGCTTCCAATATGGAGTTGAGACTGTCCGCGTCGACAGCGGGGGGACGCTCAACAGTGTGCTCCTTGCAGCAGGCGTTGTCGATGAGGTGAGCGTGCTCATCCATCCCTTCCTTGCCGGGGGCAGATCGGAGTTGACAATGTTCGATCCGGGAAAGGCAGGATTCCCTGATCTCCAAATCCCACTCACCCATATTAAAACCGGGATGGTGGGGGATGGTATTATCTGGGCCAGATATTCGGTTCAGAAATAGTGAATGAGGGTTGCATGGGTAAATTTGGAAATTCATTACCCCTAAGCAACAGGTACATCTTCATTAATTATGGCCGGATGAATGAACCTTGTAAAACTCATCCAATACACGAATGACGAAGATAGTAGAGACCTATTCGAGGAAACAGGGAATCCTTTAACCATATAACTCTTCGATCGTGATACGACAGTACGAGAAAATGCAAATAACGGGATTGGCCTGGAACACTGTTTAAAACATCCATTCACGAATCACGAGAACATTATTCATGATCGATTTGGAATGCAGCCTAATTCTCCGGGGAGATTGAAAGGGATGAACGGGGACTTCGGCAGGAGACGAAGAAGAAAGTGTGGACGGGGTGCAGCGGGAAAGATTTATGTTTTCGGCATTCTGGAACGAGGAAAAAAGGTGAATGTGGAGGTCGCAGCCGATATCCGGGGTGATACTTTTCTGGAACTGGTTTTCTATAAGGTGAAACGAGGGAATCTCATCCATATCGATTAATTTCAAAGTTACAATGGACTGGTTCCTTTAGGTTCAAAAAACGGAGAATCGATCATGGAAAAAAAAAAATTCGCCAATGGAAAAGAGTGCATCACCGAAATCGAGGGGGAGATGGGCATTCGCGAAGGAACGGTTGTTGAAATATCATGGTGTAGATGCTGAATCATTCCTTCTACCTCAAAGAATCGGAGTTCCGGTATACCCATCTTGACTGAGATATTTTTGAGGATATTGTCGACGTCCTGGCTGGATAGAGTCACGTGGGTAAAACTGAGTAAATCGCCTGAATTTTTTTCACATCTCAATCGAGGGAGAATGATTCAGGTAGTTCATCAATAGCTATCCTGTGGTGGGAAAACACCCGTACATTCCGCAGTTCCTCCCGTAAATCTCTCCAGATACCCTGAGCACAGGCGGTATGCTCCGATTACCTTTTCCGGGGATACCCCCGGTACACCGCAGGTTACGAGATGGATGTTTTTCGTTTCCCGGGTTACTTTGGTCGCATCCGAGTCCCTGTAGGGATAAACCGCGATGACACTCCTGCCATCGTCAATGACGACCTGGTTCTGACGGAGCAGGATGGGTTTTGGCATCCCTATGCCCAGAAACTCTTCCCCTTCCCGGGCAAATCTCATGGTGAGATCCCCCTCCAGCCTGTCCGCGTCAAATGCCGCAATCGGGATGCCAGTTTCGGCTGATGCAAGGTTGTACATGTTCACGACCGGGTTGATCAGGGGGAGATCCTTTCCGGACAGGATCCTCCTGACAAGTGCTTCTGATGCAGGACGTGTCTTCGTAGGGTCTACCCCGACTCTCCAGAAGAAATCCCGGTATGCCCTGAAGAGGGGGTCGTCCTTTACCTGTTCCAGGGTATAGCGGGACCGTATCCTGATTACGATCTCTTCCCTGAGTGCATCGAACCGGGGGATTTCTCCTGTATTATCGATGGACCTGATCGTCCCTTCGACAACACAGAGACCGGGAAAGGCGGCCGGTATATCCTTGTGAAAGTCCATGCATACCTTCTCTGAATTGTGCTAAAAATACTGTTCTGTTCTGATGAGTGATGATGGGGTTAGAAAATATTGATTCACCTTCCGATTCTTCACGGATTAATCAAAAATTCAGGGAACAGTTTTTTATGTTAAATTGCCCGGTCCTTTCCTCTTCTTCCAATCATGAAATCACGATGAAAGGAGCGTTATTTTTATATTGGTTATCAGATAATATAACGCCCGGAATAAAAGAGAGAGGTGCAGGGAAATGCCAACTGATCCTGTCTGTTACATGGTAGTCGACGAGGATGAAGCGACCATCCGGAGTTCATACCGTGGGCAGGAATTCTTCTTCTGCTCGGAGTTCTGCAAAAAGAAGTTTGAGGAAGATCCTGCCCGGTATGCCAGACTTGCCCGGTCACTGGATATCGGGCCTGATATCAGCTGTTAGGAATATCTCCCCCTTTTCGGGCTCTCATGGTTTGTGGGCTTCCACTTCCAGCCGGACCATCCTGATATGAACAAGGCCTTTTGAATCCGGTGGATATCGTTCAAGATACGATTCTGCAAGGTCAGAGATGAAGCGATTCCTCCCGGAAACGGGAACCCTCCCTGTATAGGGAAGCCACGTTGTCCGAATCCATCCTGAGAGCCCTTCTTTTCCTGCCTGAACCATGTCTTTTGGGATCAGTTCCGCCCTGATCGGAATGAGGCCTGCGTCCCCGAGCAGCACCCTGTACTCACCGGCCGTGAAGAAACGATAGGGGTTCGAAAAATCCATGAAATAGTCTTTCCAGGGATCCGAATGGATCATAGCGTCAGCCAGGTTCAGGATATCGCTCGCGTTCCCATGACCCCCCATCTGGAAGAAGACCCTTCCCTTGCGTTTCAGGCATCGGAAGACTCCCCGGAGCATCCTCGCATGGTCCGGAACCCAGTGAAGGGCTGCATTTGAGAATACAAGATCAAACTGGTTTATAAATGGGATATCCAGTGCGTCCATTTCAAGAAACGTGATGTTTGGAGTCAGGGAGCGGGGATACTTTTCTCTGGCAAGTCTGATCATGGATGCTGAATTATCGATAGCTGTTACACTCCCCTGCGGAACGCGGGAGGCAAGGAGGGCCGTGACTTTCCCGTCGCCGCATCCGATATCGAGAATGGATTCTGTTCCATTCAGATCAAGTTTCCCGATCATCTCCTCTGCCCACCAGTACTGGGCCCGGGAATGCGCCGCGTAATCAGCGGGATTCCACTCATATCGTTCCATGATGCGGTTCTCCAAGGGATTCGTGAACGTTTACGGAAAAAATATGCAGAGCAGGAAAGAAGAATGTTTGGACGTACGGGTTCCACCCCCCCCTCAATGACTTCCAAAAAATCCGCAGTCATCGTCAGGTTTAATCCCCGTGGGTCACAAGACGCATGCATGAATTCAACCCCTGCAGCCATCGCCGCACTGGCATCTTTCTGCATGCTTGCTTTAGTCCTTGCCGGGTGTACCGGCACCGGAATACCAGGCCCCTCCCCTCATGGTCAGACTACTGCTCCATCCGTATCGGAGACCCCTACCCCGTCCACGACTTTCCCTGCCAGTCACGGTTTTGAAAAAGATGTTGTTGAAGCGAATAACCGGTTTGCCCTTGACCTTTACACCCGTCTCGCAGACGATCCTGCAAACCGCAACGACAATCTCTTCTTTTCGCCCTTCTCTATCTCATCAGCGCTCGCGATGACCTGCGAAGGAGCACGGGGAACCACCGCCGGAGAGATCCGCTCGGTATTCCATTTCCCGGAGAACCAGAGTACCATGAGATCCGGGTTTGCCGAAATTATTGCGGGCATAAACAACAAGACGAACGCATACACACTCCGGACCGCTAACGCCCTCTGGGCAGAAAAGACATATGCCTTTCTCCCGGACTATATCAACACCGCGGAAAGGTATTACGGGGCCCGCGTAACGAACCTCGACTTCGTGAATGCACCCGAGGAAGCACGGATCACGATAAACAGATGGGTGGAGGGTCAGACAGAGAACCGTATCCGGGACCTCATTCCAAGGGGAGTCATCGATTCACAAACCTGCCTTGTGATCACGAATGCCATCTATTTCAAGGGAACGTGGAAAAAGCAGTTCGAGAAGGAGAAGACGACAGATGCAGTGTTCCGGACGGCCAACGGTTCAGCCGTACAGGTCCCGATGATGCAGCGGACGGACGAAAATGCGACGTTTGGATACATGGAGACGGAAACATACCAGGCACTCTCGTTGCCATACGAGTCAGGCGGGAGCCGGGACATCTCAATGCTCCTCATTCTCCCGAAAGGTGATTCACTTGCAGAGATCGAACGCTCTTTGGGTCCTGATATGTACGATGACATTTGTCATCGTCTCGTGGAAAAACGGGTCAAAGTCTTCATCCCGAGGTTCTCGCTCAAGACCAGGTACTTCCTCCCCCGGGTGCTCTCGTCGATGGGAATGCCCCTTGCCTTCACTGCCGGTGCCGATTTTTCCGGTATGGACGGGAGGGGAGGTCTCTTCATTACGAATATTATCCACCAGGCATTCGTCGAGGTGAACGAAGAGGGGACTGAAGCGGCTGCTGCAACCGCGGTTATTTTGGGCAAGGGGATATCACCCCCTGAAGAAAAAATCCCCGTTTTCCGGGCCGATCACCCGTTTATCTTCTTCATCAGGGATAACGAATCCGGGAATATCCTTTTCATGGGGCGGGTTGAAAATCCCGTCTCACCCTGATCCGGTTTTTACCGGAAAAGGAGAACGCCGCCCAACATTACGTTCACTCCCCTTTTTTCCGGCATGGCAGGGCCCTGTTTGATATGCGGGGTTTTTGCATCGCGGGATAGCAGGTATTTGACGGGTTTGCGCAGGTCATTTTTATTCGATCAGACCTTTTTTACCAAAGCCCTTTTTACGAGGTTATTTATGCCGCGGGAGCGATCTCTCCTGAACTGCATGAAAAAACACCGCATTGACCTGAAAGCCATTGCCCGCAAGGTAATGGAAAAGTATGGGTTTGTTTCCGATTTTCCACCCGCGGTGATAAGGGAGACCAGCTCAATTGAAGAGGTACAATCCATCGAGCCGGACAAAGACACCCGCGACCTCCGATCCCTCCTCTGGTCGTCGATTGACAACAGCGATTCAGAGGATCTCGACCAGGTGGAGTACTGCGAATCCCGGTCCGATGGGGAGATACGCGTCTTCGTTGCCATAGCGGATGTAGACTTCTTCGTGAGGAAGGGTTCGAATACCGACCGTCATGCCGCGTTCAATGGAACCTCGGTCTACCTGGGGGTAGAGACATTCCCCATGCTTCCGGATCACCTCTCCAAAGGTGTCTCCTCCCTCCTCCCGGGGAAAGACCGGAGGGCAGTTGTCATCGAGTACACTGTTCTTCCCGACGGCACCGTGAAACATGGGGCTATCTTTCGTGCAATCGTGAAGAACCATGCCAGGCTCGTGTACGAGGAGGTCGGAGACTGGCTGGAGGGAAAAGCACCTATTCCATCCGGTGTTTCCGGCGTTCCCGGGCTCGAGGAACAGATAAGGCTCCAGGCAGAGGTTGCCCGCCGGTTGCGCGCCCACAGGATGAAACAGGGAGCTCTTGACCTGGAGACGATCGAGGCGCAACCCGTGATGGAGGGCGGGGCCGTCAGGGGACTCGTCATCCAGGAACAGAACGCAGCCAGGCAGATCATCGAGGAGTTCATGGTGGCAGCGAACGGGACGATGGTGCATGTCCTCGGGGCTGCCGGTGTCCCCATGGTCCAGCGGGTCGTGCGGGTTCCTAAAAACTGGGATGGTATTGTCAGGACCGCTGCACAGTACGGGTTCCATTTGGCAGGTGAACCGGATTCAAAGGCCCTGGCACGGTTTCTCGACACGAGGAGGCGTGCCGACCCGGAACGGTTCCCGGACCTCTCCCTGACAATCGTGAAGCTCATGGGACCGGGAGAATATGTTCCCTTTGTACCGGGAGACACGCCCATCGGGCACTTTGCGCTTGCAGTCCTCGATTATACCCACTCAACGGCACCGAACCGGCGGTACGTGGACATCATCAACCAGCGGCTCCTGAAGGCAGTCCTGGATGGAAAGCCCATGCCCTATTCGGCTCACGAACTGGCAGGACTCGCCGAACACCTGACTGACAGGGACAAGGCAGCGGAGAAAGCTGCACGTTTCATGAGGAAAGTAGCCGCAGCAGTCATTCTCCGGGACCGGATAGGCCAGACATTTGATGCAATCGTGACGGGTGCAGCCGACAAGGGCACGTATGTCCGTCTCTTCGATCCCCCTGCGGAGGGCAGGGTTGTTCAGGGAGAGAGAGGTCTTTTCGTGGGAAACAAGGTAAAGGTCAGGCTTATTGACACCGACCCGGAACTCGGATACGTGGACTTTGCATGCGTCGGAAGGGATAAGCGATAGGGGGATAACGTTCATCTCCCGCCCCGTACCACCTTTCGCACATGCCAGCACCAGTCATCCTCGTTACAGGTTCCACGGACGGAATAGGCAAGGCCATGGTCCGGAAGCTGGCAGACTCCGATGCTGAAATCATCATCCACGGAAAGGACAGTGTAAAGGGCAGGGAAACAATCAGAGAAATAAAGGGGCTCTCGTGGAACCGGAACATTGACCTCATTATCGCGGATTTTTCCATCCAGGAGGAGGTCCGGAGAATGGCAGAAGAGATCAGGACCCGGTACAACCGTATCTCTGTCCTCGTCAATAACGCGGGCACCTATGAAAAAAACCGCACTCTTACTCCTGATTCCATCGAGCGGACGTTTGCGGTCAACTACCTTGCCCCATTCATCCTCACACACGAACTCCTCCCGCTCCTGAAGAGGAGCGCACCTTCCCGCGTGGTCAACGTAGCCTCGATTGCCCACCGCGATGTGCGGGAGATTGACTGGAACAATCTTCAGGGAGAGAAGAACTACGACGCATTTGGTGCCTATGCCCTCTCGAAGTTTGCTGATATTACATTTACCTATACACTGTCGGAGAGAGCTGGGACAAGCAGAATTACGGTAAACTGTCTCCATCCGGGGGTCATTGCCACGAAACTGCTTCATGCCGGATTCCCCGGGATCCGCGGCAAACCACCCTCAGAAGGAGCACGAATACCCCTCTTTCTTGCCCTTTCGCCCGAGGCAGCAGGTATTACCGGAAAGTACTTCGAGGAGAATATCCGCCCGGTTCCTTCCTCTGCGCTGACGTACGATAAAGATGTCCGGTCACGCCTCTGGAAGGTTGCCGAAGACCTTACATGGATCGGGAAAGAACTTTAAGGAGAAGTCCGGGAAAGGATTAAACGATAGAAAAATAAGCAACCCGCAGCTCCAGATGAAGCACAAAGCCCGGAAGAAACGGGGATATGCACGTAGTAGGTAGCAAAGGATATTTTTCTTCCTGCACCGGGTGGGGGGAATGTCGCGGGCACATCCCTGAAAATTATCAAAGAGAGGTCAGTACCTTTTTCATCTTTCTCGCATTCCCAAGCATCGCATGGTCGTTATTAAAGAACACGTAGACTCTCCGGGGGGAGAGATCAAGGATAGTCCCTGCAGTCTTTTCCAGTTCTTCATCAGAATAATCGTGGCTGTACCAGCCACGCCTCCCGTGCATCCGGAGGTAGATACAATCCCCCTCAAATATCCTGTTTTGGACAACAGGGGAATCAACGGAGACGAGTGTTACTACCTCCTGCAGTCTCTTGTAGAGGGGGGCATTCCCCAGCAGGTCCGGGTTCCGGATCTCGAGGGCAAACCGACGCCCCAGACCGCATGATTCTGCAAACCGGAGGAGGATATCCGGATCGGAAAAGCGGGGATGTGCCTGGAAGAGGTAGAAGTCTACGAAGGGGTCAAGCGGGATGAAAGCCTCCCGGAACCTTTTCCAGAGAACACCCGCTGCCTCGTTGAACCTGTGCGTATGGGTAACACCACGGTGGACCTTGACGGCCCATGCAAGTTCCCGACCCTTCCGGGACCAGCCGAGGATCTGGTTCCTGAATGGAAACCGGTAGAAACTTGCGTTCAACTCGACTGCATTCAGCCCGGAGTTCTGAATGTACCAGTCAAGGTTTCCCCCCTCGTTCCAGTCATAGGACCAGCCGCTGGTCCCGACAAAGACCTCCATGGTCAGGACTCCCCCCTAACGAGAGAAAAACCTTGTTCCACGATGCAGCAGCCTGACCGGTTGCGGCAATCACTGGTTCCGGTTCCATCTCTTTTGTCCAGTTTTTCCTCTTCTCTGCCCCTGTATCTGCTGCCGGTAATCGGGCATCCGTGGTTTTTTGGGGGAGGTGATGCCCGGGGCTCCCCGGTATGTTTCAAAAGTCCTGTTCCTGGCATACCTTCATTATACCTTCATGTGAATACAGTTCATCAATGAAGGATATTGTCGCGACAAGGAGAATGGAAAACGGAATTGCATGTTACTATGGAGAAAAGGGAAAGGAGGAATTCGAGACCTTCAATTACAATGAGCTGATCGACATGAAAATTAACGCCCTCGACCTCCTGAACGACCCGAAAAATTACGCAGTTGATCCTGTGAATCACAAGGTCGTAATGAAAAAGTAATCACTGCACTTTTTTCCAGCCGGTAAGACCCCTCCCCGATACTAGGAAATATTACCAGGAGACTGCTGTTGGAAGACAGGCGATTTCATAGGTATTTTACCGTCTGGTCTGCTTCATTTCCAAAAAAGAAAGGCTCGTCCTGCCATGTATACGTATTCTGCATTTCTCCGGAAATTTGACTGAGAGAGATAATCAGGGAAGAGGAGGCACGCCTTAGCCCCGGGCACGCTTCAAATCTCATGAGAATCCGAATAACATCATGATACAGCCCACGTAGGCACCGAGCATGACTGCCCCCCATGTCCTTGTTATGGCACTCTGCTGAAAAACCAGGATAAGGACGGCAAGCGAGAAAGCAAGGAGTATGACGAGGTTCCACGGAACCGGGACGGGGATGATAAAAAAGAGGGAATTGAGACCGAGGATAAAGATGAGGTTGAAAATGTTGCTGCCCAAAACGTTTCCAACCGCAAGATCGATGCTTCCCTTGAGCGTGGCCGCAACAGACGTCGCGAGTTCCGGCAGAGACGTTCCGATTGCTACCAGGGAAAAACCGATCAGGAACTCGGGAACCAAAAATAAACGTGCGATATCGACTGCACCTGCAAGGAGCAGGTGTGCCCCTGTTATGACCAGGAAAATTCCCAGCACCGTTATGGCAAGGGAATATTTAAGGGGTCTGGGGGTGCAGGTGACCGCATCCGGCTTTTCCTCCAACCGGGGGAGACGGATGAGAATCAAGGAAAAACAGGTGAGAAATACGATTCCGGTGATGATATCCAATGTTGCCCGCAGGGAGAAGAGAATAAAAAGCCCTGTTGCAAGGATCATGATCACCATGTCCCGCTGAACATTCATCTTCCCCGATTCCCGGGAAATTGCATCAGGCCTGACCAATGCGCATATCCCAAGGATCAGGGCGATATTTGCGATATTACTCCCGATGATGTTCCCCATGCCGACACTGAAGTTCCCGAGGCTGAAAGCCTCTGTGGTCACCACGAGTTCCGGGAGCGAGGTCCCGAATGCGATGACAGTCGTCCCGACAAAGAGAGGCGAAAGACCCATCCCCAGGGCCACGTCTTTTGCACCGTCCACCGTGATGTCCGCACCTTTCACGAGGAGGAGAAGACCGGCGATGAAGAGAAGGAACGGCAGGAGCATGGGAGCCCTTGAGAAAAGCGGGGGAAGGGATCACTCATGAACTTTTGGATCACGGGGTAATGCTGCCCGGCATCACCCCGCCACTCAACCAGTCTCCCGGAGATGTCAAATAGGGGAAATATCACACCATGGTACAGGGAGGGCCCTCTTCCCGGTTACTTCCATGTCCCGCCGCCGAAAAATACCCATCCGTCCCGGGCTCTCACCCGGGACACTTGCAGTGGATGGGAAGCACACGAAAGGTCCCGTGGGCATCACTGTCATCGACTACGATGCAACGCACTTTTCAGAGAAAAAGGTCTCCGCCGTCGAGGAATGTTATCCCTTCAGGGATACGGGGACAGTCACGTGGATTAACATCGACAGCCTCGGGAACACGGAAGTGATCGAAAAGCTCGGGAACCATTACAACATTCACCCCCTCATCCTCGAGGACATCCTCAATACCGGACAACGCCCGAAGATCGAGGATCTCGATGGTTATCTCTACGTAAACCTGAAGATGATCCGGCTCGTGGGGGAGAGAAAGGAGATACTGATAGAACACGTCAGCCTCATCATGGGCTCCAACTTCCTCCTTACGTTTCAGGAAGATACAGGTGGAGATGTTTTCGATCCGGTGAGGGAGAGAATACGTAAGGAAGGGCGAATACGCAAGTTCGGACCCGATTACCTGGCGTACGCTCTCATCGATGATATCGTCGATCACTACTTCCTCGTCATCGAACACCTTGAGGAGGTCGTCGAAGACCTCGAGGAAGAGATCGTGCGGAATGCGACGCCGGCTCTTCTCCATAAGATCACGGCACTCAAGAAAAAGATGATAACGTTACGAAAGTCCATATGGCCCCTGCGGGAAGTCATCAGTGGCCTCGAGAGATCGGACTCGCCGCTGGTCAAGGACAGCACCCGGATTTACCTGCGTGATGTGTATGACCATGTCATCCAGGTCATAGACACGCTCGAGACGATCCGTGAGATGTTGTCTGGCATGATTGATATCTACCTCTCGAGCCTCTCCTTCCGGATGAACGAGATCATGAAGGTCCTGACCCTCATCGCAACCATATTCATTCCGCTCACGTTTGTCGCAGGGGTCTACGGGATGAACTTCCAGTATATGCCGGAACTGACGTGGGAATACGGGTATTACACCGTCTGGGGAGTGATGATTTCCATCGTCGCGATCATGCTCGTTTACTTCAGGAAGAGGCAGTGGATATGAACGGGTTGAGACCCGGATGAACCGCGGCCGGAAACCGGAACGCCCGGGAGATGTGAAGAACTGATGGAAATCCTCCTTGCAATAGTACTCGCGGTTGCTCCAGGTATTTTCTGGTTGCTCTTTTTTTATTCCAGGGACAGGTACGACCCCGAACCTCCCGTCTGGGTAATGCTTGTCTTCCTCCTCGGCGGGGCAGTCACGTTTCCCATCGGAATCCTCGAAGGAAGTCTCCTGGCAATATCAGGAGGATTCCTTGGATCAGTCTTAATTGCTCCTGTCTTCGAAGAACTCGCAAAATACTGGGTCGTTGAAAAAACGGTCTACCGGACCCACGTCTTCGATGAACCGGTCGATGGGATCGTTTATGCCGCTGCGGCCGGGCTTGGGTTTGCAACTCTCGAAAACACCCTCTATGTCCTCTCAGCCCTCGACGAGTCATTCCTCTTTGCTCTGCAGACTGCAGTTCTCCGCGGTATCCTCTCTGTCCCGGCGCATGTTCTCTTCTCCGTGATGTGGGGTTTTGCCCTCGGGGTCTCGCAGGGGGGATCCCGAAGAAGACACGATCCCATCGTCCTCTGGGGGCTTTGCCTTGCCGTCGGGGCCCATGCCCTCTTCAACCTTCTCCTCGTGTCCGGCACTGGTATCCCTGTCCTCTTACTCTTCCTCGTCCCGCTCCTCTGGGTGGTGACGATAAACCGTGTCCGGGATGCACTCGCCCTCTCACCGTTCTCGGGGAGGTGGTGAGCGCCGGGGCTGGAGGGGGGTGGGAATGGCAGGTGTACCTGCACAAAGAGACCAGTGATGATGCTGGCAGGAAAAGCCAGAGAAAAGAGGATGTGGCGTCTTCAGCGATCGAAACGCCTCAGGATAACGATTTCGACGGGGATCTCCTTCCGGTCTCTCCTGTGAAAGAAGAATTGCCGCTTCAAAGGGAGGGTTCCCTGGATAACACCCTCGATCTCTGCCCTCCCCTCGACGAAACCCTTTAGAAAAGAAAGGCTTCCCCTGTTGAAGATACCATAGGTCACGGGGGCAATTACCAGGGCCGCGTTTACGAAAGGCCTGTCAGCATGGGGATTCTGGGCACCGAATGGCGGGTTCATGACAACCGTATCCATCGGCCCCACACGGTCGACAAGTCCCGGATCATTGATATCGCCCTGGATGAAAACGGGGGACACTCCCTTTCTGGCGGCATTCAGGGCTGCAACTGCAATTGCATCGGGATCGATCTCCACACCCGTAACGGAGGATGCACCGAGGAGTGCAGCACCGATTGCAAGGATCCCGGTACCGCTCCCGAGGTCACAGACACGTCTTCCCCCGATATCCCCCCTCATGTAAGCGTGGTAGAGGAGACGGGCTGCAAGGTCAGGGGGCGTGGTATACTGTTCCCGGTGGGAAGAAGGCTTTTCGAACCCTTCAAGTCCGGAAAGATCCCTCTCAAGCTGCTTTAGTTTCATTTTGCATCATTGCATCTCGTCGATGGTATACGAGGAGAAATCTGTCTCGCCGGTGAGGATCCGGAATTCCTGCGGGGTGAGAACAGGGGCGGGGAACCGCGGCTGGTCATCATATGCAAGGCGGGGGCACGCAAAGTTGACGTAGGCAGGAAACCCGAGGTTGAGGAGTTCGCCGGGATCGACCTCGCGCATCAGCAGGATTACCGCGTTTGGGCATCCCGATGCCATCTCGCGGGCGAGGGAAAGCCTGTTCTGCCCGGTCTTTGAGCTGACGATGAACCCAAAGGCATCAGCGGAACGTGCCTTCTCGATCAGGGCAAACCTCTTTCTTAAGAACCTGTCCTCGTCCACTTCACGGGCTGTCCCCGTGAGCGGATCCAGCGCAATCACCCTCTTCCCGGTTGCCAGCCGAACTCCGAGCGGGTGAAAAATCCCTGTCCCGACATAAAGAATCTCTTCCACGGAGGGGATGCGTGCCGCTTCGAATGCACATCCAAGGATCTGTCCCTCGCTGCACCCCCGTGAACCCGGCCGTGTCACTGCCCCGATCCCGCTGTCTGCAAGTACCCTGACCATCGCAGGGAGGAGATGCACGTGCTGGGCGGTCGTTACAAGGCCTATTGTGGATTTCCTGAAGTGGTGCACTGCCCCTTTGAGGACACCGGGATCAAAATCGACTGAAACGGGCTCAAAGATGACTTTGGGGTCGGGATCCCCGAGAGGTGTGTGGCCAAAGTGTACCAGGGCATCAACGAGGCGCAGAGCATCGGACGCAAGGTCACACGCCCCATAGCACGGGTCAGCACTTACAATCACGGAAAAACCCTCTTTTCTCAAAAAAAGAGCGATTTCACGGGCTTTCCGTTTCATTCCCTCGGGGAACTGGAGCGCTATTGACCGAACGTTCCGCCTTCGGAGTTCACCGGCAAGCTCAGAATATCCGGTCAATCACACGCACCCTGTCGGTTACCTCCACGCTCACCAGCGTCTTGTAACTCCGTCCGATATCGGGTTTTCCCCTTTTAATCACAAAACAGACATCCTTCACCGTGGCGCCTGCCTGGTCCAGGGCCCAGAGAAGAGCCCTCGTGGTGCCTCCCGTGCTGATGACATCATCGACAATAACGACACGGTCCCCTTTCCTGACACCGTTGAGGTAGATCTGGCCTTTCGAGTATCCCGTGGCCTGGTGGACGGCAACCTCGCCCGGAAGGCGGTACTCTCTCTTGCGGACGATGTTCACCGGTATGTCTGTCACGAGGGAGAGAGCGATACCGATGGGAATCGCCATTGCCTCGGCCGCTATGATTCTGTTCACCCCGTCAAGATCGAGCACCTTGACAAGGGCCGTGCAGACTTCCCGGATAAGGGCCGGGTCGACTTCCGGGACTCCGTCCGTAATGGGGTGGATGAAATAGTTATACTCGCCCCGCTTCACGATGGGGGCATTTTCAAGGGATGCGATAAGGCGTTCAAGCATGGATATCACCGATGTCTTTTAGGAATGATTCAATGATTCCGGCATGCACGTGCGGCATGCACACGATGCGGAGGTGGCCTTCCCGTGTCCATGAGACCCTCCAGGGGGCCGGGACATTCGTTTTTGCAAAGGTTGCGACATTCACGTCGGGTGTCACGATACGCGGGATCCCAAAGGCTTCCATCCCATCGATAAGCCGCCACGTGTTCTTCATGCAGCCGGCCACGATGTCTCTCATGCCCTCCTTCCCGAGGTACTCGAGGACGGCCAGGGCGCCAGCCACCGGTCCCCCCGGTCTGGTCCCGGATAACGTGAATTCCTGCCTGACGGAGAGGTAGGGGGTGTCGACCGCAAGGGAACTGAAGGCATCCTTTTCCCGGATGAGGAGGACTCCTGCCGGTATGGTGCTCATCCCCATCTTGTGCGGGTCAACTGCAATGCTGCTGACCCCGGGCAGGGAAAAGTCAAATGGCGGGGCATCATCGAGGAAAGGAAGAACCATTCCTCCGAATGCGGCATCGACATGGAGGAAGATGCCGAAATCGGCTGCAATAGAGGAGAGTTCCCGGATTGGATCAACGACTCCGTATTCCGTTGTGCCGGCAACCCCCACGAGGGCGCACGTGTTGCGGTCGATGAGTTCCGGGACCCTTTCAGCATCCATCCTGAATTCACGGTCGAGTGGCACGGTTCGCATCTCCAGGTCGAGGATGTCGCATGCTTTCTGGAAAGAGAAATGAACTGATCGCGGGACCACCACGTTGGGCGTCCTTGATCCCGAGAGTCTCTTTGCTATCCTGAGTGCCTGGATGTTCGATTCGGTCCCGCCGGACGTTGCATAGCCGTAGGCCGCAGGCAGGGATAAGAGCGTGCCCAGACGCTCGATGAGGAGCGATTCAAGCGACGCAGTCCCGGGAAAAAGACCGGGGTCTCCGAGATTTGTCTCGAGGAAAAGGGAATGGGCCCGGGAAGCAACCGGGTGGGGTATGGTGCACATGGAGCTCAGAATATACTCGTGGCTCACATCTTCCTGTCTCTTTGCGGAAAGGAAGGAAAAAAGGTCGTCGATGGATCGGCCCTTTTCACGCATTCCGGGATCTCGCGTTCTCCAGGATGATCTGCTGCTCTGTCCTCGCAACGGTCTCACGGATCTTTGCGATGGCATCGATATTTGCAGAGACACTCGTTATACCGTGCTCGACGAGCCACCTGACCATCGGAGGTTCCGATCCCGCCTGCCCGCATATGGAGATCTCCACGCCATGTTTCCGGCAGCACCTGATCGCGGAATCGATCAGGGCCAGGACCGCAGGGTGTTTTGGCTCGTACATGCTGGCAACGTTCTGGTTGTTCCGGTCGATGGCAAGAGTATACTGGACAAGGTCGTTCGTGCCGAAGGATGCAAAACGAATCCCTGCCCTGATGAAATCCTCGATCAGGATGGCGCTGCTCGGGATCTCTATCATGACACCGAGCGTCACCTTATCCACGTCAACCCCCCATTTCCTCATCATCTCGCGGGCCCGGATAAACTCTGACGGGTGGGATACCATGGGGAACATGATCCCGAGGTTATCGTAACCCTGCTCCCAGAGTCTCCTGAATGCCTCGACCTGGAGCCTGAACTGGTCAGGGGACTGGAGGTCCCTGCGGATACCGCGCCACCCGAGCATGGGGTTATGCTCGACGGGTTCGTCCTCTCCCCCGGCCATGTTCCTGAACTCATCGGTAGGTGCGTCCAGAGTCCTGACCCACACGGGCTTGCCGTAAAAAGCATCGAGGACGGTCTTGATACCGTTGTAGAGTTCCTGGATGAACTCTTCCTCGCGTCCGTTTGCAATGAACCATCCCGGTGTTTTATTCAGACCGAGGATCAGGTGTTCGATCCGGAGCAGACCGACACCATCGGCACCCGTTGCGGCGGCACGTTCTGCAGCCTCGGGCATCGAGACGTTGACCTTGACGCTCGTTGCAGTGATGATCGGTGCGAACCCGGCGGACACGACCTTCTCCGGCTTCTCCCTGGGAATATCGACTTCGCCTTCGTATATGAACCCTTTCTCGCCATCGACTGTTACCAGCTGGCCGGGCTTGAGGACCTGCGTTGCCGTTTTGGTCCCGACCACTGCCGGGGTCCCGAGTTCCCTGCTCACGATTGCTGCATGGCACGTCATGCCTCCTTCGTCCGTGACGATAGCGGCAACCCGGCGCATTGCCGGTACCATATCGGGATTCGTCATCCTTGTGACAAGGATGTCACCTTCCTTCACTTTCCCCGCATCCCTGGCGTCGTGAATGATGACCACCCTGCCGCTTGCAATTCCCGGCGAGGCACCCTGCCCCTTGAGAATGATTGTCTGGGTGCCCGCCCTGCCTGCGCCTGATTCCTCCCTTTTTCCCGTCCGAATCGTTGTGATGGGGCGTGACTGGAGGATATAGATGGTATTCCCGACAATGGCCCATTCAACGTCCTGGGGAACACCGTAGTGGTTCTCGGCTATCTTTCCATATTTTGCAAGTTTTGCAACCTCTTCATCGGAGAGGAGGGGGGCGTCCTGGAGTTCCTTTGGGACTTCCACCGTCTTGGTACCATGATCCCCGTCAGAGACTATCTGGAACCGCTTGTTTGAAATGAGACGGTCGACCACTTTTCCTGTCCGCATATCAAAAACGTATTTGTCCGGGGAGACAGACCCTGATACCACCGATTCTCCAAGACCCCATGAACCCTCGATGATGGAGACATCTTCGCCGGTCACGGGGTGGGATGTGAACATGACCCCTGCCTTTTCGGATCTGACCAGTTCCTGGACCACAACGGCGATGTTGACACTCCTGTGGTCGAATCCCTGCTTTGCCCTGTAGTAGATGGCCCGGGCTCCATAGAGGGATGCCCAGCACCGCTGGACTGCATCGATGAGGTTTTTCTCTCCGCTGATATTGAGGTAGGTCTCCTGCTGGCCTGCGAAACTTGCATCAGGAAGGTCTTCGGCTGTCGCACTGGACCGGACTGCCACAACCATCCTGCCGTTATCCATCTTCCTGTATGCATCACGTATCTTCTGCTTAATGGATGCCGGCATCTTTGCTTTCAGGACGGCCTGTTTTGCTTTCTCAGCCGCGTTCTCAAGCTCGGCGCTGTTCTCGACATCCAGTCTCTCGAGCTCGGAAAACAGGGTTTTTTCAAGGCCGGTCTCGACCAGGAACTGGCGGAACGCATGGCTCGTGACGACAAAGGCCCGTGGGACAGGAAGCCCGATTGCCGACATTTCACCAAGTGACGCTCCCTTGCCCCCTACTGCAGCAATATCTTCTTTCCGGATCTCCTCGAGCCAGAGAATATCAGGCATCTCTCTCATTCGCGCACCACTATTATTCTGCGTCACTCCCCGTTTAATACATTCTCATTCCACGGCCCGGAAGATTCCAGGATGGCAGAGTGGTCACAAGGAAAGGACAATGTCGGTCCCTCCAGGTCCCCTGTCGATAATAATCCTCAATATGTATCAGGCCTATAGTATCTGGGAATTTATGGCGGATTTTAAAATACTGGTCAGCGATCCCCTTGCAGATGAAGGCCTGGAAATTCTGCGCCGGGAGTGTTCGGTCGATGTGAAGACCGACCTTACCGAGGATCAGCTCGTGCAGATCATAGGGGATTACGATGCTTTGCTCGTGCGGAGCGGGACAGATGTAACCGCAAGGGTTATCGAAGCAGGAAAGAGGCTCCGGTTCATCGGACGTGCAGGTGCCGGTGTTGACAATATTGACATGGAAGCTGCCACGAAGAAAGGCATCATCGTGGCAAACGCCCCGGAGGGAAACACCCTCGCAGCCACCGAGCATACCATGGCAATGATGCTCTCCCTTGCCCGGAACATCCCCCAGGCAAATGCATCCCTGAAGAAAAAGGAGTGGAAGAGATCAAAGTTCATGGGGGTCGAACTGAATGAGAAGACACTCGGTATCGTGGGACTCGGCAGGATAGGGCGCGAGGTTGCCAAGAGGGCCCAGGCCATGGGTATGCATATCGTCGGGTACGATCCGTTCATCACGCGGGACCGGGCAGCCCAGATGGGTGTCGAGGCTGTTTCGCTCGAGGAACTTTTCAAAGCTGCTGACATTATCACGGTGCATACCCCCCTCATCAAGGAGACCCGCCACATGGTGAACGAGAAGACAATCGCCATGATGAAGGATGGCGTCAGGATCATCAACTGTGCCCGTGGAGGGATCATCGACGAAAAAGCCCTTTATAACGGACTGAAATCCGGCAAGGTTGCCGGCGCAGCCCTCGACGTTTTCGAGGAGGAACCCCCCCTGAACTCCCCCCTCCTTGAACTCGACCAGGTGATTGTGACACCTCACCTTGGAGCGAGCACAATCGAGGCCCAGAAGAACGTTGCTGTATCGATTGCAAAGCAATGTATCTCGGTCCTGAAGGGGGGTTCTGCAAAATATGTCGTCAATGCTCCCATGATCCCGCCTGAACACGCGGATACGATCGAGCCCTTTGCCAGTCTTGCCGAAAAGATGGGGCGTTTCCTGACGCAGCTTGTGTCAGGGAGGATGGAGAAGGTCGAGATAATCTATGGTGGCGAGCTTGCGACCCTCGGGAACAACACGCGGTTCATCACGCTGATGGCACTCAAGGGGCTCCTCGATCCCATCCTCCAGGTCCCTGTCAATATCGTCAATGCGGAGCTGATTGCAAAGGAGAGGGGAATTTCCGTTGCCGAGACCATGACCCGTGACTCCGGCGGTTTCAAGAGTCTTGTCACCATCAGGGTGAAGACCGATACGATGGAAGAGACGATGAGTGGAACTGTTTTCATGAAAGGACGGTCGCGCATCGTTTCGATCGGTGGCTACACGATGGACATGATTCCGGAGGGCTACGTCATCGTTTCCAGGCACCTCGACAAACCCGGTGTTATAGGCCGCGCTTCCACGATACTTGGGAAAGGGAACGTGAATATTGCAGGGATGCAGGTCGGGAGAATCAGGCCGGGCGAAGAAGCTATCATGGTTCTCAACGTTGATTCCGAGGTCACTCCCGAGATGATGGAAGAGATTCGCTCGATGCCCGGAATATTCACGGCAGTCTTTGCAAAAATATCGGATACTTTAATCTGAAGTGGTTTTGCTCTGTCGCTGACCGGATAGGGGGTTTTATCCCTCTTTTTTTTCCGCTGTCATTTTCATATCAGCGCTGATTGTTTCGATCCGGTGTGTGAAGGCCAGGCGATACCAGAAAAGAGAACAATTTTATACTGTGTTCACCCACATTTCTCCGCACAAATTGACCAATCCTGCGGGCTCGTGGTCTAGCTGGTTATGACGTCGCCTTGACATGGCGGAGGTCAGGAGTTCGAATCTCCTCGAGCCCATTTCCTTTTGTTTTCTCCATTTGTTTTTGGAAAAATGGATCAATCGATCCATGCCTTTCACGTTTCGAAACCCGAATCCAAACTGCATGGTTTTTTATCCCCTGCCTGACCAATTTCATAAAAGGGGGGTCCTGCCGAGTGCTCTCTCTTCTCTATGTGGATGACAAGCCCGAGTTCCTGGATCTCGTGAAACTTTTCATGGCAAAGAGGGGCCGGTTTTCCATCAGTACCTGCCAGTCTGCATCTGAAGCCATCAAAGACCTTTCCATGAACCGGTACGATGTGATAATCTCCGATTACTACATGCCGGGAATGGATGGCCTTGCATTTCTCCGCACAATCAGGGGAATGGGAGATCAAACTCCTTTCATCATGTGCACGGGTTTTGGGGGTGATTCAGAGGAGAAAGAGGCCCTCGGTGCAGGTGCCGATTTCTACATCGTGAAGGGCGGGGACTCGGGAATTTTCTTTGATCTCCTCTGCAGGGCTGTTTCCACCGTTATCAGGAATAAAGGTGAGAGGATTGGTCCGGATAGTGCCCGGGGACCACAGTGATATCCAGGTCATGACCCATGTACGATGAATCTGCCCTCCGGAGGTGGATGGGACTTGAAATGCGGAAGATTAACGAAGGGGTAGCGGACACACGTGTCTCCCTCCATGCCCTTCTCATGATGGAAAAACCGGTGACCGTCACGAAGGGCGGGCAGGAGTACCGGTTCGATAAAAGAGTCCTGGAAGACATTGCATCGAGGCTCCCGGTTGTCCTCCAAAAGAAGCTCCGGCTCCCCGTCATATTCTACTACGACATGGAGGTTCCCACCAGTTGTTTCCTTTCGGACAGGGTTGCCTTTGAAGCCCTCCAGGAGATGGGGGAATTGTCCCGTGAAAGGGTGTGGGAAGGGGGGAGGGTCTTTGTTGGAAGGGCAATTGTCTTTGCACTCATGCGTTCGTACCCGACGGTTTTCCAGATAATGATGCGATGAAGAAGGCGGGGCATCAGCATGGGACATCTCCACTGGTTTTTTATAGAAAAATGCAGATGACTATCGCTATGGGTGAGACTTGTCCGGGGGATTGAGTGCATGAACGGTGGCATCCTTATCGTTGAAGACGACCCGGTCATCAGCCAGCTGATCGGGTGGAGACTGGAAAAGATGGGTTTTTTCGTGAGTGGAAAAACCCCGACAGCAGAGGAAGCCCTTGATAAGATAAAGGACGGGAGACCGGACCTGATCCTCATCGATATCAACCTTCCCGGCACGATGGACGGTACCGAACTTGCCCGGACAATCAAGGAACAGTTCCAGATCCCCTTCATATTCCTCACTGCATACACCGACAGCGAGACCATTTCCCGGGCCATCGACACAGAACCTGCCGGTTACCTCATAAAACCTTTCAAGGACGAGGAACTGAAGGTAATGATTGAACTTGCACTCCGGCACGCAAAGAAAGGGTAATATCACAGTTGGTTTTTGGGGAGACTGGAGGAAGAAGAACACGATTGCAGAGCAGGGTGGGAAAAAAGGGGAATACTGCATGGGTTTCATTCTTAAATCGGCCTGCTTTTTTCTTTTCCTGGCACTCGTCCTGCAGCCTGCCATCAGTGCCGCGGATGACTGTGGATGCGGCGGTGGTGGCACCACGGGAGACAGCAGCGATATCTCGTCCGGGGGTTACGGATCCTCAGAAGATCCCATGATTCACCTCGTCAGGGCACGCGAATTCCTGTCCCGGGGTGATCTTCCGATGGCGATGGCCGAGTGCAGGGAATCACTCACACTGGATCCCCATAATGTTCAGGCTCTCCTCCTCGAGGGAGAGATCCTCTTCCGGATGGGAAGGTACGGGGAGGCAGCGGAGGCGTTCCGGAAGGTGACCGGGATGTACCCTTCGGAGGAGGAAGCATACACACGGCTTGGGAACACCTACCTGCTCCTCGGAGATTATCGTTCTGCAGAGAAGGCATACACACGGTCTCTTGCAATCCGCCCCAATGATCCTGTCGTCCGGGAGAACCTGGAGAAAGCCGTGAGGCTGTCCGGGCAGGAGAACCCGTCTCCCGGGAAGGAGATCTTTGAGAATGGTACCGTGACAGGAACGGCCCCGCGCACCCGGGCGGAATCCCCCGAGCCTGCGGAACTGACCACTCCCCGCGAAGAAAAAGCTGTTCCCCTGTCTTCTCGTACGCCTACCACCGATCTTTCACCCGTTCCCTTCCTGATTGCGCTTGTTGTTACCGCCTTCATAACCCGGAGCGAAAAAAAGGGATCAAAGACTATTCTCTCCCTGAAGGGATTGGGATGAAGGAAGGCACGACCAACATCCTCATCACCGGGCCTCCCGGCTGCGGGAAAACAACCCTTATCAAAAATATCATTTCGGACCTCTCTTTTCTCTCTCCTGTGGGGTTTTATACGGAAGAGATTCGCGAAGGGAAAATGAGGGTAGGGTTCCGGGGTGTTTCCCTCGATGGACGCACATTCCTGCTTGCCCGTTCCGGGTTTTCGTCCCGTTTCCGGGTGGGTAAGTACGGGGTCGACAAAGCGGGGTTTGAATCATTCCTCGCGACGATCCCGTTTCAGGACGCCGGATTTGTCGTTATTGACGAGATAGGGAAAATGGAGTGCATATCCGGGCAGTTCTGCCATCTCGTGGAAGATTTACTCTCCTCGGAAAAATGCCTTCTTGCAACAATTGCTTCAAGGGGTACCCCGTTTATCGAGGCAATCAGGCAACGGGACGACGTGGAGATCCATCTCATCGACAGGAAAAACCACATGGATATTGCAGGAAGGGTAAAAGAACGCATCCGTGCCCTGATCGAAAGGACCTGATCCATTCATTTTCCCGGTTAAGGGGAGGATCGTGTCCCGCCACATCCCCGGTCAGGCGGCATGGCGACAGGGTAACCCATATGTGTCAACAGATCATAAAAACAGGTAATCTCTATGGAATCCATGAAATCCGTTATCCTGGCAGGGGGAGTCGGGACCAGGCTCTGGCCCCTCTCGAGGACATATAATCCCAAGCAGTTCCTCAAGATGAACGGGACATCTCTCTTCCAGGAGACATACAAAAGGGCCATGCGTTTATCGAAACCTGAAGACATCTATGTTGTCACCCACAGGGACCACCACTATCTGGCTTTGAATCAGATCGAGGAATTGAACCAGAACGTTCCGGATGGGCGTATCCTGTCCGAGCCTGTGGGGAAGAATACACTCCCGGCAATCACCTGGGCGATACTCGAGATAGAAAAGGAGTCTGGTGAATCACTCGTTGCCGTGTTCCCCAGTGACCATTACCTCGGCGAGGATGCAATGGATGAGATCGCTGCGGCAGGCAGGATTGCCGGGGACTTCCTTGTTACGTTCGGGATTCCGCCCACTCACCCCCACACGGGATATGGATATATTGCACCGGGAGACCCCCTCTCCCTCGGGTTCAGGGTGAGCAGGTTCCGGGAGAAACCGGACTGGGAGACTGCAAGGGTCTTTGTGGATGCCGGTTATCTCTGGAACAGCGGTATGTTCCTCTTCTCGACAGGTACTTTTCTCGGGGAGCTTGAGCGGCTGCAGCCCGGGATATACGTCCCCATGAGGGAAAAAGGCGTTGCCTCATACCCCGAATTGCCCTCTCTCTCGGTTGATTATGGGCTCCTCGAGGTTTCCGACCGCGTTGCAGTCGTGCCACTCCGGGCCAGATGGACGGACCTCGGGACGTTCCGCGCATGGTACGATTTCAAGCAGCACGACAGCCATGGCAATGCGGGAGAGGCGGAATTTATCGATTCTGAGGGTAATTTTGTGCATGCCCCCGGGAAAAAGGTTGCACTGGTCGGCGTTAAGGATCTCGTCCTCGTCGACACGGGCGATGCCCTCCTTGCCTGCCGGATGGATATGACAGAGAGCGTCGGAAACCTCGTAAAGGTTCTTAAGAACCGCGGTGATACAATCACGGACTATCACCTCCAGGTACACCGTCCCTGGGGTTCTTACACCGAACTCGAGAGATCGCGGTTCTACCGGATCAAGAGGGTTACAGTCAAGCCGGGAAAGAAACTCTCCCTCCAGATGCATCACCACCGGAGCGAGCACTGGATCGTTGTCAGTGGCATGGCTGATGTCATCCTCGGGGATCGCACGATTCACCTGAGACAGGGCGAGAGTACATTTGTCCCGGCAGGAATCAGGCACCGGCTGGCGAACACGGGAAAAATCCCCCTTGAAGTTATCGAAGTCCAGATCGGCGAGTACCTCGAGGAAGATGATATCACGCGATTTGCCGATGATTACAACAGGATATGATGGAAATACCGGGCACGGACTCACTCATCACCTGCCTCTGTCACGGGATGGGTAGCAGGATTCCCTGTGATCACGGGGCAGCGGCGTATTGCACCGGGTGATGCCGGGAATGCCGGGCTGATCGCCCGGGAGGTCAGGGCTTACAGATGTCTCCACTCGCAAAGGATACGGTCATGGTCGTCCATGGTGCGGAGATATTTGATACGGGAAATGCCGCGTGGCTCTTTTCGGTCCTTGCACCGTGCAGGATTGTCGTTGCCGGCATCATGGCCCGTGTGGCTGCGGAAGAGTTCGGGCTTCCCTGCGAATTTGCAGACATTCCCCCGAGCATGGTGATGAGGAGGCTCCACCAGCCCTGTTTCCTTGCGAACCGGGGAAAGAGCCCTGAATCGGGCCGCATTTTCGGTGAGATCGTGGCCCGGCGGGTCGGGGATGAGGGAATCATCCACGTCGAATGTGCATCGGGGGAGGTCATATGCTGGAACAGGTACCCGGATGACCTCGCGAGGGAGATAGCCACGCTGACAGGCTATTCCCTGGTCAGCGGAGTCACCATGCCGGAAGGGACGGAGCCGGGAACCCGGGTCATCCGGGGATGCCTCCCGGGGGAGGCCGTCTTTGTAAACGGGACTGTCATTGGCGTGGCAACAGGCCGCGAGGTCGTAATCAGGGTAAGTGAAAAAGGAGTGGAACCCGTCCTTGGTCTTTCAGTAAAAGTACACGGCCTCGAAAAACTCAATAAATCGGGCCCGATCGACCCTGCCACGGCCTGGTGCAAGAGCGGCCCCATCCGTGCACGGGAACCAGTGACGACGAATAATGCACCACCAAAGAAGGGCCGGGTCGTATTCATTGACCACTGTGGACATACCCTCTATCGCAGCGTCTCGTCCGATGGTGTCTGCGGGATTGTCAGCGTGGGTGATGACACAACCGCCGTCTGCGCCCATATCGGTGCGCACCTCGGCGTCCCGGTTTTCGGGATCGTGGATGGTGACACCGACGGGATTGTTCCTGTCCGCTATGCGCCGGGGTCCGTCATCGCAGTGGCAACCGGTATTTCGGATGACGATCTCGGAAAAGAGGTCGCAGTGATGATTCCTGCAGAAGAGGTGGACTGGGACGATTTCATCCGTATGCTGGTGGCTCGTATCGGGGACAGGGCAAGGATATGCAGGCCTCCCCATTCATGAGAGCCTGATTTATTCTCCACCGGGCTTTCCCTGGACAGATTGTCTTTGGAATCGCTCTCTGATGCTATCCAGGGTCTCGATATCGGAAATCCCCTTGTCGTCCCTGACCCTGATAAACCGGGGAAACCTCAGGGCAAACCCGCTCTCGTAGTTCGGGCTCTTCTGTATCTCCGAGTAACCCACCTCGAAGACGAGGAATGGTTCCAGATGAACCTCCTTTCCGGACTCTGAAATCACGCGGTCCTTCAGCAACTCGTAAACCTCCTGGAGTTCTTCATCCGTAAAACCCGTTGCCACCTTTCCAACGGGGAGTAGTTCACCCCTGTCCTGGCAGGCAAGCAGGAATGAGCCAAAGAGATGCGCCCTCTTTCCCTCCCCCCATTCGGCACCGATCACTGCAAGGTCAATAGAATCCACGCCTGGTTTTATTTTGAGCCAGTTCTTTCCCCTGATACCCGGTGTATAGGACGAGGAAAGGACTTTCAGCATCAGCCCCTCGTGACCTGCATCCAGGCTCTCCCGGTAAACTGCCTCGATGACAGAAATATCGGAACTTACCGTCTGGGGAGCGACGCAACCTGACATTGCTTCTTCGAGGTATTTCCTCCTCTCCCGGAAGGGGTCGTCGATTAGGGTCTTTCCATCGAGGTAGAGGATATCGAAGACAAAGGGCTGCATCCTGATCTCCTTCTGCATTGCCGCGATATCGTACTTTCTCCGGAACCGGCGCAGTACAGTCTGGAACGGGAGAGGCCTGCCATCCTTAATGGCAATCACTTCGCCGTCGAGGATGACATCGTGGGAAGTAGCGTTCTTCAGGGTCTCCACGACTTCCGGAAGGGCCTCTGTCACGTCTTCGAGTTTCCGTGAATACATCCTGCACCGGTTGCCCTGCTTGTGGAACTGGAACCTGCTGCCGTCGTACTTGTACTCGGCCGCCATCGCGCCGTTTTCCGCAATGGCCTGACTGATGGAACCCTGCTGGGCGAGCATCATCTTCACGGGGTGAAAAAGCCTGATGTGGACATCTGCAAGGGAATCCCTGCCTTTTCTTGCACGCAATGCCACCTCTCCAAGGTCATTTATCGCCTGGTAGGCATGCTCGACCAGGGACGGGTCGACGGAAAAGGCCTGGGCAATTGCATCCCGCATGGTACCCTCGCCAACCCCTATCCGGAGGTCTTCCAGGATAAGGCGGGCGAGGTACTTTGCCTCGAGGGGAGACGCATTCTGGAAGAGGTTCTGGACGAGAGAGAGTTTCTCCACCTGCGAAGAACGTCCCTCGAGACGTGAGATCCTCTCCAGGTCCGAATAGACGGAGGACAGGTCGAGTTCCTGCGAGAAGAGGGATGTCTGGAACGTTGGGGAGCGTCCCGATCGTTTCCCGGCTCTTTTATTTTCCAGTATTGCCTGGACAGCAAGTCCCACGTCGCCCTTCCTGTTGATCTCGCCGATAATGTCTGACCGCGTGGCATCAACAACCTGGGTCAGAGCATCAAAGAGGAGGTTTGGACCGATACCTATCTTATTGGGACTCCAGTCGGGGAAGATCCTGCCGGTCAGGAACCGGACGAAGATGGGGAGATCCCCCTCGTCAAGGCTGGGGAGGATAGCCGAGATCTTTCCTGTCATCTCGAGCCGCCCTCCGATGCCCTCCAGCTGTTCGCAGATCCGGGCAAATTCAAGGAATTTCATGATGCCTCTTTCCATTTAAACCTCAGCACGGGCAGAAAATAAGGGTTCTCTTCGCATGTAGGTCGTGATAAAGACCTGCATCACCTTTTTTTGTTCTCCTTTTCCGGGTCTCAAGGTTCTTATAGTCTCACAGGAAATTTCTGTATGTAATGGCGGGAGAGTGGGTCCCCGATGCCCTTATCGAGCAGAAGATGGGGCAGACCAAGCGGGAGATGATGGATTACATCGAGAAGAACTCGGAGAAGATAGATTCGAATCTGCCCGTGTTCTTTGGCCATGTCGTCTCTATCCTGGAGAACAACTTCCCTGACATCCCTGACCAGGTCTACGACCGGTTCATCGATGACGTCACAGTCAAGGTGCTCGAGGAGAGCAAGCGTTCCACCGATGTTGAATACATCGAAAGGCTGTTCCGCCACGCAACGCGGGTCAAGAGGAAATATACCGGCAGGGCGATCTTTGATATCGTCCTCGGTCTCAAGCTCATCGATATCGGAAAATACAAGGATGCCATCGACATCCTGATGAAGTACCGGACCGTTGACGCTATCGTCTGCACGGCAATTGCATTCTGTTACTACGAGCTGTCCGCCCTCGAACTGCCCCCTGACCAGAGACCGGACAAGAGCACCACGAGCAGCATGGCTCTTTCCGCCCGGGAGCAGATGATCGAGCTTGCACGGCTTCAGCCACCGGTCAACAGGCTGCGGTTCCCCCAGGTTATCCAGGAACTGCGTGTGAACAAGATCTTCTGGTTCATGATAAAACTTGCAATAGACTGGTTCCCGGACCAGCCTGTTTATCTCAAGATAGGGCTCGAAAAGGCAAAAAAGGACCAGAACAGGGATATGAGGGGAGAACTCCTCAAGATAGCGGCAGAGCGGTATTACAGCGACATGTTCTTCCTGCGCGACCTCTACCACTTCAAGCTGGAAGCAAGGGATGCAGGGGGAGCGACTGCCGTGGTGAGGCAGATGATGCAGCAGCACCCGGACGAACTCGAACCCCTCTACTACGGGTTGCAGCTTGCGATCATGTCCTCGCAGGATTCTGCCTACCAGAAGTTCCGGAGCACTGCCATCTCGAAAAAGATGCCCGCACACGTCATCCTCCTGCTCGACCTTGCATTCTTCCTCATCAGCGGGAGGAGAACGGATGCAGAAGTGATGTTCGAGGACATGGAGAAAAAACTCCCTGCCCTTGGTTATTACCTCGAGGTTCTCGACTACCTCATGCAGGACATATTCTCCGAGGACGAAAAACGGTCAAAGACGGCAAGAAAGGTGTTCATGGACTCGATCGACCAGTACTGCCTGAAACTCATAAAGATGAAGGAAGACTGATTTCCTTTTGGAAAAAGAATCACTCAGGGATGTTAAGGCATTATTCCCGATACTGTGGCGATCAGGGGCCGATACCGTGAGATCCGCATTCCGCGACCTGCCCTTTGCGTGCCCGTGTCGACTGTCAGGGTAAGAAAGATGTTTTTTGTCCATGAATAATGCATGAGAGACGGTTGAAAAACCATTATGCCGGCGCGGATTCTCCCTCCTGCATCAGAGGAAAATACCATGGGGCCATCCCGCATCTGACCCGGCGTTTGTGGCAACCCTGATCTCAAGATCTGAATAGAAGAGTCCTGCAGCCTCCCTGGCGCATGCGAGTGCCTTTTCCGGGGTATTGTTCACCTCGCTCAAATGCGCGAGCAGGACGGAATGCACCTGCGTGCAGAGCCCCTTGATGCACTCAGCGGCGGCATTGTTCGAGAGATGACCCCGGCGTGACCTTATCCGCCGCTTGAGGGACTCGGGATAGGGCCCTTCTTTGAGCATATGGGGACAATGGTTACTCTCGAGGACGAGACCGTCGCAGCGGGAGAGGTGCTCGATCATGTGGTCGGTGACCATGCCGGTATCAGTGCAGCACCCGAGAGTTTGGTCGCCATTCCGGATGGTATACCCGCATGGTTCCCTTGCGTCGTGGGATACAGCAAATGCCCTGACAGAAAATTCACCCACGCAGAAATCCTCGCCGTAATCAATTCTGACTGCCCTGACGGGCTTTCGGTGCACGCCTCCCGAATCGAGGAGATCGACGAGGGTCCCGCCGGTCGCATACACCGGGATGGAAAGGTGGCGTGCAAGGGGCATTACGGCTGCGATATGGTCGATGTGTTCATGAGTGACGAGTATGGCAGCGAGGCTGTCGGTGGTCTTTCCTGCAGCATGGAGCCGTGAGAGTATTTCCCGGCGGGTAAGACCGGCATCGACGAGGAGGGAGGAAGACTCTCCTTCGATAAACAGGCAGTTTCCCTTACTCCCGCTCGCAAGAGAGATGCACCGCATTGCATGAATATTGTGCATGAAACTTAAAATGCATGGTGATGCGGGCCTGGGCAGGTTGCAAGACAACGGGACCGGACAAAATTTGCTGTTTCAACCTGCCTTTTCGACCGGCACCACGTGGACGGCATTTGCCTTGAATGAAACGGAGACGGTCATGCCCGGGGAAAGGCCGAGTTCCTGGCAGGATTGCCGGGTGATGACCCCGGTGAGGCGCACTCCCGCATCCACGGTGACCCTGGTGTTGGGACCCTGGGGGATGAGGCGGAGGATGGTTGCAGGGAGCACGTTTCGCGGGCTGCTGCGGCCTGCAGTTGCATCTTTCCCGATGAAGAGGTCTTCGGGGCGCACAAAGAGAGTGACTCGGGTCCCGGGATCGAGGGGAGAGGGGGCGTGCAGGATCACTCCGGAGACGTCGATGGATGCAAGACCTCCCTCGTTGGCAACGATTTCACCTGCAAGGATATTGTCGATTCCCACCATGCGGGCAACTTCCCGGGTAACGGGCTGGTAAAAAATCTGGAAGGGATTTCCGAGCTGGCAGATCTTCCGGTCGAGAACCACCGCGATCCGGGTGGAAAGCCTCTGTGCCTGGGCCATATCATGGGTCGAGAGGACGATGGTAATTCCGCTCTTTTCGTTCAACGAAAGGATGAGATCCTCGATCTTTTCGGTTGCGACCGGATCAAGGTTTGCAGTCGGTTCATCGAGGAGGAGGAGCCGCGGCCCTGGTGCAAGTGCCCGTGCGATTGCAACGCGCTGGAGTTCGCCCCCGGAGAGAGTATTCGTTCTCCTCCCTTCGTAACCGGAAAGGCCCACGAGGTCGAGGACTTCCGAAACCCTCCGGGAGATATCTTCAGGGGCGAACTTCCTGAACTTCAGGCCGAGGGCAACGTTATCAGCCACGCTGCCCCGGAGGGCAGCAGGTTTCTGAAAGACCATGCCCATCTGCCGCCGGAGTGCCACGCGCAGGGCATCCGGAGTACGTGTGTCCTTGCCCATGACCATCACCGTCCCCGAACTGGGATTGTCAAGCATGGCAATAATCCGGAGAATGGTCGTCTTTCCCGTTCCGCTCGGGCCCACCAGGGAAAAAACCTCGCCCTTCCTGACCTCGAAGGAGAGATTGGACAGGACCTCCTTTTCACCGTATCTCTTGCAAACATGGTCAAACCGGATCATGCTACCGCTCCTGGACGATGAAAAGTGCGACAGTCACGACCATTGCAATTCCAAGGAGGATCATCCCCAGAGCAATCGATAATGCAATGTTTCCCATCGACGTTTCCAGGGCAATTGCAGTGGTGAGGACGCGGGTGTAGCCACGGATGTTCCCTCCGATGATCATGGCGGCACCCACTTCCGAGATGGCCCTCCCGAAACCGAGGATGATGCCGCCGATGATTGCAAACCTGGCTTCCCTGATGATGGTCAGGATTGCCTGCGTCTGGGTGGCTCCCAGCGCCACTATCTCGTCGGATATGGCCCTTTTCACACCTGAGAGTGCAACAAGTGTCATGCCAACCAGCACGGGTACGATGAGGACTGCCTGGCCGATCACCATTCCCACCGGGGTGAAGAGGAGCCCGAGAAAGCCCAGCGGCCCCGTGCGGGAGAGCAGCAGGAAGACAAAAAGGCCTGCCACCACCGTGGGGAGAGCATAGAGAGTCTGTATGATCGTGATGAGACCGCGTTTTCCCCCGAATTCCCTGAAATGGATCAGGCCTCCGAGGGGGATTGCAACAAGGGATGCAACAGCGGTGGCGGCAAGGGAGATGAGGAGGGATCGGGCCGTAATCTCGAGTACTTCGGGGTCAAGGCTGATGATCAGGGAGAATGCCTGGACAAAGCCGTCGACGATCTCGTTCATGCCCCTCGCCCGCACCGATTCCTATTTGAAAGAGGTTAAAGGGCCGGTTTCGGAAGCGGGCGTTGTGCAGTCGCACTCAAAACGCATGCATCCTCCGTTCATTGGGATAAAGAGGCCCTTTCCGTACTTTTCTTTCCCATATTCGCCTATCTTTGCCTGTATCCCGGGTGATATGAGGAAGTTGACAAAATTGTTTGCCATTGTTATCTTTTCAACGGGCTGGTTTTTTGCATGCACCGTGATAACACTGTAGACATTGAGCAGGATATCCCCTTCTTCGATGACGGGGACGAGGTTGAGTTTTCCCCTGTAGGCGAGGTACGTTCCCTCGTCTGTCAGGGTGTATGCACCTTTCTCGGAGGCAAGCTGGAGTGTCTCTCCCATACCTTTCCCTGCCTCGATGTACCATGCCCCTGATCTCTGGACTTCTGACGTATAATTGTATCCGGATGCCTTCCAGATGTTTTTCTCTGCCGAATGCGTCCCGGAGTTGTCCCCGCGCGAAACAAAGAAAACTCCGGGGTTCCCGGCTTTTCCTTTACCCAGGATCGTCCTGAACGCCTCTTGCGGAGCCATTCCCCGTATTCCTGCCGGGTCATCTGCCGGGCCCACAACGATGAAGTAATTGTAGGCAAAACAACGGCGGTTTATCCCGTGTCCACCGTCCATGAAGGCTTTTTCCTGATCAGGGGAATGAACTGCGAGGATATCACAGTCGCCCCTCTTTGCGATTTCCAGGGCCTTTCCCGTTCCCTGGGATGTGATCAGGAGGTCGACACCGTATTTTTCCTCGAACAGCGGTTCCAGGTAGTCGAGGAGGCCGGTATCATAGAGACTTGTGGTGGTAGCGAGGATAAGTTTCTGCCCGTTATGAGGAGGGAAAGAAGGACTCTGTGTTGTCGGGGGTATCTGTGCTCCATCCTGACCCGGGTTCGTTGTCGTGCATCCTGAAATCAGAATTGCACCGAGAACAAGAGCGACGAGAAAAATGACCGTGCCACCATGCAGGGTAGAGAGAAAATGCATGTTCATGGCTTTAAGTGAGATGATGGAGAAAATAAGTATTGCTATTTTACAATGATAAATATCAACAAGATTCTATTAACAATCCATGTGTTCAACAGGTTCACCGGATAGAACCTTTAAAAACCACAGGGTCGAAGTGTTCTGCCATGTTAAGGGAAAAAGCCCTGGAGGAGTGGATCGCGAACCGTTCTGCAGGGCTGACTTCTGTCAGGCCCGCCGTGGAAGAGATCATCGCACGGGTCAGGGACGGGGGTGATGCAGCACTGCGTGAACTCACGCAGAAGTATGATGGTGTTTTTCGGGAGAGCATCAGGATTACCCCTGAAGAGATCGAAAATGCCTATTCCCGCGTTGACGAAGGCTTCATCAGGAGCCTCGAGGATGCCCGATCGAGGATAACGAAGTTCCACGAGATACAAAAGCCGAGGAATCTCTGGCTCGAGGAGATCGAACCGGGCATCGTCCTCGGGATGAGGATGGTCCCGCTCGACCGGGTCGGTGCATACGTGCCCGGGGGACGGGCTGCATATGCGTCGACGGCCCTCATGACAGTCATCCCGGCACGCGTTGCCGGTGTCAGGTCGGTCTGCTGTTGCAGCCCCCCTCCTATTGCTCCCCAAAGCCTCGTTGCAATGGATATTGCAGGAGCGGACGAGGTGTTTGCAGTCGGCGGGGCACAGGCGGTTGCTGCAATGGCACTTGGGACGGAATCCATACGACCCGTCCGAAAGATAGTCGGTCCGGGAAACGTCTATGTCACGACGGCCAAGATGCTGCTGCGTGATACCGTGGAGATTGACTTTCCCGCAGGTCCATCGGAAATCGTTATCCTTGCCGACGGATCCGCAAGGCCGGATTTCATTGCAGCAGACATCGTCGCCCAGGCCGAGCACGACCCGAATGCCGCGTGCTACCTCGTTGCACTGGATCCGTCGCTACCCGGAAAGGTCCTGCGCGAACTCATCTTGCAGGTCAGGGAATCCCCAAGAAAAGAGATATTGGAAAAAGCACTTGAAAATACCGGGTATACCCTTGCAGCCTCGATTGGCGAGGCATTAACCATCATCAACCGGGCAGCGCCGGAGCACCTGTCCCTCCAGATCAATGACCCCATGCAGGTTCTCATGCATGCAGGGTATGCTGGGTCGGTCTTCGTGGGTTCTTACTCGGCTGTCGCCTGCGGGGACTATGCATCCGGGACAAACCACGTCCTCCCGACGGCAGGCTATGCCAGCACGTATTCCGGTCTCGACGTCCTGCATTTCTGCACGCGGTCCACGATCCAGATGATAAATCAGGAGGGGCTTTCGAGGATTGCCGATACGGTGGAGACGCTTGCACGTGCCGAGGGACTGGAGGGGCATGCCCGATCGGTCCGTATCAGGAGACCGGGAGAAAGGAAAAATGCCTGAATTAATGTCCTGAATGCCTTCATTATGGATTCATTCTCATTTTTTGGAAAGTAATTTCACGGGCCGCCTTCTTTTCTCCGGTACAAACCGAGGGTTGCGGTGACCAGGAAGAAGAGAAAGAAGACGCAGGGACTAAACCCGGGGAGTGAACGGGGAGGAGGTCTCCTGAATGTAACCTCGGTTGAAGAGACCGAGATGCTGTCTGTATCAGTCAGGCGGGCAAGGTTCAGGGGTACATTCACGGCATAAATCCTGTATTTCCCGGGAACGAGGTTTCCGACGATGAACGAGGTGTCCCAGTCGTAGGCAAACGATCCATCCGGGTTGACAAAAGCCGACGTGAAGTAGCCTGAACCTGCCCTGAGGTGGATGTTTTCAAGCGTGACTCCCGCTCCGTCGAGTCCCGGCCCTGTGACGAAGAGAAAGATGGCTATCAGGTTCTTTCCATCGATCGTCCCGTTGATATGGATCCGGTCCCCGATATACGCATCGTGGGGCGTGGCATCGATCGAGATGGCGCCGGTTGCCGCTCCTGTCACCACGAGAAAAAATACGAGGAGGGAAAGAACTGTCCGAAGCCCCATAGGTCCCGGATAGTATTGGTCAGGAATCTCCATTAGTATTCTGGTGGGGGCAGATGGAAGGTCGATGGTCAGAACTCGACCACCATGACGGCCTCCTCCTCGTCTTTTAATTCTCCCTTGAGATGTTCCGCGTCGAAATGGTACTGTTCCCAGGGGTCGTAGTCATCGTAGAGCTCGCACTTGTCGAGGACATCGATGAATTCCTTGAGGAAGATCCTCGGGATAACATCAACCCTGCCCCCGAATTTTTTCGTTACCCGGGATATCATGGCCCGGATAAACCGGTGCGAGACCCTGCTTCGGTCCACGTCCGAGTAGGCCTCGCGGTATATCTCGATCACTTTCAGGGCGACCTGTTCGAGTTTTCTGGCATCGAACCTCGCGAGAGCAATCTGCGGCTGGCGAGGGTTTTTGAACCCTTCTTCAGGCTGCACGACGCTGATCCGGTCATAGAGCGGGGGAAGGGTCCGAATCCCCCGGGGACCATCGAAGAACGCAGGTGTCCCGGTGAAAAGGAAGTAGGAATGCGAGAGATCCCCCCTGTCCAGGGATTCGACGATCATCTGGAGGGTATGGTAGCTTTTCTCCCGCTGGTTTCGCGGAAGTGACTGGGTTGTCTCGACCTCGTCAACGGCAACAGCAAGACCCCTGTACCCCGCGCTCACGATGATCCGGACAAGCCCGCGGAGGAATATGAAGGCCGATGCCTCGTCGATGTCACCGCGTATCCCTGCCTTCTGCTTGAAGTCCCGACCGACGTTGGACTCGGCACATATCCACCCGATGGCAGACTGGGCCGTCTGGAAATCACCCTCGTTGCTTGACCGGTAATAGGTCCTGAGTGCGGCTGCAAGGGAGCTGTTCAGTTCCGATATTCCCGCAAGAGCACTCTCTATCTCGGCGAGTGTGGCCTTTTCGAGAACGTCCTCGGGAAGAGTCTGGTCGCTCACTTTGAGGATGCGTTCCTCGATTCCAAAGAGCCATGTATCGATGATTGATTTCGGGGCATGCTCTTCCTCCCGGGTCCGCAGTGTCGCACAGATCTGGCGGTACAGTTCCTTGAGCTTGTGCAGAGGTGCAGACGGCGAAATAACAACGTGGGCGGTGACGAAACCTTTTTCCCTCGCGATCTCGAGGGCACGTGCCACGAGGAACGTCTTCCCGCTGCCATAGTCGCCGCGGATGAACTTGATATCCCCTCCTCCCTGCGAGACGTAGTCCAGCTGTGCCCTGATGACACCCTCTTCCATGTCGAGTCCGACAGCTATCCGCTCGAGACCGCTCCCCGGAACAGTCCCCCTCCGCAGCGCATTGATGATGTTCTGGCTTTCCAGTTTCCGCGGTCCCCGGATATCAGGTGTTCCTGTAGGCATAGATTTCTCCATCCTTTCCCACTCCCTTCTTTTCTATCAGCACCAGGCCTTTACTTGACGCTTTCTGCATGATGCGGTTGATTATCCCTGCCACCCGCCGCGAACCAAGCAGGGTCCGGAGCTCCATCTCGGTTGCCTGGTGACGGGTCCTTAAGAATTCAAGGATTTTTCTCTCGTTCTCGTCCAGGTCCAGTTCGAGGAGCGATGTATCATGTGGTTCCGGCAAGCCCGTCTCCCCCCTCTCCGGGTGTAAAAGAACGGGAATTTCCGAAAGGGACCGTTTCTTGCACTCCTCGAGGAGAGCGAGGAAATCCCCGGGTCTGATACTCTCTGCATCCTGGGGAATGACGTCCAGTCCTGCAAGGCATGACCGCTTGCATGACATGCAGTCCCCTTTTTCGAGGGAGACGGATCCCCACAGGAGGTATATCGTTGCAAGGATTTCCATGCCCCTGGACGGGAGGATCTCGGTGACCTCTTCGAGCCTTGCCTTCAGCCTCTCGAGCAGCCTGGGCATCCGGAAAAGAGCATCCTTGTCCTGCAGAAAGACCTCTGCGACACGGAGCAGGTCCCGGACTTTCCGGGCTGTCCCCACCACGTAGATCATGACCTTCTCACACTCCCGGTTATCCCCGTTCCGGTAACAGAACCAGGCGTACAGGGGACCTCCCCGGATCGAATCACTCCGGTATGCCCGGTAATACCAGGAACGTGCTTCCCCCCGGTCTCCGGCCTCCTCGTAGAAGCGGGCAACGGTAAGAAGGGAAAACGGGTCCGTCCGGGCAGAAAGCGATGCAAGGAGAAGGGATTCTGCCTCCCGGAAGGGGTAGTGGGTCTGTAGAAAAGTCCTGAAACTGGAAAGGATATCCTGGATGAACGCCGGGTCGGCCATGGAATCAAGTTCGCGGTCAAGGAGATCGCGATAATGCCGGACCGCCTCCTCCTTTCTCTGCAGCAGGGCCAAAAGCTCGCATTCCAGGAGAAGGTATTTCCCTTCTGTCCTCTCCCCGAGGAGGAGGGGACCGAGTCCGGCGAGTGCCTGCCCGAAGTTTCCCTCTTCTTTTTGGAAGAGGACGAAGTCATACCGTATCTCCCGATCTCCCGTTATCTCCACGAGACGGGGGTACTCTTCCCTGGCCCTCTGCCGGTCGGTTACGGAGAGTGCTTCCAGGTACCTGCGGGCGAATTGCGGATCTTTTGTTTTTTCGAATAATTGCAGGGCGGATTCTGCAACCTGGCTGAACCTGCCGCAGGCAAAAAGAATCGCAAGGTATTCTTCGTCTGCAGCCAGTCGTCCGCCCGGGACATTCTCCCATACCCCGAGTGCCTCCGACGGGCGGCCGGACATGAGGAGTGCCCGGGCAAGGAGCCGGGCATCGTCTGCCCGGCGGGAATGCGAATAGAGGCGGGAAAACACAGGAACCGCCTTTTTGGGGTCTCCTGATTTCAGGACAAATGATGCAAAACTCCGCAATGCTTCGAGGTTTCCGGGGTCGAGCGCAACAGCCCGTGCATACTCGGCGAGTGCACCGTCGTCACCCTTCATTTCCAGGATCCGGCCCAGGTAACTGTGCACATGCGAAGTCCCGGGGAGGGAATGGGAAAGGTCCCGGAAGAAAGCCTCGGCCTCCTCGAGCCTCCCCATGTGAAAAAGGTTCGCAGCGCACAGAACGGAGATCGAAGGGTCATCTGCAACCTGCCTGAGATCCCTGCACAGGGCATACGACCGTTCGTATTCACCCTTTTCAAAAAGGGTGAAAGCATCCCTTTTTTGGTCTTCAGGAGAAGATAAGGACAGGGTATATCACGCTCCCAATCTGAGGCGGACCAGGTTCGCAAGCATCCTGAACCCATCCGTTCCCCTGACGTTGGAACTGCTCGTATCGCGCCACGCTATGGGATGTTCCCTGATGCAGAACCCCCTCCTTTTCAGGCGCCAGAGGAGTTCCACATCAAATTCGAAGCCTGATGAGACCATTTCCCTGATAACTGCGTCAATTGCTGATTTTTTAAATACTTTTGCACCGCACTGGGTATCCCTGAAGGGCAGACCAAAAAGGAGCCTCACAATACAATTGAAGATGCGGCTCTCGATCCTGCGGGAAAGCCCCTGAGGCTTTTCGAGGACGGCTCCCTGCACCCAGCGCGATCCTATCACGCCGTCTGCGTCGTCGATGAGGGAGAAAAGGTCCCGCATCTGGGAAAAGGACGTTGAAGCGTCAGCGTCCATGTAACCCACGAGGGGTGCTGAAGCTATCGCCATCCCCTCCCTGATGGCACCTCCCTTTCCCATGCGTTCGGGACGGTGCAGGCACCGGATGGTCATTTCCGGATGTGCCCCTGCAAACTCGAGGACAAGTCGTGGTGTTTCATCGTTTCCTTCACACACGAAGATGAATTCACCCTCTGCCCCCGCTATCTGCGAAAGAAGGAGGGGAATCCTGTCAGCCTCGTTGTAGGCCGGAATGACCAGCGTAAACGCGGGTGATGGAGGGTGCGTTGGCTTTCCGCTCAAGGCCGGTATCTCCGTATCCCCGGTATCTTTCCCCGTGTTATGAGCCCGTCAGGGTGTCCGCCGTTGTTCATGCATGCCCGTTAATGTGTTCTTTCAAGCCCGAGCCCGGCCTGTATCGTTCTGCAATTGCAACTGCGTGTTGCCGGAGACGATTGTGATCCTCGATACACGTCCGGGGTGGCGGGGATTTGCGCAGTATCGAGGAGGTGTTTTCCGTTATCTGGATGAGCTCTGTTGCAATCACGGCCTGCAGCCAGATCAGGTCTGCAAGCATCTCCTTCTCTTCCCTATCCATGCAGGAGAGGTTGGTGCCGGAACTGAATAATTATGGCGGGAGTCCGTGCACGGGATCACCAAGTATCTTGGGCAGGAGGTGCAGATAATCTGGAGCATGAGCTACCTTGAAAAGGTGAGAAGGGAAGGGAGGGATGCAAACCCGTTCTTCGTTCTCATGGGTATAGACGTGCAAGAAGCCGGAACGGGAAGGGCCGTGCTCCGCATGCCGGTCCGGCCTGACATGATGAACGGTGAGGGCTGGCTCCAGGGCGGCATTTATTGCGCGCTTGCGGATGAAGCAATGGTCCTTGCAGTATACCCTCTGCTCTCTCCCGGCGATACGATTGCCACCATCACAGAGACGACAACGTTCCTTGGTGGCACACGGGAGGGGGTCCTCTTTGGTCTGGGCAGGGTGGTCAGGAAAGGCAGCAGGGTCATTTTTGCCGAGGGGGAGGTCAGGAGTGAGAGCCCGGAAGGTCCCGTCCTCTCGCGCAGCATCGCCACATTCATCGTGAACCGGACACGCGTGCAATGAACAGGTGAGAAACCAAAAAGGGGAAATGAAAAGATGCCGGGAAGGAAACGCGGGCTGGTGCCTTGGCACCGTCAGGGCACGCTCCAGACGCTGAACCCTGTTCCCGTGATAATTCCTCCCCTTGTGGCTTTTGCAGAGGGCTTCTTCTCTCCGTTGGGATTGGAGAGCGCATACTACTTTTTCTTCCCGTGAAGTGATACTATACTGACAGGCGGGGGACTCCCTGAAGGAAGGGGGTTCAAACCGGACCAGCGAAATGCAGAGCGGCGGGAACGAAGGAAACCGGCATGATTCTTCGTCCCTCGAGGGAGAACCCGCAGGAACAGGCCGGGAGACGGGACCGATGAAATTTATAGTTATCACGGGGGGGGTCATGAGTGGTCTTGGAAAGGGGATCACTGCCGCATCTGTCGGACGGATTCTTAAGAACAGGGGGTATGCGGTCACAGCGGTCAAGATCGATCCGTACCTGAACATTGACGCAGGGACGATGAATCCCGGCCAGCACGGGGAGGTATTCGTCCTTTCGGACGGGAGCGAAGTCGATCTTGACCTGGGTAACTACGAGCGCTTTCTCGACATCGATCTTACCGCTGCCCACAACATCACCACGGGGAAGGTGTACCGGAGTGTCATCGAAAAGGAGCGGCGTGGCGACTTCCTGGGAGAGACTGTCCAGATCATCCCCCATATCACGGACGAGATAAAGTCCTGCATCAGGACAGCCGCGACGAGGCAGATCCCCGGGGAGCCTCCGGCAGAGATATGCCTCGTGGAAATCGGGGGAACGGTTGGCGATATCGAGAGCATGCCGTTCCTCGAGGCGGTCAGGCAGATGAGGGGCGAGCTGCCACCCCGGGACACAGTCATCATTCACGTGACTCTCATCCCGGAGGACACGATGGGTGATCTGAAGACCAAACCGACGCAGCATTCGGTCAAGGCCCTGCGCGAGCTCGGGCTCCATGCTGACATCATCGTGGGCAGGAGCGAGCGCCCCATCGGCACCCACACGAAGAGGAAGATTTCGGCATTCTGTGACCTCCCCATCAGGTGCGTGATAAGCGCGGCGACCGTCCCGGACATCTACCAGGTCCCGATGGAGCTCGAGAAGGAGGGACTTGCCGATGCCCTCACAGACCACCTCGGCCTCGAAAAGAGAACTGCGGACACGGAATGGTACCGCATCGTGAGCAGGGAATATACCCGCAGGGTGAGCGTTGCGATAGTGAGCAAGTATGGCATCGAGGATGTCTACCTGAGCATCAAGGAGGCATTGAAACACGCGGGACGATCCCTTTCGACCGAGGTCGTCATCACGTGGCTTGACGCGGAGAGGTACGAGCCGAGGCAGCTCTCTGACTTCGATGGGATTCTCGTGCCCGGTGGGTTTGGAAAACGGGGAATCGAAGGGAAGATAGGAGCAATATCGTGGGCAAGGATGAACAGGACTCCGTTCCTGGGCCTGTGCCTCGGTTTCCAGATGGCGGTTGTTGAATATGCCCGCAACGTGGTCGGGTGGGAAGATGCGACGAGCGCAGAGATCGGCGAGGGCAGGCACGTGATAGCGATACTGCCCGAGCAGCAGGAGGTGACGGGGCTTGGAGGGACGATGCGCCTGGGTGATGCACCCGTAACGCTGAAAAGCGGCACTCTCGCAGAAAAAATCTATGGGAAACGGGAGATAACGGAGAGACACCGGCACCGGTACGAGGTCAACCCCCGGTACATTCCGGATCTCGAAAAGTCAGGTCTCGTCTTTTCCGGGTATAGCGGGAATCGCATGGAGGTTCTGGAGTTACCTGACCACCCCTTCTTCCTTGCGACCCAGTTCCATCCCGAGTTCAGGTCAAGACCAACCCGGCCATCGCCCCCCTTCCTGGGCTTTGTTCGTGCATGTTCAGCGAAAAACGGAAAACCGGCAGTTGGTGAGGTGAAAAAGTGATCGATCCCCTGAAGTTCATAGACCAGGCAGTGGAGGAGATCAGAAAAGAGGCAGAAGACCGCAGGGTGGTCATGGCCCTTTCAGGCGGGGTTGACAGCTCCGTCTGTGCCGCCCTTGCAGCCCGTGTAATCGGGGATCGCCTCGAACCGATATACGTCGACACGGGGCTGATGAGGAAGGGAGAGACAGAACGCATAGCGCAGGTATTCGGGAACCTGCGGCTCCATATCGTCCCTGCGGCCGACGAGTTCTTTGCAGCCCTCAAAGGAGTGGTGGACCCCGAGGAGAAACGCAAGGTAATCGGCGAACGGTTCATTCGCATCTTCGAGCGGGAAGCGCGGAGAACCGGTGCCCGTGCGCTCCTCCAGGGGACTATCTACCCCGACAGGATCGAGAGCGAGGGTGGGATAAAGAGCCATCACAACGTCGGGGGCATGCCCCTCGAGATCGCGTTTGAAAAGGTTATCGAACCCCTCCGGGACCTGTACAAGGACGAGGTCAGGGAGATTGCCCGCGCCCTTGGTCTCCCGCCGGAGATCCAGCACCGCATGCCTTTCCCGGGTCCCGGTCTTGCAGTCAGGGTCATCGGCGAGGTAACGAGGGAGAGGATAGAGGTGGTCCGGGAGGCAAACTGGATCGTCGAGAGCGAAATCGTTGACCAGTTCAAGCCCTGGCAGTGCTTTGCCGCTCTCCTTGGTCTCGGAACGGGTGTAAAGGGCGATAACAGGGTTCATGGGTGGATCGTTGCCGTAAGAGCGGTCAACTCGCGGGACGGTATGACCGCCGACCCTCTCAGGCTCCCATGGGAGGTGCTCGAGCGGGTGGCACTGCGCATCACCTCTGAGATTCCCGATGTCGCAAGGGTCGTGTACGATATCACTCCCAAGCCCCCGGCCACCATCGAGTACGAGTAGAAAAAGAATTTAATCCGGTATCGAGAACAAGTGAAGGAAAAAGACCCTGATAAAATGGAAAATCAAGGAAACTTTCGGGAACTCGACGCCCGGTATTACATGCCGGCGTTTGGCAGGGAGATCATGATCGTCAGGGGACAGGGTTCCCGGGTCTGGGACTCCTCGGGCAGAGAATACATCGATTGCGTGGCAGGAATAGCAGTTTGCAGTACAGGTCACTGTCACCCCGGGGTGACAGGAGCGATCTGTGAACAGGCAAAAAAGCTCATTCACTGCTCGAACCTGTACTATGTACCCGGGCAGGCGGAACTGGCCGAGAAGCTCGTCCTCCTGACGGGAATGGCAAAGGCCTTTTTCTCAAACTCGGGAGCAGAAGCAAACGAAGGTGCGATAAAACTGGCCCGGCTCGCGACAGGGAGAAAGAAGTTCATTGCCTTCACACATGGTTTTCATGGCAGGACGATGGGGTCTCTTGCTGTAACACACAAGCCTCCCATCCGCGAGCCTTTTCTCCCCCTCGAACCCCGGTGCACCTTCGTCGAGTATGGTGACCTCGATGCACTCCGCTCGGCAATGGGCAACGATATCGCCGGCGTGTTCGTGGAGCCCATCCAGGGGGAGGCAGGTGTTATCACGCCGCCGGATGGCTTCCTCGAAGGGATCCGTGACCTCTGCGACAGGCATGGTGCCCTGATGATCGTGGACGAAGTCCAGACCGGGATGGGACGAACGGGGAAATGGCTTGCAATCCAGCATACGGATGTCCGTCCTGACATTGTGACACTCGCCAAGGGGATAGCGAGCGGTTTTCCCATGGGCGCGCTGCTCGCCCGTGAGGGGCTCGAGTTCCACCGGGGAGAGCACGGGAGCACATTTGCAGGCGGTCCTCTGGCCTGCGCCGCGGCGCTGGCAACGATCAGGGTCATCGAGGAGGTCATGCCCTCAATCCCGGCAAAGGCAGAGCTCTTCAGGACCAGTCTATCCCGCTTCAACCCGCGGGTGAGGGGACTGATGATCGGCATTTCAGTCGGTGACAAATGCGGGGATGTCCAGAAAGCCTGTGCGGAGAGGGGCTTACTCGTGAACTGTGCAGCCGATGGAAATCTCCGTCTCGTCCCGCCCCTCGTCATCACACCGGAGGAGATACAGACGGCCTGCAGGATCCTCACCGAGGTACTCACCGCGAAGAATAAGCTCCCTGCAACCCTGTGATGAACCCCACCAAAAGTCCCCTGCCGGGATGGTGAAAAGCGGCTGGGGAAATGGGAAGGGGGAGGATTGAAATGTATCCCCCTTTTTTCAGGCTTTTTTGGCGCTTTCGAACCGGGAACCGACTGTCTTCCAGTTTATGATATTCCAGATGTTTTCCAGGTATTTTGCCCGGTCATTCTTGTAATCAATGTAATATGCGTGTTCCCATGCATCCACCACCAGCAGGAGGGGGAACCCGGGAAAAACGTTCACGTTGTGTTTTTCGATCTGCATGACAAGGAGCCTCCCCGTCTTTTTACAGTAAGAGAGCGCTCCCCATCCCGAACCTTCCACGCTGTTTGTGGCTGCTATGAACTCTTTTTTGAACCTTTCGAAGGATCCGAAGTCCTTATCTATCTGTTTTGCAAGGTCGCCGCCGGGACTGCCTCCCCCGCCCTTTCCTGCCGGTGCAAGGTTCTCCCAGTAGAGGACATGGAGGAGGAAACCCCCGATATGGAACGAGAGTTCCTTTGCCACTGCCTTCTGGTCAGGATCACTGCCTTCTTTCCGTGCCTTCTCCAGTTTCTCGAACACAGCATTTGCACCGTTGACGTAACCCTGGTGGTGCTTCGTGTGGTGGATACGCAACTGCTCTTCCGAGATACTCGGTGCAAGATCGCGGTAATCGTAGGGCAGTGCAGGAAGTGTGTAGAGACGGTTCTGGTCCATTTTTTTCAACTCCTGACAAGGGATAGTTCTTCTGAATGGTAATATAAAGTCGTTCCCGTCATGGCACACTATTAATCAGTTTCGGGGTATCGGGATACAGGCTACGACAGATATACAGGGTAGTCAAGGGGACGGGAAAGAGGGGAAAACCGGAAAGACCTGCATATCCTGCACTGCGCTTTTAAGCTGGAAGAGCTTATACTGGAAGGACAGAGGTGAAGGGCCAAAATGACAGGAAAGCAGGGTTTTTGCTACGATTCACTGGTCCGGGACTGCTACCGCAGCGGCGGGTACGTGTATGCTGCCCGTCCCGGGGATGTCACGGGAAAAACTGGTGTCACCCGGGTTGCCCGGCTCGCGAGTAACGAAAACCCCGATCCCCCTTCACCGCGTGCCATCGAGATGGGAAAGGCTGCTCTCTGCGATGCAAACCGCTATCCCGGTGACCAGGTGACGGGGCTCGTCAGCGCGTTGCAGAAGTACCACGGCCCTTACCATTTCGTCACAGGCGTGGGAATGGATGGTGTCATCGAGACCGTCCTTCGGACATTCGTGTGTGCAGGAGACAGGGTCGCGATATCCACGCCGACATTTTCATTCTATGGCCTTGCGGCAATGGGCCAGGGAGCAGATGTCATCAGTGTACCCAGGGAGAATGATTTTTCAGTCGATCCCGTGCGTTTTGTCCGGGAGGCAGTCGATGCAAAAGTCTCGTTCCTCTGTTCTCCGAATAACCCCACCGGGACCGTGACCCCTGCGTCCGACGTCGCCGAGATACTGGAAGGGCTGTCCGGGATCCTCTTCCTCGATAACGCCTACGTGGAGTTCTGCAACGAGGAGTACCGTCCCCTCATGAAAAAATACGGCAACCTCGTCATCGGGCGGACGATGTCAAAGGCTTTCTCCCTTGCAGGTCTCAGGGTGGGGTATGCATTTGTTCCGGAATGGATGGTTCCCTGCTACACGCGGGCAATGACGCCTTTCTCCCTCAACTCGGTCTCTGCTTCTGCTGCAATCGGTGCACTGGAAGATGCTGACCATGTGACGAGGGCAAGGGAACGGGTGACGCGGCTTCGTGACTTCGTGTGCCGGGAGTGCAGGTTCCCTGTGCACCCGTCCGGTGCAAACTTCGTTCTTGTCGATGTTGCGCCCCATAAGGGCTGCGATGTTGCTGCCCGGCTTGCCGGACGGGGTGTCATCGTGCGATCCTGCGAGAGTTTTCCCGGGCTTGGTGACCACTACATCCGGGTAAGCATTGGGGAGGAATGGGAGATGAAACGCTTCCTCGAAGAGATCAACTGCCTATGATGACGGGAATAACAGGGACACCGGGGACAGGGAAGTCTTCAGTGGGAAAGGTTCTCTCTGCCCGTGGTCACAGGGTCACGGAGATAGCAGATACCGTCACAGGATATGTCATTGAACGTGACGAGGCCCGCGATACACTCGTCATCGACGAGGAGCGGTGGGCCGCGGAGTTCCCGCATGTCGACGGGTTCGTAGTGGGTCACCTTTCCCATCTCCTCCCGTGTGATCTCGTCGTCGTCCTGCGGTGCGAACCGCCGGTCCTGAAGGAACGTCTGCGCAGGAGGGGCTACAAAGATGCCAAGATTCGCGAGAACTGCGAGGCAGAGGCCCTCGATGTCATCCTCGTCGAGACACTCGGCAGTCATCCTGCCGAAAAAGTCCTCGAGATCGATACAACTCACATGGACCCCGTAACCTGTGCAGATAGGATCGAAGGGTTCGTGAGGGGGGAGATCCCGCCATGCTCGGGAAACATTGACTGGTCAGAATACCTGGGAGAAGAGGTATGACACTCGAGTTTCTCCGTCCCCACATGTCCCGTATCATGGGCCCGTTTATCACCGTCTCGAGGAAGGCAGGGGTCTCGCCCAATACACTTACCGTCCTTGCCCTTTTCACTTCAGCGTGTGCCGGAACCTTCTACTGGTTTGGTCATGTCCTCTTCGGGACACTTTTTGTGGCCCTCAATGCCCTCTTCGATGGTCTCGACGGAGCACTTGCACGGGCAGAGAAGAAGGAGAGCATCCGCGGGGATTTTCTCGACCATGTCACCGACAGGTATGCCGATATCCTCATCATCACCGGTATCTTTGCCGGGGGTGCAGCAGGGTGGGAAGTGGGAGTCCTCGCGCTCACGGGGGTTCTCATGTCCTCTTACCTGGGGACACAGTCGCAGGCTGTCGGAATGGGGAGGTTCTACGGTGGGGTGCTGGGCAGGGCAGACCGCCTGGTGCTGATCATCTGTGCCGGACTTCTCACGCTCGTTTTCCCCGGAAAGGTATTCTCACTCTCCATCCTTGGGTGGCTCCTGCTCGGGTTCGGCGTGATGGGGCATGTCACTGCACTGCAACGGTTCCTCTACGTCTGGCGCAAGATGCCCTGAAGAGCTGTGCCGGAAGTCACCACAGCGGGACCGTACCGGATCAGAACCATGAATCGAGTGTTTTCTGCCCGGAGGCGGTTTTCACCCCGCCCAGAGCATTTTCAACACGTTCCGGCGAGAAGTCGAAGCCGTCGCAGAGCATCCTGAGTATTCCCTCCCTGTCGGGAGGTCTCCAATGGAGGGAGTATTCTTCCGTCACGGGCGGCTTCGCGAAGAAATGGAAGATCTCTTCCCAATCGACACCTGGTTGCCTCTCCCTCATGACCTGCTCGAACTCGCCGTTCCTGACCATCCGGAGGGCTGTCTTTGCGCCAACCCCCCGGATCCCCGGGTTGAAATCTGTCCCCACGAGGAGCCCGACCCGGATCAGGTCTTCCCGGGAGATCTCAAGGCCGGTAAGGACACTGGAAAGGACTATTCTCTCCGGCATTATCGCAAGGGTCCGTCCGCGGACCTTCCTCTTTCCGCTCACCGTGAGGTTCCGCACGAGGACGGGTGCCCCGAAGAGGAGCGTGTCGTAGTCCTGGGAGACGACATAACGGGCGTCACCCCGCATGACCATGTATGCCGCCTGGGCCTCCCCTTCGCTCGGGGCCTGGATCCACGGGAGCCCGAGCAGGGTGATGAGCTGGCGCGATGTCGCGATGATCTCCTCGTCGATCCTCGATGAGGAACGTGCCTGCCTGTAGGCCTCCTCTGTATCACCCCGCAGGAGTGCCTCCTTCCACTTTTCCCCGGCTTTCTCCCGGACAGCCCTTCTCTCTGCAACCGTGTCCTGCTTGAATGACGGGGGGGTTCCGTCGTAGATCCAGACGGTCCGTATGCCCTTTTCGAGCATGTTTGCCGTCCGGAATAATATTCCCGAGAGGTGCGACGTCACCCGGCCCCGCTGATCCATGAGGGGCGTCCCGTCAGGCTGTCTGATGATGCTTAAAAACTGGTAAAGTGCGTTGTGGGCATCAACAGCCGCTATTCCGGGAAGATCCTGCCACGTAACAGGGTCCTTGTAATCAGCCAGGATGTCCCGCAGTGCAACGCCCATGTATCTCTCCCGAATCGAACCCGATCAGAACCTATCTGTATACTCTCTTCGTGATTTCTTCGATAATTGCATCGATGTGCGAGACGTGGTTCTCGTATTTCTGTGACATCATGGTGGCAATCTCTTCCATGTTCATCCGGATCATTCTCTCCCTCTGGGTGAGGGCTTTCTCGATCCGCCTGACCTTCCAGTGCACGAGGAAGATCAGGCCACCCAGCGATATCATCATCAGGGCTGCAGCAAGCGATTTGATAAGGTCAAAGTTCAGACTGAATACAAGGATCAGGGTGGAGATCACGAGGACGACAAGGAGGAGAGCATCGACGACGTATTCCTGCGTGTCCATAGTGTTAGATGGAAAACGACCATGCTTAAAACTAACCCGGATTTCCGGAGACCGGCAATGACCATGAAAGATGTTCTCCCCCTCGCCGTGATGCCCGTGATGCTGGTCATCATTGAAACAGGTGCACTCCTCCTCTCGCTTCCCCTCCAGGAGGCAGGACTCGCGGCATTCGAAGATCCGTCCTCGGTTGCAAACCCATTCATCTTCATCTTCATACTCCTTGTCTTCACGGGATTTCTCCTGTTCCTCATCAGGTTCGGGTTCCGGAGGATAATCGGCGGAATAATCGGAATTTCCATATTCTTCACCTTTGTCTACATTTTCGGGGCAGTCCTCGCACTCCTGTCCCGCGATGCCCTCTTCGTTCTCGGGGGGAGTCTCCTTATATCAGGGATTGCAACAGGAGTTCTCTACCTGTATCCCGAGTGGTATGTCATCGATTGTTTCGGTATCCTGATAGCTTCGGGTGCAGCATCCATATTCGGGATATCTCTCGAGATCATCCCGGTTGCCATCCTCCTCGTCATCCTCGCGGTATACGATGCCGTCTCGGTTTACAAGACGAAGCACATGATCTCCCTTGCCGAAGGAGTCCTGGAGACAAAAAGTCCGATTCTTTTCGTTATTCCCAGGAAAAAGGGTTATAGCTATCGAAAGGAAGGGATCGGGCCCATTGGTGAAGGGGAGAGGGGGGCGTTCATCATCGGGATGGGTGACATGATCATGCCTTCCATTCTCGTCGTCTCGGCAAACGTGTTCCTCGCGACGGCGGCACGGATAGGGCCGGTCACCATCCCGGCCCTTGGTGCGATGGCAGGTTCGGTCGCCGGGCTGTGCCTGCTCCTCGTCTTCGTAAAAAGGGGTCGACCGCAGGCAGGTCTCCCGCCGATCAACGGCGGCGCACTTGCAGGATTCCTACTCGGGTACCTCGTGTCTCTCCTCGTGTGACCTTTTCCGGAATGCAAGGAGGTGTTCAAGCACCTCCGTGACACCCTCGCCGGTCTCTGTCGACATGTTGATATACCCGTCGAAATACGCGATATCTGCCTTGTTGACAACGGGGACAACCGGAACGGAGACCATCTCCTCTATCTCGTGGAGGAGCCTGAACTGGTCCTCGAGTGGATACCCGCATTGCTCGCTGGCATCGAGGATGACGAGGATGACGGAGGCGAGGTTGACCATCGCTGTCAGGGCCTGCCGTTCGATCGCGCTCCGCTCTTCCGCGGGGCGATCGAGGACCCCGGGAGTATCGATGAACTGGACACGTTCCCGGTCGATAACGCGGTGCCCGACGATGATGCCCTTGGTCGTGAAGGGGTATGCTGCGACTTCCGGTGTTGCCGAGGAGACGAGACGGATGAATGATGATTTCCCCACGTTCGGGTACCCTGCCACGACGACAGTGAACTCGTCGCTCACATGGGGAAGTGTCCGCAGGATGTTCCTCACTTCGTTGAGGAAGACAAGGTCATCTTCAACCTGGTGGACCACCGATGCAAGCCTTGCCACCGCCCTCTTCCGGATTCGTGCCGGAAACTCAGATTTTCTCGTCTGGTACGCAAGGCCCGGACCGTGGGTCCGTGCCCACCGGGCTGCCCATCCAACGGAACCAAGGGCTTTCCTGACCTTCCCGATACCCCACATGATATCGACGATATCCCTGTAAAATGCAGGGACGGAATCGAAGTCAGGAAATGACTGCATGACCCTGACGAGGCGGTCGTGGATGGCCTGGGAGACTGCCCGGACAAACTCCTCGTTTGCCCTGTCCTTGTTCTTCTTGAGCTTCATTCTGGATGCAGCCCGCCGGAAGCTCCTGTCGAGTATCTCGTCGGCGGTGGGCACCGTGGGAATGCTCTCGAATTCCACTTTGGCTCTACCTAATCTATATATGCCCATGCAGATGATAAACCATTATGGATTTGTCCCTGATCCAAAAAGACATTTTAATCACACTTATTTCGCTCTATCACAAGCATTCTCATCCCGTTAAGGGGGAGGAGATCGCGGAAGTGATTCGCAGGAACCCGGGGACTGTCCGCAACCAGATGCAGGCCCTCAAAGCGATCGGACTGGTCGACGGGATACCTGGTCCGAGAGGTGGGTATAATCCTACCGCACAGGCATACAGGGCACTGAACCTTGACATTTCCGAGAAAGAATACGACGTTCGGATATCCCGCAACGGCGAGGATGTGCCGGGGGTCAAGGTCGTGGAGATTGCATTCACCACGCTCTGTCACCCCGATATCTGCCGGGCAAATGCAACCATACGGGGCTCCGTCAAGGCTTTTGAGATCGGGGACCAGATAACGATTGGCCCGACACCCGTGAACAAGCTCCTGATAAGGGGCGAGGTTTATGGCAGAGACGAGGTCTCCCAGACGCTCCTCGTATCCATCTACGAGATGATCTCCCTGCCCAAGAAACCCATCAGGTATTACATGAGCAGCCCGCTGATCTCCCTGAAGAGAACAGATGCACTGGGCGATGCGCTCCACCTTTTCAATGCCCACCGCATCCGCGGAGCCCCCGTGATCGAGGGGGACACCCTCTACGGGATTGTGACCATGAGCGATGTCGCCCGTGCAATCGAGGACGGGATACCCATGACAACGCCCGTTTCCAGCGTCATGACGACCGATGTGGTGAAAGCACCGTCCACGGTCCAGCTCTTCGAGGTCATCCGGAGCTTCAAGGAGAGGGACATCGGCCGCCTGATCGTGATGGAAGGGCAAAAACCCGTCGGGATACTGACCCAGTCTGACATCATCAAGGTCTTCCCCTCTCTGTAATGGGATTCAGGATCTCAAACCCGGTTGGTAACGGTCTCGTTTTTCCCTCGCAGGATGACCCGCTGTCACAATCCGGGGTTTTTAAACAGCTTTATATATGAATAGGGCCACACCCTCTTTTATGTCGAGAGTTCTGGCCCGGAGCCTTTCCAAGAAAAAGATCGTGACCAACGAGGGAAAAGTCATTGGCACGCTGAAGAACCTTGTTGTGGACTTCGAAACAGGTCAGGTGGTCGACCTTGTCATCTACCCTGATGCGTCCTTTGACACGACCGGGTACCGGACCGAGGGTGACCGCCTCTACATACCTTTCGAGGCTGTCAAGGACATCAAGGATTACATCGTTGTCGACCGCTACCTGTCGAGGAAATGAGAAAAATACCGGTCCAGGGCCTCCACAAAACCATCCCCGTACTCCTTTTCCGTCACTTCATCGGCATGGTCCTTTAATTTTGGGTGGGCATTCGCAACGGCGATTCCTGTTCCTGCCCTCTCGAGCATGTCGATATCGTTCTTTCCATCGCCGATGGCGAGGAAATCACGGGTCTCCATGCCCAGCAATCCCGCCAGTTTTGTGAATGCAGCACCCTTACTCACGCCCGGCGGGTGGATATGGATGGCAAAACCCGTGTCAAGGACAACGACGGGATGGTCGCGGAGGATCTCCTCCACGAGGGAGACAGGGAGCGTCCGGGCAAACGCAACATCGACGAACCTGTAGGGGAGACTGTAGTGTTCGATCCCGATACCCCTCTTCCTGCAGGCGGAGACCAGTTCCCAGAGCGCGATCCGGGGTGCCGTTCCATCGGCCAGCACGGAAAGATCGTGGTTCCACCCGGGCCTGATTATCCCCCCGTTTTCACCGATGTAGATGCCTCCTGTCCCGGACATCTTGGAGAATGCGTCCATGAAACACGCAGTATTCCCGCTCGCGAGCACGACGCAGACCCCTGCATCAACGAGATTGCGCATTGACTCGATTGCCCCGGTGTGAACACGGCGCCGGGCATCGGTGATTGTCCCGTCGATATCGGTGATAAGCCCCCTTAACCGACGCGGACTGGACATGGATTCGTCACCTGGAAGAAGGTTCTCCTCCTGGATCATTATGCCTTCCGCCCGGGGAGGAAGACGTGGTACGTGCACGGACAATGAATTGGCATCCGGGCAGGTCTGGTTTTTCTCCCTTTGGAATGTGCAAGGATGGCTAAAAAAAAAAGAGGTCAGGCCTCTTTGAGACCCGATTCTTCGACCATGAACGCAGCCTCGCCCTCGGGGAGGTTGGGACTGTCGACGAGGCGGGCAATACGTTTCCCTCCCTTGCTCTTGCGCAGGTATATCCGGAACGTGGCCGTGTGGCCCACGATGTTACCGCCGATGGGTTTCGTCGGGTCGCCAAAGAAGACCGCGGGGTTCGAGAGGACCTGGTTTGTTACAAGTCCCACCGCGTTGTGCTCGTCGACGATCCTGAAAAGATCATGGAGGTGACGGTTGAGTTTCTGCTGTCGTGCTGCAAGGGTACCGCGTCCTGCATACTCGGCCCTGAAATGGGCCGTGAGCGAGTCGATGATGATCAGCCTGACCGGTCTTTCAGAATCTTTGAGTTCCTGTGCCTTCTCACGGGCGCTGTCCATCATGAGCATCTGGTGATCGGAAGTGTGTGCCCGGGCGACGTGGATGTTTTCCAGGAACTCTTCGGGATCGGCGTCGATACCAAGACCGAGTACCATCTGCTCGATACGCTCCGGGCGGAAGGTGTTTTCGGTGTCGATGAAGATCGCAGACCCCATGAGACCTCCTTCCTCCTCGGGGAGCTGGACGTTGACTGCGGCCTGGTGCGCCACCTGGCTTTTCCCGGAACCGAACTCACCGTACAGCTCGGTTATTGCCTGGGTCTCGAGCCCGCCGCCGAGAAGTGCGTCGAGCTCGGGCACGCGCATTTTCAGTTTCCTTACCTCTTTCCTCTGTTCGAAGACATCCTTTCCCGTCCGGAAACCGCCGAGGTCAACCATTTCCCTGGCTGCCTTGATCATCTTTTTTGCCGTGGATTCACCTATCTCGGCAGTCTCGGCAAGTTCCTGGGGCGATGCCGTGGCGATGCTCTCCACTGTGAGGAATCCTGCTTCACGCAGTTTCTCGGCGGTACTTGGTCCCACACCGGGGAGGTCTTCAATTTCAAGGGATCCGGAACTCATCGGTCGTTCACCTTTTATGGAGAGAGGATCTCACTCACCTGCATATATCTTCATAGCCGTGCGGGGTGAAAGTATCCGTCTCTGGTACGGGGCCGGTGAACCTCTCGCATCTCTTCAGCAGTCCTTCCCTGTCCGGGACATGCTCCTCCCAGGAAAGAATGCTGATCCTTTTTCCCATGCGGAGGACCTGTGCCTTTATCGCGTGGCCATGGGGAAGATCCCTGCCGGCAACGATGAAGCAGTCGGATCCGGTATCGAGGTAGGTGGAACCACCCGTGACAATGACATCTCCGCATATCTCCTCTTCTGCAACGGGTGAAGGGATGGGCACCCTGATCAGGCTTCCCCTGCCGGCATGGATCTCCCACTCTCCCGTCTTTGCCTGCCGGACGGAACAGAGGTAAAGGCCCACCTGTTCTCCGGGGAGAAGGGGTATTTTGGCATTGTCTCCCCACAGGACAACCCGTGCATCGGCAGTCCCGTCCGTGATGGTAATTGTGCGGACAGATGAAGTCCTGCCGTCCCGGGTCACAAAAGACCGGGCGGGCGGGCACGAGATGACAGTCCCGGTCACGGAGCAGGTCTCTTTTCCCGCAATACTGCCGAGGGGGTCAGGAGCAGCAGCCATCTCCCCGTCCACCGGTTCAACGGTGCTCTTCTCGTCGATGCTGTATTCAGGTCCGTTCTTCCGGTATTTTTCGAGAGCCCCCCGGATCCTGAAGGAGGCACCCTCCACCATGTCACCCATGAGTTCGGGCACCCAGCAGACCATGCGGGAAATACTTTTTCCGTCACTGACCACCATCTCTACCATCTCTGCCTCGCTCCCGTCTTTCCGGGCGACCTTCCGGGCTTCGCCGATGGCGAGGATGCAGATGGTGATGTCCTTTCTCCGGGGCGGGGCGAGGTATGGTGCAACCTCTGACGGTCCCGAAATCTCGACGGGGGCGGGTCTCATTGCCATTACGGTTATCTCGCCCGGGTTCCTGCCGGCATGCCTCCCGATGACCTCGAGGACGTCTCCGATCCCGATGTCGTGGCTTGCGGCTGCCTTCTCGTCCCACAGGATTGCCCGCACCTGGCCGGTCTCGTCCCCGAGGATGAGGCTTGCGACAAGCCCTTTCTCGCCTTCCGGTCGTTCAAATTCCCGGACGGGATTCTTGGCGATGACCTTCCCGAAGAAGGAAAAAAGGCTCTGCTTTCCCCCCAGCCGCGCAATCTTGACGTGGTGTCGGCCGAGGTCCTGGACGACCATCATGGCAGCGGTCACCTCGTCGACGAGGTCACCGCAGGCCTCCATCTTCTCCTCTACCTTCCGCTCGAATTCTTCCCGGGAGAGCAGGTCATCCACGAGCGCATAGTGGAACTGCACGAAATCCCTTTCACCTCATTCCTTCTGCCACGGCGGGATCTGCATCGTTGCAGTCAGGTCTTCAATTGTCTCTGCCCTCCGCATCAGCGCCGCCTCGCCCCCGTGTATGAGGACTTCGGCACACCGGGGGCGGCAGTTGTACTGGGACGACATGCAGAACCCGTATGCCCCGGTGTCCAGGATGGCAAGCAGGTCACCGGCCCCGATGGGAGGAAGCCTGCGGTCCGAAGCAAGGATATCCCCGCTTTCACAGATGGGGCCCGTGATGGTATACGTTTCGGACGGTGGCATGCCTGCCCTGCCATTGACAACGACCTCGTGGTAGGAATCGTACATGGCCGGCCTGATGAGGAGATTGAAACCTGCATCGACGTTGACGAAGTTTTTGTGTGCTTTCTTGACAGAGTTGACCCGTACCAGGAGTATGGTCGAATCTGCAACGAGATACCGCCCCGGTTCGACCCAGAGCGCGGGGTTAATACCCAGTTCGGTGGAAACGTCCCGTATCGGGGGTATGATGGCAGATGCATAGTCAGCAGGTGTCGGGGCCCGCTCTTCCTCGTAATGGTGGTAGGGGATTCCCAGCCCCCCTCCCAGGTCAATGAACTCAAGGGTGACCCCCATCCTGACAAGGTCGCGCACGATCTCTGCCATCACCCGTGCAGTCTGCGCAAAAGGTTCCGTTGCAAGGATTTGAGAGCCGATGTGGCAGTGGATACCAACGGGTTTTACACCCCTGCAGGCGAGGGCCTCCCGGTAGGCATCGCGAATCCTGTCGTGGGGGATGCCGAACTTGCTCGTCGCAAGCCCTGTTGCAATCTTCCTGTGCGTCGGGACGTCGATGGCCGGGTTGACACGAAACGCGATTTTTGTTTCCTTCCCTTTCTTTTGCGATATCCGGTCAAGCTGGCGGAGTTCGTCGAAGGAGTCAACGGAGACGGTAACACCCGATTCGACTGCGAGCGAGAGGTCGTCGGTGCTCTTTGAACTCCCGTTGAAGAGCAGGTCACCGGGTGCCATGCCTGCCGAGAGGGCGAGCCGGAGTTCGCCCGGGGAAAAGACATCCGCACCGGCACCCTCGCGGGCGAGTGCCCGCAGAATAGCGAGATTCCCGTTGGCCTTGGCCGCATACAGGACTTTTACCTTTGGGTAACGGGATGATAGTTCATCCCGGAAGGATCGAAAAAGGGAGACGATACGGTCCTGGTCTGTCACGTAAAGGGGTGTCCCGTAGCGGGTGGCAAGTGTCGCACAGTCAATCCCGCCAATTGCGAGCTGCCCTTCCCTGATCGTGAGGTGGGGTGGCAGGTTCATAATCCCATATCCTCCATCCTCTCCAGTGCTTCGCGGATACGCTCCGTGGATCGCGTGAAGGCAAACCTGACGTACCCGTCCCCGCCTGATCCAAACCCTATACCGGGTGTGACGACGATCCCTGCCTCGTCGAGCATCCGCGTTGCAAATGCCATGCAGTCATCGACGGGCATCCAGACATAGAAGGTCGCTTTGGGTGGTTCCACGCGAAACCCAAGCGCCCGCAGTCCCTTGACGAGGGTGTCCCTGCGTTCCCTGTAGATGCTGCACGCCTGTGCAACACAGTCCGGGGGGCCCGAGAGTGCCGCGATGGCTGCCCTCTGCACCGCGTCAAAGACCCCGGAGTCAACGTTTGTCTTGACCCGCCCCAGACCCGCAAGGATTTCCCTGTTTCCGACCGCCATCCCTATCCGCCAGCCGGTCATGTTGAAAGTCTTTGAGAGGGAATGCATCTCGATCGCCACGTCCATTGCCCCTTCCGTCGCGAGGAAGGAGGGAGCACGGTAACCATCGTAGGAGATCTCGGAGTAGGCATTGTCATGGACGATGATGATATCGTGTTCCCTTGCAAATTCGACAGCCCTCTCGAAGAACCCGGGGAGTGTGACTGCCGCGGTGGGGTTGTTGGGATAGTTGAGGAACATGATCCTCGCAGCATCCGCAATATCATCAGGAATGGCATCGAGATCCGGTATGAAGCCATTTTCTGCGCGGAGCGGCATCTCGTAAACCCGCCCCTCTGCAAAGAGCGTGGAGGTCCGGTAGACGGGATACCCCGGGCTTGGAACAAGGACGTAACTGCCGGGATCCACGAAGGCTTCCGGGATGTGGGCAATGCCATCCTTTGATCCCATCAGTGCAAGGACCTCTGTTGCCGGATCGAGGGTAACACCGAAACGATCACCGTACCAACGGGCGACTGCCTGCCGGAAGCCGGGCATCCCCGCGTACGACGGGTAATGGTGATTTGCAGGGTCCCTTGCCGCCCGGCAGAGTTCCTCGACCACGTGGGGGGGCGTTGCAAGGTCAGGGTCACCCACTCCCAGATCAATCACATCACACCCTTCCCGTATCTTTTTCGCTTTGAGTTCATCGATACGGGCGAAAAGGTAGGGAGGGAGTTTTCCCATGCGTTCCGCGTACATGCGGGAAAATATTGGCCCTGACCGCTCATTAAGGATTACATGGGCGGGAGGGGATCCCCCTGCGGGCTTGCCGCACGGATGGAAAATTCCATTTTTATAGCGGTTTCTGATGATCCCTCACCAGCCGTTACCCGGAAGGGTAAAGACCGGGTAAAGAACCTATAAGTGACCGGCCCACCCACGGCATTACACGGGTATTTATCTGCCCGGTCGGACGGAAGTGTCTTTCATGAGTCTGGAGGAAGCAGATCCCGTCAGGGTTATACTGACGACAGCAGGCAGGGACAAGGGCCCCGAGATCGCGCGACACCTTGTCGAAAAGCGGCTTGCCGCATGTGTCAATACATCGGATGTAACGTCCTGTTACAGGTGGAAGGGAGAGTTCTGCTGCGACCAGGAAGTCCTCCTCGTCATCAAGACAACCCTTTCCCATGTCCGCGACGCCCTGGAGGAGATAAGGGCCATTCATCCATACGAACTTCCGGAAATGATTGTCCTTCCCGTTGAAGGGGGTTATCCGCCCTACCTCGCATGGGTGAGGGAGGAGACTGCGCCATGACCGTGACCACCGTTAAGGGAATACAGGTCAGGGAAGGCAGGATAATCGAGATAGACGATCCGGTCATCCAGGAAGATCGCTTTTCCCTTTGCATCAACGGGGAGTTCTATGCCCGCATCGTGGCGAGCAGGGACCAACTCAGAGAACTCGGTGCCGGGTTCGTTGTTTCCCAGGGACTTGCACGGGATGTCGGGGACGTGATCGTAAAAGGGGACGAGATAGATGTTTTGGCATCTGTTGCTGACGGTGGTGGCAGAGAGGTGATATCGACCGGCGCGATCGGTCTCTCTCGCCCCTTTGAAAAGGTCGTCTCGCCGCTCACCCTGACCACACGGGATGTGTATGCCATCACGGAGGAGATCGAGACGGAGGTGTGGCACCAGACAGGTGCAGTCCACTGTTCCGTGCTCTCCTTCGGGGGCCGGGTAGTGGCACGTTCCAGTGATGTCGGAAGGCACAATACCGTTGACAAGGTCATCGGCCACGCTGTCCTCAACAGGCTGGACAGGTCGCAGTGCGTCATCGGATGCACGGGGAGGCAGCCGCGGGACATGGTTACGAAGGCTGCCCATGCGGGTATCCCGATCGTTATATCGAGGGCAGCGTCAACGAAACAGGGGATCGAAGCCGCCTGGGAGGCCGGGATCACACTGGTCTGTTTCTCGCGGAAAGGCAGGTTCACGGTATATTCGCACCCCGGGCGCATCCGTGAACTGTCCGGGATGGTCCTGTCACCACCATCCCGTGCAGGAGACATGCCCCGGCAGGAAAACAGATAAGAAGCCCGGTCCCACCAGTCATCAGGAGAGGGAAGTGGTATTTATCACAGGACAGAAGGAGGAAAAAGAAGCCGTTCTGGTTCTCGGCTGCCCGCAGGTCCCTGTCCAGACCGCCGTGGCGCTGTATCTCATGCACGGCCTGCGAAGGCTTGGTGTCCGGCCGATCGTAGCCGGAAACCCTGCGGCAAGAATGCTGATTGACGTCTCAGATCCCCTTCACCACTATGCAGGCGAAATGGTCGATCTCGATACGTTTATCGCCGACATGGCAGCCGGAAGGAGAAAACATGACTACTATATCGTCTTTGCGCACAACGACGCGGGAGTAACGTATGCTGCGACGGTCCAGTCCATCTCGGGAAAGAAGGTTATCATGATCATTTACGGGGAAAATTTTCAGGCTATCGCGGACAGGGTCGACTTTCCCGCCGAGAAGATCATGGCAAAGGCGGTCCATAACCCGATGCCCATGAAAAAGAAGATCGACGAGGTGCTCCCGTGGCTTGTATCGAATCTCTGAAGTACGAAATCATCCTCCGGAATGCCACGTTTTCCGAATGCAGGGAATATATCCGGAAAAACTGCAGGGAACTCGTAACGGTTGATCCCGGTTTTGCACTCTTTGAAAAACCCGTGATTGGAGTTCCTCCCATTCTTCTTGGACTCGATGGAGATTCGATCACCTTTCCCTATACAAAACCCTGTTACGGGACATTCCTTTTGAGAACGGAGAACCCGGAAGAAGCCGCAAGGTTAAGGTCCCTTTTGAAAAAATAGGCGGGGAGGGTTTCCAGGAGTTTTCCCTTCCCCTGCCCGGCACCCTGCAATACCCCCCAAGAAGGTATATCACCCCCCCACGGGAGAATCATACCATCCAGTGATATGCCATGACGGAGATGTCAGTGCTCGTAGGGGGAAGAGCAGGAGACGGGATAAACAGTGCAGGCCTCATTATTGCCCACCTACTCTCCCGTATAGGATACAGGATCTACATGTACTTTGATTACCCCTCCCTGATCAAGGGCGGGCACAATTTTGCCATCATCCGGGCATCCCCGGAAATGAAAGGAGCCTGCCGCCGGGAGGTTGATTTCATCCTGGCACTCAACCAGGACACCCTCGACCTCCACAGGGACCTTGTCCGGGACAGGACAACCGTGATATGTGACAGTTCCCGTGTAAAAGCCACCGGCATATGCATCCCCATCCCCGGTATCCTGAAGGAGGAGGGGGCACCAGCCGTCATGGGTAACTCGTGCATCATCGGTGCTTTTACCCGCGCCGCAGGCATCCCGTGGGCAGTCCTCGAAGAGGTGTTCTCCCGGCACCTCAGGAAGGGTCTCGAACTGAACCTGAAAGTTGCCCGGAGGGGTTACGAAATGGCCAGTGACCATTCGGTAATCCCTGCGGGGGATTCCCCGGCACTCCCCATCCTGTCGGGAAACGAGGCGATTGGTCTTGGACTCCTTCACGGTGGTCTTGATGCCTACGTTGCCTACCCGATGACCCCGACTTCGAACCTCCTCCACTTCCTGGCGGATATCGCAGACCGGGCCGGCCTTCTCGTTTTCCATCCGGAGAACGAGATTGCAGTGATGCTGATGGCACTCGGGCTCGGTTATGCAGGGAAAAAGACAGCCGTCGGGACTTCGGGGGGCGGGTTCTGCCTGATGACAGAAGGTCTCTCCCTTGCAGGCGCAAACGAGGTGCCGGTCGTGATTGTTCTCGGTCAGCGTGCCGGACCAAGTACCGGCATGCCAACGTACACGGGCCAGTCCGACCTCCACTTTGCTCTCCATGCCGGGCAGGGAGAGTTCCCGCGCCTGGTCGTAGCCCCGGGAGATCCAAAACAGGCCTTCACCTGGAGTTCCCTTGCCCTCCGCCTTGCGTGGAGGTACCAGGTGCCTGCACTCATTCTCTGCGACAAGACGCTCTGCGAGGGATACTACAGTTTCTCCTCCCCTGCAGCATCCGTCCCCCGTATCGACGACGCCCTGGCAGGAACGCCTGGGCCTTCCTACAGGCGGTACCTCCTGACAGATGACGGGGTGAGCCCCCTTCTCTTCCCCGGCAGTCCCGGAACCGTCATCAAAGTGAACAGCTATACCCACGACGAGGCCGGAATCACGACAGAGGCAGCGGAAATGGCGTCCCTTATGACAGAAAAGAGGATAAGGAAGGGCAAGGCCCTCGAGAACGGACTCCTTGACCTGCCGGTGATCGCGCAGTCAGGTGACACGAGCTCGGATAAGACTCTTGTCTGCTGGGGATCCACTGCCGGTGTCTGCAGCGAGGTGGGGCCGGAACTCGGGTTCAGGGTTATCCAGCCAGTCGTTCTTTCGCCGTTCCCTGCGGAAAAGTTCATCCGGGCCACACGGGGAACGCATGAGATGGTCGTGGTGGAAGAGAACGCGTACGGCCAGCTTGAGATGCTCCTGAACCGGTTCGGAGTGAGGGCCGATGCATCCGTCCGTAAATACGACGGGCGGCCCTTTGCTGTCGAGGAACTCAGGGCGCGTCTCATGGAGGTGGTGTCATGAGCGCAAGGGACTTCATCACGGATGCACAGAACACGTGGTGCCCGGGATGCGGGAATTTTGTCATCCAGTTTGCCCTGCGCGATGCCATCCGGTCGGCCATAGAAGGCGGCCTGGACCCTGACTCCATTGTCCTCGTGACGGGAATAGGGTGCCATGCAAAGATGGCCGATTACCTCAATATCAACAGTTTTTACTCGATCCATGGCCGGACTGTCCCTGTTGCGACGGCAATCAAGATGGCCGACCCTGATCTCCAGGTCATATGCTGTGCGGGTGACGGTGATGCCTATGCCGAGGGGCTCGACCACCTGGTCTTTGCAGCCAAGCGGAACAGCGACATCACCGTGATAGTCCACAACAACAGGGTCTACGGTCTTACGACCGGGCAGTATACTCCCACGTCGCCGAGCGGGTTCCGGGGGCGTTCGACGCCCGGAGGGACGAAGGAGGAACCTTTCAACCCCCTCGAAATCATGCTTGCGTCGGGGGCAACCTTCGTTGCACGGGGGTGCACGAGGAAGAGGAAGGAACTCGAAGGGGTCATCAGAGAGGGAATCATGCACAGGGGCTTTTCCTTCATTGACGTGTTGCAGGTCTGTGCATCGTATTTCAACCAGACGGACGTGTATGACAGGGCCGTGTACAGCCTGGAGGGACATGACGCGGCTGACTTTGATGCTGCGTGCAGGAAAGCCCGGGAATGGGACTATAACAGCGATTCCCCGATTGCAATCGGGACGTTTTTCAGGGTGATACGCCCTACGCTCGAGGAACGACTGGGGGTTCCCCGGAAAAAGGAGGGGACCACTGAAGAGACCATCGCAAGGATCCTCGGGGAACGGAAATGAGGGTCTGCATGGGAATATCCCGAAGAATCCTCCATCGCGGGGGAAAAGGGATCGAAAGTGTACTTTTTCCCTCTCTTGTACAGGTTGGAAAGGGAATGGCAAGCAAAGCCGTATGGATGGATGAATCTCATGGTTGAATCAAACCTCTTTGAATCAGTCAAAAAGAACCTCTGCTCCTGTTCTGCAGACCTCGCCCTCGATGAGAATATCGAGGCACTTCTCAAGACTCCGCGGCGGGAGGTATCGGTGGCAATCCCGGTACGGATGGATACGGGTAAGATCCAGGTTTTCCAGTCTTTCCGTGTGCAGTACAACGATGCCCTCGGACCGATGAAGGGGGGAATACGTTACCACCCGGATGAGACGATAGATACCATCAGGGGCCTTGCGGCAATCATGACATGGAAGTGTGCACTTCACAATCTTCCCCTGGGAGGCGCAAAGGGCGGGGTCATCTGTAACCCGAAAGCCCTGTCAGAACGGGAACTGGAGCGGCTGAGCAGGTCTTACGTCCAGGAGATGTTTCCGTATATCGGTCCTGACCGTGACATACCTGCCCCCGATGTCTACACTGATGCAAGGGTCATGGCATGGATGATGGATGAATATTCCCGGATAGCGGGAAAGACAACTTTTGGATCATTCACCGGGAAACCTGTACTCCTGGGAGGGTCGGAGGGAAGAGGGGAAGCCACGGCCCTGGGAGGCTGGTATGCCATCCGGGAAGCAATGCACAGGCGGGAAAGGGACTTTTCAGGCATCACAGTTGCTGTCCAGGGATTTGGCAATGTCGGGGCCCATGCAGCCCTCCTCGGGCAGGAATTGTTCGGGGCGCGGGTGGTGGCAGTCAGCGACAGCAGGGGAGCAATCTACAACCCCGACGGTCTGGCAGTCCGGGATCTTGTGGAACACAAGAAAAAAACAGGGAGTGTGATCAGGTTTCCGGGCGCAACCAACATCCCGGGCGAAGAGATTCTCACGCTGCCCGTCGATGTCCTCATCCCTGCGGCACTTGAAAATACAATAACCTCCCGGAATGCAGACCAGGTGAGAGCGGCGGTCGTCGCCGAATTCGCAAACGGTCCCACCAGCCACGAGGCCGATGAGATCCTTTTTGGATCGGGTATCACGGTGCTCCCCGATATTCTCGTGAATGCAGGAGGCGTGATCGTCTCCCATTTCGAGATGATCCAGAATTTCACGATGGATCACTGGGACAGAAACAAGGTTGCCCGGAAACTCGAGGGAAAAATGGTTGGTTCTTTCAAAACGGTCAGTGACCTTGCGGAGAACAACAACGTCTCTCTCCGGAAAGCGGCCTATACCCTTGCAGTCGGACGGGTTGCCGGTGCGATGAGGCTGAGGGGGTGGGCCTGACACGCGGTGCAGGCCCAAAAAAAGAAGGTCATGGTCAGACCCCCTTTTCTTCCGGGCAGCTATGCTCTCTTTTCGGCGCTCTTTCCGGATGAGAACGCCTTTTCCTCTCGTCCACGGGCAACGAGACTATTAATGCATCCGGAGGAGACCTCATGAATGGTCTGCTTCATGTGGGAATTTGCGGTCTCCGGTGACCTCTTTGCATGGGTGGTGCTCCCCTCCCTCATCTTCATGGCGCGGATATGCGATGTGAGCCTTGGGACGCTCCGGGTCATCTTCATATCCAGAGGTTTTAAAAGGGTCGCCCCCTTCGTCGGGTTCTTCGAAGTGATCATATGGCTCCTTGCCATCGGCCAGGTGATGCAGAACGTGGGGAACCTTGCCTCGTACATCGCATATGGAGGGGGATTTGCTGCCGGAACCTACGTGGGCATGGCAGTCGAGGAGAGGCTGTCCCTGGGCAACGTGGTCATCCGTATCATCACCCAGAAGGATGCGGGCCAGCTCGCCGGGGCATTGCGGAAGATGAACGTCGGGGTCACGACGATGGATGCCACGGGCGCGACCGGCCCGGTTACCGTCCTCCTCTCGGTGTGCCGCAGGCAGGACCTTCCACGGGTCCTGTCATGCATCAATCGTTACCACCCGGCCTCTTTCTACACGGTCGAAGAGGTCAAGACCGTAAAGGAAGGGATCTTCCCCCGCGGCCGGGGAGGGATTCATATAAATTGGAGAGACCCGCATGGGTTTTTCCGGAAAGGAAAATGAAGACCGGATATTACTTTTTGTATCCGGTATCCGGACAGGGTCATCGTTTCTGGGCGATTCCAGGTGCTGACACCTTTGCAGATGCTCTCACTCGAGCATGACAAGCCCGATAGAGATGATGTTCCCGTGCTCGATCATCCCGTATTCGAGGTTCCGGCAGGGAACGACATGGAGTTCCCAGCCCGCGTTCCTTGCAGTTGAAAAAACATCGATGCCTGCTGCCTCCATGCTTGGCCGGACGAGATCCATGTGCCGGCACATGCGGCGGATACTCTCATCCACGGTGCCGGGCTGCTCTTCTGCCACGCAGTGCTGGTGCTCGCAGTAGATGCAGGGATATGCTCCAAAGCCGAATGCCTTTGGAAAGTCGTGGTAAAAGGCAGTTTTTTCAAGGAAATGAACGGTGCCATTGACCCAGAGGATAAGGTCGCGGAAGAAAGGGTGAAAGTCTTTTGGAATCTTGTCGGGAGAGATATCCGGGTGTCCCGGAATGCCGTCGAACCGGAGGAGGAGCCCGGTCGAATATTCTGCAATCATCTTCCGTGTTTCCGCTGGTGCCGGTGCGTAGGGAGGGCAGCTCATGTGCTTTCCATACCCCTTGCACCCGAACCGGCACTTGAACCTCACCCACTCGGCGACAACGATATCCCTGGATTGGATGGGCCGGGCAAGGGCACCCTTCTCCCCTGCAAGGCGGGTGAGTGTTGCGATCTCCCCGTCCAGTCTCGGATTCATCTGATTCCCCGGAAAAAACACTATTCCCGGTCCTGACCAAAAAGGTATCGCGGCCCTGCGAAACGAAGATATCGAAGACGGACCCAAACGTCACTGCTGTGAACATCAAAAGGGCCCCGGGGCGGGAAAAAGAAATGACCGTGGGTGGGAGGACGTTTTCTCTCCGTATGCAGGAGGAAGATCTCGGGGATATCTACCCCGGGATGGTTCGCTATTCTGTTGAACTATGGGAAAAAGAGGGGCTGGTCGCCGTCTTCCGCACGAATTCCTTTGAATACGCCCCCACCATGACCTATGGCGCAAGAGAGGCCGCAGAAAGGGTATTTTCCAGCTGGGAGAGGGACCTTGCCGGTGACATCGAGGGTTTCCTGGAAAATAATTCCCTGCGGGAACCGATCCCGTACCAGTCCCCACCGGAAACTCCCGGTGTTGTTGTCATCCAGGGCAGTCCCCGACCGGGTGGAAATTGTTCCATCCTCGCCTCGTGGACCGCAGACGAGGCACAGCAGCTTGGAAAACCCGTGTGTGTTGTCTTTCCGCACGATCTGGACATTCACCCCTGCATCGGATGCTACCAGTGCTACAACACGGGCACGTGCGTCTACGAGGATGACATGAACTCCATCATCCCGGCCGTGGAAAAGTGTCGCCTGCTCGTTGTCTGTACTCCGGTCTATACGAACACTGTCCCGGCGGGGACAAAGGCACTCCTCGACCGGTTCCAGGCCCTCCACGCGTCAAGAACTCTCGGACGACGACCGTCCCGCGGGACGAGGGGGCTTCTGTTGTCGGTTGCGGGGCGGAAGGGAAAGGAAAATTTTACATGCGTGTCCCGCGTTGTTGGTGCGTTTTTCTCGCTCGTTGGAATCAGTGCGGAAAAACCCGTGCTCCTTGACGGAATGGACGAGACACGGGATATCCGCGTTATCCCCGGGCTCGAAACAAGGGTCAGGGATGCAGTCAGGACCGCCCTCCGCAAGGACTAGGGAAAGTTCTGCCCGGGAAATAAGTTCACCCGATGCTCATGAACGGGCATATCAAGGGATCTAATATGTTTTACGTCTCTGGGAGAACCACGTGTTCTTTATAAATCAAGGGTCCTGTCACCGGAACGCTGGATGAGGTGGGGACCGTCCTGCTGGGGATCGTTGACTGCTTTTGAGACAGGGTAAGCCTCGAGGATATCATCAGGGCAGGGTGAAAGGATTGCCTTTCTCTCTCCCTCGCCGATGGGTCCGGGGGCAATCCAGCGGGCCTCGTCCCGTGGCTGCAGGATTGCGGGCATCCTGTCGTGGAACCGTGCCACGAGGGCGTTCGGCTCCGTCGTAATGATTGTGAAGGTCCACAGTGGCGGGTCCCTTCCCTTCAGGATGTCGAAGAGTCCGGCAAATGCAAAGAGAGCCTGGTCCTTCCTCCTGATGTAGACAGGGACTTTCTGCGTTCCGGACTTCTGCCACTCGTAGAAACCGGTGGCAGGAACGAGGCACCGGTGGCGTGCGAGGGGACCGTGGAAGGACGGGCGTTCCGACAGCGTATCGGCACGTGCATTGATGATGGGACGGGCACCAGTCAGGTCCCTTGTCCACGAGGGGACCAGTCCCCAGGTCATCATCCTGATGACCCTTTCCCCGGTGTGGGTCGCATAAATGATCGGGACCTGCTGGGAGGGTGCGATGTTGAACCGTGGTGAAAGAGAGAGACCCGTATCGTCCACGCCGAAGCGCTCTCCGAGCCCGACTGTCAGGGCAAGCGTGAATCTGCCGCACATGGATATCCCTGCTCCATCTCCTGTATCCTGATGCTGTCAATGATCGGGAGGACCTGTCCGAGGGAGTCTATCGCGAAATGAGCCCCGCCACTGTCGCCTCTCCGCGAAAACCGGTCCCCGTAGCGTGCATATACCGTTATCATCCCCATCTGCCTGCAGGGGGCAATATCCCTCCGCGGGCTGTCTCCCACTGCAATGACCTCGCGGGGTGGCACTCCGAGCAGTTTCAGGGCGTACTGGAAGGGGACCGGGCTTGGCTTTTTCTGCCATGTTGCCTCGTGTGTCACGATATGGTCGAACAGCCCGATGAGATCCGTTTTTTCGAGCCGTGATACGGCTTCCGGCCTGTGTGCATCCGTAACGAGTGCAAGGGGATACCCCTGCTCCCGGAGTGCACCGAGGGTTTTTTGCACGCCGGGGTAGGGGTGGATCCGGGCAAGTTTCACCTCGCGGTACATGCGGGTGCAGCGGGAGATGAGGTCGGGATCAGTCATTCCGTGGTCTTCGAGGAAATCGCGTACGTTTTGGGGATCCTCAAACCCCTTCTCTTTGCGGAGGAAGTAGGAGAAGAGATCTTCTGCTTTTCCGCACCCGGCCTCCCGCGTGATTGCCATGCAGGCGGCATACTTGGCTTCAACGAGGTCAAAGAGGGTATTGTCCATGTCAAGGATTACAGCCCTGACCCGGTTCCCGTATGTCGTTGCACTCATCCCACTACACAATCTCTCTTTGCTCCTTATGGAAGTATTGTTTGGGAGATCTTCCCCGGATTCCCCTGTGCAAACGGTCAATATCTCCTGCGACACATCACCCTCTTGCGAGGGGTTGAACGCATAATGTTACTCCACAAGATCCGATCTGAAGGGCTCTCCCATTACTCGTACTTCGTTGCAGACGGTGGGCAGGCCGCCGTCATTGACCCGCGAAGGGACTGCGAGATATACCTCGACCTTGCCTCATCCACGGCGTCCCGGATAACCCATATATTCGAGACGCACAGGAACGAAGACTATGTCTCCGGGTCTTGCGAGCTTGCAGAAAGGACGGGTGCCGCCATTTACCATGGTGCGGCACTCGACTTTTCCTTCGGACGACCTGTTTCGGAGGGTGACAGGTTTCGCATCGGGAGGCTGGAACTTGCAGTTCTTGCCACACCGGGCCATACGGCCGAGAGCATTTCCCTCGTCCTGCGGGATCTCTCCATCCCGGGCGACCCCCTGATGGTCTTTACCGGAGATGCCCTCTTTGCCGGCGACGTGGGAAGGACGGACCTCTTTGGGCCAAAAAAGGCAGAATGGGCAGCAGGGACGCTCTACGACGCAATCCATGAGAAGATCCTGCCGCTTGGAGACGGGGTCGTTATCCTTCCGGCACATGGCGCCGGGTCTGTCTGCGGTGGGGATATTGCCGACCTGGAATTTACGACCATCGGCTATGAGCGGACCCACAACCCCTGTTTCCTGCTGGACCGGGAGACATTTATTGCAGGGAAGAAGGCCGAGCACCATTACAGGCCCCCTTACTTCTCAATGATGGAGAAGTTAAACAGGTCAGGCCCCCCTGTCCTTTCCCACCTCCCGCGTCCCGTTCCCCTCGACCCGCAGACACTGGCGGAGAAGAAGAAGGCGGGTGCCCAGATTCTTGATACGAGATCACCGGAGGCATTCGGTGGGGGGCATATCCCGGGGAGCATCTCGCTTTGGCGTGACGGTATCCCGGCCTTTGCCGGATGGGTCCTTTCGTACGATCACCCGGTCGTCATCGTGGATGACTGCCCGGACGGGCTGGATTCCGCACTAAGGCGCCTTGTCAGGCTTGGCTATGACGCCATCGGGGGATACCTGGCCGGGGGTTTTGCTGCATGGGCACGCTCGGGAAGGGAAATCCGGAGGCTGGAGACATGGTCGGCTGCCATGCTCCGGGATGCCCTTGAAAAGGAACGATTCATCCTGCTCGACGTGAGGGACCGGAAAAACAGGGAAGCGATGGGCTTTATCATGGGTTCCCGGCACATTTACGTCGGCGAAGTCCTTCCACGCCTGGCCGAGATCCCGAGGAACCAGAAGGTCGTTGTCTACTGCGATGCAGGGTTCAAGGGGAGCCTTGCCGCAAGCCTGCTCCTTGCAGCCGGGTTCGACCATGTCGTCAACGTTATCGGTGGTTTTTCGGGATGGAAGGCTGCCGGGTATCCCGTGGAGAAAAAAAGTACCTGAAGTGGCATCGCAGTCTCCCGTAAAATTCACAACGTTTAATAAAGAGATGTATCAATCCTGAATGCGGTGAGGTATGGAGATAGTGAAGATACCCCGCATGGAGAAGAAGGAATACGATACCCTCATCGAAAAGGGTTATATCTGCCGCATCGCGTTCCAGGGTGAAAAATACCCCTACATAGCCCCTTTCCTCTACGTATTCGATGGCAGATTCCTCTACTTCCTTTCCACCAAATACGGAAAGAAACTGGAATATTTCAGGAAAAGTCCCTACGTTGCAGTCGAGGTGGAAAAGTATACGAAAGACCTTTCGAGCTACACATTCGTGAGCATGCAGGGATACCTGGAAGAGGTCACGGATTCGATCGACAAGAAGGTCATCCGCAAGCAGTTCGTGGATCTCATCAAGGAACGCCGCCTTTCCAATAATATCCTTGCTGCCCTCGGGCACTCTCCCCAGGACCCGCCTGAAGCAATAGCAAAGGAGGAGCGTTCCCTTGTCTGGAAACTGACAGGTGTCAAGGACATGGTCGCGCTGAAGAACCTCTGAAAAACATTCCCCCATCTTTTTTTCTTCACTGCTTTCCGGGCAGATAACCTTTCAGGAGAGATTCGAGGCTGCCTGCATCTGTTATCGGATTCTGGCACGACTGTCCGAGGCAGGCATGTGCCCGCGGACCCCTGTTTTCCCCTGCAAGTAAGGCACACCAGGGCAGCAACCGGCAGATTTCCCCGGCATCCGGCTTTCTGCCGAGTGCCACGGGGAGAATGAACGGCGTGTAATTCCTGTCAAGAATCCCGAGCATCCGGACGTAGAGAGGGTCAGTTTCATCTCCCGTAACAACGACTGTCCCGGCCCGGCCCTCTGTGACCAGATGCCCCGCAAAAAACATCGTGCAGGAGGAGGGATACTGCCTGACCAGAGGAGGGTAGTACCCGGCTACCTGCCCGGCCCGCTCCATGTAAGAAGTTTCTCCGGTCAGGATGTGAAGACGGACAAGGTTAGAGAAGGAGAGCGAATTCGAGGAGGGTATGGAACCGTCGAGGAATTCTTTCTGGCGCACAGGAACGTCTTTCTGGTCATCACGCGTCCAGTAGTATCCCCCTTTATCCTTATCCCAGAAGTTTTGGAAATGGTAATCCTCAAGCTCGATTGCGGCCGAAAGAAAGGTTGGTTCACGGGTGGCCAGGAAGAGATCGAGGAGACCCATGATGACCGATGCATAGTCTGCCGACATTCCCTGGATTGCGGCATCTCCCGCCATCCACCTGTGGTAAATGCCTCCGTCCGGCGAGCGCATCTGCCCGAGAACGAATCCTGCCGCGCGCCGGGCAGCGGCGAGGAACGCCGGATCTCCAAGGGTCCGGGATGCAACGGAGAGGGCCGATATCGCAAGTCCGTTCCAGTCGGCCAGGACCAGGGTATCGCGGGGAGGATGCGGCCTTGTATTTCTCGCGGAGAGTAATTTTTCTTTCATGGTTTCGAGGACTCTCTCCACGTCGCCGGGAGCCATACCAAGAAGCCGGGCAGCGTCTGCAGGCTGCCATGCTCGTGAAAGTACTCCTGCTTCACGGGCACTCCTGCCGCCGGCAGACCCGGGCGGGTCTATGCAATTCAGCGAAAAGACAGAAGATGCGATCCTGTTCTCTTCAGGGGACAGGACAGATTCGATCTCATCCCGGGTCCACGTGTAGAACAATCCTTCCCCGCCCCCGCTGTCTGCATCTTCACCGGCATAAAAGCCACCGTCACGGGCCTGCAGGTCCCTGCAGATATACTCCATGCACCCGCGTGCAACATTCCCGAGTACGGCGTTTCCGGTAAGGGTATACGCTTCGGAGTACGCAAGAGCTGCGAGTGCCTGGTCATAGAGCATCTTCTCGAAATGGGGCACGAGCCAGCGTTCGTCTGTCGCATACCGGTGAAAACCCCCGCCCAGCTGATCATATACCCCGCCGCGGGCCATGGAAAGAAGTGTGTGGCAGGAGAGATCGATGGGGGCGGTCGTGCGATGGATAATCCCGTAGCGGAGGAGGAATAGGTGAAGATGAAACAGCGGGAACCGGGGAGGAGGACCGAATCCCCCGTTTTTGCTGTCATGGATTGAGACAAGGTGGTCATAGACCATGCCTGCTGTGCCTGCAGGGAGCGGTCCCGAGTATGCATGATCCCTTGCATGCACGATATTTTCCGAAATGTCGCGGGCGAGAGAAAGTGCATCATCGCGGTGTTCTTTCCAGTATGCAGCGATCGCGGCAAGTACCTCGAGGATACCGTAATTTCCCCCTGTCCGGGTCCTCGGGATATAACTGGTGGCAAAGAAGGGGACTCCTCCTGGCGTGAGAAAGATGGAGAGCGGCCAGCCCCCTCTTCCCGTGAATGCGATACATGCGTCCATGTAGTACTGGTCGAGGTCAGGCCTCTCCTCGCGGTCGAGCTTGATACAGACGAAGTTATCGTTCAGGAATCTTCCAACCACGGGATCCGAGAAAGATTCCTCCCGCATCACGTGGCACCAGTGACACGTGGCGTACCCGATAGAGAGAAAAATGGGTTTATCCTCTTCCCTTGCGCGGACAAATGCCTCGTCACCCCAGGGATACCAGTCAACCGGATCGAAGGCATGCTGCCTGAGGTAGGGAGAGACCTCCTTTATGAGCCTGTTTTGTCCCGGGTCACCCGGCCCGGCTTTTCGTCCCTCTTCTGCCATGTATTCCGTCACACCTGCACAGGGTGAGATGGGAGGGCCAGTGTGTTAAAAGGGATGGTGGAGGACACCCATCCTGTTCCCGGGGTACAGGGATCGTTACACATAACATTCCGGCCCGTGGAGAGATATGGGTAATGAGCAGGGATGATCAGACTCCCGGTCAGGCATCCGGCACACGGCTGACACCGGCGATGGCCCAGTACCAGGAACTGAAGGCGCGGTACCCTGATACGATCCTCCTCTTCCATATCGGTGACTTTTACGAGACTTTTGGCGACGATGCCCGGACACTGTCCCGCGAGCTCGATATCGTTCTTACGTCCCGGTCGCGGGATAAGGAAAAAAACCCGGTTCCCCTTGCGGGAGTCCCCTGCCATGCAGTCGAGGGATACATCGCGCGGCTTATCGCAAAGGGCTACCGGGTTGCGGTTGCTGACCAGGTCGAGGATCCCCGCGAAGCGAAGGGCATCGTGAGGAGAGAGGTGGTTCGCGTCATCACACCGGGGATGGTGATGGACGAGACACTCCTCGAATCCCCTGCAGCCAATTATCTCGCGGCCATCGCGCCGAAGGAAAAGAAGAGGCCCGGCGGAATGGCATTCCTCGATATCACCACGGGCGAGTTCTTCTGCATGTCCCTCCCGGTTGAAAACGAGATTGCTGCCGTCTCTGACGAAATTGCCCGGTACGCTCCGCGGGAGTGCATCGTCCCGGAGAACCTCCAGCCCGAACTCCTCGAACATCTCTCCGGCAAACCACTGACCGTTTCGCGGGTACCGGCTTCATGGTACGACCCTGAAAGCGCACGGGTATTCCTCTGCAACCACCTGGGAGTCTCGAGCCTCGAGGGTTTTGGTCTTGCAGGGATGGACGGTGCGGTCGTTGCAGCCGCTGCTGCCCTCATGTATGCCAGGGAGACGCAGAAGCAGGATCTCCGGCAGGTGACAACACTTTCCGTCCGGCATGTCCGGGATTTCTGTCTCCTCGATGCCGTCACGCAGAGGAACCTCGAGATTCTCCGCGGGATCAGGGGCACGGGAAAGGAAGGGACACTCATATCCGTGCTCGACAGGACGGCCACACCGATGGGCAGCCGGCTGATGAGAGAGTGGCTGTGTGCACCCCTGCTCTCCTGCGAGGCAATCAATGCACGACTGGATGCCGTGGAGTTCATGGTGAGGAAGGCAGCAGTAAGAATGGAGCTTGCGCAGGTTCTCAAACGCTGCGGGGACCTCGGGAGAATCTCCGGCAGGATCGCCTTTGGAAACGTCTGCCCCCGGGACCTCAAAAGTGCTGCGGACGCACTCGAAGTTGTCCCCCGCATCGTGGGAATCCTCGGTACCGGGACAGGTGAAGTGGCCCCTGAACTCATTGCCGGTGCCTGTGGGATGATTCCTGACCTTGGCTGGGTAAAAGATTTGATCGGGCGGGCAATCGTCGATGACCCGCCCGCGAGCGTGAGGAATGGAGGTGTCATCCGCCCTGGTTTCTGTCCCGAACTGGACTCGCTCCGCGATCTCTCATCATCGGGCAGGGACTGGATTGCAGATTTGCAACAGCGTGAAAGGGAGAAAACAGGGATCCGCTCCCTGAAAATCGGGTATAACTCGGTGTTTGGGTATTACATCGAGGTTACCAGGCCAAACCTCCACCTCGTGCCTCCCCATTACCAGAGGAAGCAGACGACATCTTCCGGGGAACGTTTCACGATCCCGGAACTTGCCGAGAAGGAGGCACTCATATCCTCTGCCGATGAACGGCGCCTGACTCTCGAACAGGAGGTCTACCAGGACCTTGTCAGGCAACTCCAGGCAGCGGTCCCCGGCCTCCAGTCCATGGCACGCGGCCTTGCCATTCTCGACGTGGTCTGTTCACTCGCCAACGTTGCCGTTTCCAACAACTACTGCAGGCCGGTGGTCGACAACTCGACGCACCTCCTTATCCGGGGAGGGCGCCATCCCGTGGTGGAAGAAGGGATGCAGGGGAAGTTCGTGCCCAACGACCTCGAGATGTCAGGGGAGAGGGACCAGATCCTGATCATTACCGGCGCAAACATGGCAGGGAAGTCCACGTACATGAGGGCGGCAGCGCTGATCGTGATCATGGCACAGGCAGGGAGTTTTGTCCCGGCGGAGTATGCCCGGGTGGGAATCGTGGACAGGGTCTTTTCCCGCGTCGGTGCATTCGATGACCTTGCGAGCGGGCAGAGCACGTTCATGGTGGAGATGCTTGAACTTGCCAACATCCTCAACAACGTCACCGGAAAGAGCCTCGTCATCCTCGACGAGATCGGGAGGGGGACGAGCACGCTCGACGGGCTCTGCATCGCCCGTGCCGTCCTCGAGTATCTCCATGGGGGCAGATCTCACGGACCCCGCACGCTCTTTGCGACCCATTTCCACGAGATCGTCTCGATGGAGGGCGAGCTGCCGCGGGTGAAGAACTTCCATTTTGCTGTCAGGGAGACGGGAAAAGAAGTTGTTTTCTTAAGGAAACTGATCCCGGGTGCAACGGACCGGAGTTATGGCATTCACGTTGCATCGCTTGCAGGAGTGCCACGCCAGGTCACCGAGAGAGCACGTGCGCTCCTTGAGGAGGAGACGCGGGGAGGAGGGTCCGGAAGGGAGGGTAAACCAAAAAGGTATACCCAGATGCTCCTTTTGGATATTGCGCCGGAAGTCCAGTCCCATCCGGTTCTCGAAACCCTGAAAAACCTCAACCTCGATGACATGACGCCCCTTTCAGCTCTCTCAACGCTTTATGAGCTCCAGAAGAAGGCCCGCGGGCCGGGTGGGAGGTAGGAGACATGGAGGAGCAGGGAACAGGCGGAAAGATCCGGCTTCTCGACAAAGAGACGATATCCCGGATATCTGCCGGGGAGGTCATTGAACGACCGGCGTCTGTCGTCAAGGAGCTCGTGGAAAACGCGATCGATGCCGGTGCACGGAGGATCGAAGTCGAAATCACCTCAAAGGGGGGCAAGATTGCCGGGATCAGGGTGACCGATGACGGGTGCGGGATGACACCGCGCGATGCGGAGCTCGCCTGCGTCCGCCATGCAACAAGCAAGATCGCGTCTCTTGACGATCTCATGGAGGTCAGTTCGCTGGGGTTCAGGGGAGAGGCACTCGCGAGCATTGCTGCCGTCTCCCGCCTTACACTGATATCGAGGGCAGGAAAGGAGGCCCTTGCCGGAATCCGGATACTATACGAGGGAGGAGCACCCGTTCTGCGGGAGGAATGCGGATGCCCGCCGGGGACGACCGTGGAAGTCCGGGATTTGTTCTTCAACACACCGGTCCGCAAAAAGTTCATGCGGTCCCTCGCTGCAGAGATGGCCTACATCACCGGTACGATGGAACGCATCATCCTCTCTCATCCCGGTATCTTTTTCAGGGTTCTCCATAACAAAAGAACGCTTATCTCGTCGCCAGGGGGCACTGTCAGGGACGCTGTACTCCACCTCTTCGGGACTGACTGCGAAAAGTCACTTATTCCGGTTCACTTTTCCGGCCGCTCCGTCCGCGTGGAAGGTGTGGTTTCGCGACCAGCCTTTTTTCGGCAGAATCCCTACCAGATCTTTGTATCTGTCAATGGCCGCCCTGTCCAGTCCCGTCCGCTCGCCCTTGCGGTGCGGGAAGGATATGGCACCCTCCTGCCGGCGGACCGGTTTCCCATGGCAGTCCTCGACATAATGCTTGACCCGGAGCTCGTGGATGTCAACGTCCATCCGACGAAGAGGGAGGTACGCATTGCCCGGGAGCAGGATGTCAGGAGGGAGATTTCCCTTGCAGTGAAGGCTGCCCTCGAATCCGAGGTCCTCATCCCTGAAGTGGAGGATGCGTCACGGATAGCCCGGCAGAGTACGCTCATTGCGCCTTCTCACGGGACTGCCTATGATTCTGTGTCCTTGTCGCCGGGGACTGTCTCTGAACCGGGAGTTCCTGCCTTCACGGGGCAGGTAAGGATGGAAAAACAGTCCGAGCTGGGAGTAGAGGAAGATACGGAGGAGCGGAGCCGGGAAGGGTTCCTGCCTGAAATGGATGTTCTCGGGCAGCTGGACGACACCTATATCCTTGCATCCTTCCGGGGTGGGGAAGACCTGATCCTCGTTGACCAGCATGCAGCTCACGAGCGGATACTCTTTGACCAGCTCACTGCGGGGGACGCGATACAGTCCCAGTCCCAGGAACTCCTCGTCCCGGTTATCCTCGATCTCTCTCCCCGTGAACAATCGATCCTGCCGGACATCGTCCCTGTCCTGTGCGAGGCCGGGTTCACGATCGAAGAGTTCGGGGGAGGATCCTATGCTGTCCGTGCCATACCTGTTGTCCTCGGCAGACAGGTGGACCCCGGTGCCGTCAGGGAGCTCCTCTCGGCTATCCTCGCCGGAAACGAGAAGCATGGACCTTCCCGGGCAGATGCCATCCGGAAGGTCGTTGCATGCCGGGGTGCGATCAAGGCCGGAACACCCCTCTCGCGGGAACAGTGCAGAACCCTCCTCAACGAGCTGCGCCAGACCTCCCACCCGTTCAGCTGTCCCCACGGCAGACCCACGATGGTGATTTTCCGGAAAAGAGATCTCGACGGGCTGTTCCTGAGGAGTTGAGTTACGAGGGAGAAAGGATATAGGTGAGGGGGACCGACAATAGTGTGAACATGGTCCGTAGTGAGCCGCCACGCCACACGGAGGAAATCATGCCAGACCTACACCATACACCTTCAATTGCAGCAGTCTGCGTGATACTGTGCGGACTCGTCCTTGCATCACCCGTTGCCGCAGAGTTCCTTGGTGGATCTCTGATATCCAGCAGTACCAGTATATCCGGCAATGTCGTGATCAACGAAACAGTGTCCGTGAAAAAGATCACGTATACAGATGGGTTCCCGAAGATCCAGGAATGGACATTCCAGGAGTCGGTTGTGAACCCGGGTGCCCGGACCTGGACAACGGAAATGACATTTGTGCCAAAGGACACGGGTACGAAATTTTCATTTTCCCGGACCGGGAACCTGTTTTCCCCGTTTTCATTCAGGATCTGAAGCGGAAGGGGGAAGTGCCTTTTTTGGCACTTTCCTTCCCGCTTCCCGGGGCATGAAGAACCAACCACTCTCTTCTTTTCGCAGGGGACAGGGGTATCCCGTGGGGATTGCAATCTCAACCTTGATATAGATCAGCGTGGTTATGATCGTTTCGGGGGCTTTGCAGATGATTTCTGTCCTATACGTGGATGACGAGGAACCCCTCCTGCACCTTGGAAAGACTTTTCTTGAGAGGTATTCTCCTGACATCCGCGTTGACACTGCACCATCTGCACAAAAGGCATTGGAAATGCTTCTTTCCGGTAAATACGATGCAATCGTGTCTGATTACCAGATGCCCGGAATGGACGGGATTGCCCTTCTCCGGGAAATCCGATCAGGGGGAAGTAACATTCCGTTCATCGTCTTTACGGGTAAAGGACGCGAGGAGATTGTCATCCAGGCAATCAATTATGGTGCTGACTATTACCTCCAGAAAGGCGGGGACCCAAAGTCACAGTTTGCCGAGCTCATCCACCAGATCCACCAGGCAGTTGCAAAAAGGAGGGCAGAGGAAGAACTGCGGGAGTCGAGGAAGAGGCTTGCTGACATCATCGATTTCCTGCCGGATGCCGTTTTTGCCATCGACCGGGAAGGGCGGGTCATTGCATGGAACCGTGCAATAGAGGAGATGACCGGTGTCAGTGCGGATGAGATGATAGGGAAAGGAGACAGGGAATATTCGATTCCCTTTTACGGTGACCGCCGTCCCATCCTGATCGACTACATCCTTTCGCAGGATGAGACGATACCCAACCATTATTCCCTCATCACCCGGGACAGGGATGTCCTCATTGCCGAGACGGATTTACCTCATCCACGGGGGGAGCGGAGGATCCTTTTCGGGAAGGCGAGTCCCCTCTATGATGAGAATGGGAAGATAGTGGGAGCTATCGAGTCAATACGCGATATCACGGATTACAAGTGGTCCGAACGCAGGCTCACCGAGGCCCTCCGGCAGGTGTCGGGTGCGGAAGAAAGGATACGGGCATCCCTTTCCGAATTAAAACAACGCGAGGAGTTGCTCAGGGAGAGTGAAAAGAAATACGAGACACTCTTTCACGAGGCAGCTGATAGCATCATCCTTATTGACACAGAGGGAAGGATTCTTGATTTCAACAGGAAATTCATGGAAGAGAGCCAAAGGGACCCGGAAGAAGTCACAGGAAAGGACATATTCTCTACCGGTCTCATAGCTCCGGAGTACCATGCCCTCGTTGCCGGTTACCTGGAAGGCATCAGGGAAGGACGAACGATACCCATATTCGAGATCGAAGGCATCCAAAAGAGCGGAAAGAGGATTCCCTACGAGGTCCGTGTTTCACCTCTCGTTTTGGAGGGCAGGGTCACAGCAGTCCAGGCGATCCTCCGGAACCTGACCGAGAGAAAAGCAGCAGAGAACGCGCTTCGCAGGAGCGAAGCCCTTTACCGGAGCGTGGTCGACAACATCCAGGACGTCTTTTACCGGGCAGACATGGACGGGATTCTCACGATGGCAAGCCCCAGTTTCGCAAGGCTGCTTGGTTACTCCTCCGTGGATGAGTGTATCGGGAAGGATCTTGCACGGGATTTCTATCTCGATCCCAAAGAGAGAGAAAAATTCCTTGCTGCCCTTGAAGACGCAGGAGAAGTCTTTGACTACGAGGTCACGCTGAAAAGGAAGGATGGGATCCCGGTCATCGTGTCAAGTAACAGCCATTACTTCTACGACGAGCAGGGAAGGCGTGCAGGAGTCGAGGGAATATTCCGTGATATCACGGAAAACAAGCGTATTATAGCTGCTCTCCGCGAATCTGAGACTTTTTACCGGGCGCTCTTCGAAAATACAGGAACAGCCACCGTTGTTATCGAGGAAGATACAACCATCAGCCGGGTTAATACCCAGTTCGAGAAACTGACAGGGTATCCGAGGGAAGAGGTCGAGGGGAAAAAGAGCTGGACCGAATTCGTGGTTGAAGAGGACCGCGGGTGGATGCTCGACCAGCACAGGAAGAGGAGGGTTGACCCTTCAGGGGCGCCCACTCATTACGAGTTCAGGGTGAAGAACCGTGACGGAGAGGTGAGGTTCGTGTACCTTACCATTGTGATGATCCCGGGAACGAAGAAGAGCATTGCATCAGTTCTGGATATCACGGATGTCAGGAATGCAGAGGCAGCTGTGCGGCGCCTCAACAAGAACCTCAACCTGTTCCATGGCGTAACAATCCATGACATTGCGAACAAGGTAACGGCGGTCCAGGGCTATCTCGAACTATTGCAGGAAATGAACCGGGACACATCGATCGACGACCTGATAAGAAACGCCCTCTCCGCAATCGGGAATATTGCCCGTCACATCCAGTTTGCCAGGGTTTACCAGGATCTCGGGATAAAAGAACCGCTCTGGCAGAACCTCGGCGCCGTTATTTCCCGGCATGTACCAGGGGACGTTCCGGTCAGTATCTCGTGCAGCGGGATAGCCGTCTATGCAGACCAGATGCTTGAGCACGTCTTTGCAAACCTCTTTGACAACTCTCTGCGCCATGGCGGGAATGTCACATCGATATCGGTTGAGTGTTCAAAAAGCGGAAACGACCTCGTTGTCCGGTTCCGGGACAACGGGAAGGGCATCGCGGAGGCTGACAAAGAGAAAATATTCGAGAAGGGATATGGGGACCATACCGGTTACGGGCTTTTCCTGACGAGGGAGATCCTCGCGATTACAGGCATTTCCATCAGGGAGTGCGGAGTGCCGGGTGAAGGGGCTGTCTTTGAGATAATCGTTCCCGGTGGTGCATGGCGGTATAACCCGTGATTGACAGGTCACGCATCCGGGAGATCCGCGCACTGCCTGCAGGGAAGGGAAAGTACGTCCTTTACTGGATGCAGTCGTCGGTGCGGTCCGGGGGGAACATGGCACTCGCGTACGCCCTCGCGATTGCCCGCACACGGGACCTGCCGGTTGTGACCTGTTTTTGCATCGACCCTTCGTACCCCGAGGCGAACCTCCGGCATTTTACGTTCCTGGCAGAGGGAATACTCTCGGCAGGTAAGCGGCTTTCCCGGCGGAAAATACCCCTCGTCCTCCGGAGGGGGGACCCTGTGAAAGAGATCTCCGATCTCGCGAGAGATGCGGCACTTGTCGTCACTGACAGGGGGTACCTCTCTTACCACAGGAGGTGCCGCGAGGCTCTTGCCCGGGAAACCGGGTGTCCTCTTACCGTGGTCGAGGACAATGCCATCGTCCCGGTGGAAAGAGCGTCTCAAAAGGAGGAATGGTCTGCAGGGACCTTCCGGAGAAAAATCGGAGGACTCGTCCCCGTTTTCCTCGACCTGCCCGCGGATGCAGTTTCCGTGAGGAAGCCTCCCGATATCGATGGTGTCCCGTTCCGGGATGTAAAAACACTCATTCATTCCGGAATCGACAGTTCCGTCGGTCCATCGCCCCTTTTCCGGGGTGGCGAGGACGAAGCCCGGAGGAGACTGGAGATATTCATCAAGGATAAACTTCCGATCTACCCATCCCGCAGGAACGACCCCTCCCGGGACGTGCTCTCCCATCTCTCTCCCTATCTCCATTTCGGGAACATATCCCCCTTAGAGTGTGCGTCCAGAGTCTTGGAGACACAAGGACAGGGTACCGGCGAGTTCCTGGACCAGCTCATTGTCCGAAGGGAACTTGCCATCAATTTCGTGCATTACAACCCCCGGTATGATTCGTTCCAGGGGCTTCCCTCCTGGGCACTTGAGACCCTCGCGCATCACGCCCGCGACCTGCGGGAATATACCTATACTGCCCGGGAGCTCGAGCGGGCCGCAACGCACGATCCCTACTGGAACGCGTGCCAGAACGAGCTTGTCATTACCGGCAAGATGCACGGCTACATGCGCATGTACTGGGCAAAGAAGATCCTCGAATGGACACGGTCACCGGAGGAGGCATTTTCTCTCGCACTTGTTCTCAATAACCGCTACGAACTGGACGGGAGGGATCCCAGTTCATACGCAGGAATTGCCTGGTGCTTTGGAAAACACGACCGCCCATGGCCGGAAAGACCCGTATTTGGTAAAGTCCGGTACATGAATGCAGCAGGTCTCGCGAGGAAGTTCCGGATCGATGGTTACGTGCAACGGGTGGAGGCCCTGATCGAAAAATATGGAATACCCGGACGGGAATGAAGCCTGCGCTCTTTCTCCGGAAGAGATTGCACGGTTCAGGGAAGCAGTATACAGCCATTTCAGGAAACACCGGCGCAGTTTTCCGTGGCGGGAAACGACTGATCCGTACTGCATCCTCGTCTCGGAGGTCATGCTCCAGCAGACGGGAGTCGAACGGGTCATGGTACACTACCCCCCCTTTATCTCGTCATTTCCCGGTTTTTCACCCCTTGCAGAGGCTCCCCTGGCAGATGTCCTGCGTGCATGGAAGGGTCTTGGTTACAACCGGAGAGCACTGAACCTGCATAAAACGGCAAGGATCGTCACCAGCGAGCACGGGGGCATGCTTCCCGCGGAGGAAAAAGATCTCCTCTCCCTTCCCGGCATAGGAAAGGCAACTGCGGCGTCAATCAGGGCATTTGCCTACAACATGCCATCGGTCTTTATAGAAACGAATATCCGCAGGCTCTTTCTTCACTGGTTCTTCCCCTCCGGGGACCGAATCCCTGACAGCAGGATCCTCCCCCTTGTCCGTGCCACTCTGGACCGGGAAAACCCAAGGGACTGGTACTATGCCCTGATGGACTTTGGAGCCCGCCTGCGCTCCGTTGTCCCGGATCCCAACCAGAGGAGCGCACATTACCACAGGCAGGCCCCTTTCCGGGGGTCAGACCGTGAGATCAGGGGACGTATCATCTCTGTCCTCCTCCGTTCGGGCTGCGTGGACCAGTCGGACCTTCCTGCAGAAGTGGAGGCCGAAGGTGACAGGGTTCGTGCAATCTGTGACCGGATGGCAGCAGAAGGTCTCATCATAAAGGAGGGCGGGAGGTTCAGACTTCCCTGAAGGTACCCTGTTGCCGGGCAATCCGGATCGAACCCTAACCCCTCAGGTAATACCCGATGAGGATCAGGAGCAGGCCGGTGTAGAACATGATTGCCCACGGCCATGAGAATCCAAGGTTGATCGTGGAAAAACCTTTCAGGTCCTGGATGAGCAGGAGGATAAAACCCGCTCCAAAACAGAGGAGGCTGATCTGTTTCTTGGCACTTTTTTCCATTCTTTCTTCTCCTTGTAAAGTGTTATTGTCTGTTTGTATTTATTCTCTTTTTCCCGATCGGAGACTGAATACCGGATTTTATCCCCTGTTTTTTCCTTCGGGCCTGATGATGAGGGAAAAGAGGTCCGACCGGGGGGAAGGGGGGTTGGTCCGCGTCCCGGACTCGATACGTTCGCCGGGGTAACCAAGGTCCTCGCAGAGGATGATTGCAACCTCTCCCGGGATGTCGAGGAGGGTTGCGGCACAAAAACCGACGTCAAAACCCGGGTCGGCAATCAGGAATACGGTCTTTCCCCTCTCCACCTCGGAGTGCAGGTCAGCGAGGGCACGTCCGTGGTTGCGGCCATGTGCGACCACGACCGAGACATCCTGCATCGGGATGTGGAGGCGGGCAAGTGCGAGCTGGAGGGACGAGATTCCGGGAATGACCTCTCCCGGCAGGTACCCGAGCCCCGCGAGCATCGGGTCGCCGGTGGAAAGGACGACTGCACCCGAAGGAAGATCCCTTAAAGAGCGGTAGTCTTCGATCTCGTGCACGACGGCATCCGGCCGGATAAACTCGCGGGCAAGGTCGATGGCCCTTCCTGACCCGTATACCAGCCGGGCTTCCGATAGCTCCCTGATGGCCTGTGCAGTCAGCATACCCGGCCCGCAGCCAACCCCTACAATCTTCATCCGCTGTCCCCCACGATCTCGCCGTTACGCGAGAGGATAACGACACGCAAGAATGGGTACTTCGTGCGTGCAATGGCAAAAGCCTCTTCCATTTTTTCGGGAAAAACGGGTGTCTGCGCAAGCTCTTCAACAGTGAGGCAGCCTGTCCCTTCGAGTATTCCCGGGAACAGGAACTTCAGTACAAGGCCCGGCAGTCCGGAGAGGATGATCTCGCCCCTGGCCGCCCCGAGTGCCTCCCCTATCCGCGAGCCGGCGAGGACTATCTCGTGATCGGGAAAATGGAGGCGGGAGTAGCGTAAACCGAGGCGGCCCGTCGTGATCACCACGCGCCCTGCTGCCGCCACCCTTTCCTTAACAGATCCTGCCATGTGATCGTCCCAGGGTTCGACGAGCCCCGTCGTCCCAAGGACAGAAATGCCGCCGAGAATGCCAAGACGCGGGTTCAGTGTTTTCGTGGCGATATCTTTTCCATCCGGGACGTTGAGCGTGATTGCAACCCCCGGAATCCCTGTCATCTCCATGCCTTCGGTAATTGCCTCCATGATCTCCTGGAGTGCAGGGGGACTGATTGCCGGCTCCCCGCTGCGTCCCCTCGGCGTATCACGGGAGAAACGGCCTATTCCTTCGCCTGTTTCGAGGGTGACACCCCCGTCCCGGATCTCCGCCTCTGCAACAAAGACGAGCCCTGCAGTTGCGTCCCCGGGATAGTCCCCTGCAAACTTTAAGACCCCGGCCCGTCCCCCGGAACCCTGCACGGGCACGTTGAGGGAAATCCCGCAGGGTATACGGACCGAAACGCTGTCGACGGGGTATTTCAGCGAAAGAACGGCTGCTTTGCAGGCAGCAGCAGCGGTTGTTCCCGTGGTAAAACCTCTCCTGAGCACCTTTCCCGATGCGGTCAGCACCCCCAGTCCCGAGGCCGCAAGGGCGAGCTGTTCCCGGTCCCTGCATGCAGCTACCCATGCTTTTGGGTACGAAAATCCTGTCACAGGGTCGACGAGGGGTTTACTCTTCTGCATGTCCCCGGTCCGGATGGTTCTCCGCAAACATCGTGATGATCTCATTGATTGCAGCGACTGCAACCGGTGTGCCCCCCCGTGTCCCGACGTTTGTGATGGAGGGGACCGGGAGGGAACGAAGCCTCTCTTTTGACTCGGCGGCATTGACGAACCCGACCGGGGTGCCGACGACGAGGGCAGGGCGGCACCCTTCCTCGATCAGGTCGCAGAGGGAGAGGAGAGCGGAAGGTGCATTGCCGATGACAACGATGGCGCCATCGATCTCGTCCCGGAGCGCCAGTATCCCTGCCCTTGTCCGGGTTATCCCCTCTGCATGCGCCTTCCCGGCATGGTCAAGGGCGCAGATGACCCTGCTCCCGTGCCCCTTTTTCTGGATGCCTACCTGCACCATGCGGATATCGGCGATGAGGGGGGCACTCCTGCCGAGGGCGGAAAGCCCGGCGGCGACGGGGTCGTGTGCAAACCGGAGGAGTCCTGCCATGGCCAGGTCCCCGACTGCAATCGAGCACCTCTGGCGGATGCGGTCCTCCGGTGTCTCGTTCCCGATCTCCTTTCGGGCAATCTTCCTGCTCTTCTCCGAAATCCTGAGTGCCTCTCCGGGAATTGCACCAAGGTCAGTATACGTATTTTTTCTGGTATCCCCGCGGGGTGATGATTGTCTTGTCATTTTCTCCCACTTTTCCTATCCTTGTCTCGACTCCCCCGACGATAACGGTGCTGTGCATGTCGATTGCCTCTTCGTAATCTGTCACGCAGGCAAGTGTGGTAACGATGATCTCCTCTCCTTCCCGGTACGCATTTTTGACAATTCCGACAGGTGTTGCAGGATCCCTGAACCGGAGGGCTATTTCGACAGCCCGTGCAAAGTTGTGCGGTCTCCCGTGGCTCCGGGGGTTGTAAATGACCACAGGGACGCCCATTGCGAAGGCACATCGGAGCCTCTCCTCGATGATCCCGAGGGGCGTGAGGAGGTCGGAGAGGCTCACGACTGCAAAGTCTCCGGAGAGCGGTGATCCAAGGAGGGAGGCCGCGGCGGTTGCAGCCGTCACCCCGGGGATGATAACGACTTTCACGGGAGGATCTGACCGTTGTGCAACTTCGAGGACGATTCCTGCCATCCCGTAGACGCCGGGATCTCCACCGCTCACCATTGCAACGATGCACTTTTCTGCGAGTTCCACGGCGAGTTTTGCCCGTTCGACCTCCTTTCCCATCGAGCTCCTGATGACCTTCTTGCCCTCGAGGAGCGGGGCGAGGGGGGCAAGGTAGGACTCGTTGCCAAGGACGTACTCTGCCTCCTTCAGGGCTGCAACGGCCCTCCCGGTCATCTGGTCGAGGGGACCGGGGCCGCACCCGACCACGTAGAGGACGCCCCGTTCTTCACCGGGCAATGGCAACGGTTACACCTCCGAAAACTGTCTTCTTCATGATAAGTTCCTTTTTTTCAGATACTGCGAGGGCAGCAGGTTCCGCAACCCCGGCAAGCCCGACGGACCCTGCCCGCGAGGGGGACGCCGGCGGATACGCCGCGAGGACAGAATCCTCGAGGAAAACGATCGTCCCGCCCAGCGCCCTTACACCCCCTATGATCCCCTGCTCATGTGCCTTTTTCACCGTCGATGCGTAGATGCCCACGTCTTCTTTTTCAATACCGGCCATTTCGAAGGCTTTTTCGAGGGCTTCCCGGACGGATTCCGCCCCGGTCCCTCTCCGGCACCCGATCCCGACGGAGTACTCGCCTTTCCGGAAGAGAATGGCGACACGGGGTCCTGCAATGACCATGGAAGGCCCGGATACCGTGTGGATCGGGACTTCACCGTCGAGGATTGCTGCATTCACAGGGAGGGTGGATTCACGGTTGAGGATGCTGCAGCCTGCGCGGGTGGCTGCAGCCTCGACAGACTCCTTCCCTGACCTGTCCGTTGCCGTTGTGATCACCGGGACAGCGCCCAGTCCGGCCAGTCTCCTCGCGAGGTCATTGGCCCCGTGGTGGCCTCCGATGAGGGGGATTGCAAAGGAGAGGTCAGGATCCACGACAACGACGGCCGGGTCGTGCCACTTGTCACGGAGGAGCGGTGCGATGGCCCTCGTCGCGATACCGGTTGCCATGACCGCAACGATCCACGGCGAATCCCGGAAAGCAGATGCAAACGCTTCGCGGGAAAAGACAACGAGGTTACCGTCAAGGTATTCTGCAATCCTCCGGGCAGGGGAGAGGAACCGTTCCAGTGCGATGACAGATCCTTTCATGAATACAGGTGCGACCTCCTGTGGCCGGAGGAGGCAGGTTCGAGGACGCCGCCGATGATGAGCAGGGCCGTCCTTTCTATCCCGGCCTCCCGCGCTTTCTCCGCGATGTCTGCGACAGTTCCCCGGACGATACGCTGGTCGTCCCAGCTTGCATGGTAGACGACCGCTGCCGGTGTCTCGGGGGGACACCGGACCCTCGAGGTTATCTCTTCGAGGTGCGCTGTCCCGAGGAAAAAGACCATCGTGGCTCTGTGCTCCGAGAGTTCCGCTATCTCGTCGTGTTCGAGGGTGGAGCCTGCAGGACGGGTGACGATAAGGCTCTCGGCGACCCCGCCAAGGGTGAGCTGGGTTTTCAGGGCAGCTGCTGCCGCAAAGAGCGAGGAGACTCCGGGAATGACCTCGAAATCAACGCCCGCCTCTGACAGGAGCTGCATCTGCTCCACGATTGCCCCATAGAGGGAAGGGTCGCCCGAATGGAGTCGCACAACTGTTGAACCCGCCCTTGCATGTCTGACGAGGAGTTCCCCGATATCTTCGAGCCGCATTCCGTGGCTGTCCACTTTCAGGTGAGCAGGGCAGTCTTCCACGAGCCGGGGATTGACGAGTGAACCGGTATAGACGAGGACATCAGCCCTCGACAGGAGGTCGCGTCCCCTGACCGTGATGAGGCCGGGGTCTCCCGGACCGGCACCGACGAAGTAAACCCGTGCCATCTCACCGCTCCGCGTAGAGGACACTCAGGTAATCACATGTCTCGGGGAGGTCCCCGTCACGGTACACGTGCATATCAGGGAGGTACATCTTCTCGACGAGGACGAACCGCCTGAACCCTTCCCTGCCGAGGGCAGACGCAGCTTCCCTCGGTCTCCGGACCTTAAGGAGGACCCTGTACCGTTGTTCCGTTCCATCAGAGACACAGAACCCTCCTGAGAGCGATACGCCGGCCACCGCTGCGAATGCCGTTATGGCGCTGATTCCCGGTTCTGTCCGGCACACTATCGAAGGGTACTTTTCCTCCATGACCTGGCAGAGCCGCGTGAAAGTGGAAAAGAAGTTCGGATCCCCGATGAGAGCGAGAACGGCAGACCCGGAGGATGCAACCGGGGCAATCTTTTCCGCGTTCCGTTCCATGCAGAGTCGAATCTGTGCAGGATCTTCCGTCATCGGGAAGTCAAGTATCTCGGCATCCCTGTAGGGTGAAACGAGTGCGTGGGCGAGCCTGCCCGGGACAAACACGGCATCTGCCTCGCGAAGGAGACGGACTGCCCGGAGGGTCAGGAGCTCGGGGTCCCCCGGCCCGAGGCCAAGGCCAATCAGCATGGCGGAGTCCCCCCGACGATGATGGCCACCGGGTTAGCCGGCTTCCACATGTAGCCGGTTCCGATGGGGTTTGCGTGCGAGACCTGGACGAGAACGGCTTCCCGGAATATCCCGAGTTCGTGCATCAGCGGGATGGCAGCAGCGACGGTATCGATCTTCACCGCGTTGACAACGATGGAACGGACTTTCAACCCGGCAAGGAGGGGAAGGATACGGTCCATGTCCCTCGAACCACCGAGGAAAGCTGCGTCAGCCGGGGGGAGGCCGGGTATGAGGTCTGCTGCGTTTCCTTCCAGGAACTCGATGTTCCTCACACCTGCACGTTCCGCCTCTCCCCTCGCGAACTCGATCGCCTCGCTCCTTGTGTCAATTGCGTACACGCTCGCGACCTGCCGGGCTGCGTGTATCGCGATCTTCCCGGTCCCGCAGCCGATATCCATGAAACGGTCGCCTGGCTGCAGGTCGAGCTTGGCGAGTGCCACAGCCATCACCTCGTCCTTCGTCGGTCCGCCGGAAAGACCCATCAGCAATCACCTACCAGTTGCTCCTCGAAAACTATTAACTCTTGTATTTTCGAAATAGCAATGAAAAAAAGGTCAATGGGAGAGAGAAGAGCCTTTTCCTGCAGGGGTGTTGACTGGAAAGGGTATCTGGTTTCCTGTCAGGGAAGGGCGTATCCTCCGTTCACGGGTATTTTTGTCCGGTTCCCCTCCATCCCGGAACGGATTTTGCAGTCATAACGGGACAAGGCCAGGTTCGCCCTCCCTGTAAAGCCTGACGACGTCGCCGATGACGATGACTGCCGGGGGCCTCACCCGGCGTTCCCGTGCGATCCCTGCAATGGTCGCAAGGGTCCCGGTGGTAACCCTCTGGTCGGGTCTCATCCCCCTTTCGATGATGGCAACCGGTGTGCCCGGGTCCTTCCCGTGCGAGACGAGGTTTTCCGCGATCGCGGGAAGATTCCTGACCCCCATGAGGATGACGAGGGTGCCCCTGTTCCCTGCAAGGTTCTCCCAGTCAATGGCGGATCCGTCCTTTTCCGGGTCCTCGTGACCGGTCAGGATCGTCACTGACGATGCATATTTCCTGTGGGTCACGGGGATACCCACGGCACCAGGGACTGCTATTGCACTGGTGATGCCGGGGACGAGTTCGACAGGAATCCCCCGTTCCCGAAGGACCCCGAGTTCCTCCCCGCCCCTCCCGAACAGGAAAGGGTCACCTCCCTTGAGGCGGACGACCTTCTTTCCTTCGAGTGCACGTGCGACCATGATCTCCTCGATCTCGTCCTGCTCGAGGGTGTGCTGACCCCCGAACTTGCCACAGTCAATCTTTTCTGCACGTTCCGGGAGACCGGCAAGGATCTCCGGGCCCGGGAGCTGGTCATAGAGGATGACATCCGCCTCCTCCAGCACCTGTTGCGCCCGGAGCGTGAGCAACGCCTTTCCGCCCGGACCTGAACCAACGAGATAAACCTTCCCCTTCATTCCTTCAACCCCAGTTTCGCATATGCTTCCCCGATGAGAGGCGCGGCTTTTGCCTTCAGTTCCCTGGCAAGGTCAAGGACAGACCGCTCGTCTGCACACATGCAGTCCCTCCTGACCGACCTGTCCCCCGCAAGGGACAGGACCTCTGCATGCATGTGCCCCCTGTCGCAGTATATCCCGAGGGGGGTGAAACATCCGCCCCCTATCTCCTCCATGGCAACCCTCTCGAAACCAATGTCACGCCGTGTCTGTGGGTGGTCGAGGGCATCGGCGAGCATTTCGGCCGTCTCCCCCTCCCTGCTCACCACAGCGATCGTCCCCTGGTTGGGCGACGGGACAAACGTCTCGGGCGGGAGACGGGTGCCGGGAAGGGTGAGTCCCAGCCGCTGGAGGCCTGCCTCGGCAAGGACGATGGCATCGTACTGCCCCTCCTTCAGCTTGCGCAGGCGGGTGTCGACGTTTCCCCTCAGGGGAACGATCTCGAGGTACGGGTAATGCTTAAGAAGTTGTGCCCTTCGCCGTGTGCTGGAAGTCCCGACGACGCGAATCTTCGGGAAGGGGATGGTATGGACCAGGAAATCGGCAGGAGAGTCGCGCTCCAGGACGGCACACGTGACCAGGCCTTGCGGCCTCCTTGCCGGGATGTCCTTTGCGCTGTGCACGGCAGCATCGATTCCGCCCTGCAGGAGTGCATCATCGAGTGCCCGGACAAAGACACCCTGTCCGCCAATCTCGTGGAGGGGCACACCGGTCACGGTATCTCCAAGGGTCGAGATGATCACCTTCTCTGCCTCTATTCCGTTCTTTTCCAGGAGAGCAATCACCCTGTCCGCCTGGGCGAGTGCAAGGGCGCTTCCGCGGGTGCCAATCAGGAGAGACATTGCCTGTATGCCGTGCTGATAGTCTCCACGTCCCCGTCCGTGTGTGCCGCGGAGAGGAAGTTGGTCTCGAACTGGGAGGGCGGCAGGAATATCCCGGATGCAAGCATCTTCTCCCAGAACTGCTTAAACGCCCCCGTATCGCATTCCTTTGCTTCCCTGTAGTTGCGCGGTTCGGCATTCCTGAAGAAGAACTTGAACATCGAACCCAGGCAGACAAAGGACCCCCGGCCTGTATCGGAGACAGCCTCACCTATTGCCCGCGTCTTCTCCCCGAGGTCGCGGTAAAGTGCAGGGTGATCGTGAATCCATTCCACTGTCGCGATCCCTGCAGCAAGGGAGAGGGGATTTCCGGAGAACGTCCCTGCATTGTAGACCGGGCCAGCCGGTGCAACCATCGCCATGATCTCCCTCCTGCCCCCGAAGGCACCGATGGGAAGACCCCCTCCGATGATCTTGCCGAGCGTGGTAATGTCCGGGACAACGCCCCAGCGCTTCTGTGCCCCCCCGATACCAACCCTGTAGCCGCAGATGACCTCGTCGAAGATCAGGAGCACGTCGTTAGCCCGCGTGATCTCCCTCACATCCCGCAGGTACCCGTCCTGCGGGAGGATGGGACCGATGTTTCCCATCACCGGTTCGATGATGAACGCTGCAACGTCTTTGTGGCGGGAGAGCAGGTCTTCCAGCGCATCGGGATCGTTGTAGGGAACCTGGAGCGTGTGGGAGGCGACATCGGACAGAACACCTGCCGAATCGGGGATGCCAAGCGTCGTTGCGCCTGACCCGGCCTTCACGAGGACAGAATCGTGTGCACCGTGGAACCCCCCCTCGACCTTGACGATATCCTTTTTCCCCGAAAACCCGCGTGCGAGCCGGATTGCAGCCATCGTGGCTTCCGATCCGCTCGAGACGAACCTGACCATGTCCATGCCGGGATGGTCGCGGCAGAGCATTTCTGCAAATCTGACCTCGAGGGGAGTGGGTGTCCCGTACAGCCACCCGTCCCCGACCTGCCTTCTTATGGCCGCTTCGATTTGCGGATGTGCATGGCCCAGGAGGAGAGGGCCGTACCCCATGCAGCAGTCGATGAGTTCGTGGTCATCGACGGTAAAAAGCCTCGATCCCGAAGCCCGCCGCGTGTAGAAAGGGTACGGGGCAATCGCCCGGACCGGGCTGCTCACGCCCCCCGGGATCAGGGTGCGTGCACGTGCGAAATAGTCACTGCTCTTCATCGAGCCACCCTGCCACGTCCCGTGCAAAATACGTGATGATGAGGTCTGCGCCGGCACGCTTGATGCAGGTCAGGGTCTCCAGTGCAACCTGCTTCTCGTCGAGCCACCCCCGAGCAGCGGCAGCCTTGATCATGGCATATTCCCCGCTGACCTGGAATGCCGCGACGGGAATCCCGAGCGTCCTGACCTCGGCAAGAATGTCGAGGTAAAAACCGGCCGGCTTGACCATCAGGATGTCAGCACCTTCGTCGAAGTCGAGCATCGATTCGAGGACAGCCTCGCGGGAGTTCCCGGGAGGTACCTGGTACGTTGACCTGTCTCCGAAACGAAAACCGCTGTCTGCTGCGTCCCGGAACGGGCCGTAAAGGGCACTTGAGAACTTGGTGGAATAGGACATGATCGCAACATCGCTGTGACCCTCGCGGTCGAGCGCTGCCCGGATCGACTGTACCACCCCGTCCAGCATGCACGAGGGAGCAACGATGTCTGCCCCGCTCTGTGCATGCGAGAGTGCGATCCTGTCCATGAGGTCAAGGGAAGGATCATTGAGGAGATCGGGACCATGGCGGGTGACTCCCACGATACCGCAATGGCCGTGATCCGTGTATTCGCAGGCGCACACGTCGGTGATGACGACCATTTCCGGGACTTCCCTCTTCACTGCCCTGACCGCTTTCTGGACGATACCGTTGGGATCGAAGGCACACGAGGCCTGCTCATCCTTTTTCCGCGGGATTCCAAAGAGGAGGAGGGCCCGGATTCCGGCATCCCACAGGTCACGGGCAACCGTTCCTGCTTCGGCCAGGGGATACCGGACCTGCCCCGGCATCGATGCAATGGACTTTTGTTTCTGTGCAGTCTCGTCAATGAAAACAGGTGCAACGAGGTCGTTCTTCGAGAGTGCAGTCTCCGCGAGAAGCGGCCTGATGACCGGTGCACGCAGTCTTCTCATTCTTCTTTTCGGGAACATGGTTTTTCACCTCTGACGATAGCAGCAACGAGGGCCTCTGCCCGCTCAAGGTCGCCCTCCTCAGCACACAGCCTGACGGACATGGTCACGTCCGAGAGGAGTTTTCGGGCAAGGACACGCGAGAGGTCGTCAACGATCCCGCACGTGCGTTCATCGGGATTGCCCAGGCGGGCGATTGCCCGGTCCCTTTCCCTCACCCTTATGGCCTCGGCCCACGTGTGGAGTGTGCCGAGCACGTCGTCGGCGGCATGGCTGTTGAGGAGCCGGACGAACCGGACCAGTTCACCGTCGATGAACTCCCTTACCCTGGCAGCCTCCGCCCTCCGTGATTCCATTGTCCTTTCGTTGACCTCGCGGAGATCGTCGATGGAAAAGAGTGATACGCCCCGGATATCCCCGGCGCCCTCTTCCACGTCCCTTGGCTGGGCGATATCGATGACGATAAGGGGGCGGGGCCTGGTCTCGTGGGGCCAGCACCGTGCGGCCATGACCCGCTCGAGCTGGTCACAATGGATAACAGGGTGGGGCGCCGAAGTGCACGAGATGACCACGTCCGAGAGGATCATGTAACGGGGGAGATCCTCGAACCTGATCGCCCTGCCGCCTATCTTTTCGGCAAGGGTCTTTGCTCTCGAATATGTCCGGTTGGCAACGTAGATTGCAGTGAGGTTCTTTACAGCCAGTGCACGGGCGACCAGGCCCCCCATCTCACCGGACCCGATGACGAGAATGTGTTTTCCCTCCAGTGTCCCCAGCCTTTCCTCGGCAAGCCTGACTGCTGCAGAGCCGACGGATACTGCTCCCCTGTTGATCCGGGTTCTCCTCCGTGCCTCGATCCCGGCATGCACTGCCTTGTTGATGCAGAGTTCAAGGATGGGACTTGTGCATCCGGCTTCCATCGCCTGCATGAGGGCAGATTTCATCTGTCCCAGGATCTGGTCTTCTCCGACGATCATCGAGTCGATCCCGCAGGCAAGTTCCAGGAGGTGGCGGAGTGCATCGGTGCCCGCTAACAGGGTATATTCCTTCCATCCCGCATTTTCAAGGAATGAGGAGAGGATTTCCGGGTCGCCATGGACGAGAACCTCGACGCGGTTGCAGGTCTGGAGGAGGACAATACCCCTGAACCTCTCCCTGGCCTCTTCCAGGAACGCTTTTTCGTCGGGAAACCGCATCCTTTCGAGAACGTCCGCCGTGGCCGTGTGGTGGCTGACGCCGGCAATTGCAACGGGGACCTGCAGGGACGCCTCCTCCGTTGCACTCATGCAAGGTACCTCCCTGCAATCAGGGACCATGTATATGTCTCTCCCTTCCGGAGGGCAGCCCAGACATCCCTGTCTTTCAGGACGTTCCAGAGGATTTCCCTGCGTACCTGCGGGTCCGGCTGGCACTCCCGGAGGTATGCCCGGAGTCGCTCCTGGACACTCACCATCCTGTCGAGGTACGGGAACGTCTCCTCGAGGTGTTCCCTGATGAACCGCGGGATGGCCGGACTCGCTCCTTCTGTGCTGACTGCAAGGATGAAATGCTCTCCCCTGACGACCGACGGTATGAGGAAGTCTCCCCTCTCCCCTTCCGCGTTATTGAAGAGGATGCCCTTTCTCCTGCATGCCTCCCCGATCCTGTTATTGAGCCCGGGATCGGGAGTTGCCGCAACGGCGCAGAAGAAACCCTCAAGGAGCGACAGGAGTTTTTCGTCCGGGATGCCCCCGAGATCGATCGTGATCCGGGTGACGGGAAGGTCAGTGAGAGCAGGGGAAAAAGACCGTGAATAGACAACAACGGAGCCCTCCTGTGCAAAAAAAGCAGCCTTCCGTGCACCAACATCACCGCCTCCGAATATTGCGACCTTCTTTTTCGAAAAGTCCACGAGGAGAGGGATCATCAGTATAGGTGTGGAGCGGGCTTTTCATTAAGGTGTTGGGATCGAAGGAGCCATATCCCTGATGGATGTACCAGATCCGGGCACGTTCAATTAGACTGAATCCAGCGAAAAAAGACCGCGAGAGACCCTTTTGTGTTCTCCCTTTCTCTCTCTGTTCACCCGGGATCACGGTAACCGGAGTCGGCTCGGGGACACCTCCGATGTGCTTTTCCGCGGGTTCATCCAACGCGATAGCCTTAATAGGCTATACCGCGTAGTGTAGAGAGCAATTGCGCCGATAGTGTAGTGGTTATCACTAGGCGTTGCCAACGCCTAAACCCGGGTTCGAGTCCCGGTCGGCGCACTCTGGTTTTGCCCTCTTCCCGGAAAAATACGAGATTCTCCGGTGCACATACCCCGCCTGACTCAAACCGTCCTATTCGGAAGCGGTACCTGTTCCACGTTTTCCTTTTCCTTTTTTCGCAAAACAGGGGCTTTTCCGGCACGGTACGGTACAGGAGCTGACCTTCTCGCTGTCCCGCCGGGATGCCCATTCGAGGAGGGGTATAATTGCCTCGCGAAGCCCTTTGCCTTCTTCCGTCAGGAAGTACTCCACGCGGGGCGGGACCTCGGCGAACGATTCGCGTCCCACGAGGTTCTCTTCCTGGAGTTCCTTCAAGGTGTCAGAAAGGGTCTTTGGACTGATACCGGCGAGTTCGTCCATGAGGTCACCGAAACGGAGCCGTCCCCGCATTCCCAGCCTGTTAATGATGAGAAGAGCCCATTTCTTGGATATGGTGGAAAAGATTCCCCCAAGGCCGCAGATGCATATTGTGCCGGTATCCGTGCACATAGTATTTTCCTATAAACTTACTATTTTTAATACTATTAAAAGGATAGTTTCGGTTGGAAAAAAGGAGGACTTTTCCGATGTGTGAACCGTGCTGCCACGATATTCACCATGCAAAGCGGGGGTGCTGCCACCCCGGCGCCTCTGATGTATGGGATGAGGTGAAGATCTGTGAGGAGCTCAAGGGTGTATACCTCGCCAGGATCGAGGCTCTTGACAGGAGGATTGCATCTCTCAAAAGTAAAGGAAGAGAGCAATGAACCTTCCGGAGGATATTCGATTTTCTTCCCGATGTTGAAAAGAACGCTCTCCGGGGACACTTCAGGGGATCACCTCCCCCGAACGACGGGTCATCCACGGGTTCAGGCTATGGGTAATGCAGGGTGAAGGAAAGTGACAGACATCATCAGTGCACAGGACCTTGTCAAGACTTTCGGACGGAACAGGGCAGTTGACGGGGTCTCTTTTGCTGTCGGTGAAGGAGAGATATTCGGGTTTCTCGGTCCAAACGGTGCAGGCAAGACAACGACGACACGGATGCTCACCGGTGTCATTCCCCCGGATTCGGGGACTGCAACGGTCCTCGGCCACGATATCCGGAAGAAACCGGTGCTCGCCAAGCAGGGTTTTGGCGTCGTCCCGGAGACCTCGAACGCCTACACCGATCTCTCGGCCTGGCAGAACATGATGCTGATGGGGGAACTGTATGGGCTCCCCCGGACACTTGCGGAAAAGAGGGCATCCGATCTGCTGGGAACGGTGGGTCTCCTCGGCAACAAGGATCAGAAGGTCCAGGCTTATTCGAAGGGCATGAAGCAGCGGTTGATCCTCGCCATGGCACTCGTCCATGACCCCAAAGTCCTGTTCCTGGATGAACCGACCGGGGGTCTCGATGTCCAGAGCACCCAGATGATACTCTCCCTGCTCCGGGATAAAAACAGGGAGGGAATGACCATATTCCTGACAACACACAACATGGAGGAGGCCAACAGGCTCTGTCACCGCGTTGCCATTATCCGGCATGGAAAAATTGTTGCCATCGATGCGCCTGAGAAGCTGAAAATGGCAATTGACCGCGTGCACAGGATCGAGGTGAGCTTCGATCGCGGGGTACCGGGGGAAGCCCTCGGGGAAGTGAGTGGTGTTATCGCGGTGAACCGGATTGGTGACAAGTACCGGCTCGATGTTCTCAGCAGGGATACCGCGATACGATCCCTTGTCGCATTCGCCGCGTCAAACAACCTTCAAATCGTAACCCTGAACACCCTTGCACCCACCCTTGACGATGCATTCCTCCGCCTGACACAGGAGGGCGGATCATGAACCCGGAGAGTCTCCCTGCACAGGCCCGGCGGGCCTGGGTCGTTGCAAAGAAGGATATCCGGATCTATTACCTCAAGGGACCTGTTCTCATATTCGGGGTGTTCATGCCTGTCTTCCTCTTCCTCGCCTTTTACATGGGAGGCAGGGATCTCCCGCTGGCATTTCTCATCCCGGGACTGGTCGGGATGACACTCTTCTTTTCCGCAACAGCGGTTTCTCCGGCCATATTCCCGTGGGAGGGGTCGGCAAAGACCCTCGAGAGGCTCGCAGCGTGTCCCATTTCCATCGAGGCAATCGTTCTTGGGGACATGATTGCATCAGCACTCTTTGGCATCGGGATCACGCTCGTTACCGTCCTGATCGGTGTAGGAGTCGGCCTGCCGGTTCTCCACGTGGATATCCTCTTCATCGCCCTTTTCCTTGGTGCCTGCTGTTTTTCTGCACTCGGGACTCTCCTTGCTGTCCCGCCCACGAACGTCCCCTCAAACATCATGATGCTCTCGTCACTGCTCAAGTTCCCGCTCGTCTTCATATCCGGGATTTTTGTCCCGCTCGCGGAGATGCCGCGGTGGGGACTCCCGCTTGCAGCCATCTCTCCTCTCACCTACTTCTGCGATCTTGCCCGGTATTGTTTCTCGGGTGCCCATTACTTCCCCATCACCCTGGACATCGGGTTGCTGGCCCTGTTTGCGGTGGTTTTGTCGATAGCGACGATGTACTTCCACAGGAAAACAATGCCCCGGAGGCTCTGAAAGAAAATTGAGGTTACAGGCATCCGGCGCGGGAGGCTCATGCACAGTCCCAGCTTCCCCGATGCCAAAGAAAAGCCATTGGGAAATACCGGAGATACTATAAGGGGGAATGCGTCTTTTACTATTGTTCAACCGGCAGAGCCCCTGTCGACCCCCCCAAAAATTGACCGAGGTGCTTGAAAGACGGAAAAGAGAGAGGACCGCGTTCCCTGTAACCCCTCGGAAGAGGCAGGAGTAACCGAGGAGAAAATACGCAGCTGGACCCGGGCCTATGCATCGCGCCACGGCTGGATCCTGAATCCTGACAAGCGTGCCCTCGATATCGTTATCCGTGGCCTTACAAGGAACTGCAGGAAGTTCGGGCATCCCTACTGCCCGTGCAGGTTACGAAGCGGAAACCCCGAAAAAGACCAGGACATCATCTGTCCCTGCATTTTCCATAAGGATGAGGTCCGGGACGAAGGGAACTGTCATTGCAGGCTGTTTTTCCGGCCGGACAAGGCAGAGTAACTGCAGCCCGGGCAAAATGTCACGGGGTTCTTCTGCGGATCGTCCAACCACCTGATTCCTGACTGGGTGCCGGTGCCCCTCTAATACTCATGAGTTTTTTTTTCAATTCAATTTTTTTGAACAAATTTAATATACGGGGATGAGTGAATGGAACCATGCTGGACTTCCCGGGCAGGACCCGGGGAGACCACCAGAAGGGGGAATGAAAAAATGTCTGAATTATACAAAAAGATGGTCCACGAGGCCATGGCGGCCCAGCGGGCCGACGTTGAAACGGTCAGAAAGAAGAGAGGACAGTCCTTTGTCATCGACGATGCAAAGGCATACCTCGATGCGGTAAAGCTGATGAAACCTATCGGGGAACAGTCAAAAGCAGTCTTCTCCCTTCACGTGGAATCGGTCAAAGCCCATTTTGACGTCCTCGAGAAACTGACACGGACTGTCCGGCCCGAAGATGATCCATTCGTCGAGCATTACCAGACGCCCGTGGTGATGGAAATCCTCTACGACCAGGACCCGGCGTTCAGGAAGAGTGCTGATGCCTTCGTCAGGGCGATTGGAAAGGCCGAGGCCCTCATAGGAAAGGAATCTGCCCGCCGGTACGCAGGCTTTTACGGGCCGACCTGCGTTGTCGACTTTGCTCTCATACCGGGCAGTACGAGCAATGTCGTCAACCAGATACTGCAGAAGACCGACATACCCGCAGCCCACAAGCAGGCTATCCTTGCCTCCAAGTCCTGGGGGATGAACACGTCCTACGGGATAGGAGAGGTATTTGCCCATGAGATCGAGAAGGGTGCCACCCTTGCCGACGCGGTCAAAGCAGAGATAAAGATGCTCCAGTCGGTGTACGACCATCCCGTCGAGACGCAGGTGCGCCTGATGGACGATGCCGGGATGAGCTCGTTTGACTGCCGGAAGTACATGTCCGGGTACCGGAAGAAGATGGAAGCGCCGGTCAGGGCAGCGATCGACGACGGGATCCACTACGGCAACATCGTTACCATCCCTGCCTACTGTGTCGGAGACATAGCCCACCACATAGCCCAGTCCACCTTCAACATGTGCAAGGACGACGTGATCATGGCCACGATCGATGCTGCCACCGAGGTGATGGACAAAAACCTGAATGCAGCGATCCCGAAGTTTAAAAACGAATACGATGTCCTGTCGGTTGCAACCGGGGCATCGGCCTGCGCTGCCGAGTACCTCCTCGAACTGGACGGGTTCAACGCCATCATGGTCGTTGACCTCCTCACGAAGAGGTGGCACAACTACGTCCAGCTGTATCCCCGGCGCGGGGCAGCCGCCGAGTTGCACAACTGTGACTTCATGGACATGATCTACCGGGGCTGGAAGTACATTGACAAGGCCCGGAGGGCCCAGAACGGAAGGCCGGGCATGCTGAAACCGAAAGTGGGAAGTTTCGAGATCGACCTCTCTCCCATTCACGAGAACGAGGTTCTCATGAACCCGCAGAGGTATGCATACCCCGCCTGTGCCATCACCGTGCGTGCGTCGGCGATGCTGCGCCTTGCCGACTATCCCTGCCTCCTGACGAGCGAGCCCGTGACGGCCACACTGATGACCAACATCATCGCCCTGCACAAGGAAGTCGCCGCAGCCCCTGCAAGGATCTGCAAGGACTGTGCATCTGCCGCTCTCATGGACTTCCGGCACTGTTACTGCCAGTGGAAGGAAGCGGTCTGAACCCGGTGGAAGGATGGTGAAGAGAGATGAAGTGTTACGTCTGTGCACAGGAAGGACGGTCCTCGGATGCCGTGGCGGTCTGCATCGTCTGCGGCATGGGGCTCTGCAGAGAGCATGCCATGCGCGAGGAACTGGAGATGTGGGAAGGGGGCTATCCCTTCCCCGCAAAGAAGGTGAAGGCGAAGATTCCGCGTATCCTCTGTCCTGAATGCTACCATGCACTCAAGGGGAAGTGAGATGGATGGGTGACCTTGGAAAACGCTGTATCGCTGAACTTGCCGGCACCGCGCTCCTCGTTTACTTCGGGGCAGGTGCTGCTGCGATAACATTGATGATAGCTCGGGGAACCAATACGTCAACTCTTTTCAATATTGGGATAGGCGCATTAGGAGGACTCGGAGATTGGTTTGCTATCGGCATGGCATTCGCAATCGTCATCGCAGCGGTCATCTACTCGATGGGACGGGTTTCTGGTGCCCATATCAACCCGGCGGTAACCATCGCGTTGTGGGCCACGAAGAGGTTTCCTGCCGGCGAGGCCGGGGCCTACATTGTCGCACAGCTTATTGGCGCTGCTCTTGGAAGCCTGCTCTTTGCCGCCAGCGCGGGAATGGATGCGGTAACAATCGGGGGACTCGGGGCAACGGCTCCGTTCCCCGGGATCGGGTACGGGCAGGCGATTCTCGCCGAAGCCATCGGGACCTTCGTTCTTATGGTGGTCATCATGGGAATTGCGGTCGACAAGAGGGCACCACCCGGATTTGCGGGACTGGTCATCGGGCTGACGGTGGGAGGAGTGATCACAACCATCGGCAATATCACCGGCTCATCACTGAACACGGCCCGCACTTTCGGTCCCTACCTTATCGATTCCCTCATGGGGGGACCGGACCTCTGGGTGTATCTTCCCATCTACATCATCGGTCCCATCGCAGGTGCAGTGATAGCAGCGTTCTTTTACGATTTCATTGCAGGGGAGAGCAGTGCAGCTGCCTGATAACAGATAAAGGGACAGCACCGGGCGGGAAACCATGTGAGAAAAGAAGCAGCCGGCCCCCGAATCAGGAGTCGGGCAGGCTGTCCGCTTCTCCTCTTTTCTTCGTCTCCCTGGTGAATGCTACCGACCCTCCGGCGTGCATTCTTTATACCATGGGCAGGCAAGTCCTGCATCATGTGCCGGAAGGTCATGTGTCCAGCCTGCAGGGAAGCAAATGCCCGTGTCGCCATGATGAGGGCATATGTCAGGCCGCGGGGACCCGATGGAAAACTCCGGATGGTCCCGGTCGGGTGGTGGTGCCCCTCGTGCGGAGGATTCCGGAAGGAATGAAGGGGAGAAATCCCCGCTTTTCCCCGATCCGGAACGTATATCACAACGGGCCCGGAAAGACTTTCTTATGGGCCAGTGGGTAAAAGATACGGTCGGGCTTGGTGTATTTCTCTGGATAATCGGGTATATCGCCTCAATACTGCTCTTTTTTTCGCCCTATGCCCCCCTCATGGGGTGGATCATCACCCCTGTATTTACCCCTGTTGCGATTGCCATCACGTGGTGGTGGTTCCGCAAACGAAAACTCCCGCTTTCCTATTATATCCGGGTAGGACTGGCCTGGACAGCTATTGCCATTGTATTCGACTACCTCTTCATTGTCGTGCTCTTCCATGCCACCTATTACGGCATTGATGTCCTCATCTATTATAGCCTGACGTTCCTGATACCGGTCGGAGTCGGCCTGTTCCTCAATCATCGAGAGGGAAAAAAGAATGTGGCAGGGTAAAGGGGGGGATTCAGGAACCGGAAAGACTCCATGTATCCTCGTCTCACAATAAAAACCCGTTCCGGGATTTATTCCCCTGTCTGCATTGCCCGGGAAATCGGAAATTTCTTTATCATGTGATTATTGGATACCATCTCCCGCATATGACCTTTTTGCAGGAGAGCGATTCCCCTGTCATTTCCGCCATCTTCATATAGGGTAAATGATAATATTTCAAACGTATTTGAAATGGACAGTTTCGTATTGTATACCCAAAAAAGAGGGGCGATGGTTGTCCCCGTTCCATGGACGTGCGAGCCCCTCCGGTGGGGCAGAAGACCCCGTAAGTCATGCGAGGGATTGCAATGATTGACGCTCTCATCGGATCGCTCCTGCTGGGCTGGGAGACACTCGCCGGGTACCTGCAGGAGCACGTCGTCACATGCCTCGTGCCTGCGTTCTTCATCGCCGGCGCAATTGCCACCTTCATCAAGAAAGAGGCAATCCTGAAGTATTTCAGCCCTGATTCACCGAAATCGATTGCCTACGGGCTGGCATCGGTCTCGGGGACGGTGCTTGCCGTCTGCTCCTGTACCATTCTCCCGATGTTCGCCGGGCTCTTCAAGCGGGGGAGCGGGATCGGGCCTGCAACCACGTTCCTCTACGCAGGGCCGGCCATCAACATCCTTGCGATTGTCTATACGGCAAAGGTACTTGGTTTCGACCTCGGGATTGCAAGGGCTGTCTTTGCCATCGTGATGTCAGTTATCATCGGCCTCATCATGGCGACCCTTTTCCGATCCTACGATACGGAGACCAGGGAGCGGATGAAGCTTGCCCCGTCAGTCCCCGCCGGAGAGAAACCGGAGCGACCCGGATGGGTTGTCCCCCTCTTCTTCGTCCTGCTCGTCGGTATCCTCGTCACGGCCACTGCACAGGTTGACTGGATGATCAAGTTCCCCCTCATCTATGCCATGACCCTCGTGATCGCCTACCTGCTGGTTTACTTCTTCGAGAGGGACGAGGTCACGGAGTGGGGATACGAGACGTGGGACTTGACGAAGAAGATCTTCCCCATCCTCCTCGTGGGAACCTTTGCTCTCGGCATGCTCGCCTTCTTCCTCCCGCCCGAGTCGTTCCGCCCGTTCTTCGGGAACAACTCGATCCTCTCCACGCTCCTTGCAGCCATCGTGGGGACGATCCTCTACATGCCGACCCTCCTCGAGGTCCCGGTAATCGGGACGACGTTTGGCTACACGAGCGGGGTGATGGCCGGCGGGCCGGCACTCTCCCTCCTGCTCTCGGGCCCGAGTGTCAGCCTCCCCTCGCTCCTCGTGCTCTCCCGCATCATGGGGCCGAAAAAGACAGTTACCTACGCAGTCCTCGTGATCATCATCTCGGCCGTCGCGGGATATATATACGGGCTGTTCCTCGGGTAAGGTGAAGACGACCATGGTGGAAAAGGAAAAACCGTGCTGTGCGGCAGAGGCCCTCCGGCGTATCCGGCAGGTGGACGTCGGGGGAATCACCGTCGGGCTCGCAATGCTCGATGACATCATCGACGAGGTGCAGGAGCTCCACCTGCCGACAAGGGATGCAATCATCAATGAACTCATCAGGCGCGTCAAGGTCTACAATTACGTTCCCCCGTCGGCAGAAGAGAAGTATCGTGAAGCAATCTACAGGGAGTATGAGGAGAAGGTGAAACCATGAAGATCGAGATCCTTGGGACCGGATGCATGAAATGCAGAAGGCTGACAAAGAATGTTGAACAGGCTGTCGCTGAACTGGGCGTCAGCGCGGATATCCAGAAAGTGGAAGACATCACCGCGATCATGGACAGGGGGGTCATGCTCACCCCGGCCCTGATAGTTGACGGTGAACTGAAAGTCTCCGGCCGCGTCGCAGATGTCGCCGAGATCAAACGGATCCTTACCGGAGGTGCCTGAAATGGCAGAAATTCCTTCATGTACATGTGGACAGAATGAAAAGAAGCGGATCATCTTTCCCTGTGCGGGACAGGCAAATACCGGCCAGATCACGAACCTTGCAGCGATCCAGCTGACCGAGGAAGGATACGGGAGTATCGCCTGCGCATCATTGCTTGCGATCGGGTCCGAGGGTCTGGTGACCAGTGCAAGGAATGTCGACGAGGTCGTGGTCCTCGATGGATGCCCGATGGAGTGTGCACGGAAGATCGCAGAAGCCCAGGGCGTTCCCATCAGTCAGCACCTTGTCATGACAGGACTGGGGATCACCAAGGGACCCTCGAGGTCATATACTGCTGACGACATCGAGAAGGTCGTCTCGGCATGCTGGGCAGGAGAGGGTAAGGGTAAGGGTAAGGGTAAGGATACCAGGACAGGGTCAAAAAAAGGCGCAGATCCGGGCAC